>Ga0310040_1002529_pt1 | contig 11440 bp, 10 predicted proteins | sample EPASupsiteHSE623_FD_200237 | JGI IMG/M metagenome (GOLD analysis project Ga0310040, IMG submission 200237) | Bioremediated contaminated groundwater from EPA Superfund site, New Mexico - Sample HSE6-23 (v2) (version 2) | ecosystem: Environmental > Aquatic > Deep subsurface > Groundwater >... | reverse complement strand
ACCCAGGTGTATTTGGCGTTGTTGATGATTTGCCGCATTTTTATTTAATTTATTGGGGCAGACCCATATTAATATCGTAACCCTAATCCATCCGCACAACAATTCTTTGAAATTCAGTCAAAATGCGCTTGTAAATTAAAAAAAGATAAACCGAGAGTTTCAGCTTTTCTCGAGCTTATCTTCCCCCTCTGACTCGGGCTTATATGCCTTGAAATCAGGGTTTATGAGGCTTAGATGGTTTATAATCTGCTCGGCAACATCTTTTAGGTCGTCTAAATAATAAAGCTTTAACGACTGCTTTGGTTCTTCGGACTGGAACAATATATATTTTCCGTCGTATTCTATGACTAACGGCAGTTCAGTGGGATTGCCGCCTTTGTTTTTTTGGAAAAAAATCCGGTTAGTGGGGAGATCCAAAATAGCCAATATTGGAATACTTACTCGAACCAATTCCGAATTCAATTCATTCAACAATTCGGCCATGACTTCTGCTTGCGAAAAAATGGCTTCGGCTTGGTCGGCGCGATTCTTTTCGTTCTGTTTCTCCTCTGACAGAACGCCGATTTTTTTATGTAAATCCTTGTTTTTCACTGCATAAATCAGCAAAGCGATAGATACTGCGGCGAAAAAGATTAGGAGCAGATATGTTAGATATTGATATATGGCAACATTATCAGCCATAATGCCCACCTCTTTGACATATTTTTTTGTTCATGTGCAGGCGATACCAGAACGCTTTTCGTTCCACTGTTTCGTGTGTGTAAAATAGCTTTAAAAACATTATTTGTCAATGAAAAAAAGTTGACGAAAACAGGATTTTATTTTAAGGTAAAACATTGTTTTGGAATATTCGCACTTTGTCAATTTAATAGCGCGATACGGTGCGATGGGTTGAGTTAGCGGAATAATGATCCAATTTCGGGGTGATTGTTTTGGACAGAAGATATAAGCAACCTGATATTGAGGAAATCTGGTCTCAAATAAATAAATTACGGAAATGGGAGCAAGTTGAGCTCGCCGTAATCAAAGCCCGTGAAGAATTGGGCGAGATACCAGAGGGAACGTATGAGCAGATAACGGGCCGTTTAGCCAAACATCCAATCAACGAGAGCAGCGTCAAATGGACAAACAAAAGAGACGATATTATCGGACACGATCTCAATGCGGCCGTCGATGAACGACGGCGCTGGCTGCCTAAATGGCTTCAGAAATATTATCATGAAGGCATTACATCGTACGATACCGAAGATAACGCATTTGTAATGATGCTGAGCGAGTCGTTGCTGATTGTCAATAAGTGTCTCGATGGTTTTGACCTAGCCATGTTGGCCCACGTGAATAAATACTGGCATTGTATCAAAGGAATAAATACGCATGGGCAATTGGCAGAGTTGGGTACCGAGGGTTCGGAAAAACTTTCTTGGCTGGCAGAGTTGCGCGCTTCGCGCGAATCTATGGATGAAGATTACCAAAGGCTTAATTTCGGTAAATTGGGCGGTGCGACGTCTCATTATCACACTATCAGCCCGGAAGAAGAAAAGCAGACGCTCAAGATACTTGGGAAGAAAGTATTCTATGGCGCAACTCAAATTATGCCGCGCGCTTTATATTCGCCGCTGGCGGCAATTTTAGCTCAAATAGTTCGCCAATTGGATAAGTTCGCAACAGATTTGCGTCTCGGTGCCCGGAGTGGATTGCCTTTATACCATGAAGGAAAGGGGAAAAAGGCGGTCAGCTCATCGGTAATGCCCCAAAAACGCAACCCCAATAAGCTTGAGCGTATTCAAGGAATGGCTGATATGGCGGAAAGTTTTGCCGATATGATTGCTAAAACGGTGAAAACTTGGGAGTTCCGATCGATTGAAATGTCGTCGCTTGAAAGAAATGCTTGGCCTGATTTGTTGCACGTTGTGGTTTTTGCTCTTAGGGACATGACGCGCATTATAAATAAGCTTGAAGTGCTGCCTGACAATATGGCTAAGATATTAATACTTTCAGGGGACACTTGGGCGGCAAGCAGAGCAAACGTTTTCTTGCGCAAATATCTTGCGCAGAAAGGCAAAAGAGGCTTAAAGAGTGACCATATATATCGCATAGTCCAACTCGCATCGTATATTTCCGATGAGCCCTCGCAAGCGGCAAAGAATATGAGAGAAGAGCTTCCGGCGTCATTGTCAGAATCTTGCCGGCAAATCCGTAATTTACGGAAGCAAGGAATGGCGACTCCTCCTTCAATCAAATCAATTATCGAAACTGGAGGTTTGAAGCCGATGCCCAACGTGCTTGATTTCTCGGAAGATGAAATCAACGATTGGAATAAGCGACTCAGAGAATTGTTTGCTAAGCATGAAATCATTTCCGAATGGGATACGGTTTTCTCTATGGATGATGCTCTGCAGAAAATCGATATCATATATGAAACTGTTATTGGAGCACCGGCTCCAGGATGTCTTGCATAGAGATTTGATTCGCTAATTCGAATAAGTCTCTTGCATAAAGAAGTAAGATTCAAAAAGTTTTACTTTTTTCTTTTAATTACCTCATTATCACTCGGAGGGCTTGACTGATAATTTGGGGATGGTACAATGTTAAATGTCAAATCCTGTATCGTAAATCCATATCTTAAATCTATCATCTTGCATCCAATGATTTTTTTAAGATGTGTATAAAGATATGGTTTTGGGATATGGGCTTTGAGTTTTGACATTGTTTTATGCAGATTTCGGAAAGGCAAAAAAACATATTGGATACCATAATCCGGGAATACGTGGAATCGGCCAAGCCGGTTTCTTCGCAATATCTGGGGGAGAAATATGATTTCGGCATCCGTCCGGCTTCGATCCGCATTGAAATGCAAAAGCTGACCGACGACGGCTATCTGGAGCAGCCGCACACTTCGGCGGGCCGGGTGCCCACGGACAAAGGATACCGGCTGTTCGTGAACGATTTGCTGAAAAACGAAAACCAGGCGGAAACCGGCAGACTTGATTTTGAACCGGGAAAAAGCATGGAAGAGGAATTCGAGGATGTTTTCAAACTGGCCAATTCGCTCACGCGCAGCCTGGCGCAGGCATCTTCGTCGCTGGTGCTCGGCTATCTGCGGCATGAGGACGTGTTCTGGAAGGAGGGTTGGGAGGATTTGCTGCAGAACCCGGAATTCGGGGAAAAGGCGGCCATTGAAAATTTCATCGATTATTTGGGCTATCTGGAGAATGACGTGAAGAACCACAAACCGGCGGCGCGGCAAACGCAGCAGCTGGACATTTATATCGGCGGCGAGAACCGTTTTTCCAAAGCCGGAGAATTTTCCGCGATAACGTTTTCTTTGCAGCCGGCGGAACAGGAAGAAGTTATCTTGTCGATCGTGGGACCGAAAAGAATGGCCTATGAAAAAAACATCGCGCTGACCAACGAAGTGCTGAAACTATTTGAAAACTTATAAATAAAAATATTCGAATATTCGAATATTCGAAATCCGAAACAAATTCCAATTTATAAATTTTCAAATGAGCAAAAGAATTAATTTTGATCATTTGGCAATTTGAAATTTGAAAATTGTTTCGAACATTCGATCTTCGTGCTTCGAATTTGAGACAAATGGCAGACCAAGACCAAGATAAAACCGAGGAAACAAAGCAATTGACTATCGATGGATTGCAAAAGGAGCTGGCGGATTGCACGGCGTCGCGCGAAGAATATCTGAACGGCTGGAAGCGGGCCAAGGCGGATTACCTCAATTACAAAAAAGAGGAATTCGAGCGGGCGCAGGAATTGATGCGTTACACCAAGGAGAATTTTATCGAGATGCTTTTGCCGATGCTGGACAATCTTAATCTGGTCGCGGCGAAAATGCCGCCCGGATTGCTGGAAGATCCCAACGTTAAAGGATTGATGATGGTCAAAGTCCAGCTGGAAGACCTTTTGAAAGGCAACGGCGTGGCGGAGATAGAATCGCTGGGCAAGAATTTTGACCCGGCGCTCCACGAAGTGATCCAGGCGGTTGAAGTCGAAGGTAAAGAATCCGGAAGCATCATCGAAGAAATCGAAAAAGGCTATATGGTCAACGGAAGGCTGTTGCGTCCGGCGAAAGTGAAAGTGGCAAAATAATAAATTCAAATTTCAAAGTCAGAATGTCGAACAAAGTCCTGAGTCCAAAGCTCAAATTTGCTGGCATTTGAAATTAAGGTTTTAAAATTAAAAAATACCATGGAACAAAATCAAACACCGCAGCAGCTGCAGATCAAGGCGCGGGACGAGGAGATGAAAGGCGTGTACTCGAATCTGATGCAGATCGTGCACACCAAGGAGGAATTTGTTTTCGATTTCTTTTTGAACGCGCCGCCGCAGGGAATCCTGGCCAGCCGCGTGATTATCAGCCCGGGCCATGCCAAGCGCATCGCCGCGGCTTTGGCGGAAAACGTCAAGAAATATGAAGAAAAATTCGGACCGATCACGGGTTCGGAGCTGCCCGAAGAAAAAATCGGGTTCGTGAAATAGTTTAAGAAAATATTAATCCGTCAACTGGTAAATTGGAGCCAATTAATTAATTTGGATCGAACGGTAATTTTCGAAGCCTTGCCGGTTTCGGAATTTGCCGGAAGATCCGAAGCAAACGATATGGCGATAATACCTTTTCGCGAAGGCTGGGACATCGGCCGATGGTTCGGGGACGACGATATGGCGGATTGGCCGTCGTTCAAACTCATGAAAATGGCCGGCGCGCCCAAAATGGACATCTACGAAAAAGACGACAAAGTCATGGTGGATGCCGAGCTTCCGGGATTCAAACCCGGAGAGGTGTCGGCCCAGATCAAAGATAACGTGCTGACCATCGAGGCGAAGTCCGAAGACGAAAAAGAGGAAGAGGGCAAAAAGAAAGGCTATTGGCGCCGCGAAACAAGCCGGGGGTACATGAGCCGGTCGGTGATGCTGCCGGCGGAGGTGGTGAGCGACAAAGCCGAGGCGGTGTTCGAAAACGGCATGCTCAAAATCAGCGTGCCCAAATCCCAACCGCAAATCGAAAAAGAGAAGACCAAGAAGCTGGAGATCAAAAGCAAGTGATTCTTTGCAAACGATGTGCCAACTTTTGGGCGGGGCGTAAGTCCTGCCCAAGGGTTGGGTAGCAATAATTTTCAATTTTCAATTTTCAATTTTCAAACAAATTCGTCGCATTTCTTTTGATCATTGATAAATTGATAAATTCATTGAAAATTAGAAATTGTAAATTGAAAATTTTGTAAAGTTGCTGAGTTTGGCTTGCCGAGATAATCCAAAAAAGTTAAAAAAAATATAAAACAAATAACTAATAAAACACTATGGCAAAAACAGTTGGCATTGATTTGGGGACGACATTGTCCGAGGTGGCGACGATTATCAACGGCGAACCCAAAATATTGGAAAACAAAGAAGGCTCGCGGCTGACGCCGTCGGTGGTGGCGATGACCAAGACCGGCGAACGGCTGGTGGGCGTTTTGGCCAAGCGCCAGCAGATCACCAATCCCAAGAATACTTTGTTTTCGGTCAAGCGGTTCATCGGCCGGCGGTTTTCCGATCCGGAGGTGCAGCGCGATCTGAAATTGCTGCCCTATGAAATCCGCGAGCGCGCCGAGGACGGCGGAGTGGAAGTGAAAATGGGCGACAAGTGGTATGCCGCTCCGGAAATCTCGGCAATGGTGTTGCAGAAACTGAAACAGGATGCCGAAGCCAAACTGGGCGAACCCGTGACCGACGCGATCATCACCGTTCCGGCCTATTTCGACGATTCGCAGCGCAAGGCGACCAAATTGGCCGGAGAAATCGCGGGATTCAACGTGAGGCGCATCATCAACGAACCGACCGCGGCCGCGCTGGCCTATGGCTTGACGAAAAAGAAAAACGAACAGGTGCTGGTCTATGATTTCGGCGGCGGAACTTTTGATATTTCAATCCTTGATATTTCCGCGGATACAGTTGAAGTGAAAGGCACGGGCGGGGACACGCATCTTGGCGGCGACGACGTCGATCAACGAATCATCAACTGGCTGGTCAACGAATACAAAAAAGACAACGGCGTGGATTTGTCCAAGGATGAGCTGGCTTTGCAGCGGTTGAAGGAAGCCGGCGAGAAAGCCAAAATCGAGCTTTCGACCGCGATGGAAACCGAAGTCAACCTGCCGTTCATTACCAGCGACGCGGCCGGACCAAAACATTTGTATTACAAATTGAGCCGCGGCAAACTCGAGGATCTGGTGCGCGACCTGGTCGATAAATCGATTGAACTGGTGAAACAGGCGCTCGCGGACGCGAAATTAACGCCCAAGGATATTGAAGAGATCGTTCTCGTCGGCGGCCAAACAAGAATGCCGCTGATGCAGGAAGAAGTGAAAAAACTTTTCGGCAAAGAACCCAACAAATCGATCAATCCCGACGAAGTGGTGGCGATCGGCGCGGCGGTTGAGGCTGGAATTCTCCAAGGAGAAGTGAAAGACGTGCTTTTGCTCGACGTGACGCCGCTTTCCCTCGGCATCGAAACCATGGGCGGAGTCAACAACATTTTGATATCGAAAAACACCACCGTGCCCACGGCGAAATCGCAGGTGTATTCGACTGCGGCCGATAACCAGACTTCGGTGGAAATCCACGTTCTTCAGGGCGAGCGGCCGATGAGCGCGGATAACAAGAGCCTGGGCAGATTCATCCTTGACGGCATCATGCCCGCGCCGCGCGGAATACCGCAGATCGAAGTGACTTTCGATATCGATGCCAACGGCATTTTGAGCGTGACCGCGAAGGACCGGGCGACCGGCAAAACGCAGACCATCCGCATCGAAGGATCGACCGGAATCTCCAAAGAAGAGGTGGAGCGGATGAAACGCGAGGCCGAGGCCAATGCCGAGACCGATCGCAAAAAACAGGAGATCATCACCGCGCGCAATACTGCCGACAACCTCATTTATACCGCGGAAAAAGCGATGCGCGACGCCAAGGACAAACTTTCGGCCGAAACCAAGAGTGGTATCACGGAAAAGATCGAGAGCTTGAAAAAAGTCAAAGATGGGGATAGCATAGAAGACATAAAGGCGAAGACCGAAGATTTGTCGCAGACGCTTTCCAAAGCCGGGGCGCAGTTATACCAGCAACCGGGGACTGCCGGATCGGGACAAGGTCCTTCGGCAGGCTCAGGACAAGGCCCTTCGGCAGGCTCAGGGCAAGACCAGGGACCGCAAGGAGGCCAGCCCGGAAGCGGAGGCGGCAAGAGCGATTCCGGTCCGCAGGAAGGCGAATATAAAGAGAAATAAACAACCCAAAAAAGCAAGCCCGTCTTAGGTTCATGGTCGGATGGGCTTTTGCTTTTTTGAAATGACAAATTTCCAATGACAAATGTCAAATAAATATCAGAATGACAAATGTCAAAACTGGTTTTAATAAATTTTTAAATTTTGGAATTTATTGGAAATTGGAAATTTGATATTGGGCATTTTTACTATATGGCTAAAGATTACTACAAAATTTTAGGGGTTGAAAAAAATGCCAGTGCCGATGAGATAAAAAAAGCCTACCGGAATTTGGCGCACAAGCACCACCCCGACAAGGGTGGCGACGCGGAAAAATTCAAGGAAATCAACGAGGCCTACCAGATTTTATCGGACAAGGACAAACGCACCCAATACGACCAATTCGGGACCGCTTTTGAGAATCGCCAAGGCCAGGGGGCGGGCGGTTTCGGCGGCGCGGGTTTCGGCGGCGCCACGGGCCAGGACGGCTGGTTCTGGGGACGTCAGGGGGCGGATTTTGACGTGCAATTCGAAGATTTGGGCGATGTGATGGAGGAAATGTTCGGTTTTGGCCAGCCGGGCAAAAAGCGCCGCGATCCCAAAAAAGGCAAAGATATCCGCTTGGACATTGAAATCACTCTGGAGGAGGCGTTCGCGGGAGTTGAAAAAGAATTCACGGTTTCGAAGAACGCCACGTGTCCGCGCTGCACCGGATCGGGAGCCGAGCCGGGAACGAAGATAAAAGAATGTTTTTCCTGCCGCGGCACCGGCCAGGTCCAGCAAATAAAAAAGACTTTCCTGGGCTCGTTCACGAAATACGTGATATGTCCCGAATGCGGCGGCGAAGGCTACCGTCCCGAGAAGCCCTGCAATGTCTGCAAAGGCGAGGGGCGGGTCAAAAAAGATGAAATAATCCGGGTGGCGATTCCGACGGGGGTTGACAACAACCAGGTAATTAAGATAGAACAAAAAGGTGAAGCCGGAAGAAGAGGAGGCAAAGCGGGCGACCTTTACGTGAGAATTTTCGTGAAAGCGCATCCGGCGTTCGAAAGGAAAGGAGACGATTTGTATGTCCTGGAAGATATAACAATGGCGCAGGCGGCCCTGGGCGGAGATATCGAGGTACCGACCATCGAAGGCAAGAATATCCTGCTGAAAGTGCCGGCGGGTACCGAATCCGGGAAAGTGTTCCGGGTTACCGGCAAGGGTATCACGAGATTTTCGGGATTCGGCCGCGGCAACATGTATGTCCAGACCAACGTTGAAATTCCCAAGAAGCTGAGCAAAAAACAAAAAGAATTGCTTGAGCAATTGCGCGAAGAAGGCTTGTAGCGCGCTTCGCGCAATGGCAAAATCAAAATTCCATTGGCATTAGAATTTTGGTTTTTGTTTGAAATTTGATATTTTGAAATTCCTCGCCAACGGGCGAGGGTGCCGCCCCCATAACTCAATGGTAGAGTAGCTGCCTTTTAAGCAGTGCATGAGGGTTCGATTCCCCCTGGGGGCACCACGCTAAGCGTGGTTCTAGGGACGCTCAGCGTCCCACCACGAATTTGAAGTATTTAAGCCGACGCTAAGCGTCGATTTTAATGTACTACGTTTATATCTTATTATGCGAAGCGGATGGTAAGCTGTATATCGGTTATACATCTGATTTAAAGCAAAGGATTGAAAATCATAATAACGGTTATGTGACCGCGACAAAAAATCGACGTCCACTATCGCTTATCCACTATGAGGCTTACATTTCCTCTCGTGACGCTAAGCGTCGCGAGCTCTTCCTGAAAGGCGGTAAGGGCCATGAAGAATTAAAGATCCAATTGCAAAATACTTATCGGAAAATTAAATACGAATTTGATTGATTATTGGAGCAAAGGCAAGGGCCTTACAACCTTGTTTTATGCTTTTTTATATTGAACCGACGGAAGATTGATGGTATCCTTACCGAATAATTAATTTACAATGAATAAAATTCTTTTGTTTGGCATATGCGGCTTATTGATGATTTTTTCCCCCGCGCCGTCCCTTGCTTTTACCTATAATTATTACAAGCCGGTGGGCAACACGAACAGCAATCTTCTTATTTCCTGGGGTCCGTTCGGATCGCTCGAAAATTATAATTGCGACACGAACAGTTATTCATGCTTGAAAACCGACCGAAAAAAATTTTCGGAAAACGATGATTTGCCGGTGGCAAGCGATCAGATATGGTATGGCCCGAATAAAAACCTGGCGATTTACAGGACCGTAGAAAAAACTTCATCCGAAAAAATCATCCGTTATTACGTTTCTTCATATTTTCAAAATCAATGGTCTTCGGGCAAGCAGCTGCTTATAACCGACGACATACAAAAAATCTATTGGCCGGAGAGCAATCAAAATGAAATTGTGTTCATCGCCGCCGCCGATTCCCGCGGAAAAAGAGATTTCGCCAGATTCAATTTCAGCGAAAACAGGGAAATGACGAGAGTGAGCGTTTCCGGTAGCGTTACGAACGAGACCCTTTCCCCCGATGGCCTTTGGCTTGCGTACTACGCGCCGCTGGACAAAGGGGTGAAAAGCACGGTTTTATTGAATTTATTGGCCGGATCCGCCAAAGAATACCGGTTTGACTATGCCGTACCCAAAAATTGGGAATTGCTCACCGACGAAAACCGGCTGATAGCGTTTTCGCCCAACAGCCGGCGTTTGGCTTTCCTGGAGGACAGCCATGGATTTTCCGTTGCCCGTTTGGTCAATTTGACGGATATCCAGCCCTTATCTTTGTCGACCGCCGATACTATCGGTTCCGATACGATCAATACCGCCTTGGACATATGGTTTCCCGACAATGACACTTTGCTGGTTGCGGGTAACAACAAAAAGAATACCCTTGATTGGAATTTATATTCTTATAGTATTGCGGCAAAAAACTTTGATTCCGTTATTCCGGATATTGCGTATATGTATGAAATGAGGCCGGTCGGAAGGCAAATTATATTGGGCAGGCTTTCGGGTCCGAATCTGGTGCCGGTTTTGTATAACCCGGAAACGAAAAAATTCAACGAATTGAATTTGAAAAAATCGGTAGCAAGCGGCGATCTTTCAAAAGAAGTTGTTTCGTTCAATAACGGTTTAAACGGAGTTTTGATAAAAAATAAGAATGCGAAGACAACTTCGAAAACTCCTTTGGTGATATGGCTCCATGGCGGCCCTTTCCGGCAAATCGCAAAAGAATACCATTCATACCCAAGCTACGCGGTGTATGACTGGGTGCTTGACCAACTCGCATTGCAGGGCGCGGTCGTTCTCAAGATTGATTACGCCGGAAGCTATGGTTACGGAAACGAGACGGCATACAATTTGGTGAATAACTTCGGAAAAAACGACGTCAATGACGTTTATGACGCATTAGCCGCGATTGAGAAAAAACTTGATTTTAAGGGCAAGGCTTATCTTATGGGCAACAGTTACGGCGGCTATCTCGCGCCGCGGGCTTTGTCCGCCCATCCGGAGGAATTCAGCGGAGCGATTGCCATAAACGGCGTTTTTGAATGGCGCACGCTTCTCAATTATTTGAAAACGTCGCTTTTCAATGTTGATTTTAACGGTTTGTACGACCCGAGCGCTCCCGAATTGTACGATCAAGCTTCAATCACCGCCGCAATCGCCAAATTAACTCCGGAACAAAAGATCGTGATTATCAACGGCACGGCCGACAAAACGATAAATCCCGATCAATCCTATACTTTCCACGAACTTTTAAAAAACGCCGGCAAGAACGTTGAAATTGTTTCCATTCCGGGCGAAGACCATATTTTTTCAAAAACTTCCTCGATCGAAACCATATGCAAAACAAGCGCCAAAGCTCTGGGGCTTGATGCCGGCGCGGATTCCTGCCAATTCAAATAGACGGGCGAACGGAGGATCGATTTATGAAATGGTCGCGAAGGGCGTCGATAGTTTTGGCCGGGCTTCTGTCGCAGGGATGACAATGTGTTAAAATATCCATTAAGCCATTGTTATAAAGGAACCTGCAATGATTGAAATTTCATTTACAAGTTTTAATTTGTCAGAGGGAGTTTTTTGGATTTTTTGCGCGGCGGTTTCGATTTTCGCGACGCGCTTCAAAATCGCGCCGCCGCCGCTTTGGCGTTTGCTCGCGCTTGATTTTTTGTTGTTCGGCGTCACTGATTTCATCGAGGCGT
>Ga0310040_1002517_pt1 | contig 11484 bp, 11 predicted proteins | sample EPASupsiteHSE623_FD_200237 | JGI IMG/M metagenome (GOLD analysis project Ga0310040, IMG submission 200237) | Bioremediated contaminated groundwater from EPA Superfund site, New Mexico - Sample HSE6-23 (v2) (version 2) | ecosystem: Environmental > Aquatic > Deep subsurface > Groundwater >... | reverse complement strand
TAACATCACCACCCGCACCATCGAAGTGACCATGGGCCGGATCTACGACTACAAGGTCAATTATACTAAATACCAGGAACTCCGGCTTGAACGTCGCCAGCAGCAACAAAAGCAATTCGACGACCAGCAGAAAATGATCGCAGAAACCCAGGATTTTATCGAACGATTCAAAGGTACTTACTCGAAAACACTGCAGGTACAATCACGGGTAAAGATGCTTGAAAAGCTTAACCTGGTTGAGATCGACGAGGAAGACACCTCCGCACTACGGCTTAAATTCCCCCCCTCACCCCGATCGGGAAGCTATCCGGTGATCATCCAGGAGTTGTCGAAAAGCTATGGCGCCCACAATGTATTCTCCGATGTATCCCTCACCATCGAAAAAGGTGAGCGGGTAGCCTTTGTTGGAAAAAATGGAGAGGGAAAATCAACCCTGGTACGCGCCCTGATGGGGGAAAAGGGCTTTGCGGGCAACCTGACCCTGGGCCACAATATCATGATCGGCTATTTTGCCCAGAACCAGGCCTCCCTCCTCGATGAGGAAATTACGGTATTCCAAACCGTAGATGATGCAGCGAAGGGCGATATCCGGGCCAAGATCAGGGATATTCTTGGTGCCTTTATGTTCGGAGGGGATATTTCATCCAACAAGGTGAGGGTGCTCTCTGGCGGCGAACGCACACGCCTGGCCATGATCAAATTGCTTCTCGAACCAGTCAACCTGCTGATTCTCGATGAACCAACCAATCACCTCGACCTTAAAACCAAGGACATCCTTAAGAGTGCCCTGATGGATTATGACGGCACCCTCATCCTGGTATCGCACGACCGTGATTTCCTCGACGGACTGGTGAACAAGGTCTTTGAATTCGGCAACAAAAGGGTAAAAGAACATCTCTGCGATATCCGCAGCTTCCTTGAAAAGAAAAAACTGGAAAACCTCAGGGAACTCGAACGGAAATAAAATCAAATCACTGCTTCGCACCCGGCGGACAATACTTCCTCAGGTAACTGGTATAAAGTGTCGATAAATGCTGCGAGGTACCCTCGCCTTCCGATACGTTATGCGTACGGTTCGGATAAGGCATCACCTGGAACATCTTGTTGTGCTTCACCAGTTCATTGATCAGCATCTCCGCATTCTGGTAGTGCACGTTATCATCCCCGGTTCCATGGATAAATAAAAGATTCCCGGTGAGGTTCCCGGCATAGGTCATGGGCGATCCCTTCACGAAATCATCCATGTTTTCATCCGGTAATCCCATGAAACGCTCCTGGTATATATTATCATAGGTAAGTTGGTTGGCAACGGCAGCAATGGCAATCCCTGTCTTATATATTTCAGGATACTGGAACATGAGATTCAGCGTGGCCGATCCGCCACCACTCCATCCCCACACTGCGATCCGGTCAGGATCGACAAAATTCCACTTCAGTATTTCTTTAGCCGCCATAGCCTGGTCACGGATATTCACCTGGCCGATTTTGCGGTAAATGGATTTCCGCCAGGCCCTGCCTTTGGGAACCGGCGTACCACGATTATCCAACGAAATGTAGATGTATCCATCTTCGGTCATATCCCCGTCGTAAAGCGAATTCAGGCCTGCACCGTATGTATCAGACACCGTGGCCCCGGCAGGTTCGGTGTACACATAAAACACCACGGGATATTTCTTTGCCGGATCAAAATTCTTGGGCTTTACCATCCAGCCATCCATTTCAATCTTGTCTTCTGTGGTTATCCTGAAAAACTCAGTGGCCGAAGGCTTCCTGAGCGTATCAAGCCGGCCATTGATGCTCTCTTTTTCTGTCAGGGGCTTGTGATCCTCCACCGTGATGAACTCCCGGGCCGGCTGGGTGAAATGATTTGAAAACGTATGCGATGCAAATTTTCCATCGGCCGAAAATGCGTAATCATGGCTTCCCTTCATGGCCTCCGGACTTTGTAATTCAGGGGTGCCCGTACCCTTAAGGCTTGCACGGTAAAGATATTTTTGTGTCGCATCTTCGGGGGATGCCAGGAAATAGAGATACTTCGATTTGGGATCGGCATATCTCATCTCAATAATGTCGTAGTTGCCCGGAGTAATAAGCTTTTCCCCTTTGCCATCCAGCATAACCTGGTAAAGATGCCGCCAGCCATCCTTCTCCGAAATCCACAAAATGCTCTTCCCGTTTTCATACCAGATGAAATTATTGGTGTAATCAATCGTGTAAAAGTTGCCGGGCTGGTATAGTTCTATCCAGGCCTCGTCAGTTTCCTCTTGAATGACCCGGCTGTTACCGGAGGATGCATCAACAACAAAAAGCTTGCTGTGATTCTGTTTGCGGTTTAGCTGCTGGAGCAACAGGTCATTGGTATTGGGAATGAACTCCATCCTGACGATGTAGTGCTGCGAAGGTTCACCGGGGATGTTCATCCAGGTGGTTTTAGCATCGGCAACATTCACGACACCCACCCTGCACATCGAAGGTTTTTCTCCCACCTTCGGATATTCAATCGGGATGGGCCGCGAATAAATCGAATCCGTGTTGTTGATCATATAGAACTTTTTGATGGTGCCCGCATCAAGCTGCCAGTAGGCGATCGACTTGCTGTCGGGACTCCACCTGAACCCATCGCGGCAGGCAAATTCCTCTTCATATACCCAGTCGAATGTTCCGTTAATCAGTGTTATTGAGCCATTCGTGGTAAGCGGTGTGATCCTGGATGTGGCCAGTTCTTCCCGGTAAATATTGTTCCCGCTAACATAGGCAACCGATTGCCCGTCGGGCGAAAACTTGGCAAACATGAGGGAAGAGGAAGGCAGGGTTCTGCCCAACTGCGTAAGACTACCTGATTTAAGATCCAGTATCCAGTAATCACCCCTTGAATTGATCCGCCAAACCTTTTTTGTGTTCGTGAAAACAAGCACCTTTTGCTGGTCACCCGAAAATGCAAAATAACTGACTTTTAACGGGGTTTTAGCCTCCTTCGGCGTCAGCTGTTCCTTGGTAATGATCACTTTTGCAACATTCTCAGGAAGCATGTACTGAACAATTTCATTTTTCTCAATACGGTAGTAAGAATTTCCTTCTGTTGCCCACTTAATACCTCGTCCCTGCCCAACAGCATTGAACGAGATCATGATAGCCATAATGCAAACCAGCATTATCTTTAGCCAAGCTTGTAATTTATCCATTCGGTGAATTTTATTCATGTTAATAATACGTATGATTGCGTTGGTGATGATTATTTCATTGTAAGAAAAGCTCGTTGCATATAGCAATTGCCTCTTTTAAATTGCCTTCATTACACTAATTATCGGCCACGTTTTTAAATTTATATTCATCGGTTGACAATATATTGTGCTTATCTGCAATGATTAAATCCGCCATAAAGATATTAATGTTTTTTATTTGGGTAGCGATTGTAGTTAGTTTATCTTTGGTTTCAATGCTTATTGCATTTAAATTCATACCATAATTGTTAACTCTTGTGCTCCATTTTCCCAAATACTTTTTCCAAGCTCGAGCAATTTTTGTTTGTCACTTTCGATTACTCTTGCGAAAATGTTGCATGCATCCAATCCTTTACCTTCACCGTAATAAATCCCAAAACAGTTTGCAGTCTTTGTTCTTGTTGGCTTTGCTGGTCCAAACACAACCTCGCCTGGTTCAGTGAATACCGATGCGTTTTCTTGAATAATATCAAGCGCAGGTACATCATTAATCCAAATTTCCTGGCCAGAAACTCTTGCGTGGTAAAAGGTCCTTCTAAATGGTAAAATACTAAGAAATGCTTTTGATGTCACCGGGGCGGTGTCACTGTAAAACTCAAATTTTATTTCTTGGTTGTCTGTTGTCAATAATTTAAATCCATTCACACTTTTCATTCTCTATTATCTGTTAAGTTTATCATTAATTAATTAAAACTGTTTCTTGTGTATACACCAAATTATTTTGTTTGACTAAAACGATGTATAAACCACGTGTCCAGTCATTTACATCGATATTTGCCGACTGTTCATTTTCTGGAACAGAAATGGTTAAAACTTCTTCTCCAAGGATATTTAACACCAGTATTTCATATGACTTATCATTTGTGTAACGAAAATTAATTGTTATAAATGATCGTGCTGGATTAGGTACAATTTTGATCTCGACCTTATCTGACTGGCTTACCTCTCTCTGACCAACAAGGACACTGCAATCAACTGCCACTGGAGTTCCACAGATTTCATTTCCTTTGTGAAAAAACATCAATTCCTCCCGTCTTTCAATCAACATCTGCATGGTCATTCTCCGATGATAGAAGGTTTCCCCCAAACCGTCAGTATAGTGTTGTACAATTTCATCGCCGGATACCCCACCTGAGCCCATTCCCCAACAATTTAAAGAATAACTGTAGGCATTAGGCCGAAGGACCTTAATAAGCCTACCACAAAAACCTTCAAAAGCATTACAATAAGGAGTTGCATACCATTGGTTAGTAGCAGGTAGGAATTGCTCTGGTAGGCTGGAATAAAATGGATCCGCTAAATAATAAACATCCATGACAGTGTCTTGAATGGTAAGATAATAAGGTGATTCTGTCCTTGTTTCCCGACGGCATCTGTATGATTTATAGACTATACTGTCAATATAGATACTTTTACTGACAATAGTTTTTATTTCCTTCCATTCAGTTAAACCTCCGTACCATTGATAATTTTTATAAAAACCTTTATAGTGAAATTCATCTCCAATTTCAAAATTAAAAAGGTCAAATGCTGAAGCGTATTGCACTCCAATGAGAGGTGTTTGCTTTCCGGCTAAAGAAACTTTCCAAACTTCTTCTGGGAACTTATATATTTTAAAAAATGATATTATCCCATAATGCTCACTTATTTTGAACGTCATCCCATTAATTGGATGCGGAATGTTTACTCCTAATCCATTTTTTGCTTGCAAAGTGATTGTTTTAACCATATCTGTAGTTCCAAGAAAAGATTCAGGGGCAATACTTGAAACATTGGCTTGAAAATAAGGGCCATTTGTGAAGTGAAACAATGTCCAGCCCTGATTAAGACCAGTTCCCGGTATTATCGTGATTGTATCGCCAACCCAATTGAAAAATAAAAATCTTGACCCTAGAGCGGTCCGAAGCACTTTCCTGCCAAAAACAGAACCATTCGTTGTATCGTAACAATTCCCACCAGAATCATGTATCGCAGGATATGAGATAAATAGTGTATCAAGATTAGGATATACAACCATGGAATCACGAGAGAATGCAAGGAGATTGTAAAATGCATCATCACTGTAAAAACTCACTCCCGGACTGCAAATATTTTGATAATTCTGAGCAAAAATCGAATTGCTGACAATTATCATAACGATTAAAATAATCCCTTTCATTGTGCGAAGATTTTTTCTTCCTAAATTCATTTCTATAGGGCGTTGGTTTGCTTGTTATAAAATGTTGAATAACGCGTGGCCACTAAACACAGCAAACGAAGTGCTTATTAAAAGAGGGAGCAACCTTGGTTTTGTTGCGATTTAGCGCCATGTTAGGTCACGTTAATCTTTTATAAATCGTGAAATAATGCAATTCTTTGTTGCATGTATTTTTACTATGTATATGCCTTGTGGGAATGATCCTATACAAAGATTATAGCTGCTACCGCATGCTTTATCAGTAAAAACGAGCCCACCGAATGAATTTAGTATTTCGATGATTTTCAAGGCACCTGAATTATCTTGAAATTCAATTGTAATATCTGATTGTGCAGGATTCGGATAGATATTGAGCTTCATCTGAGAATTCTCCTCTACATCTGAAATAAGTGATGAATTAAGGAAGATATGACAGTACTGCAAGCCAACTGAACTCTGAATGGCCATTGTGCTGTGCTTATAATCATTTAATGTTGACTTAATTCCACCCCAAGCCATTACTACAACAGAAACTGATTGTCCTGGATAAATCCAATGAGGCGTGATTACAGACATTGTATCAACCTTCCAATACCAATTACCCACACATGCAAAACATTCCTGCTGAACTGACAATAAATTAATTGGTTGAATTGAGTTGTTTGTCAAGATCGTAGTGTTATAAAGAGCGTTATCATAAAAAAGTGAATCAGGTGAAATTGTCAAATCACTAACTTGACTATAAAGGAAGAATGGCACAATGCCAATAACAATGCCAAGGATTACTTTTTTCATATGGTTCATATTTAAGGGTTAGTAACTTTCATTTTAATGTGACCTAACGTGCTGTCGGCAGCCGTATTGCGGGGTTTACTTGTTGTTCATCTTGCTTTCCATCATCGTTTATAGGTTTGGTGAGTGCCAGCCTCCGGAAACCGCCCGCATTGCCCGGCTGATGGCTCGTTAGGTGTTGTTAATTCTTTACTGCAAAGCATGACTTCTAATTAAACTCCAAATCGTGTCAGTACTGTTGACCTTTTTGTTAAATTTAATTAACCCGATTTTTTTAGCCAAATAAAAGGTCAGTACTATACTATCCATACTTGGGTAAGATACCATCTTATATTGAGTAGTAATAACCTCATTGTACTTCACATCATTTAAATTCAAAGAATCAGTAATGCTTAAAACTTTATATTCCCAATAAGATTCCTGTGAAACATAACCGGGAGTTATATGCGATGAAATCAAACTGATACCATTCCTGCCTGCGATCCTATATGTTAAGGAATAACTACTGGTTCCTACGCCATAAGGTTCACAATAAGCCTGCGATATAAAAGATCCATTATACTGCAATCCCATAGATTGTATTCTTGATCCTGATTCAAAATAGTAAAAACTAAACTCAGGGGGAGATTTTATATAAGTACAATCCAGTTTTGCTGTTTGCTCATTAAGATAAATCCAATAGCTGCCTACTTGGAACATTGAATAAGGCTTCAACTCTTCTGGAACGAGATCAGTAAAGGTCTTTTCTTTTTTACAACTAAAAACTGACACTGCCACAATAATTGCTAACAATAATCTTAATATTTTCATCATGGCCAATTTTTTTATACTGCATCTTGGCAGGATTGCGAACGCAATCATGCTTAGATGCAGTCATACTGAGCGTTTGAGTTTGCTTTTATTTGCAAACTCAAACAGCCGAAGTATAATAACACCTAACGTCTCGCCGCTAAACGCATCAAAGGTAGCACCTCAATGAGCTCGAATCGGCCGATTTTGTTGCGATTTAGTAGCATGTTAGCGGTATTTGTAATCAATCAACTTTTTTTCTCGTTGATAATATATGAAACTTTTTTCCAGTTCCATTTCAAATTCGTCAAACGAGAATGTTTTGATTTGAATATTTCTATAGGTCATTTCGCAAACTTCATTGACTTTTTCTGTGTTTTTATCACATTTTATGCAAATGGTATCCATTCCATCATGCGTTACACTTAAAGATTTTATTTTTGTACTATCAGCATTATAATAAATTGTTGACAAATCTTGCCCAGGTTGATGCCATGATGTTACCATGATAGTATCATTACTGTACCAATATCCTTCAACATTAATTTCATAAATATGGTGGACATTGTTAATGGTTCTCCAAATTCCTATTTTTCTATTGTCTTTATATTGGCCATATGAGTATGAAGGAACATATTCACCTGTGTCCAATTCATCCAGACTTACTATTGGATTGTAATGTTTTGAATAATAAATCCACCATCCTTGTTTTTGTCCGATCGAATCTTTACAATTTATTTTGTCTGGTGATTCAGGCAGATCATGGAATAATTTTAGGTTATAACTCTCACACGTCTGTGAAAAGCAGAATACTATTTTTATGGACAATATCAAAATAATTGAGATACGCATTTTGTCTTACTTACAATTACCGCTAACGTGATACTTGCAACCGCAGCAAAGGTGAAACCTATTCTATACCGCATAAATGCTGATTTTGTTGCGGTTGCAAGTCTGTTATGGGCAGGTTAATTTTTTTAAATTAGTAACAAGTTACTGTATAACCAATTTCTTACTCTCCACTCCCTTCCATGTCTGTATTTTCACAAGGTAAATGCCCTTTGCCAGCATATTCACATCAATTTGAACCGGATTTTGGTTTTGGAACTTATCTTGGATTAACTGCTCGCCTTTTACATCGGAAATGGAAATAGTAGTTTCACCATACAAGTTGCCGGTGTGCTCAATCGTGATTTTTGAATTTGCCGGATTAGGGTAAATACTGAATGTTGAGGCGGATGAAACATATTCTTCTACAGGTACATAGTTTCCCCCGCCATCTGTGGTTTTAAGAATAATTCCATTACTGCCGACAATATAACCAGTGTTGGCATCGGTAAAAAAAACAGAATTTAACTGAATGGTTGTCCCACTTGATAATGCACTCCATGTTGCTCCTCCGTTGACCGTTTTTCTTATGGTGCCATTAACACCTACCACATAGCCTGTATTGATATCAGTAAAGTAAACAGAATTTAACGAAGCGGTTGTTCCACTCACAACTACATTCCATGTTTCACCTGCATCTGTCGTTTTCGCAATAGTACCAGGGTCACCCACTGCAAAACCTATAGTGGCATTTACAAAGAAAATTGAGGATAAACTAAAATTCCCACCATCCACATGTTTTGTACTCCAAGTTGTACCGGCGTCGACAGTTTTGTAAATAACAGCACCACCGGTATGCATATACCCAACCACGTATCCTGTATCTGTACTGGTAAAACAAACTGAAGTTAATTGGTTTGAAACCCAAAGAGATGTCCAGGTTGTACCCCCATCGATTGTTTTTTTAATGACTCCACTTTGATAATTTCCACCCACTGCATAGCCATTATTGGCGTCAGTAAAACAAATAGAATTTAACATATAACCTAAATTCCCTCCCAGTTTTAATGTCCAGGTAATCCCTGCATCAATGGTTTTGTATATGAATCCACTGTAATATGGCACCTCACCTGCTGTGTAACCCGTATCAGGATTAAAAAAATAAACTGAATTTATCCAGGAAGTGGTTCCACTTGCTAAAGCTGTCCAAGATGTACCGGCGTCCATCGTCTTTAAAAGGATTCCACCTCCTCCACCTGCGTAGCCTGTAATGGAATCGGTGAAATAGACTGACTCTAAATGTTGTGTTGTTCCACTCGATAAGGCCACCCAGCCTGAATAGGTACTGATGGAGTTTAAATCAGTTCTCACATCACCCAGGGTATTTCCCGACCTGGCATTGGTAAAGAAAACTGAATTTGAATCAGTATCCTGATGCAATAGGTTCTGCCAAGTCCACTGTGAATATGCAAATACGGAAATTTGCATTAAAATGATTAAGGAGGATATTTTTTTCATTTTATTGGATTCTATTGTTTTGGCATCTAATAGTTTTTCTCAACTTGCCCATAACGTGTGGCCAGCAGCCGGAGAAAAGGTAGCTTTAATGAGTTGAATTTCATTGCTTTCATTTTTGCGACTGCTGGCATGTTTGGGGCAGGGTATCTTTATTATTCAACAATCAATACGTTGAAACCTACTTATTCTTCACAATTATTTTAAATTGAGAAGAATCATTGCTGGAAATTTTTACCAAATAGATTCCTTCAAAAAGGGTTGATATGTCAATATTCTTTTTTTCAATATTTGTCAATTGAGTAAGAAGCAATCGACCGTGAATATCATAAATTGAGATATTAATATTTTCCTTAAGAAATTTACTGGATACGGTAATAAAATTTGTTGCAGGATTTGGATAGATAAGAGTTTTATCGCTGGATTCAGAATCGTTATAACTCTCAATATGATCAATTAAAGCCAGATTATCAAGTATCCATCCATCCTGATTCGTCTGTATGCTGTCGCTTATGAATGTGAACCGGTAATAGATTGTATCACCTATTAAATCCCATGGTAAATACCCAGAAAAATGTCGCCATTCTTGAATCCTTCCAGTAAGAACTGGCTTCTCGGTTATCCAATCTATTTGTGGAACAACTGAATCCGATAATGCATCGAGCCAAGTCGAACCATAATCTAAAGAAAACTCAATCCGCCCGAAATCCTTTAGTGTATCACTGTCAATTTTATAATATCCACTTATAATTGGAGCACACATACAGTAATCGTACGTAATAAATTTGAATATGAAACTCGAGGTGTCATTAATAGCGTAGGATCCAACACTGTCAGTCAGGATTGCTTGTGGCAGTGAATAGGAACTAGTAAAATGTGTTTTACTTGGAGTGCAAACCTGCCATGAATTATTATTTCCCGGTATGCTCAATTCATAATAAGGTGCTTCCCAGCAATAGTTTTCCTCAAAATTGATTAAACAACTGATAATATCCTGGCCCTTTAATGACCCCATTGTAATCAAAAATGTGACTAAATAAAGAATTGGTTTTTTCATTTTTCTGTATGTTTATTGGCCAAACGTCTAATACCTTGCCCCTAACGTGTGGCCGCTAAACGCATCAAAGGCAGAACCTTTGAGAAGTCCCTTTAATGCTGGTTTTGTTGCGATTTAGCGGCATGTTATGGGGCGATTGTTTTTATTGAATTGATATTTGGAGATCCTTTCCCAGGCCTTGCTTTATTATTCTATAAAATGTTGACAGTTGAATTTCGCTTTTTCCGGACTCAATTCTTGAAATATAGCTTTTCTTTGTTCCAGTTTTTTCAGCAAGCTCACCTTGGGTAAGTTTGGCTTCAATCCTAGCTTCTTTTAATAGTTCTCCCAAGCGAAAGGCCATTGCTTCAGCTTCGAATTGCTCTCTGGCCGGAGTTCCTTTTTTACCATATTGCTTCTCTAAATGCTCTTCGAAAGTTGTTATCTTATTCATTTTATTTTCTCCTTTTCTTAAATTCAAAATATTCCTTTTTTAGCCGTTCCCCCAACTCAATTTCTTGTTTTGGAGTTTTCCTTGATTTCTTGAAAAACCAATTGATCACCACTACCAGTTTTGATTCATCGAAAAAGCATAGTATTCGTATTTCTTTAAAAGCTGTACTGATTTTTATTTCAAAAAGACCATCAGTGTCCTCGAGGTATTTAAGAAATCGTATTGGAACTTTCTCTGTATACCTTATAAGCCAAAAGACATAGTCAATCTTCTTTTTAACCTTAATATCCAATTGGTTATACAAGGAATAGAAGTGATCACCCCAAACAATAATTTCTCTGATCATTTTGCAAAGTTAACTATATAGTTAACACTTGTCAAATTTTTTTTCAATTGCCCCATAACGTTTGGCCGCTAAACGCATCAACGGTAGAACCTTTACAAAGCACTGTTAACGCTGGTTTTGTTGCGATTTTGTGGCATGTTATGGGTGGGGTGATTTTTCTCTATTTTTCGTCATCATAGTTTTTGTACCCCAGTCGTTTTCGGGGTTCATTTTCTTTTTGAATCAACTGCCGTAATGCTGTAAAAATCAACTTGAATTGCTCATCATACCTTTTCTCAAGATCATTAATTTTGTGAACTAGGTCTTTATGAGTAGAGATTAATTTCT
>Ga0310040_1002513_pt1 | contig 11492 bp, 6 predicted proteins | sample EPASupsiteHSE623_FD_200237 | JGI IMG/M metagenome (GOLD analysis project Ga0310040, IMG submission 200237) | Bioremediated contaminated groundwater from EPA Superfund site, New Mexico - Sample HSE6-23 (v2) (version 2) | ecosystem: Environmental > Aquatic > Deep subsurface > Groundwater >... | reverse complement strand
ATACGCGGCAGCACCATCGCCAAACCACCAATTGTAATCATTATACCCGTTGTCTGTTCTTTCCTCAAAGCACGAATAAGCGTCGAAATTAGAATAGCATATAGATTTATCGTCAAAATCAATTTCTTCGTTTAAGTCAACCTGGATAGTAGGAGCAATAAATTCCGTGCTTGGAGCTGAGTGGCCGGTAAAAGTGTAAGATGTTTTTGAAACAGGGTCTGTTGTGCCATTGTTACCGTTTCCGTTAAAATAAGTCCAAGCAGAGTCAAGGCCATGCTCATCTGAAACCTTTACTCTCCAATAATATGCAGTGTTATAATTTATAGAATCATCATTAACCACTCTACCAGGAGAAACCACATAAATGAGCTGCTGGTTTGTTGATTCCGAAGTATAATAAATTCCGCTGACCACTTTCCTGACCGGAGAACCAAATCCAGAATCATCATCTATTTCAAGTATAAATCTTATTTCATGATCAAGGTCAGTGTCTTTATATTTCCAAGAAAATAAACCGCCTATGCCCATGCAATAACCGTCTGAACTGGTTCTAGAAACATTTAATTCATAAGCTTCGGGAGGATTGTTTTGGTCTACGCAATTTGCATTGGTTTGGCATTCATCTGTTGCGGCTCCTGCTACCACTACGCACTGATTTAAATGGTTGCACTCGTTGTGATATTTATCTTCTTGGCAGTCAATAGAATTTGCCCCAAGAACATTACAATCATTTTGACCTTCTTCGCCTGGCATATCCACACAACTGTCATCTGTCATGCAAACATTGCGATGGTTGTCGGTGTCATTTATGCAAAAGCTGTCGGGGTCTGGCCCATAGCATGCATCTACGCCAATTCCATTTATAACTTCGCATTTATCTAAAACGCACTTATTATGAGTGGCTGTGCAATCTGAACTATAGGTACAAGTGCTAATGCCCCCTATTCCATATATAGTTGTACAGGTTTTCCAAGGAGTGCATTCTGAATGCCTTCCATTTTGACAATCACAAATATTAATACAGCGGTCTACGCCTTCACCAGGTACTGCCACGCATTGGTTTCTTACATTGCACTCGTTGTGATATTTGCCTTCTTGGCAATCTGCGTTATCATTGCACAAATCATCGCCTTCACCGGCCACAACAACACATTGTTTTTGAATATTGCATTCATTATGTGTAGCGCACGATGTGGTGCAAGTATCAAAACCAGGACCAAATACAGACAAACATTGGCCATTTAACGCGCATTCTTTATGCGAAGAGTTCAGGCAATCGCTATTGCTAACACAAGAATCTATCCCCCTGCCTTCTACCACTATGCATTGTGAGCCATCGCACTCATTATGGCTATTGTTTAAGCAATCTCCATTGGTATAGCACAAATCATCTCCACTACCTGAAACCACCACACATTGTTTTATGCGATTGCACGTGTTATGAGTGCCTACGCAATCTGAATTATAAAAACAAGTATTTTCTCCAGGTTTATACACAACCTGGCATACTTCATTTAGTCCGCATTCTGTGTGAGAGGTATTTTGGCAATCAAGGTTTTCTTTGCAAGAGTCTATTCCAACGCCAGACGCAACCACACATTGCCCGCGAAGATTGCATTCTGTATGGGTTTTTTCTATACAATCCGGAGATGACAAGCAGGTATTAAGCCCGGGCTTTTCAATTTTAACGCATTGCTTATATGTATTGCATTCATAATGGAAAAGATTAAGGCAATCATTCTGGTTGTTGCATATTTTTTCCATTGGAACTCCATAATTAGGAATCGACAAACATATTTTTCCATAACATATATTATATGTGTCCTCGTCTCCTTTTGGAAAATCGTCATCGGGAGTTAAATCGTCTGGAATTAAGTCATCGGGTTCCGGCACTATATCGTCTGGTATAATATCATCTGGCACAGAATCATCGGGAATTGGCATTATATCGTCGGCAATATCATCCGGGCAAACATCATCGGCAAATGGTTCAGAGCCATCGGGGCATGTAGGGCAAGTTCCATCAAGCTCGGGTTCTACATCATCAGGACAAAGGCCATCAGGAGGAATTAAGTCGTCTGGAGTTAAATCATCAGGAATTAAGTCATCGGGCAACAAATCATCAGGAATTAAGTCATCGGGCAACAAATCATCAGGAATTGAATCTCCAGAGCCGGCGTCGCACACGCCATCACAAACAATATCTATAGTTGGCGCCGTACAAACAACATTTGGACCACATGTTCCAGGATAATTTGCTGTATAAGTGCAATTAACTCCCTGTGTGCCAAACTGGGGTTTCGCGCACCAAGAAAATTCAACAGTGGACGGCGGACCGCAATTTAACACCATAGCAGGAGCTGGGGAACCATAAACGCATTCTGCATATCCAGTAGCTCCCTGACAAGTTGTGCATACTTGATCTTTGCAAATTCCGCTTCCATTTGCAGTTGTACAGCAATAGGGGTCGTGAATAAAAGCGCAGTCTCCACATGTATCTTTTAATGTGCTTGATATTGTTATTGGGCAGCTTGGCCTGGAATTTGGCTCGCCAGTGCCCGTGCAATTATAATATGAAACATTTTCATGCACATTGCCTTCATAACAATAAGACAAACCTGTTTCTGGCGGAGGACACGTTTCAATAACACGATCTTCTGGTTCCGAATAACAGTTAGCCATACCCTCTTCTACCCTACACCCTTTATCAAACCATCTTTGTTTTATCAAGCAATCATATCCTGAACAATCGCAAGAATAATAAGCAGGGTCTGCCCATCCATCCTGTCCGCAAAGTTCAACCATTGTTTCTTGCGTGTTACATGTACCATTAACATTTTCTGTTATCCTCCACTTTTCCCATCCATTATTTCCTAGACGACAAACATAATTTACTATTTCCTGCCTTGGCGTACAAAAACCCGAGGGTTTACTTGTAAAACTGCATTCTACAGGATTCCCGTATGTCCCCATAGACACAAACCTTAAATCAACATATCCGTCTCCCACGCAGGTTGTAAAGCCCGTACTTGCATCTCTTATCTGCAAAGAATCTTGGCCCTGGTATACTCCAGAGCAATCATTAATATCTCCAGTTTGAGGATAATCCGCCATGCGAAGCATATTTACTGAAAAAGTAGGATTTATGTTATATCCATAAGGAGCATCGTCGGGTAGCCAAGAAGCTATTTCTGCGCTTAAGTAGCATTGATCGTCACCCTGCGCACGATTTTTTTCAAAAGACCATTTATAAGGAATGTCTACATAAGCTGTCCCATTTTCGCATCCTGAAGTGTCAACAACGCAGTGTATTGTTATATCATAGCTAAATGTATAACGAGTTACTTCTGGATGGGGCTCCGGGCATTGCTCCGGGCATTCTTGCTTAAATGGCCCTATAGTAGTTACGTTATCATTTATGTTTTGAGTTACTACATCTATTGGGAACCATCCTCCATCGCAATCATTTGTTGTCATAGTAATTGTCCCGGTGCGCGTGCAAGTTATGGGAACAGAAACAGGCGCTACTTGAGCGCTGACAATGCTAAAAAAACCGAAAGAAAAAAACAGGCAAAATAAACACGAAAATAATAATGCTGTTTTTTTCATATATTTTATCAAATAAAATTTTTAATTTTAGCTGTAATTATTTAGAACCAATAATTATTACCGACTGGCCCTGAAGCTGACCTTCTTGTGAAACAGTCATAGTAATGTTTAACCTGTCGCCTATTTTTATGTCGCTAAATTTAACTGTTGGAAGAGCTGTTGTTTTTGTTTCGGTGTTGGGCACTGCAGAATAAATTTTGGCAGTTTTACTTATTTCTATTTGCATGCTTTTACCGCTATAACCCAACGTAATATTTTTTCCGTTTATAGCCGAAACTTCGCCATAAGCCACTATTGATGGCACCATTCCTGAACTTAAATTTTTAATAGTTTCCGACATTTTTTCTCCTGCTTGTATTTTAGGGCTGTCTTTTTGCATTTGATAAAAAATTCCAAGCCCGGCGCCCAAAACTAAAGAAACTAAAACTGCTGTTATTAAAATAATTACTGTTGTTTTGTCCATATTTTTTATTTATTATTTATTAATTTGCAAAATTTAATATTATAACCGACTGGCCCTGCAACTGGCCGTCGGGCAAAACTTTTAAATTAACGCTTAAGTCGTCTCCTATTTTAATATTTTCTAACAACGAAGCTGTAGGCGTAGCGCCTGCAGTTTGGTTTGAAGAAGTATATATTTGAGCATCGTCGCTAATGCCTATTGTTATAGTGTCTCCGTTATAATCTAAAGTAATGTTTCTGCCTTCTATTTTTGAGGCCTTACCAAAAGCCACAATAGAAGGAACTGTTTTTGAGGACAAAGATTTTATAACATTTCTTGCTATATTAAGCTTTGGCGCATCTTTTTGAAACTGAAAATAAACGCCGATTGCTCCGCCTATTATTAAAGCTGCAATTATAGGAACTATTACAGCTATTTTTTTTTCATCCATTTTTTAAAAAATTATTTATATTTCTTTATTTTATATCTTTTAAAATAACAAAACAACCTGTCAATTTTTTGCGCCTGTGGATAACTTATAGCGAGCTATCATTTTTTAACCAAGGTAAAAACTTTTTCTATGAATTTTGCACGGCCCAAATTTTTGCAAACAGGCAAAATGGGCTTTTGTGCCATAGCCCTTATGTTTTAAAAAATTATATTCGGGATATTTTTTATGATATTTTTTCATTATTTTATCACGAGTTACTTTGGCTATAATGGAAGCTGCAGAAATTGAAAAAACTTTTGAATCCCCTTTTATAATGCTTTTTTGGCTAATTTTGCTGTCAATTTTAAAATTTCCGTCAAGCAATAAAAAATTGGGGCTTAATTTTTTAAAAGATTTTTTCATTGCCAGCTTAGTTGCCTCTAAAATGTTTATTTTATCAATAACTTTTTCTGAAACTATGCCTACTCCCCACTTTATATCTTTGTGATTTATTAAAATATTATAAATCTCTTCTCTTTGGCTTGGTGATAACTTTTTTGAGTCCCGTACGTTTTTGAAAATTGAATAATTGGGATTTGATTGAAAATTGGAAATTGAAAATTGAAAATTTACGCAAACAGAAGCTGCCACAACAGGCCCCGCCAAAGGCCCACGGCCGGCTTCATCTAATCCGGCAACAAAATTATATCCATTTTTCCACAACTTTTTTTCTTCATTAAAATTAGGATAAATCATGGCTTGATAATTACTAGCGAGGGAGAAGTGAAAATTTATTTTCACTTCGACCGAGCGACGTAATTATATAAATTGCTTTAGCAATTTCTATTTTATCGTAATTATAACCAAATTATAACACTTGTAAAATGTATACCAAAAGGTAAAATGGTATATTAGATAAAAATATGAAATTTACTCACTTACACGTTCACTCGCACTATTCTTTGCTAGACGGTTTACCAAAAATTGACGAGCTTTTAGATTATGTAAAAGAACTGGGAATGGATTCTGTTGCAATAACCGACCACGGAGTAATGTATGGGGCTGTTGAGTTTTACAAAAAAGCAAAAGCCAAAAAAATAAAACCCATAATTGGATGCGAAGTTTACACTGCCTTTGAAAAAATGACCGATAAAAGGCCAAACATAGACGCCCCAAGAAACCATTTAATTTTGCTGGCAAAAAACCAGCAGGGATATAAAAACTTGGTAAAACTTGTGACAATTGCCCACCTTGAAGGATATTATTATAAGCCAAGAATTGACGACGAAATTTTAGAAAAATATGCCGAGGGGCTGATTGCTTTGTCGGCCTGCATTCAGGGAAAAATTCCAAAACTTCTTTTGGCAAACAGAATGGATGAAGCAGAAGCTCTTGCAAAAAAATATGAATCTATTTTTGGCAAAGGAAATTTTTATTTAGAACTTCAGCACCATGCAAATATTCCAGACCAGGAAAAAGCAAATAAAAAACTTGCTGAACTTTCTAAAAAAACCGACATTCCTTTGGTTTGCACAAACGACATACATTATTTAAAAAAAGACGATGCAGAAGCCCAAGATGTTTTAATGTTAATAAACACAGGAGCTGACATAAATGACCCCGAAAGACTATCTATGACCCAGGATGATTTTTCAATGAAAAGCCCGCAACAAATGGCAGAAGAATTTAAAGATTTTCCAGAAGCACTAGAAAATACGCAAAAAATTGCTGAAGCCTGTAATGTAGAAATTGAACTGGGCAAAACAAAATTGCCGGTTTTTCCATTGCCCGCAGGAAAAACAGCAGAACAATTTTTAGAAGAATTATGCCAGCAAGGATTAAAAACAAGATACGGAGAAACTCCGGACCAAAAAGTAATTGAAAGATTAAAATACGAACTGTCGGTTATAGAAAAGACCGGATTTGCCGGATACTTTTTAATTGTGCAGGATTTTGTAAACTGGGCAAAACAAAACAGAATTATTGTAGGCCCTGGCCGTGGGTCGGCCGGAGGCTCTATTGTGGCTTATTTAACAAACATAACAAATGTTGACCCGTTAAAACATAATTTACTTTTTGAAAGATTTTTAAATCCTGAAAGAATTTCCATGCCCGATATTGATTTGGATTTTGCCGACAGAAGAAGAGATGAAGTTATAAAATATGTTGCTGAAAAATACGGTCACGACCATGTTGCCCAAATTATAACTTTTGGAACAATGGCAGCCCGTGCGGTTGTGCGAGATGTGGGCAGGGCTTTGCAATATACATATTCATACTGCGACCAGCTGGCAAAAATGATTCCAATGGGAATGGATTTAGACGAAGTGCTGGAAAAAGTTGACGAGTTTAAAGAAAAATACCAAACAGACGAAATGGCAAAACGTTTAATTGATTTGGGCAAAAAACTTGAAGGAGTAGCCCGCCATGCTTCAACCCATGCCTGCGGAGTTGTAATTTCGGCTGAGCCGTTAACCGAATCTGTTCCTTTGCAAAGATCAACCAGAGAAGGCGAAGAAGGAATTATTACCCAGTATGAAATGCACGGCATTGAAGATTTGGGGCTTTTAAAAATGGATTTTTTGGGTTTAAAAAACCTTACTATAATAGAAGACACGTTAGCGCGCATTTATGTTTTGCATAATAATTTAAAAATTGATTTAGATAATATTCCATATGACGACCCAAAAACTTACAAACTTTTGCAGGACGCTTTAACAACTTCTGTTTTTCAACTTGAAAGTGACGGAATGAAAAGATATTTAAAAGAACTGCATCCCACAACTTTTGAAGATATTACAGCCATGGTGGCTTTGTACCGCCCGGGGCCTATGCAATTTATCCCCGATTATATTGAAAGAAAGCACATGCAGGCCCTGCCTGCCGGCAGGCAGGAAAAAATAGAATATTTGCATCCAAAATTAGAGCCAATTTTAAATGAAACCCAGGGAATTTGCATTTACCAGGAGCAGTTAATGAAAATTGCGCAAGAAGTTTGCGGATTTACTTTGGGCGAAGCCGATGTTTTAAGAAAAGCTGTTGGCAAAAAAATTAAAGATTTATTAGACGCGCAAGAACACAAATTTATTGACGGAGCTATAAAAAACGGGGCTTCAAAAAAAGTTGCCCAAGAATTGTGGCAGTGGATTTTGCCGTTTGCAGCTTATGGATTTAACAAATCGCATTCGGCGGCTTACGCCACCATTGCCTACCAGACAGCTTATTTAAAAGCCCACTTTCCTGTTGAGTTTATGGCTTCTGTTTTAACTTCAGAAAGAGCCGACGTTGAAAGAATTGCCTTTTTAATTGATGAATGTAAAAAAATGGATGTTGAAGTTTTGCCTCCAAACATAAATGAAAGTTTGAAAAACTTTACGGTTGTTGAGGGCAAGAATCAAATTAGATTTGGCTTGCTGGCAATTAAAAATGTGGGCGTAAACATTATTGAGGCAGTGACAGAAGAAAGAAAAGCCAACGGGGCTTTTAAATCAATTGGGGACTTTATACACAGAGTAAAATCAAAGGACTTAAACAAAAAATCAATGGAGGCTTTAATTAAAGCCGGAGCGTTTGACCAGTTTGCCGAAAGAAACCAGCTTTTGCAAAATTTAGAAAAAATGCTGGAAATTGCCAGAGAAAACAATAAAAATAAAAATACAAACCAAATGGGGCTTTTTGCAAACACAAATGTAGAAATTAACCACGATATAAAGCTTGAACCCTCACCCGCTGCCACAAATTTTGAAAAGCTTGGCTGGGAAAAAGAACTACTTGGGCTTTATGTAAGCTCGCACCCTTTAAACGATTTTAAAAAACTTTTTGAAGCAAGAACAACTGCCATTTCAAAAATTGACGGCGCATTTGTAAACAAAAAAATTATTGTGGGAGGATTAATTTCTTCTGTTAAAAAAATAATAACCAAAAAAGGCCAGCCAATGTTATTTATGAAGCTTGAAGATTTAACCGGAAAAATAGAAGTTGTAATTTTTCCTAATTTATTGGAAAGAAATCCTGTTGCTTTGCAGGAAAACAAAATTGTGTTTGTTGCCGGCCGGGTTGACGACCGCAATGGCGAAATTAAAATTGTAGCCGATGATGTGCAGGAAATTTTAGTGCCTCGCGAGAACTAATTTTTGCAAAAAAAATTCCCGACAGAAGTCTTTCGACGTGTCGGGATTATGTTGTAGCAGTAAGCCCGCTCAAACCTTCAGCGGCGCTAGGATGATGAACCACCAAGAGAAGATGCAATCTTCTTGGCGATTGATTGTTCGTCGACGTCCAAAGTTTTGCACGTCGTCGACGAAACGAGAGACACATCATTGCAACCAAATTGAATGATATCGTTGCATCGGTTTATCTCCCAAAGGGTGTTAGAGCTCACCAGAGATACTGTTCCAAACAATGTTGGAACCGGAGGACACTCCTGCGTCTCAAACTCTTCTGGTGATTGCTGGTGCCAGTTGTAGACCATCCTCCACAAGATCAGCCTGTTGGTTGGGTTGGTTCGGTTGGTTTGGAGCTCCATCAATTCTTCGACTTTCTCTGCCACCGCCTCCCAAAGACCGATTAGGATTCCTATAGTCCCAATCGCCGAATTTGGGGCTGTCTGCAACTCCAATCTTGTTCTCATACTATATTCCCTTATTTCGGTTTTTTCTTGCTCTGCTACAAGCTCAGCAAGAAAAAACCCACATTGTGTACTATATTAATCATAGCATATACAAACACTCTTGTCAAGTCTTTTAGCTTGCCGATAAAGGTGGTAATATTAGAAAATATACTTATTAAATAATAAAAAATATGGCAGAAAATATAGACCCATCACTACCATCTGACGATGGTGTGAGGGTAAAAAACATTCGTCATTCCCTATCTCATATAATGGCACAGGCTGTGCTTGAATTTTGGCCCAAAGCAAAATTAGGAATGGGGCCTGCAATTGAAAACGGGTTTTACTACGACTTTCAATTTGCAAAACCATTACAAGAACAGGATTTGCAAAAAATTGAAAACAAAATGAAAGAGCTGATTTTGCAAGACCAAAAATTTATTAAAAAAGATATTACAAAACTGGCTGCCAAAAAATTATTTAAAGACCAGCCGTATAAATTAGAGCTTATAAAAGAACTGCCCGGCAAAAATGTTTCTGTTTATGAATCGGAACCCGCCTTTGCTAAAGCTTCGGCGAGGCAAGGATTTGTTGATTTGTGCAAAGGGCCTCATGTAAAAAGTTCAAAAGAAATAAATCCCAATGCTTTTAAACTAACAAAGCTTGCCGGCGCTTACTGGAAAGGTTCAGAAAAAAACAAAATGTTAACCCGAATTTACGGCTTAGCTTTTGCAACAGAAAGAGAGCTTTTAGATTATGTAAAAATGCAGGAGGAAGCAGAAAAACGTGACCACAGAATTTTAGGAAAAAAACTGGACCTGTTTATATTTTCTGATATTGTTGGAAAAGGATTACCTCTATATACAGAAAAGGGCACTGCCATAAGAAGAGAATTGGAAAGATTAATTGTTGACGAAGAAATAAAAAGAGGATACAAACACGTGTGCACTCCGGATCTGGCAAAAGTTGATTTATTCAAAAAATCCGGCCACTATCCTTATTATAAAGATACCATGTACCCTGTAATGAAAGTTGACGAAGAAGAACTTATTTTGAGGCCTATGACCTGCCCCCACCACTACCAGCTTTACTTGGCAAAACCAAGGTCTTACAGAGAACTGCCATTTAGAATTGCAGAACTTGCCAAACAATACAGATATGAAAAATCTGGAGAACTGACCGGCCTGGCAAGGGTAAGATGTTTTTGTCTTGCTGACTCCCATATAATTTGCCAAAAAGACCAGGCGGAAAATGAAATAAACTTGGCTCTTAAATTAATAGAAGATATGGCCGGCATATTTGGTTTAAAATCCGGAGTTGATTACAGATACAGATTATCTTTGGGAGATAAAAAAGATTCAAAAAAATATTACAAAGACGATAAGGCATGGGATTTTGCAGAAAACGTTTTAAGAAAAGTTTTAAAAGAAAAAAATGCCCCGTTTTTTGAGGCAGAAAATGAGGCTGCTTTTTACGGACCCAAAATAGATATCCAAATGAAAAATTCTGCCGGAAAAGAAGAAACTGCTTTTACTGTCCAATATGATTTTGTGGGACCAAAGCGCTTTGAACTTGTTTATGCCGACAGCGATGGCAAAAGCAAAGAAGCTGTTGTAATTCACCGTTCGTCAATTGGAGCTATAGAAAGAACCATGGCTTTTTTAATTGAAAAATATGAAGGGGCGTTTCCGTTGTGGCTGTCCCCCATTCAGGTTTCTGTGATACCCATTTCTGAAAAGCATGCAGAATATGCCAAAGAAATTATTAAAAAATTAAAAGATAATAATTTGCGCGTTGAATTAAGAGATGAAAATGAAACTTTGGGCAAAAAAATAAGGGAAGCTGAAATGCAAAAAATTCCATATCTTTTAATTGTTGGCGATAAAGAAATTTCTTCGGGCGGAGTTTCTGTAAGGCAAAGAACAAAAGGCGACGCAGGCCAGGTGCAAACCGACGAATTTATAGAAAAAATAAAAAAAGAAATTAAAGAAAAGACTTAATGCCAAAGCAAGATTTATCAGAATCAACAAAAAAACTGATACAGCAGTATAAATTGGCCGAGCTTCAAGATAATGCTCCCGCAAACGCGCCCACCATACACGTTGACGAAGTTGCCTTAAAGGTGGCTGCTTTTTATGAACACATAAGAACAGTTGTTGACTGGAAAGAAGAGCATTTAATGCGCAGGGCGGCAATAATAAGAAAACTTAAACGAAGATTTTTAGATTTAGAGCTCAATGATTTTTCTCAAAGCGGAGATACGGCAGAACTGCTGGTTTTTGAATTAATAAGGGGCGGGCATTTTCCAAATGATAAAATTTTAGAGCCAAAAATACAGGAAGTCCAAAACATAATAGACAAGTATATTTTTATACTTAAAAATAATCCCGAAAACAGAGCAG
>Ga0310040_1002512_pt1 | contig 11492 bp, 22 predicted proteins | sample EPASupsiteHSE623_FD_200237 | JGI IMG/M metagenome (GOLD analysis project Ga0310040, IMG submission 200237) | Bioremediated contaminated groundwater from EPA Superfund site, New Mexico - Sample HSE6-23 (v2) (version 2) | ecosystem: Environmental > Aquatic > Deep subsurface > Groundwater >... | reverse complement strand
ACCCGACATAGTCCCTCCTCCTGACTACATACTTGCTTGCCATATTGCCTCTCTTCTCCAATCGGTTCACCGAATGCCGAATCTTGTCATCAGTCCAATCGAATGATGGCATCTCCTTGAGGGCGACAGCCACGAGATCTTCGATGCAGAGCTCCTCATTGGCATGGTTGCGTATGAGCGTCGCCACCTGCATATCCACGAAATCAGTCACTCGGCGCTGCTTGGGCCGATTGGTTACGGTGCTCACGGTTTTCTCCTGCCCACCCAGGGCATTCTCCCGGCTGGAAGCATGAAGGGACGGAAGGCCATCTGTTTGCGTTCCTTTTTGCGCTTCTCTTCTGCTAGGGCCTGAGCTGCCGGATTCAGGCCTTTGGAACCCTTCTTTTGGCTCATGGCACCTCGACGCGATACATGATTACCAGCCGCCTCCCTCCGCTATCCTTCATTCCAGATTTTGATGGACGTATATCATTAAGTGCGGAATATTCCAGCAGAAGAGCCTCCCTGGATTCGAGTTTGTCTGCCAGGGATCTCAGTTCTTTCACTGTTTTCTCAGTTAGCTCGGCATCTTCTGGCAGTATGTTTTCCGCTGCCTCTTTGAATGGAGTCAAGAATTTCATGCCTTCTCCTGAATCTTCACGGTTCGTCTCTCCCAACAGTAGCTCGCAATAGTGGCGAGATTGACTATGACCAGACTCAATACGGCCATCCAACCTGCCTTCTGAGAAAATGTCCAATCCGGATACGTTTCGGTGAGTGCAATTGCCAGCGACATGAGTGCAAAAGGAGTCGTGACTTCCGGCAGATTCATGTTTTCTCCTGCATCTTCGCTATGCGCTTCTCCCAAATCTGCTCATTCTTCCTGCAGACCGTCAGGTCTTTTTCCATGACCTTCATGGCCTGATCGAGGGCGAGAGCTGTTCTTTTGAAATATTCGAGATGGCCGAGAGCCTCCTGCAGCTCGGCCTCGCGCCTGGCGGCAGCCTGCTCGGTGCGATTCATGCGTTGCCTCCTTTCCATGAGGATCAGAGCTCCCCTGCAGTGCAGGCTATGCCGCCTGTGTGCAGATGCTTCTGGGCCCAGAGCTCGAGAGTGAAACGGTCACAGAATATGATCGGTACGGGCTTGCAGATCTTGCATATGCGGCCATCATCCAGGCTGTACTGCTCTTCCCCCAGGTCATGCAGAACCTCGATTACTGCCTGCGGGCAGATCTTTTCCCGTTCGATGAAGTCGCGGACGAGGAGAACTGAGTCATAGCCGGTAGCGCCTGGATTGGCCTTAAGAAGCTCGATGATCTTTGCCCGAATGGCTTCCTTGGTTATTGGCACGGCGATCAGAGCTCCCACGCTTCAATACAAGTGGGAGAGGGAGAGGGATTGCTCAGGCTCTCGCCTCCTGCTTCCGCCCGATTGACTCCTGCACTGCCTTCTCCTCCTCGAGCTCGAGGTTGATCTCATCATCCTCCCTCCACTCCCTGTTGAGGATCTTGAGCTGAGCTCGCCTCTCGGCCTTTGTGATGGCGTCCCTGTCGGCGAAGGACCAGGCCCTCATAACCTCCAACGTCAACCAGAGCGGTGCTGGTTTGCCCTTGATCCTGAGGTCTGGGTCCAGCTGGGGCATGTTGTTATCCTGGATGCCGACGATAAGGGGAGTGTCCTTGAAATATTTAGCCTGAGAATTGGCGTCCTCCCAGGCCTTCAGGAGCATGAAGGTCTCGCGTTCGTGGGATACTCGATCCTCCCTGAACTGTTGGGTCTTCGGATCCAGGACTCTCACCTGGCCCCAGACGAGGTCCTTTGTCCTGCCGCTGTCCACGATCTGAGTACAGAGGCCGCGCCTGTTGGCTTCCTCTGAGGCGGCAAAGGCGTTTGGAGCCTGCTTGCCGGCGACACTGTAGGAGCGATCTTGCTTCTGACGCCAGGTCTCCACGGAGAAGCCCTGGCCGGAAGATTTGCCGTTGGAAGGCACAAGCCCTTTCTCTTCCTTTTTGCCCGGATTTGGGGCGCTAGCGGGCTCCTGTGCCCTCATGTCCATCAGGATCTCTGCGAGCTTCTCAAACGTGCTCTGGCTGTCCGTGATGATCCGGCCCTCTTCCAGCCTCACTATGATGTCGCCGGGGGAGAGGAGGAAGCGCTTCTTGCCCTGATCTTCGCCTTCGGATGCCATGACACCGGAGGAAACGCAGTATAGCTCCATGGCCTTGCGGAACTCAGCTTCGGATACTGGTCGGCTGGCCATGGTTACTCGCCTCCTGCCAGCACTCGGTCGACGATACTCGAGTCCTTCTGTACGGCCTCGGCTATCTCATTGAATCGGCCAGCTGTGGTCTCTGTGACTTGCCCATCCGGGCCGGTGATGGTGACACTTGCATCCGAATAGTCCTCAAGCGAATGGTTAGCCTGGCCTTTCAGCAGGTCCTCGGCGACTTCGAGGGACCCTTGGGTCCTGGCCTTCAGCCCCATGGCCGCGTATTCTTTGATCTGCAAGAGCGCGGATTCGCAGATGTGGATTTTCTCAGCTCGTTCGATCGGCGTATCTGCATAGTCCGGCATGTTCCTGTCGAGCTGCTGCAGGCCTTCGTGAATCATGTCTCTGGCGAGCTCCACGCCTGGGACTAGATCCACCTCAGTGTTCAGGAACAGGAGTGCTTTGTTGATCAGGCTCCTCATGTCCTCGGGGCTCTGCATTGTCTTGGCAGTGCCCAGTAGGGCGATGGCACGTTCTTTGCTCATTCTGCTTCACCTTCCTCTATGGGTTCGATGTCCGCCAGGCTATCCTCAATCAATTTTCTTCGTACCTCGTTTGGATCCATTTTTCACATCCTCCGACAATCATCTTCCAATTCTGCCAAAACTTTCTTGATGCATTGCGGACAGTAAGTCTCGCCTCTGAAAATGCTGGCCTGGCTGGGAGGGACTGGCTTGTCGCAAAGCTCGCAAAGTTCCCAGTCAGCCTCTTCGTCTGAACGATTTGCTGGAATATTATCGATACAAGTCTCTTGTGACTGGTTTTTGCCTAAGGGCTCAGTACTCGCCCGGACGCTAAAATCGGCCTGATGCTGCTGATTTTCTTCATTTTGTAACGATTTGCGTAACGATCGATCTTCTACTCGCTCTCTGGGACAATCCAAATTTAATTCATACAAAATTCGTCTAAAAATCGTTAGGTTCGTTACATCCGTTACATTGCTTCTCTGCTTCCCTCTTTTGTCTCTTTCTTCTTCGTTACAAATCGTTACAAGATCGTTACAATTAGAAGAAAGCTCCCGCCTGAGGGGTGCTAGAAAGTCCTCAAATGGTTTCTCTTCAAAGAGCAAACCACGAAATCCTCTTACGGGCGTTTGCAGGACAGGTATCCGTATCGTCCGGGAGGCTTCGCCGTTCTCCTTGCCTATCAACCGAGAAAAAGTTTTCCGTGAAACTTTTGCCCCGATTGTATATTTGCAATATTCTTCAAATTTTGAATATAAATAATCGGAAGACTCCTGATAAGCCTCATTTTCTCGCCATTCTGGATGAAACTCTATGAAACGCTCAATAAAGTCAGTAACCGAATGGCTCTGCTGCTCATATTCTTCGAAATCATTTTCTCTGCGGTGGATCTTTCGGTCCGCAGCTATATCTTTGGCTCTCCTTATTATCAGGTTTAGGATGCCGCTCAGTTCTGCATTAGATGTCAATTTCCTTTCTAGATTGCCATCTTTCTTCTTTTCCATCGGGTCTTTCGGATCATCGCAAAACGTGTAAGGCATATTGACTCTGGTAAACCGCCGTCTGAAGCCCGTGCTATTATCCTCAAAAATGGGCATCGCATTGGAATCGTACAGCAGCTGCGTAAATGCCTTGAACCTCACCCGGTCCTTGTTCTTTACATCCGATGAGAGCCAGTCATTTCCTGAGATCTTCTTGGAGAGTTCTGTTGTCGCCCGGCCCGGATTGGTTTCCGAGGATATGCACATCCTGGCCCGGCGCAGGAAGCCGAGTGCATACTTTGAGGTATTCAATTCCTCCAGGCTGATCGCCTCCGTGCTCTCGGAACCAAAGAGCGCCATCAGCACGGCCTCATAAACGTGCTTGCCGTTCCCGCCATGCCCGAGCAGGAACAGCAGATACTCGAACTCAATAAGGCAAGCGCAGGCCACCAGCCAATCAACCAGCGTCAGACGATCGTCATCATTGCTGCAGCTCTCCTCGAGGAAGTCGATGAAATGCACCGCTTTGGCCGAGGGATCGTATCTGATGGGACAGGGCATTGTGATCCGATACTCGGGCGAATGCTCCGAGAATGTGCCCGTCAGGAGATCGATCACCCCATTCTGCACACACAATAGATACGGATTCTTGTCCAGCTCATCGAATGGGACCAAGGTCCGAAGATGGATCTTCTTGAGGACCTCCTTGGAGGCATTGATGTTATAGGCATTCCCAGCCACAGAGTCCAGGACCTGGTCGATTGCCACATCTCCGTCTGGTCGGTAATAGCCTGCCTCATAGACCCAGATCTTCTTGTCCGGCGTGCTGAGAATGTTTAGGTATTGGCAGACGGCATCAGCAGCCCTGGAGGGGTTGAATTTGATGGACTTGGCTGAGCCGTCGTCATTGTACTCGATATCGGCCACATCGGCAAGCTGAAGCTGTGTGATAGCCTTCCTGGCTGGCCTTTGCGGCGCTGTCGGAACGGCATCGGGCTCTGTTTGTTCGGGCAGATCAGGCTCATACAGTCTCCTCAGGTCCCTCCATCCCTTTCCGGAGCAGCTACTGTGATGGCAGCCTGCGGCAATTGCACCGCTCGGAAACTGGACCGCCCAGGCCGATCGATCGATATGTGCCGAATCCCAGGGGCACTTATCGAGAACATACATGGTGCCCCCTCCATGTGCTGCCTTGCGCTTCACAATGTCAATGCCATGGGATGACAGCCACTGTTCCAGGTCTAGAGTCGGACCCTGGGCAGGTTTTGCATGTCTCTCGGCCTCTTCTTTCTGCTTATATTCCCAGGCCATAGATGCCAAGAGTTCCTCAGGCACGGGCCGAAGCTCAGATGGCACCTCCAGGATCTGGGATCTTCTCCAGGGCCGATCGAGCACATTCGCGCCCTTGCGAGCCATGGTGCCATAGGCCTTCCAGATGCGAGACGCATTGTAGTTCTTGGTATCGATCTTTACGATATTATCCGAGAAAAGGGCATCCAGAGCTTTCAGGACCAGCTCGACCGTCTCTGTGTTTTTCTCGCTGTTCGGCAGATCAATCAGGTACACAAGATGGCCGCCGTTGCCCGAATCTGCAAGCACCGGCTCAGGCCAGCCCATTGCCCTCAATGCATCCCGCACTTCATTTGCTCTCCGCAGGGCCGCAGCATGCTCCTCATCGGAGCTCGAGATCTCGGCTGGCCGAATGGCGTCGAAGTCCACAGGCAACCAGCGCCTGGCCTGGATATCTGCGTCAGATGTGGTTACTATGCTCTCTCGAGGGGCCGAGAGCCTATCAGGCGAACGGGCATAGAGGGCCGGATTAATTTTATTGAGCACGATATAGATGCCCTTGTGCTCGCCCGTGGTATCGAGAATCCTGATGGTCTCGGCAAGCTTGCCAAAATCCTTGAAGTAGCCGCTCTGCACGGCATTCTTCATCTTTCCCAATGCCCGGAGCTCAACCACATCACCCGGTCGGAAAAAGAGATTGAGAAAATCTCTCATGAGCCCTCCGCGGTCAACGCGCCATTTGGTTGGAGAGGCGTGATGCTATTATTTCCTTCAAACTCGGTGGTGGGTCCTGAGACCGGGCAGTTCAAGCGGAGGCTCTCTGCATCTCCATAATCTGCATTTGATTCACATCGGACTGCAGCAGATCTCCTCACTGGCGCGCCCTCCAGTACCTATATTCCCGCCAGTTCCCCATCTGATCGATTGACCGCTCCACAGCCCTGAATTTGTGGAGCATGGTCAGGGCGTTCTTAATCGAGCTCAAGTGGGTCTTTGAGAAGTGCCGGCGATGGAGATCCGCTGCAGTCACTGATTCGGGCGCAGATGGCACCTTTTCAAGAATTAATTCCTTGAGCTGGGGGGCGAAGACAATGGTGCTCATAGCGCCCAGGCCTCCAGCGAATTTTCCTGATACCTCTTGAGGCTCGTCACGAACCAGGGCTGCATGAGCCGCTTGCAGCGGTTATAGAAGCCCTGCCAAGAACTGTCGAGAATGAACGTCTGGCTGAAGTCGTCCACCGAGCGTGTGCATCTGCCGGCAGCCTGCATCACGGCGACTGCCGCATGCATATTGTAGCGCTTGTAGTTGTCCCGTTCATTCCGGGCCTTGACAAACTCATCGCCGATGTTCTCGAAAGGAACCTTGGCGATGATGTTCAGAGGATAATCCGGGCCCTTCAGGTCTAGCCCTTCCTCGAAATTGACGCTTAAGAATATGGCCTGGCTTGCCTGCAGGAACTGGTTCTTGCTGCCTTCTCGATCGGCCTTCTCCTGCAGGATGCACCAGCGCTTCGCCGCAGCTGGCATCCTCTCATAGAGCATCTGGGCGATCACGTAGGCCCCACAGTGTACCATGGTTTTCTTGCCGTGCCTGGCGTGCAGCTTGGCGATAGCCTCGGCCATCTTCGGGGCAGTGGCCTGTCGCTCCTTGAAGTTCATCGAACCAATCGGCCAGTAGTAGCAGATCCGGCGCTCTACGGGAATGGGATGCTGGATCACCACGGGCGCGAAATCCTCGGTCAAAATGGATGTCGCGGGAGTTCCTGACGCCAGCACAACGAGATCCAGGTGCTCAACGAGATTGCGGAACTCCGAGCGGCCATTGAGCAGCCGGAACTTTCGTTCTTTGTCGATAATGTAGGGATGCTCATGCTCGATATGGGCGAGGACCTTCGCCGTCTTCTTGGCCTCGCGCTCCGCTTTAGTGCGGAGCTTCACCAGCTCCGAGACCTTGCGCAGGTTGCCCTTGGCCGCAGTGATCTCCTTTTCTAGCTCCGAGGCCTCCTTTTCCAGCTCATGATAGTACACTGTGAGGCTCGGGACAAGATGGTCCAGGTCTATTCGGTCCGTTAGCGTCAGGGTGGCGCGGTCGATGAGCGTCTTCTCCAGGCCTGCGCTCTCATCCACCAGCAGCACCGTTGTCTCATCGTGAATGGCCCCGCCCATCTGGAAGCGTGCGAGCGTGGTGGCTCCAAAATCCGCGGCTAGGAACTTCGCATAGGCCTTGTGGTATCCACAGGCATGGCAGTGCAGGCCCTCTGAGTTCTGCACGGCGTCGCTCCAATTCTGGAAGGGGCAGTCCTCCGCCGTCTGCCAGCCGCCGAGGGACTCACGCAGCAAGCCGCAGGGATAGTTGCGCTTGCCCTTGAGGACCGGCATTTTTTCGAATGCCTTTGTTTCCTGGAGCTGGTTGACGAGGGCCACCAGGGGCGTGGTGTAGACGACCCGGCCCACGGCGAGTTCTTCCGTGAGCACCCGGCCCAAGACGAATAGGTCCAAGGACTTGCCGGCTGCTGTAGGCGCATTTAGCTCAATGACTTTCTGTCCCGCTTTATGCAGCTCCAGGATTTGATTGATTGCTTCGGCCTGGCCGGGCTGGAAGGAGGGATAGGGATTATACTTGTCTATGTCGATATTCTCACCTCCTTCTCTTTCCAATTCTGGCGGCAGTTGGGAGGAGCTTCCAGCAGCATCTTTCGGCGAATGTGCTCACAATAGCCGGGACATTTCGAGAAATCAAACGGCATGCTCCTCCTCGAAGTCCCTGAGGTGCTGCTGGCCTCTGTTCGCGGTGACTCGGCCCGCTCTGGTGTAGATGTAATTGAGGACCTCCGATCTTTCCCGCGCAGTCTCCCCACGTTGCGATGGAGTCATAGGGCACGCACCGCCCCGTCCGGTCTTTTCTCACTCAGACACTCGATCATGCAGAGAGCCGCTGCCTTGAAGCGCCGGAGCTCGGCGATCTCGTTGAGCTGCTCGTCGAGGCGAGTCTCATAGATCTGGATGAGTTGGGCGGCAGAGAGAATTGGCGTCATCCCAGCACCTCCAATCCCTCGATATCACATAGCGTAAGGTCCACGCTATTATCCCGCGCCCGCTCATAGGCGCGTACGCTAGCAGAAAATGCAATCTCCGAACCCGGCAGCAGCATTTGTCCAGGCCAGGCCTCGAATCTAACCCACAGATGCTCACTCCGGCCCCGTGGGCTGCGGATATCCTGCAGAATGATGTCGCCTCGTGGAGAGACGCCGGCGAAAGTTGCCCTGAAACGGGAGCGCTTGATGCCCGTGAGTGCGGCTCTCATGCTCTCACCCGCGGCACGAAGTCATAACAGGAAGACTCGAAGCACCGTCTATCACAGAACCGCTCATTGATGCAGCGTTCGCAAGACGGCTCGATGACCTTGGCCTTCGCCGAGCAAGATTCAATCATGGCTTCCCGCTCCTGCGAATATTCCTTAATGTAATCCCGGGCTCTCGCTTCCAGATCGCCCCGTAACGGGCCAGGAGCCGCTTGGAATCAGGCCGTAGGCGGATAAGGACGGGAAGCCTCATTGCGATCCCTTCCAGGCCGGGCATTGTTCGCGGGCGGTCGATGTACAATCACCAAATAGAACGAGTTCTTCGTCCTTGGAATCTATGCAGCCGGTCAATTTTCCATCGTTGGATTTGGGCCAACCTCCGAAAATTGAGTCACACTGTCCGATTTTCGGGTCTGGATGAAAAAATAACATCTATCCCACCATCCTGCATAGCGCATCGGTGGCCTTCTTCGCCTGCAGGGCCCGGTCGATCACAGCTATCATTTCTGCCGCGGCCTTCCTCTGGATCTGCTGTTCGTTTGGCAGCCTGGCGAGATCTCGGCAGAAAGCTTGGCGTAACCTGAGAAGATGCATTTACACCAACTCCGATGCGCGCAAGAGTCCGGCTGCGGTGATGCCCCGCTGCGTAGTGAACCAGAAATTTCCGCGCCTCAATGGCCTCGTGAACGGGCTGGACTGACTCAAGAATCCCTCATTGACCAGTTCGTCCAGATAGGGCCGGACGGTGCGGAAGTTCAAGTTTGCACCGTACACAATCTTGGTGACGTTCGCGCCTTCATCGCCCTGGCAGATCTGGAGGATTTCGGCTTTGATTTTGGGTCGGCTGCGCTTCACAGTGCACCACCCCGGAACTCCCCGAAATGCCTCCCTATAGCCACCCGCTGCCCAACGAGGCTTGCCAGCTTCTCATGCAGATCCTCTGGCATGCAGTATTTGCGGCCCGAAACAGAGACACGAATTAGACCATCTCCAACAGGCTCGATGGCCTCCAGGATGCCGCCGAGAGAGCGACCTTCTGGGAGCATCTGCCGGACTAGCGCGAATGAATTGGCATCAGCAGAAACAGAGCCGCTCATGCGATCTTCCTCCGGCCCTTCCTCGTAATCCTCACAAAAACGCGCTGGGCAACTTTGGCCCTGTCCAGCTCCAGAAATCCGGCATCGGCAAGCGACGTAATATAATGCCGCATTTTTTCATTGGTGTACTTTGTCTTAAGGGGCCGGATGACATCGGCGATGATCTTGCCGTTCCGCTCGACGGCGGCTGCCAAAATATCTTTCTCAATTTCCTTCAACACCAATTCCATATGCCCGTCCTCCGTCGCCAGAACGGGCATTTTCCAAAACAGTTTCCGAAATGCTTATATTCGCGCAACTGCTATGGAATACTTAACATCATGCGGCAGGAAACCTCATGATGCCCATATGCCCTTGGGGTCGGCCCTTGGTGGCAACCTGAAGCTGGCCCCATCTGGCTTTCATACTTAGCTTTGCTTTTCTATGTGTGTTGGATCATATATATCTTTTGATATTCTTTCCATTAATGGTGTTATTGGTCTTGATTTTTGCGTCAATCGCCGAACGAGTTTGGACGAGTTGACGAATTTCTGATGTCCGAATTTATGACTTATTTTTAATACCTCCTCGCGATTCTGATGTTTGCTATCCTCATCTACCTTTGCCATGCGGGGCGAAAGTAATCTCAAAGGTCCATTCGCTCCACACCGAGCACTTCGCCCGCGATTGCAGCTCTCGCCCCTGCATCCTCTGCGGATGCCGCCAGGACGCGGCCATGCGTGGTTACGCCGTTCTTTCGTACAGTTGCCATCCAGAAGTGCCAAGGTTTGAATAGCTCAGCGAAGATGCAGGACCGTGAGCGGTTTCCAGATTGCGATTCCATTGTAGTTTGCATATTTCTATTTCCTCCATTTTCTAGATTATAATAGGGATGATCTCCAGCCGGGAGTAGTAGCAGCATTAGGTGGCCGGAGATCGCATTGATGATCAGATTTCTTCTTCTCGCTCCTTTTCGCGCTGCAGCATGTAGAGCGACATCTTCTTGGTCAGCTCACTGACAATGTAGAGGGCCTCGCACGGCTGGTAAAACTCGTCGAGATGCTGGAATATGTCGGCAGCTTTTTGCTCCAATTCACTCCTGCTTTTCGGTTTCATCTTTTACACCTCGATTATTTTTGCGCATTCGGTTATCACGCCAAGCCGGTAGAGTTCCCGGGTTTCGGCATAGTCGGCGGCGATGCGATCTTGCCTCTCGATGATCTCATCCTCGGAGTACTTGATGCCAGACTTGAGGAGCGGATGCTCCAGACGCCAGTTCTTGAACGCGATCCTAGACAGATTTTCGTATGTCACGGGCCGCCAGGGATGCTCTGCAAGCTCTTTCTCGGCCCTCTGGCGCTCGGCATTCGTCAGCTGCTCCCAATCCCACCGGGCGCAGTTGCCTTTCTGCCAGCAGTCGGCGCAGAGGGCCTTCTGCCAGGCATCGGTTTCCTTGACGCTGGTGCGTGTTTTGATGACCATTCGTTCGCACCAGGATTCGATATGACTCATCCTCAGACCACCTTTGGATTGAGGAGCATCTGCACGCCTGCCAAGCAGTCTTCGGCCAGCTCGAGCTCCTTATCGGCATCCTGCGCTGCGCGGAACTCGGCGGTCAATTCCAGGGCCTTGTGGGCCTGGTATGCGGCGGCCTTGGCCTGGGCAACGCGGTCATATGCGGTCTTCACGACTGATGCATCCACTTTGGCCATTTTACCAACTCCATGCAATAGTAGGACTCATTGGTATTTATAACTTATGCATGTGCTTGTACAAGAGCTTATGCAAGCATATCCTTAAATAGATGTGCGGTACAATATTATGCTATGTCAGCGATACGAGTGAGCCTAAGCCTGCCCGATGACCTTAAGGAATGGTGGGATGCACTTCCTGACCAGACCCGCGCGAAGACAATCCAGGAGATAATCAGAAGGAGTAAGATGTATAGAGACTGGAAGGCAAACAGTGAAGAAAATAATATAAATCTCGGTCAATCCCATGTTAGAGCCTCTGATTCATAATAATGTGGTATGCCACGCCCTGGAAGCGATGATCTTCGCCTCCATCGCTTGCAGCATCCTCGGCGTCATCATATCCCGCATGAACCTCTCGTCCATCGGATTCACCATGT
>Ga0310040_1002507_pt1 | contig 11508 bp, 8 predicted proteins | sample EPASupsiteHSE623_FD_200237 | JGI IMG/M metagenome (GOLD analysis project Ga0310040, IMG submission 200237) | Bioremediated contaminated groundwater from EPA Superfund site, New Mexico - Sample HSE6-23 (v2) (version 2) | ecosystem: Environmental > Aquatic > Deep subsurface > Groundwater >... | reverse complement strand
ATGCGGGACGTCCCGCACCGCCGCCGTTGACAAGCAGTATCAGCGGATGGTCGAGCAACAGCAAATCAAGAACCAGGCTGAGGAGGATACCGCCTCCGAAGCAAAGCTGCCACCGGTCAATGACCCTGAAGCATTGGAACGAATGGGGGACGCATACCTGAAGACAGGAAATCCCGGCTTAGCCTTTTTCGAGTACGGCAAAGCGCTGAAAGCCGATCCCAACCGTTTACGGACGCGGCAAAAATTGGCATATCTCATGCTGAAACGAGGAATGTCGGCCGAGGCCATTTCGGAATTCGACACCATTCTGAAGAAGACTCCCGGGGATACCGGGGCACTCCAGGGTAAGGCTACCGCCCTCATGCAGCTCAATCGTCTGGAGGAAGCTGAAAAGGTGCTTAACACCGCCATCGACAACGATACCGGTCTGTGGCAGGCACATGCGCTTCTCGGCATGGTATACGACCGGCAGAAACTTCACGAACCGGCGATAGAGGCGTACGAGAAAGCCATAGCGATCAATCCGAAGGCAACGGCCGTATACGACAATCTCGGGACTTCATTCTATATGACGGGCCGGTATCGGGAATCAGCCCGCGCCCTGCTCAAGGCCATCAGTCTGAAAACCGCCGGATCGGAGACGTACAATAAGCTCGGACTGGCCCTGTTCAAAATGGGACTGGCCCCTGAAGCCTACGAAGCCTTCAGGAAAGCAGGCGACGAGGCAGACGCCTGCAATAATATGGGAATCCTCTACATGGAAGCTAAAGACTATGCCAGGTCAGCCGAATTCTTTGAAAAAGCGATTGACCTGAAACCCACGTACTACGAAAACGCGCATGCCGGCTTGAAAAAAGCCCGGGCTGCACTGCAACGGGAAAAGCCGGACAGGATCACGTATGAAAGCCGATCCCAATAGGAATGGATAAATCTTGAATCGATCACGCACCGCCCGGGTCTGCCCGCGAACCCGGGCGGTTGTCGAAAACTCTCACGAACGTATTGTTTTTTCATCTACCATCGTATAGAATTCAACTTAAAAACTACCGAGGAGTTTTATGGAGATCACCACCCGCAAAGAAAAGAATTCAGCAGTGGTTTCGGTTTCGGGAAGAATAGATGCGATCACCGCGCCCGATTTCGAAAAAAGTCTCGACGGACTGATTACCGCGGGAGAAAAGAGCATCCTTATCAACCTGTCCGGTCTGGGCTACATCAGCAGCGCGGGGCTCCGGAGTATCCTCTCATCAGCAAAGAAACTGAAGGCGCTTTCCGGGGAAATCATGTTCACAGGGCTTCAGGGTCCTGTCGAAGAGGTCTTCCAGATCTCCGGATTCAAATCCATTTTCAAGATCTTCTCTTCGGAGGCCGAGGCGCTTGACGCCCCCTGAGGATGGCAGAACAGACCGACACCCTTTGCCGCATTGAACTTCCGGCGGCACTGCAATCCCTGCCCGGCTTTATCGCCGAAGTAACCAGGCATGCCCGGCAGGCAGGATTCGGCGAACACAAGATAGGCGCCATGGAATTGGCCCTGGAAGAGACAATCGTCAACATCGTAAATTATTCCTGCAAAGACCCGCACAGTCTCATCACCGTGACATGTTCGCTCGACAGGGACAAGGAGTTCCATATCAGCATCATCGACAACGGCCCCCCCTTCAACCCCCTCCAGAAGGATGTCCCCGATACCGATGCAGGCATCGATGACCGCCCGATAGGAGGCCTGGGAATATTCCTCGTAAGAGAATTGACTGATGGTGTAGGCTACGTCCGAAAAGACGAAAAGAACATTCTGACTATAACGATGAAGAAGGAGAATAGAGACTAGGGATCAGGGACTAGAGAACAGGAAATAGACAGAAAGTATGTTCATTTTGGGAAAGCTTTTTTATAGGTCCAATAGGTCTCATACGACTTATAGGACCTATTTCTTTGCTTCCTAGTTTCAGTTTTCCAGGTCCCTAATCCCAAGTCCCTAGTCCCTAATCCCTAATCCCTGTCTTCCTACACTTCTATATCGTATCCGTCGTAGGCAAGATCGATCTGCATGGGATGGGGTTGGTGATCGTTGTAGATTTTCAGGTAGTTTCTTGTGTCCTCGAGAAGGGCATCGAGACGCTCGTCGGTGTAGGTGGGTTCGTTGTGGAAGAGGCACAGGTGCTTTACCTTCGCTTTTACGGCAAGCTCGACTGCCGCCACATAACTGGAATGGCCCCAATCGTCCTTTGAAAGAACCGCTTCGTTCCAGTCATACTGGGCATCGAATATAAGCAGGTCAGCTTCTTTGAAGAAATCCAGGAAAGGGTAATTCTCTTCCCGTGCTGTGCTGTCATAGCTTGTTTTATGTTCCGCATCCGTCGAATAGACCAGCGTCCTGCCATCTTTTTGAAACCGGAATCCATAGGAAATTCCCGGGTGCTTCTGCTCTATGCCTGAAATCTCAAAACCGCTGATCTCGTAGGTTTTCTCCGGTTTAAGGACAACAAACTGGATATCCGCACTCATACTGGCAAGGGGAACGGGGAAATACGGCTGGTTCTGCTGCTTCACGAAGAAATTCTTCAGGTTTTTGTGAAAACCATATATTCTCACTTTGTTGCCCGGTATATAGGCCGGGGTGAAAAAAGGGAAACCCTGGACATGGTCCCAATGAAAATGGGAGACAAAAATATTGAAGACCGAGCCGTTTTTGCGCTGCAGCCCCTGTTCTATGAGCTTCATGTGGTGGTTGCCGAGATCCCTGAGCCCGGTGCCGGCGTCACAGATAACATATTCTTCGCCGTTCTTGATCTCCACGCAGGGCGTGTTGCTGCCGTAGGTACTGCGGACCGGGAATGGAAGTTCCCTGTCGATGAAATCTTCTATGTCGCCGTCATTATCAAAGTTATGCGCCTTCGCCGCCCTGATCGCGCGTATGATCTTTGCCCGAACCGTTTCCGCGGTTATGGACGCAGGCAAAGACCCCCGTGTGCCCCAAAAATAAACGCGCATCCCTTCTCCCTGGTGAATTAGATTTATTATTGTAACTTCTTGCCAATAAATTGCAAGAATATTTTTAACATAGTCTAACTACAAAGCAACTAATAACCAATGATAGAAATCACAGAAAGGACAGGTAATAGGTAATAGGTGATAGGTAATAGGGAAAAGCCTATCTGTGGAGGTCAACCTATTTCCGGACAATCACGGGCAATCGCACAGTTCCCATATGCTTCCTCCGTCATTGCAGCCCCCTCCTCCCTCCGTCATTCCGGCGAAGGCCGGAACTTAGGAGAGACTATGGATAAGGAACCACCATACGAAGGGACATCCCAACCATCCTCTTTAAACACCGTTATGGTGCTTTATATATACGTATGCTTCCTGTTGTATGAGAGGTCTTCCTGGTTTCCGGCCTTCGCCGGAATGACGAATAATGATGTCGTGGAATGCAGCAGATGAATGTGAAGACTGTACGGGAAGAGATTGACCCTTACGGATTTCTCATTCCTCCCATAACCCATAACCTCTGACCCATTACCTATCTTCTCCCCTCATATCTCAAGGCCATCATGGTGATATCATCATACTGGGGTGTGTCTTTGCAGAAGTCGTTGACTGCTTCGCCCACGCAGGCGGTAATGTCCGACACGGTTTTACCCTTGCATGAAATAAGGACGTCCAGCAGGCGATCGGTAGAAAATATTTCGTCCGCCTCATTCATCGCCTCAGTGACACCGTCGGTATAAAGGAACAATCCGTCACCGGGTTTGAGTACAAGACTTCTGGTTGAATACCGCGATCCTTCCATAATCCCCACGACAAGCTCTCCGGGACCGTCAAGATAGCTTTCGTCGCCTCCATTGCGCATGACGATCGGAGGATTGTGTCCGCCATTCGTATACCGCAGCTCACCCGTCACCGTATTCAAAATGGCGCAAAAGACGGTGATGAACATGTCGGCATCGTTCCCTTTGCCGAGCTCATCGTTGACCTGTTCCATGAGGGCCCCCGTCTCAAGGTTAGCCGAGGCCTTTGCCTTGATGAGCGTTTTCGTGAATGCCATAAAGAGCGCCGCCGGAATACCTTTGCCCGAGGCGTCGCCTATGACGAAACAAAGGTGATCCTTGTCGATGAGAAAGAAATCATAGAAATCGCCGCCGACCTCACGGGCCGGAAGGGTAAGTGCATGAATGTCAAAATCCGTCCTTTCCGGGAAAGGGGGGAACGTCTTCGGCAGAATGCCCATCTGAATGTTGCGGGCTATCTTCAGTTCGCTTTCCATGCGCTGCCTGGATGCCGTCGTCTCGGTAAGTTCCCTGATATAATCCTTCAGCGACGTCTTCATGTAATCAAGGGCCGAGGCCAGTTTACCCACCTCATCCCTTGTTCGTATCTCGGGTACCTGCGCCTCGAGATCGCCCCTGCCGATCCGTCCGGCGATATTTGCCATTTGCGTAAGCGGTTTCGTAATTGAACGGGCGATAAAGACCACCGCCAGGGCCAGGAGCGCGAGTCCGAGGATGCCGAGCGCAATGACTATATGATTGAGGTTGGTAATGTCCGACATCAGCTCATCGTACGGAAACAGAACACCCAGCGACCACCCGTTTGACTTGATGGGCACATAGGTCATAATACAGGACTTGCCCGTCACCGCACTCTTGACGGATTTTGCCGAATAACCCGTCTGTCCCCGTATCATCTTGCGTCCGGCTTCCCGCAGCATTGCATCGTTCCTCTCCTCGGCGACGGAGAAGATCGTCTCGTTCATGATATACTCTTTGATCGGGTGGGTCACAAATGTACCGTTCTTCGATATGAGAAACCCGTAGCCGGATTTAAGGATCTTGATCGAGGATACAATGTCCCTGAGCTCGGCCAGCGAGATATCGACAACGATAACGCCCGTCAATTTTCTTGTCCCGTCGACAACCCTGAAAAAAGGAACGGCATAGGAAGACATGAGGATGCCGCCGCCTTCGCCGAAATAGGGCTCCGTCCATTGGGGCTGTTCAAGCTCCCGCGGGATCTGATACCAGTCCCAGCTGAAATAATCGTAGAACCTGTCGAGATATTTGAAGCTTATCCCGCCGCCGTTTTTGTAAAAGTAGGGGGCGAAATATTTTTTCTTCTTGTCGAAGGCATAGGGTTCGAAAGCCACTGCGGCGCCGTATATCTCGGGATTTTTCTCGACGATGGCGTAGATAACCTTGAAAAGCTCGGATTCATCGTAGTTCGTATTCTCAAGCAGATACGCCGCGTTTTGAGGCACTTTCTGTGTTGAGGTCAACAGGACCTCGATCCTGCTCGTCGTCGTGGTGATGAGGTTCGCCGAATTCTCTTCGATGCCCTTCTCGATCATCCGGCGCGACACGAGATAGTTGTAGCTGAAGATGGCGGCAAAGATCAGCGCACTGCTCAGTGTGAAGAACAGGACCAGTTTGAATGCGATGCCTTTATTTTTGAACATGTCCCTCACATCCGAAGGCAAACGTATCGATAGAGGGTATGTCCCTGATGAGGCCGCCGGCCTTCAGCTCCTTGCCCACCCTTTCATAATCTTCCTTCCTGAGAAGACCCGGCGTCCCGCCTGTTTTGCCTGACGGCATGATTATGTCCTTCATCCTCTCAAGCATCCATTTCTGATGCACCCTGTTTGCCGGAACATTGGCCGTTCTCATGTACGCCAGCACGATGTCGATGGCCTTGTCGGGATGGTCAAAGGCGTAGGCCCAGCCTTCCATAGAGGCCTTGACGAAGGCACACGCCATGGCGGGATCTTTCTTCAGGGTTTCTTCCATGACATAGATGCCGTCCTCGGGAAAATTAAGGCCGTAGTCACTATAGAAGAAAGATGTAATTTCATCGGCGTTGATGCCGGCGTTGAGGATGGTGTGGTACTCGTTGTACCACATGCCGGAGGCGGCATCGACACCATCGCGAAGAAAAAGGTTTACTGAGTAGGATTGAGGGACGGCTTTTACGGAGACCTTGTATTTTTTAAAGAAGGCCTCCGGCTGGATACGGAAATCGTCTCCCCAGAGACCGACCTTCTTGCCTTCAAGATCTTCCGGCCTTCTGATACCCCGCGCCTTTTTTGCTATGAGCATCAATGATGATCGCTGGACTATCTGGGCGATATTGACGAGCCTGACACCCCGTGAGCGCTTCTGAAGCGCCGTGGAAAGCCAGATGCTGCCGATGTCGGCCTCGCCCTTCTCGAGGAGTTCCGACGAAGGCTTATGGGGCCCTCCCTGAATGATCGTAACATCCAGCCCGTACTTCTTGTAGATGCCCGTCTCTTGTGCCGCATAGTAACCGGCAAATTGCGCCTGCGGACTCCACAGGGGAATAAAGGAAACCTTTTTAAGTGTAGATTCTCCGTGGGCCGTGGCGACGACAAGGGCAACCAGAAGGAACGCCAAGGCCGGCAATGAAACCGGCACCTTCCCCCATAAACTGCCTACCTTGCCCCGACGATCCTTCATTATCAGTTATTATGATGATTGATAGCGCGCGTGGAGTCAACATAAAAATCCTTTCTCTCCCCGGGGCAGGGGGCGCCGGAAGACATTGCACTTCTCCGGGCGTGTGTGCAAAACCCTCGCCCGGTGGAGAAATGTTCACTCACACTCTCTTCTGTCACTGGCAAAATAGGACCACGGTAGCATCCTTATAACAACTACCCGATATCCTTAAGAAAAGATTGTCATCATCCGATAACACTCCTGCAGGGGGTGCAGCAATCATGTCATCATTGCTCGAACACAATAGCACAGGCACCGATTGTCCGGATTCCATAATAGACATCGAAGTGAACGAGGAAGAAGGCTGCGCCTACGTCGTCATCGGCGATGCACCTTTCTATCCTTCCCTCCAGGACGTCGTAGACAGGTTAAAAGAGCGGGACCTCCCCTATTGGATCGATGAAGAAGCGATCGGGAAGGAACTTGAAAAAAAAATCATAGACCAACCCTTTCGCGCCGCCTTTGCGAGAGACGCCACGTTCGAGATCTCAGTGGACGGCAAGCAGCAGTTCGCCTCCCTGACCCTGAAGAGAGGGTATGGCGGTAAGGAAACAACCGTCGCGGACGTGCAGGCCAGGCTCGACGAGATAGGAATAGTTTCCGGAATCGACTTTGAGAGGATCGCCCTGGCGGTGGCCGAAAAGAGCTACAATGCCCCCGTCGTCATCGCCAGGGCCAAAGAACCTGTGCACGGAACCGACGCCAGGATCGACTGCCTGTTCCCACGGGAATTCAAAATGCAGCCGAAGGAAACTGATCATCAAAAGGTTGATTTCAGGGAACTGACGCTCATCTACGCGGTCGCCCAGGGAGACGTGCTGGCCAGAAAGATACCCGCGACCCCGGGCGAGCCGGGGATAACGATCACGGGAAAGACAGTGCCGGCAAAACCCGGGAAGGATGTCAGATTCAGTGCCGGGAGAAACACCATCATCTCCTCCGATGCCATGGAAGTTACCGCTGTAATCGCAGGTCAGCCTTTCCTGAAAGGAAGGGCCGTTTTCGTCGAACCCGTCTACACAATTAAGGGCGATATCGATTATTCCGTTGGCAATATCGATTTCAAAGGCAGCGTCAAGATCGACGGGAATGTAGTATCCGGTTTCTCCGTAAAAGCCACCGAGAGCATCGAGATAAACGGAGTCGTTGAAGACTGCATCATCGAGGCAGGGATGGATGTCTTCATCAAAGGCGGTATACTCGGCGCGGACAAAGGCATTGTCAAGGCCGGCAGGGATTTTTCCGCGCTGTTCGTGGAAAACTGCTCTGTAGAGGCCGGGCGGAACATAGTTGTCGGTGACGCCCTCAATTCCGAGTTGTCCGCGGGTGATTCCATCGACGTCGCCCTGGGCAAGGGGCGGGTAATCGGCAGCAAGCTTGGCGCTCAAAACCTCGCGGCCATGAATACCCTCGGATCGGATATTGCGGGTAAGACGCAGGTTTCGGTGGGATACGATCCCAAAACGGTGGCCCGTCTCAAGAATGCGAAAGAAGCGGCCCTGAAGACCGAACATACCTTCGAAGAGATCGCCAAGCATATCTACACGCTGGAAGGAATGAGCCAGGCCTGCCCTCTTTCCGACGAGAAAAAAACACTATACCGAAGGCTTCTCGCGACGTCGGAGGAACTGGGGCACCGCCTGGAAGAACTCACGGAAGAGATCACGATGCTTGAGTCGACGATGACACGATCTGTGCAACCGACGGTCAGGGTAAGGCAGACCTGTTATCCCAACGTCCGGGTGACAATAGGCAGGCTGATCTTTGACTGCACGACCGAATACCATAGTGCCGTTTTTTTCGCGGAAGGTGAAAAGATCAAGGTAAACGTCTACGAGAATAAAGCGTAGTAATTAGTAATTTGTAAGTAGTGATTGGTGAACAGTAATTGGCGAATAGCGAATAGCGAATAGCGATTGGTGAAGTAGTCAAGTGGCGAAAGGATTTGCCTTCTAATTACTAATTACTATTCACTAATCACTATTCACTTTCTTCTCTACACGAGATAGGGTTCCCACATTTTTGTCGTCTTCTTTATATAGCCCGCGGGCACGCCTTTGAGTATCTGGTTGTGGCCCGGCAGAAGTATATCCACATCGAGCTGGCCGAGCCGGTTGAGAGAATCCTTCAGGCGGGCAGCGTCGGCCCCGAAAAGATCGAAGCGCCCGATCGCGTAATCGGCATACACGACATCCCCGGGAATAAGTATCTTCCCGACGGGCTCGTAGAGTGCTATGCCTCCCATGGAGTGGCCGGGTATGTGTATCACGTCCCAGACCATATCGCCGATTTCAAGAGTCTCCCCGCCTTCCAGCTTGCGGTCCACCTTGAATGTGAAGGCGTCAGGACTAAGCCCGAACTGACTCTGGCACATGCTCTTGAACATGTCCATACCGTATACGGCGCGGTCATCCCCTTTTTCGAGAAGGTCCGCCTCCAGCTTGTGGACCCAGAGTTCAGCCGAGGGAAAGACCTTTTGAATCTCGGCAAGGCACCCTATATGATCGAGGTGCGTATGGGTCATGATGATCCTTTTCACATCAGCCGGTTCGATGCCGAGTTTTCTGATCGATTCCGCCTTATAGCCTCCCTTTCCCGTAAGACCGGCGTCCACGATGGACAGATCCTTCGACCCGGGGACTCCGATCACGTAGACATGTGAATCGGGGATAAACTCATCCTGCCCGGGAATGAAATGAACACCTTTATAGACCTGCGACATGAGAGACTCCTTTAGATTTTTTCTTCTTTCTTTCTGGACCGGCTGGTGAGCCAGTGATTAAGTTCGTCAAAATAGACATAGAAAACGGGTGTGATGTAGAGGGTCATGATCTGGGAAAGAAAGAGCCCGCCAACGACCGCGACCCCCATGGGCTGGCGCGCGTCGCCGCCGGCGCCGATTCCGAGCGCGATGGGCAGGGTCCCGAAAAGGGCTGCCATCGTCGTCATCATAATAGGGCGAAACCGTATGAGGCACGCCTGGTAGATCGATTCCTCCGAGTTGAGCCCGCGGCTTCGTTCTTCTTCAAGGGCAAAGTCGACCATCATGATACCGTTCTTCTTTGCTATACCGATAAGCATTATTATACCTACCATACCGTACATGTCGAGTTCCATACCAAAAACCCAGAGCGTGAGCAAGGCCCCGCAGGCGGCGAGCGGCAGGGCCGTGAGGATGGTAATGGGATGGATGAAACTCTCGTAGAGTATGCCGAGAACCATGTAGATCACGAGCACCGTGACAAAAAGGAGAAAGCCCATACCTGAAAAGGATTTCTGGAATTCCTGGGCCGATCCCTGGAATCCGGTGACGATGGATTGCGGAAGGTTTACGTCCTTTGCTATCCTGTTCGTGTCGCTCACCGCCTCGCCGACGGAATGGCCCGGCATGAGATTAAAAGCAATGGTCGCCGAGTTGAGCTGTCCCGTATGGTTTACATTGACGGGGCCGAGGGTCTCTTCGATGGTGGACACGGTGCCGATAGGGATGAGTTTATTTGCAGTGGATTTCACGTAGAGATAGGACAGCGCCCCGGGGTCGGATTTGAACTGCGGCTGGACCTCGAGGATGACGGCATACTGGTTCAGCTTGCCATAGATGGTCGACACCTTCCTGGATGCGTATGCGGAGAAGAAGGCATTCTGGATCTGGTCCAGACTTAAACCCAGGGCGGACGCCTTGTCGCGGTCCACATTGACAAAAAGCTTCGGCAGGTTCAGCTTGACGTCGGAGTTGACATCGGTCAGCCCCTTGAGCTTCCCCATCTTTTCTTCGAATATCCCCGCATACCTGTAAAGCTCTGTCAGGTCGGACCCCTGAAGAGTGAACTGGTATTCCGCAAGGGCGTTTCCCGCACCGATCTGGATGGGAGGCGGGTTCTGCGGGAAAACGAGTATGCCCGGGACGCTGTTGAGCTTGGGCCTCATGTCGGCGACAATTTGATCCACGGTGCGCTTGCGGTCCTTCTGGTTCTTGAGCATCACAAAGATGATGCCGCTGTTGTACGAGTTTATGCTGGCGATAGACACGAAGTCTTTCACATCGGGATCGGCCTTGACGATCTCGTTCACCTCACGCTGGTGAGCTATCATGTCGTCGTAGGATATCTTGTCGGCCGCCTGGATCCAGGCCATCATGAAGTTCTGGTCCTGTGTGGGGAGAAATCCCTTGGGTATCTTCATGAAAAGAAAGCCGGAGACAACAAGGACGATCGCCGTCACGACAAGGGCGAGCCTGCGGTGGTTAAGGACCCACCGGAGCGTACGGCCGTAAAAACCGATCATCGCCCCGAACCCCCGTTCCGTCAGGGTATAGAACCTGCCCTCTTTCTTTTCATGGAAACCTTTCAGCACGCGGCTGCACATCATGGGGGTCAGGGTTACGGAGATGAAGCCGGAGATGAGGATCGCCGCGGCAATACAGACGGCGAATTCGTGGAACAGCTTGCCTACGATGCCCGGCATAAAAAGGATGGGAATGAAGACGACAACCAGGGAGAGGGTCATCGACAAGATGGTGAATCCTATCTCCCGGGACCCTTTGTAGGATGCATCGACAGCGTTTTCCCCCATCTCCATGCGCCGCACGATGTTTTCGAGGACGACGATGGCGTCGTCGACGACAAGGCCCACGCACAAGACCAGGGCCATCATCGAAAGGTTATTGAGACTGAAATTCAAAACGCTCATCACGGCAAAGGTGCCGATAATGGACAACGGCACCGCCACATTGGGTATAAGAGTCGATCTGAAAGAACGGAGGAAGATGAAGACAACGAAAAGAACGACGATGATGGTCAGGACAAGAGTGAACTGCACATCCTGTATCGACTCTTCGATATAATCGGAGGCGTCATAGAGCAGGTGCCATTCCACCGATTCCGGCACCATGGATTTGAGCCGCGGGACAAGCTTCTTTACGCCCTCCGCGACAAGGACCGTATTGGACCCCGGCTGCTTCTTGACGGCAAGGACGATTGCGCGATCCGTTTTCTGG
>Ga0310040_1002493_pt1 | contig 11541 bp, 11 predicted proteins | sample EPASupsiteHSE623_FD_200237 | JGI IMG/M metagenome (GOLD analysis project Ga0310040, IMG submission 200237) | Bioremediated contaminated groundwater from EPA Superfund site, New Mexico - Sample HSE6-23 (v2) (version 2) | ecosystem: Environmental > Aquatic > Deep subsurface > Groundwater >... | reverse complement strand
AAATACAAACCGATTGTTCTTAACAAAAGATGATCTGGAGGATTTGAATGCAACCACAATATCAGACAGGATATGACCGGGCGATCACCGTTTTTTCCCCCGATGGCAGGCTCTACCAGGTGGAGTACGCCCGAGAAGCAGTAAAGCGGGGAACGACCGCAGTTGGTATCAAGGCAAAGGACGGCGTTGTCCTGATTGTTGACAAGCGGGTGAGCTCCAAGCTCCTTGAAGCATCATCGATCGAGAAGATCTTCAAGATTGACGAGCACATTGGCGTAGCATCCTCCGGCCTTGTCGGGGATGCACGGGCCCTGGTCGACCGGGCACGGGTCGAATGCCAGATCAACCGTGTTTCCTACGATGAACCCATCGAAGTCGAAGCGCTCTCGAAAAAACTCTGCGATCACATGCAGACGCTCACGCAGTACGGCGGCATCCGTCCGTATGGTACTGCCCTGCTCATCGCGGGTGTGAGTGACGGCGATTGTCGCCTCTTCGAAACAGACCCCTCCGGCACCCTGCTCGAGTACAAGGCGACGGGAATCGGTATCGGTCGTCCCGCCGCCATGAAAGTATTTGAGGAAGAATACAATCCTGAAATCGAGGTCAAGGACGCAATCCTCCTGGGCTTAAAGGCACTCCACTCCGCAACTGAGGGTAAGTTCGATGTTGATACCGTTGAGATCGGTGTCACCGGGCGCGAAATCCCCATCTTCAAGAAGATGAGCAGGGAAGAAGTCGCCGTCTACGTGGGACAATTCAAACAGTGATCAGCCTGACCTGACATGATACCGCTCGAAAAGTCCACCGTTGCGCGCCTCGAAAGTTTCGGGGAACGCTTCGAGATTCTCGTAGATCCCGATAGGGCTGCGCTGGTCCGGCAGGGTCAGCCCATCGAGATCGAGGATGTAGTTGCAGCCCTCAATGTGTTCAGCAATACTTCCAAGGCAACTCGCGCACCTGACGAAGCGCTCATGAAAGTCTTCCACACTACGGACTTCGAGACCATCGCGCGCCGTATCATTGAGAAAGGCGAGATCCATCTCACCTCCGACCAGCGCAAGCACATGATTGAAGAGAAGCGCCGGCAGGTCGTAAACTTCATTGCACGCAATGCAGTCAACCCTCAGACCGGTCACCCGCATCCCCCGCACCGGATTGAGATGGCAATGGAAGAAGCGCGCGTCAATATCGACCCGTTCAAGCATCTGGACGAGCAGGTCAAAGAGACGGTAAAAGCACTGCGCCCGATCCTGCCGATACGGTTCGAGGAACTCCGGCTCGCGATCCGGATACCGGCGGATTTTGCGGCAAAGGCCTATGGCGATATTGCTGCCGGGTCCGTTATGGAAAAGGACGAGTGGCAGAAGGATGGTTCATGGGTCTGCGTGGTCCGCATCCCGGCCGGGATCCAGGTAGATTTCTATGATCTCATCAATAAGCTCTCCAAAGGCGAGGGTCAGGTGAAGATCCTCAATCAAGTATATTAATTCTGACGACAAATACAACAAGACAGATCGGGGAATATCCATTATGGCAAGCTCCACACATAAAGCAAAAGGAAAAGTCACCAGAAGTGCCGGACGTTTTGGCTGCCGGTACGGTAGATTTGTACGTAAGCGAGTAGCAGATATTGAAGCGGTCTCACGAGCACTTCACACCTGTCCGAAATGTGACATGCTGTCTGTCCAGCGCCGGGGAACCGGTATCTGGGAATGCCGCAAATGCGGGTTCAAGTTTGCCGGTGGTTCCTACGTGCCGCAGACGCCGGCCATGAAGATTGCCAAGCGTGCAATTGACAGGACCGTTGAAGGAAGCAAGGTAAAATAAACGGATTGATTATGGCAAGTTCCTACAAATGTGCACGGTGCAAGCAGAAAGTTGAGATCGATGTCAACGTACGGTGCCCATACTGTGGACACCGTATTCTTTTCAAAGAACGTGGCGCGGCTATCAAAGAGATGAAAGCCCGGTAACCACGGGATACCAGGTACCTGCCTGGACCCCCATATTTTATCTTCTTTTTTACCCTAGTTGTCAATGGGACTTTCCTGTATGCAACACGAAGCAATTTTTCGGTTTTCAACGGAACATGCTGTTTCCATTCATGCTGCTCTTTTACCTGAACTTACCGATGAGGTAAACCCGCGTTCAAAAACGTCCTGTCTGCTGGAAAGCGATACGGTGCTCCTGCTGAGGATCGAAGCCGAAGATATCCCCGCCCTCCGGGCAGCCCTCAATATGGCGTTGCGCCTTGTCAATGTGGCCGATGAGATGCAGCAGGTTGCCCTGAAATAAATCAGATTCTGCATTTCCCGAATTGTTGGGTACGGTACGCCTTTTGCTTCCTGTGCGATTCTTTATGCAGTACCGTGTTCAACACTACCGTTAAGCAGGTAACGCATTCCGCTGTGCCTGGCGCAATCCTCAATACCTTTACTGGCAGAATTGTAGAAGGAGATCGATCATGAACAATATATCACCCAAAGTACAGAACCAGCTGGGCATGCTCCAGCAGATCCAGCAACAGCTCCAGAACATCCTCCAGCAGAAGGCCCAGTACGAGATGGCCGTCCGCGAAGCCAAGCGTGCCCAGGAAGAGATCAGCGATGCTGCCGAGGATGCAGTTATGTACATGAGTGTCGGCACAGTCATGATGCAGAAGAAGAAAGAGGCCGTGAATGCAAATCTGACCGAAAAGGTAGAGACCCTTGAGCTGCGCATCAAATCCTTAGAAAAACAGGAAAAGATGCTGGCCGGCAAGTTCGAGCAGATGCAGGCCCAGATCAAGGCAGCACTCGAAGGCAAGGGTGCTCCGTCCGCTGCATAACCAGCCATTTTTTCCTTTTTCGTTTCGGGACAAGCAGATTCCGGCAGGTTTTTTGTATCAGGGCACGATACAGCATGTATGGATACGTCTCCCGTAGCCCGGCAGTTTTTTTCTATCAAGTCTGCGGCAGATCATGCGTCCCGTGCACATAAGGGGCAGTTCCGTAAGGACCGGAGAACACCTTACATTGTTCATCCCGCCCGGGTGGCGGGATACGTGAGTATGTTTGGCGGATCGCATGGGGCGATCATCTCTGCCTGGCTCCATGATGTGTACGAGGATTGTACCCCGGAATGGATCTCGCTGACGGATTCATTCATTGCAGTTCTTCCCCTGCCGGATGATGAGCGGCAGGATATCGCTGCGATTGTCGATGCCCTGACCAAGAAGAATACTATTCCCGGAAAGGAAGCCCGGCTTTCTGACAGCATCAGCCGGATTCTCGATGCTCCTCCCGAAGCCACGCTGGTGAAGATCTGTGACCGGATCGATAATTTCCTTGACACGGCCTGCCGTGATGGCCGGGTACGGAAACGTTATCTCGTTTCAACGGACGAGATCATCGACCGGCTCTCCCTGCGGGCAGACCTGTACGGGTACGAAAAAGCGATGCAGACGCTCAAAGATATCCGGTACGCTTCGCCAAAAAATGAGTAAATGAATGGGGGGAATTACTTCCGGCTGGTCAGGTTGATCGCGTTCACGAGCGCCTCAACGGATGAGAGCACGATATCGTCCCCGCTGCCGCTGGCATCGAAGATCTTGCCGTGCTCATCTTCTACAGCGATCGTGACGTGGCACATCGCGTCCGAACCCCCGGCGATTGCTTCGATGTTGACCTCTTTCAACACGACCCGGGCCGGCACGATGCCGAAGATCGCTTTCAGGGCGGCATCCACCGGGCCATTGCCCACGGCCGAGAAGACGTGCTCCCTGCCATTCACCATCGCCTTTACGCTTGCGGTCGGGATCATGTGGTTGCCGGTCATGATCGCGATGTCTTTTAAGTCGAGCATCTTGTGGTCGAGTTCGAGTTCCATTACGGTCTGGGCGATCTCGTAGAGATCGGCATCGGTCACCCGCTTGCCCTTGTTGGCAATCGCCTTGACCTTCTCGACAATAGTGTCCAGCTGGGTGTCGTTCGGACTTATCCTGACTTCGGAGAGCATCTGGTTCACGGCATGCCGGCCGACATGTTTCCCGAGCGTCAGCCGGCGCCGGTGCCCGACCATCTCCGGGGTCATGATGCCGGGTTCGAAGGTGGCGGTATTTTTCATCACACCATGCGAGTGTATACCGCTCTCGTGGGAGAAGACATTCTCCCCGACCACCGGCTGGGTTGCGGGGATGGCAAAGCCGCTGAATCGCGATACGAGCCGTGATGTCTCCACGAGCCGTTCCTTTTTGATACCGGTGTTGATCCCGTAGATCGATTCCAGGATCATGGTGGTCTGGGCAAGATCGGCATTGCCTGCCCGCTCGCCCAGCCCGTTTACCGTTACCTGTACCTGCGATGCCCCGGACTCTACCGCAGCAATGGTGTTTGCAACCGCAAGGCCGAAATCATTGTGGCAGTGCACGTCGATCGGGCAGTTGACTTCCCGGTGTATCCGGGCAATAAGGGTCTTCATACCAGAGGGTGAGATGATCCCGACCGTGTCCGGCACATTGATGATGGTTGCGCCGGCATCGGCTGCTACCCGGAACACTTCGATCAGGTAATCCCCGTCAGTCCGGGTCGCATCCATAGCCGAGAACATGCATTTGTCGGTATGCTCCCGGATATAGCCGATGATCTCGCCCGTTATGGCAAGCACTTCTTCCCGGCTCTTGTTGATCGTGTTCTCCCGCTGGATGTCCGATGTCGGGATAAACACGTGCACCATGTCGACATCACAGTCAAGGCAGGCATCAACATCCCCCTTGACTGATCGTGCGAGTCCGCAGATGGTGGCTTCAAGATCGAGTTTTTTAATAGCGCTTACCGTCTCTTTCTCGGCTTTTGATGACGCAGGAAATCCTGCTTCTATCGCATGAACACCGATGTCAGAGAGCTGACGTGCGATCTGGAGTTTTTGTTCAAAAGTGAACGCAATGCCGGGAGTTTGTTCTCCGTCCCGGAGCGTAGTGTCGAATACGGTCACGTCATTCTTTGCCGAGCTAGCGGAGAAGATGACGATCCCCCGCAAAATCCTTGCGAGTAGTCATACCAACGATATTCGCATGCGGATTATTTAAAGGAAATGTCAATCCGGGAAAAACAAACGCCAATTTGGGCGTAAATCGGAGGCTTATAACGATATATTTAATACTGAACTCTCCCAACATTAGTAGCGCAGTGCCCCGCCTTAACTCAGCCTGGTAGAGTGCGCGGCTGTAGATTGGTTTACCGTTAAAGGTAACTGCGCGGCTACCGCGATGTCCCCGGTTCGAATCTGGGAGGCGGGATTTACTGTACCAAATGCCCAGGTAGTGTAGTGGCCTATCATGATTGCCTGTCACGCAATCGACTCGGATTCGAATTCCGACCTGGGCGTCACTACGATTTTTTTAATTATTGTTGCAGATTTTAAGTCTGCGTTTTGTTGTGTTTCGTAACCGCAATGATTTCCGATAATTTGTTCTGTTTTTTTGTGTTTCGTTCGTTCTCTGATACTAACATCTACAAGGTTCATAATTGGGATGATTTATTACCAATACTGATGGTTTTTTTTAAAAATCGGGATGTTGGGAAATCCATAATTCCGGATAATACAGGTTGTGCGATATTCGATGAACAACGGTTTACGATCCTAAACCCGGGTAATAATCCGGGCAATCAAATTTTTTCCTCAAGCCATTGTTTATCGTTCATTCGTAACCTGCACGTCTGAACAATTCAACTTTTTGTCTCTAACCTGATTATGTTAATATAGATCAAGGGAAATACAAGGACATCAATCTGAAACATTAGACAAAAAAATCCTGTTAGATCCAAATTTACCGGCATCAGTGTCCCGCTATAAGGTGTCTGCCATCATGGGAAATCCAAGGAAAACAAACAGAGAAAAAAACCTGTTATTCCTGTTTTTTAACGATTGGTGCCTCGTTTATCTTTTAATTCTCGCGATAAACGGTTTCCTTGTGCTTCCGGTAACAGCAATTCCCGTCGACAATCCGTCCGTTCCAATTACGGGGATTAGTGCAAATTCATCTGATCTCACGATTATAGTCAGGAATATTGATTCTGGTGCAGGAATTGCCGGGGCCCGGGTATATCTTGACGGAGGTTTTGAGGGGACAACGTCCGGAAATGATGGGCGTCTGATTATTCTCTCAGTATCAGAGGGACCACATTCCATCCGGGTAATCAAAAGGGGATATATGGAAAATGTTAAAGATGTCACGGTTCCGGCGGAACGGCAGGCTGTTGTTCCCCTGCATCCATTAAAAGTCATCCCGACCGGGGACCCTGGTCCTGTGGAAGAGCGGATAGATATTGTCTTTGTCCCGTCAAACACCCAGTACGATTGTACAAAACAACAAAAAATCCAGACTGACTATTATTCCTCAAATGAAGAAAACTTCCGGAATGATGTAAACAATATTATCGAGAAAAATTTCTTAACCCTGGATGCGAGAACCTCAAAAACCGTCGGACTTCCGGAAAATTTCCAGAATCTTTTCAATTTTTATTATTACTCGGATCCCGGCGAATTTGCTGACGCATTCAATGGGTGTGCCGGAACCCTTCCCGAAGATTTCTGGGATGATGCTCCCTTTACCGATGTTGCAATAATTATCTATCCGAAATACGGGGGTACCTACAAGGGTCCACCGTGTGAGCCAGATGGCTGTGCCAGCGGTTTAGGGCCCGGGGTAAACTCCTGGTTCAAGACACCGGCCACTATCGGGCCGTTATTCATACACGAGGCCGGACATTCTGTCTTTGGCCTGATTGACACGTATTGCGGGGACAGCTATTACACACAGAACAATCCGGATCCTAATGTCTGGAGCAGTCAATCGGAATGTATTGTTTCATCAGAGAATAACCAGTGGGAATTCACAACCTGCAGGCAGATTGCCCAGCCGGCCAAAAACGAAATAGCTCAAACCTGCCGGAAAGATTTCTGGCGGTATGACCCGGACCCGGATATCATGGCGACACCAAACTCATGGGCAAAATTCGGGAATGCCTCAACCCTTCACATACGGTACATCCTTGAGAATATCAACCGGTGGAATTTATGAGATACGTTGCAGTATTCGGAGTAATTATTCTGATCATTTTGCTGGTCATGGGATCGGTTACTACAGACACTGATGAGGATTATACAAAAATTGTTGAAGTAATTCTTGGCATTCATAAAGTCGGTGTAGCCGAGGAATCTGTTGAAGTACGATATGGACATCCCCCGAACCTGGGTCACCAGTGCGGAAATTTTACCGCAACGGTACGGGCAATCAACGGAACCTCTCTCTTTACCTTTGATGTATGGGACCCGCGATACCAGTTTGATGAATATGGTATCAGGAGTGTGCTGGAACGGCACGAACAGATGGAAGATCCAGATCTTGAAAAGGTGTACGGGGATATGGGCGAAACTGTTGATATCGATCTGCCTCTCCTGATTCCCTATAACAGGGATATCCAAACCATAGATCTGGTTGACAAATGTTCCGGCAATCTCCTGATATCCGTAAACGTTTCACCGGCATTGGACAGATTTCAGAACCGGTTTCCCCGGGATCCTGATATGATGGCAGGCACACAATGTACGCTGCCAGTTACCGCGCCAGTATCCGGCAAGCAAAGTCCAATCCCGATCGCGGTGTGTGTACTGGCTGTCATTGTCGTGATAATCCTGTTCCACCGGGTAAGAAGAGAGTGAAGGGTACTCTCGTTCGAATCGATGGGGTTATTCTCGGACGGTTGCATGGCGATTCTCAACCTGAAAATTCATCTGCTGTGCCGGTTACGATGCATATTGCACGATTCAGGGAATGAAGGTCGTTTTCAGGAGCGGGCTCCTGTCAACATTATTTCTGGTTTTGTTTCGGGCGGCTTTTGCAGCGGTGGCGAGCTGTAAGTAAGATAACCGCGTGACTTATCGTGGGGAAGCAGGAGAAATCGCAGCGTGGAAAATATAGATGGCGTAATCAATGCATTCTTATCCCTGTGAGTGTTTCTATCTGATTTGTACAATACTTATAGTTTGAAATTAGCCTGAATATTTTAGCTGAATAATAATTTGTGATTGTGTAACATCCACAAAAAGTTCGATAAACCTGAAACAAAATTTACATTGCCGCTCTTGGGGGCTCCGGCAAGCCTCCGCCCCCGCCGCTCGGGCATCACCCGGTTGCGATAGTGTCGTATTTCCTGTACCTGTGAGTGTGCCTGATGCAGGTAATGCCGAGGCATCGTAATGCGCCCCGTCCCCATTGAGGGAATGGCGGCGCAAGAGGGGGCTATATTTTTTGTGTTTTCCGGATCGCAGATCTTAAAAAAAATCCTATATCGGCTCAATACTAACCATGGGTTAGTGGTGGACTTTACCTAATCACCTAATAATTATATCTTGTAAAATTTTCACGGGGATAAAAAGAAAGTTATAAATCCATAGAATTTGAACTCAAGCAACGAGAGGGAATGTGAAGGGAAAGGCGTATTTAAATTTAAATATTTTCATTATAAGTTGCATTCTTGCGATTGTTATCCTCCCCGGGATCAGTTCAGGAACAATCAACATCGGGGGGAATTCCTATGCAACCCTTGAAAATGCTGTAGCTGCTGCGAATCCGGGTGATACATTGGATCTGGTAAGTGATACTCCTGTCACCCTGACTCCCGGGAATATTACCGCAATCAGTAAATCCCTGACCATTCAGCAAAATGGTGATACACAATTTTTACTTTTCGTCAATGGAACGATTGCATTTAACGGGACGTTTCAAACGTATACAGTTCCAGCATCTGTTTTTTCACATGTTCTTAGTTACGATTCTACCGGACCTGCGGTATTCCGGAATAATAGTCTCATAGAAGTTACCGGCAGTTCGAATATATTTGCCTTTACAACTCCTCACCCGGCACTGATCGCGGGAGCATTCACCGGTACCGGGGTAAACGTCACGGGAAATAACAACTCTTTTTCATCTTGGATAGGTGAGACGAAAACTGCGGGGGGTGGAGCGTATGATTCCCACCTGTCGATAGTATTCAACCTGTCAGGGTCTTACAATAGCATCAGTGATTATTCTGCGGGATCATCACGTCTGCGAACCGATGCACCGGGAGGTATTGGACTAAACCTGATAGGGAATTTTAATGGCGGATCCGGGGCGCCCACTGTATCGGAGGGATTATCATCAGCTGAGACATCTCCATCAATCCATATCGATTCGTCCCAAATGAGCGCTCCTGGTGGCAGGGTCAATGTCTCTCCCTCGGCAAGCGGAAATGTGATCTGGGACGTACCTACTTCAAGTCCGACCGTCACTATCTACAACGGGACCTCAGTGAAAAGCACAACCGCATGGTATTTTTTCAATACCTCCTGGGCCGGGCAATCCGGCGGCAACAGGAATGTGACCATCAACGTCTCCCAGTCAATTCCCTTTGGCGGGAATGTCAGCCTTGTTGCAAATTTGTCCAACATCACCGGGTTATCAAACGATTATATCAGGAGTACATCACTTTCCCTGACCTCCGCGGGATTGGCAGGAGGCAATATTTTCAATGACACGAGTACCCTGAAATTCAACTCGATCTCTTTTATTGTCCCTGTTCGTATGGAGATTGGGAATAATTCGTACTACAAAGGGACCGGAAAAAACGAAGGTACAAACCTCAGCGCCGTTACCATCCTGAACTTCAATCCCTACAACTCCCTGCCCGCCAATAACTTCAACGTAACCGGGACAACCAACTGGAGTCGGATCCAGGATTTCACATCAGCGCCGAATGTCACGTTCGTTATTGAGAATCCGACCACCCACGCGCTGCTGGGAAACATCAGTTTCAACCAGAACCTCAACCTGTTGAACTCGGTATTAATCAGTACCGGCCTCCAGGGAATGGGCAGCAATATCAGCGTATCCACTGCAGGCAACAGCACCAACCTGTCGGTCACGACCAGCGGACTGAGTGAATTCAATAAACCGGCAACCATTACCATGTACCCGAACGATTTCAGTTTTGCAACCCGGCGGGACATCACCATCAAAGTAACCGACGATGGGGGGACAACCCCGATCCTTCTCTATGATAACGGTGCAAGGACAGCCAGCTATCCGGGTTACATTGATTCAAGCCAGAATCCAACAGCAGGTTCCGGTTTGATCAGGATCCCGGTCCTGCATTTCAGCAGGTTCGATTTCAGTCGCACACTTAACTCATCCGTGTTAACCCTTTATGCTGGTCCGGGAGGTGATTTCGTAACGTTGGAACAGGCAATGGACCCGTCAACCGGGATCCGCGACAACGATACCTTAAGCCTCCTCAGTGATGTCAGCGTGACAGCGACCGTTGGCAATCTCACCTCGGTTAACCGGACCTTCAATCTTTCAAGCAATGGTTACAGGATGCTGGTTAACGGGACCATATCGTTCGACAGCACCGGAAAAGCGCTGACCTATAACGGAACCGCTTGGTTCGCGTACGATTCAAGCGGACAGCCCTTCAGGAACAATACCCTCATAGAAATCCCCGGCAGTTCGAATTTCTTCAACGGGACCATGCCGACGATTGATGCCGGCTCGTTCACCGGTACTGGTGTAAATATTACCGGGAATTCCAACACGTTAAACGCCATGTGGAACATCAGCGGATCCGGCATGCCTATCGTAGTCAATCTTACCGGCTCGGGAAATACCCTGAACATTGCCGGGAACCTGAGTACTACGAGGACTGTACCGGACGGGATTGCCATGAACCTGCTGGGCAATACCAACACTCTCATCCTGAATTCGCAGAACCTGAGCGGCCCCGGCGGCCGGATCTGGATAGGGTCAACTGCAACCGGCAACACGATCTCGGATTCAGGTTTCATATTCCCGAATATCTATCTCTACAATGGAACAGCAGTCAAGGCAACGACCGCCTGGTACTTCTTCAACGCCAGCTGGTCGCCGTCGGGCCGCAACCGGAACCCGGTAATCAACGTCTCCCAGACCATCCCGCTTGCCGGCAATGTCAGCCTGATCAGCAGGTTTGTCAACGTCACCGGGCAGTCAACCGATCTTGCCAGGAACACCTCTCTTGCCCTGACCACCACCGGTCTTGCCGGAGGCAATATTTTCAACGACACGAGCGCGTTGAGATTCAGTTCGATCTCAGCGATCGTACCGGTAAACCTCTCGTTTGGCGATAACACGTACGCCGGCTCCTACCAGCAGAAGGGCCTTGGTTCGGTTACCATCCTGAATTTTAATCCGGTGAATTCGCTTCCTTCAAAGAATTTCAATGTGACCCGGACTACCAACTGGTCTTTTGTTCCGGATTTCACCGCGGCCCGTAACCTCACTTTCGTAATCGAAGAACCGGTTGCCCACACGCTGCTGGGGAACATCAGTTACAACCAGGATCTCGATCTTACCGATCCCGCTATCGGCACCGGCCTGTCAGCCCTTAGCAGCAACCTCATTATGGCCGCAGCAGGAAACAGCATCGACTTAAATATTGCCAACACCCACCAGGCTTTCAATAAATCAGCAACCCTGACCGT
>Ga0310040_1002456_pt1 | contig 11692 bp, 9 predicted proteins | sample EPASupsiteHSE623_FD_200237 | JGI IMG/M metagenome (GOLD analysis project Ga0310040, IMG submission 200237) | Bioremediated contaminated groundwater from EPA Superfund site, New Mexico - Sample HSE6-23 (v2) (version 2) | ecosystem: Environmental > Aquatic > Deep subsurface > Groundwater >... | reverse complement strand
AGGCTGAGGAGTCAATGGAGCTGGCGGGACCACTTTGCGGGTCACGAAAAGCTCCGGGGTTGCCTTCGGCTCCGGAGCGGCGTCTTCGAACGAGTCGAGAGCTCCCCGCCCCAGATCTTCCAGACTGACGATTTCCTCCACATTGGTGTCCCAGGTGTTCCCGGAGAGGTCGGACGCATCCAGGGAGACGCTTTGTGCCTCAGGAACGAGAAGATCCGACTCGAGAGCCACCGGTTCAGCGAGAGAATCTCCTGGCGACGGTGTGACAACCTTCCTTGTGTGGGCCATCGATCGAGGCGGAGTCTCCGGCTGGGCGCCTTGTTGTCCGGACTTCAGGAGCTCCTCCAAATCGAGGGAGAACTCCTCGCCTACCGGGGTGTTTTGGTCCTGATCGAAATCGATTTCCAGGGAGTCCGAGGTTGTCTGCTCCAATGCTCCTTCGAGCGATGTGAGGTACGATCCCTCATCGATCGAGGATGATTCGACTGGAATGCTCGAATCATCGACCGGGGGAGGGATCGTCAGCTGTTGGGCGACACTGTCGAAGGACGACTGCTCTTCCGAAGAGACCATTCGGATCTGTGTGGGCAGGTTCTCTTCCTCGTCGATTTCGGGTTCGTAGGCCTGGGCAGGAAGAGGTGGCAAAGGCTTGGGGAGAGGTTTTAGAAGCTCATCCCGTTCCTCGTCGGTCAGACTCACGGACCCTAAGGTCAGATGGCCTTCGGAAAAGACCGGGAAGGCTTCCTCCTGGCCGGTCCCGGTCCCGGTCACGATGTACGCCAGAGAGGCTCCGGTTTCTTCCGGATTGAAGGCCGCCCTGAAGTGTCCGACGAACTCCGCACAGGCCGTTTCGTCGGTCGACTTCAGAAGGATGTCGTGGGCGAGGACCAAATTGGCCCCTGTGGAGGCGATGTGTTCGACGATTCGAGGGGCGAGACCGGGTTCCGTTACGAGTGAGGCCGGCCCGATCAGAATCTTGATCGACCCATCCGTCAATCCGCCAAGGACTCTCTCGAACTCCTCGTCCGTGAACTCCTGAGGAACGAGGTGAACGGCGATTCCCATGTTCAGAAGCGCTTCTGTGGCTTGTTTGGCCAGCTCTTCCTCGACATAGAAGGAGAACATGATGCCCGGAAGCGCGGCTCCCAGGAGGTAGGGCTTGATGCTCGACGAGGGATTGACCAAGAAGAGTCGCTCCTGAGAGCGTTCCAGGACCGACGATAGGGTGGAGAACTCTTCCGGCTCCAGAGGCGGTTGACCGAAGAGCTGGGTGAGAAAGAAATCGAGGTTCTCTTTCTTGATCACGCTCGTTCCCCCGAGCTCTAAAGAGCCCTCGTCGGGAGACTCTTGGCCTCCCTGGTCAAGTCGACGATTTCACTCTGGGCATCGACCACCAGATAGAACGAGTTGCGAAAGGTCTCGGCCCCTGCTCTCTTGCCGAAATCGATCCGGACATTTTTGAGATGAACGAGGTCCCCGAGTTCCAGAGTGTGGGGTGCATTGGAGACTTCGAACGTCAGATAGCACTCGTCGCTCTTTGCCGACTGATCGCAGACCTTGTAGTACAGAAAGGGCTCTGTTTCGCGTCTCGCGATCTGCACGTAGAAATGCCCCCGCCCGCTCGTCTTTCGCTTGGCGATATCCGTGATTCGAGGAATCTGCTCTTCGACGACCGGCACTGTTTGATGGTGAAAGACTCCATCCTTGCGGAAAACGGAGTAGGTCCACTGATTCTTGCTGACGAGGTCGTGAATCGCGGCTCCTCCGACCACGCTGCAGAACTGTTGAGAGATTCGTGGAGGGGCCACCTCGTCTTTGCGCGACATGGAACAGGTGAAGCAAATGGGACCAGCCGGCTTGGAGAAGATATGCGTACAAGGGCCATAGATATCGAGCCCTTTGTTGACGACCCGGCTCTTGAGTTGATTGGCCGTCTGAATTCCACCAGCCGTGCTGGTCTCCACGAGAACCACGGAACCCCCCGGTGCCAGGTGCATCGACAGGTCCACCACGAACTGAGCCCGACGATCCAACCCCTGATCCCTCAGCTCGGAAATGAAGTGGCTCATCAGAATGAGGTCGTACCTCTCGTCGCCCAAAACTTCTTTGACGTTCGAAGACTCATTGAGGACGGTCCGCAAGGGCGCAGACACGTCATATTGAAGGTTGGGCAGCATCGGCATGTAGCCGTAGATGATCTTCGAGTAGAGATCCAAAGCCTCCTTGGTCGCGTCCAAAGGGCTCAGAGCAAGGAAGATCTTTCCCTCGTCTCCCATGATGTCGAGGATGTTCAGGCTGTTGGCATAGAGTTCGAAGAAGTACAAAAGTGAGAGGCTGGCGATGCCCGGCCCGGCTCCGATGTCGAGAATCCGAAGCTCGGGCCGAGAGCCCAGGAGGCCGCAGCGAAGCATCTCTCTCAAGACGATGGGGACCTTGTGAAAATGGAACGGCCCCATTCCCAGAAGGTAGGCGAGGTACTTCTCTCGCGTCCAGACCGGCGACACCGCTCCGAGGGTGTCCAAGAACACTTCCTGAAAGGCGGGTTTGAGCCAGCTCGCCACTTCCGGATCACTGAACCATTGGGGCCCCAGCTCGGTCTCCATCAGACCGGTCAAGAGCTTGTCGATGTGCGAAGGGAAAAGGACTCTTCCCGGAGAAAAGAGAGGTCCCTCCAGGTACTTAAAGGCCTTCAGACGAGTTGCGTCGTCCACCGTACTCCCAATGGCAGCGAGCCGGACATCCATCGATACCGATTCGAGCGATCCATCCTTCCAAGGGACCTTTCCCGGAAGACGGACGGTTCTTCCTCCGGGTCCTCACGCTCGCGCCTTCTTTTCCAAGAGGTCTTCATCCCTCTGGATATGGAGATAAGAGTCCAGCCGAGTCACCATGAAGACCCGCGACACTTGGCGGGTCGGATTGAGGACCGTGAGTCTGGATTTCTTCTCCACGAACGCTTTGTGAGCTGCTGCGATGACGCCGACCCCTTCGCTGCCCAGGTAATAGAGTTCGCTGAGGTCCAACGACAAAGGGGTCACGACATCTCGGTTGACCGCCATCTGCATGACCCTCTTGAATTCCTCCATGGCCTCCGGGCTCGAATCGTCCCCAGAGAGAACCACGATCATCTGGTCAGGTTCTTCCTTGACCGTGATCTTCACAGGCCTCTCCCGATAGGTGTCACCGTAAATGAGGCTCCTCTTCCTCCAATAATTTTCTTATCGACCGTTGTGCCCGTTCCTCTAATATGGTCTCGTGTTCACTATAGCACACACACTTGTTCGTCCTCATACGGTGGACTCTTGGACCCCATGACCCTCGTGACAGACTCTCTGGTCTGGCTCCTTTTTCTCAGTCAGCTCCTGCTGGTCGATCCCCGTTCGATCGATCCTCTCGCTGTCTGTCTCCCTCTGACGCTTCTGAGTGCATTCGGGCTCACTCTGGCCCATCTTCTGGAAGGGAGAAAACCTTGCCCCTTCTCCTGGGGGGATCGCGCTCTGGTGTTGTGTCTTCTTTGGATGACGCTCGTGGCCTGTCGATCACCCACACCTGGCGCGGCGAGTCTTCGTTGGGTCTTCTGTCTCCTGACTCTTCAAGCCTACCTCCTGGGGCGACGTTGGGGCCAAAAACCTGAGTCGTTGACGTTTCTGGCTCGCGGCTCGATCGTGATCCTCGTGGCGGCACCGTGGCTTTTCGGTCACACCTGGCTGAGGCCTTCGGGTCTTTTACTGGACCATCTCGTTCCGACCCAAGCCCTGGTCTCGACCCTCACCAACCCGGATTACACCGCGGGTTGGCTCATCATGGCGATTCCGGTCGCGGCCGTGGGGACTTGGGGATTCCCGTTCGGGGCACTGGGCGTCGGAGCGTTGGCCTTGACCCTATCCAGAGGAGGGGGGCTCGCCCTCGGGGTCGCGTTCCTTGTCGTGTATCGCCCTCGTTTGCCGGCCGGCCGGAAAATCCTCGTCGTGGCGGCTCTTTTAGCGCTCATCTTGGCTTCGGTGTGGGTGACCGGACCCGAGGGGGTCAACAAGATCACGAACTGGGCCACGGCGGCCAAGCGGATCCACCTATGGGGAGTCTCGGCCAAGCTCGCTTTGCTGTCTTTCTGGTCCGGAGCGGGATTAGGACGGTTCGGAGAGCTCTACTCCATCCACCGCCCCTCTGATTGGGATCTCAGCGAACTTCCTCAGGCCACGGACTGGGCCCACAACTTTCCCCTTCAAGTAGCGGTCGAAACGGGACTCTCCGGACTGGTTCCCCTGATGGTTCTCGTTTTGGTTTTCCTCGACTCCGCCCGTTCGGCCCGTTCGACCCCCTTCTCTCGACCGCTCACCGTTGCGATTCTCGCTTTCATGCTGCACAACTTGGTCTCGGTCACGGCTTTCGTTCTTCCCATCGCACTCTTTGCCTCGTTCTGTCTGGGGATTCTAGGGGCCCTTGATCGTTCGAAGAAGGGTATGACGGGGGGCGATCTTGCCGAGGCTCCGAATGCACCGCTGTCCACGAGAAGCGGGTGGAGGTTCATTCGAGCCGTCTCTGTCTGTCTCGTCGTTCTCGCCATCCTGGATCTCCTGCTGTTCCCCTGGAGCCTGGCCCGTCACCAGGCTCTCCATCTCGCGGGTCAGGCCAGGGACATGCTTGCCCGCGGAGAATACGACCGGGCGCGACCCATCGCGGCGAACGCGCAGTCGCTGGCTCCTCTCGACTCCAGGATCCGATACCTTCTGGCGGCGAGCCTCTCGGAGAGCGGTGAACCCATCGTGGCTCTGGCGCACTATCTCGTCCTGGAGTCGATCGAGTGCGAGTACGGCCAGCAATCGTACAACCGGGGCCGGGTCCTTTTGGATGCAGAACGTCCACAGCCGGCCATGGTGGAGCTCCATCGATTCCTGAGCCGCGAGCCACGTTCGTACGAAGGACACTACGGACTGGCCGAGGCTCTCTATCTGACAGGAGACATTGCTCGGTCGAGAATCGCGTTGGCTCGAGCACGAGCCTTGATCGATCCGAAGCACCCGCTGGCGAAAAGACTGGACGAGCTCGACGTCAGGCTTTCGGGTCTATCGCCTTCGCGTCTATCGCCTTCGCGTCCGGGTATTGCCCCGGCGCGTTGAATTCCTCCAAATGAGAGTCTGATTTGAATCGAAATACTTGTTGAATGAGTACATCCTCCGGTGTACTATCGCGCCTAAAATCTGGCTTTGTGTCCAGTTTTCTTTTGGCTTCTGGTGAAGTGACCGGTGTGACCGGTAAGAGTCTCGAAATGAAGCTCAAGTTCTGGGGAACTCGCGGGTCGATCCCAACTCCATACCCCAACTGGATGAAGTATGGGGGGGACACTCCATGCATCGAGCTTCGGACCTCTCGTGATCAACTTGTCATCCTCGATGCAGGGACCGGTATTCGCAGGCTTGGCCTCGAACTAATGAGAAACAAGCCCGCGAACCGAGAGATTTCCATCCTGTTGTCCCATACGCATTGGGATCACATTCAGGGGTTTCCGTTCTTCATCCCGATCTACGACAAGAGCTTTCGTCTCAAGATCTACGGCCCCTTGCGGATGAACTCCAAGCTGGAGATGAGACTGCAGGTCCAGATGTCTGATCTCTTCTTTCCAGTCGATCTCTCGACTCTGGAAGAGACAATGCGTTTCGTCGAGATCGTCGAGGATCCTTTCGAAGTCGCAGGGCTCAAGGTGTATCCGCGCAACCTTTCCCATCCGCTCGGTTGTTTTGGATACCGTATCGTCGACGTCGACAACAAAGTCGTTGTCTATGCCACCGACACGGAGCACGTTCCCGGACAGATTTCGGATGATCTGGACATCCTGGCGAGGGATGCCGACCTACTGATTTACGACGCCCACTTCACCGATAGTGAGTTTCCCAAGTACATCGGGTGGGGTCATTCCACTTGGCAGCACGGGGTTCGGCTCTGCAAAGCGCTGAACGTGAAAAAGCTGGTCCTTTTTCACCACGATCCGAGTCATGATGATGCTTTCCTGGATCGGGTCGCCGAGGAAGCGAAAACCATCTTGCCCGGGACGATCGTGGCTTCGCGGGATCTCGACTTAGAGATCTGACGTCTTCCAGCGAGCGGTCCCTGTTTTTCAGCTCCGAAAGGATCGTGAGCCGTGTCGGTTTTTGTCAGGCTCGAGAAGCTGTTCGAGGGGTGGTTTTCTTCTTTGAAATCGGTTCCCGGAGGAATCCGTGTGACCGTTCCTCGCATGTCCGAAGGGGCGATGCGAGTGATGGAAACGGACATTCAGACTCAATTTCCCGAGGTGTGCCGGGTCGAGATCTCTCCCACACCGCAGGGCGGCTACACGTTCGATCTCCGATTGAATTCTTCCGGAAACGACGGAGTGACTCAGTTGCTTCTGGCCGTGCAATCTCTCGACTTGGCCGAGCTGTCGTCTTTGCTCGAACCTCTCAGGACCGTGAAAGAAGCCTCTTCTCGATCCGTGGCTCTGGCAGAGCTGGCTTTGGCTTTGGAGGAGAGAAAGGAATTCGACCTCGCCCGGCGCGCTTACACTCTATCTCTGGGATTCGATCCCACGCAGGTCAGAGTTCGATTCAACTTTGCCACGATGTGTCTCAAACTCGGTGATCTCGAAGGCGCGATCAACGACTACGAGATGATCCTCGAGCAGGACGCGACCTTCGAACCAGCCCTCCACAACCTGGCTGCCTATCACGCCCAGCGGGGAGATCGGAATCGGGCTCAGTCATTTTTGACTCGTCTTCTCGAGGCCCATCCCAACTCCGCCACGGCCCAACTCCTGGCAGGTCAGATGGCGCAGCAGGAGGGGCGGCTCGCTCCCGCTCTCGAGCACTATCTTCGGGCTGTCCTTGTCGATCCTGAAGATCCGGAGGCCCATTACCGCGCGGCCGTCCTGTTTCGAGAACTGGAGATGGAAAAGGAGGCCGTTGACTACTGGAATCGGTACTCAGCTCTCGCTGGAACGATCCCGGAAGGACGCTACCTGTCCGCAAGAATCCTTGTTCAGGGGAATCCGGAAGGAGCCGCCGTGATCATCGATGGAATTCCGGTGGGCGCCGCTCCAAAGGCGCTCATGGATCTTCCCGCTGGCCGTCATCAGATCGGGATCCGCTCGCTTTTGGCCGAACTCTCCTGTGACATCGAGGTTCAGAAGGCCAAGAGTTACCTCGTTCGATACGATCTGGCCACCTCTCGCCTGACCTACGAGCCCACGGTGCCGAACATTCGTGTCATGGACGAATCAGGGCAGGAAGTCAGCGGCTCTGATCTGGGGAGGCGGATTCTGGAGCACATCCACCATCCTCCGGATACATTGGGTCCTTCCGCGCGTGACGTCTTCGCCTGCGTCCTGTTCGAGTGTCTCAAGGATCGACAATTGGGAGACGCCGAACGGGAATTGATCTTCGGTGTGAAGCAGCTCTTGAGGATCTCATCGGATGTCCATCAGCAGGTTTTCCGGGAGGTCGAGCAGAAGCTCAAGTCCTCCGCGCCCTCCAGGCTGGAGGCCGAACCGGAGGAGATCTATCGGCTCCTGGCCCGACGAGCGTTGGAGGATGGCCATCTCTTGACCCAAGAGCATGAACTTCTCACGCACATCGGACGTCTGCTTTCGATCCCCAGATCTCGACGGGCCGAGATAGAGGGCGAAATCCAGGCCTCGTTCGGGAGTCGAGCGAATTAGCTCGACAACCTGATGTCTTGTGGAACGGCCCACAGCAAAGCGGCGGGGGGCGAAGAGACCTCCGCCACCTGCCGTCGCGCAGTCCCTCTTTTGGTCTCAATGCCCATGAAGGAGCTCTGCGAGGTCCTCGATCGTGGCACGCAGATGGCTCCAGGAGAAAAAATCCCGGCGGCTCGCCAACCCCTGGGCGAAGGCCTGTCGTCCTCCGGCTCGGAAGAACTCTCGAACCGCCATCGCCAGCGCATCGACGTCGCCGGGAGGAATCAGTAAGCCGGTCTGGCCAGGGAAGACAACCTCCGGCAGTCCGCCGACCCGCGTGGCAATCACGGGGCGGCCCAGAGCGTACGCGATCTGGATCACACCAGACTGGCTGGCGGACAGATACGGCAGAACGAGGACATCGGCCGCCGTGAAGTAGGTCTGGACCTCCTCGTTCGGGATGAATCTGTTGGTGAAGACCACTCTCGAACCGATGCCCAGTTGGTCGATCAGCGAGCGGTACTCTCTTTCCGGTTCGTAGCACTCTCCGGCAACGACCAAGACGAGATCCGGATCGTCCCTCAGGCTCGCCATCGCCTTGAGCAGGACCTTGAGGCCTTTGTAGCTCCGGATGAGTCCGAAGAAGAGCAGAACGCGGGCAGCCGTGAGCCCGAATTTTCGGCGGGCCTGTTGAACGCGCTCCGTATCGTCTCCTTCGACCGATCCAAATTGAGTATAGATGGGGTGAGGATTCACCCGGACAGGGCGTCCTGGAGCGAATCGAGCCACCGGCTCCTCGTCGATCTTCGAGTGAACCACGAAACCGCTGGCTCGGGAGAGGGCGCACCAGGAAAGGAGACGATCGAGGCAAGACGCCTCATGGGGAACCACGTTGTGACATAGAAAGATACAGGGGTGGCCTCGTCGAACGAGGTGTCCGGCAATCGTGCCGAATGCTGGCCCAAAGAAAGGCTGCCACCACATCAGGACCGTGAGATCCGGGGCCTGCTCTTCGATCAATCGGGCGGTCCTCCACCACGAGAGGGGGTGGATCGAATCAAGACACCACGTGGCCGGAACCGCCAGAGCCAGAGAGCTTTCGTCCCGCTGGGTCTTTCCCGGGAAGAAGAGGGACGGGTACTGGCGGGTGAAGCTGAACGTGACGACATCGTGGTGGCGGGCGAGCTCCCGCTGCAACATGGTCGTGTACTGCGCGATGCCCCCCCGAAACGGATGCACGGGACCCACCAGGGCCAGTCGCCGGCGACGAGCAGAGCCTCCGGATGTGTCGGAGCCGGATGAGCTCAAATTCTATCTCTCGCCCTTGGGGTCGGCACCCCGCCGAATCTTGAGACGCTCCATGAGCTCCTGGTGAGCCTTGAACGCCTTCTCGGTTGAGGTCTGGTCTTGGGATTGCAGCGACTCGAGGACCGTCCCATACGTTTCGGCCGGGTCGATGGGACCGGCCGTCGGCGCCTTGGAATTCGTGGGTTGGGCTGGCGCTTGAGCCATCGTCGATTGTTGCGCGGCGAGCTGGCGCGAGTATAGATCGGAGATCACGGAGAGATCGCTTTCGATACGGCTCTTCTCAAAGAAACGGTACCAGGGAAGGTTCTTGAGTTCCTGCTGTTTCTGCAGGTACAGCGACTCGAGCTGTTGGGTGTCGGAGACAATGTTTGCCGTTGTCTGCGCATCTGTCGACTGTCCGGTGGTGACGTACTTCTTCAGATTGGCCACAAAGGTCTCATACGTCGAATAGAGGTTCTGGATTCCGGTTGTCGCCGAACTCCCGGTGTTCACGGTGGCCCGCGGGGTCGTCGAAGCTGTCTGGGTCGAAGCCGCGCCAGCCTGACCACCCGAGTCCTTGTAGAGAACCTGATTCATCGTGGGAATGAGTGAAGGGTAATACCGTGCCACGTTTCGGAGAAACTCCGTCATGGACTGCGGACGGGTCGCCGACATCACCTGCGTCATCTTCCAGAGCGCGTTTTTGTCTTTCGCGGTCGTGGCGATGTGGTAGAAAACCGTTGCGTTCCATCCCTCGGTTTTCTTGAGCTCGCTCAGGGAGGGCGTCGTTCCGGTGCGGGTGGCGTACCAGTTGCTGTCGATCGCGTCGGTCGGATCTCCTGCAATGGTCTTTCTCCCCGTGAAGTAGGCGCCGACGAACTCCGCCCACCCTTCGATGAAGGCGAGTTGTTCATCCGTGACAGACCCTCCCGAATGGGCTTTCGAGAGGTACGGGGAGCTGGGCAGCCCCGATGCCGTCATGGCCTTGCTCATGACTCCATGAGCGACTTCGTGGACGAGTGTCTGTTCGATCAGTGAGTTGTCACCCGATCGGGCCGCGTCGCTGCCCAACGCGAACACGACGCGTGGGGAACTGTAAGCCGTGGCCTGTCCGTTCGAGGAGGTCACGGAGAAAGAACCCTTCCAGTCGTTGTAAGATCCGGACGAACTGTTGCTCACCTCGATGAATACCGGCTCCGTTTGGTAGTTGGTGAGGGCTGACTGGATCTGCTGAGTAGAATAACCGCTCGTCCGGAGTGACTGGGCGATCTTGTCTTTCTGGACCGCGTCGTAGTAACGCGCTGCCTCTGTCAGTCCACGGGAATTGTTGGTGATCTCGAAGAGCCCCGAAAGGTAGGTGTCGCGCGAGTCCGCCACGCGGAAGAGGGGGTTTCCGGAGCTGTCGGTCCCGGTGCGGACCAGATAGGTGATGCCGGCAGCAAAGGATCCGGAGGCTGCGAACAGCAGAATCAGGAGACATAAGGACACTCTCCGCATCATCGCAGCCTCCCTCTCTCCGCTCTCATCGGGAACCAGAGAACACAAGGCACCATCGGTCCACTTCAAGTATAGGAGGGCATCCGGAGGCTGTCAATCCATGGACGCCCGCCAATAGTCCTTGCCGGAAAGAGCTTCGGAATGGTAACTTGAAAGATCCCGAGGGCCCACCCCCCCGGCATGAAATTTCTCTCGCGTGCTGAGCAAGAGTTGCTCTTTGTGGCTCTGTTGGCATTTGTCGTAGGTAGCAGCGTCATCTTGTTTGTACCTGGATACGCATCAGCCCGAAAAGACGGTCCCTGGAGTATCCAGAACGGACGATCCTCCAACAGGACCCCAACACCCCGTAAAAGTCGATTGCAGTCGACGAGGCCTCGACAAGCGGTTTACCCCTCACCCCCTTCCGGGGATTCACGTCTGCGGCGTATTCGACCTCGAGTATCATCATTTTCGGATCCACGAAAAAGGTTTGCTGACGCCCAAGATGGGCGTAGTCTTGAGGTTCAAACAGCGACAACCCGAGGCCTGACCAAGAGGTAGGCAACAGCGAAAGTCGATGTCGACACTATGGATCACTCTCTGGTGACCATCGCCGTCTTATTCATCCTCGGGATTCTCTTGGGGCAACGTCTTCCGTTGTCACCAGGACCTCTCTTCGTCATCCTGATCGCGACTCTTGTTCTCGCGGGGATCACCTTCAAGGTCGCGAGAAGGCAGTGGACTCGGCTGGCCATCCTGATCATCGTCGTCATCGGGGGGGCTCTTCGAGGTCAACTTGCTTCCCCCTTTCTATCCCCTTCTCACTATCTGACCCAACGAGCTTTCGGCGTCGGAAGGTTCCGGACTTGCCTGATCGACGACCCATCGGTGTTGGGGCAACAGGGAAAGGGTGTGATCGAGCTTCAGGCCATCTGGAGGGGGGATCGATGGGTCGATCTGACCGGCAAGGCCCGGGTCGTAAGCAATCCTCGATGGGTGGACCAGTCCTCGATGGGATACGGGGATGTCCTCGAAATCGTCGGGACTCTGGAACCGCCGGAAGACACCTTTCTAGGGCCGACGACCCGGTTGAAAGCCGTCTGGGCGGCCGAAGGGGTCCACGGAGTCCTCCGTCCGACACAGCCCGTGCAGGTCTTCTCCCGCTCCTCGACGACCACGATTCATGGAGCCTTGTACGGATTGAGGCAGAGAATCTCCGGTCTGCTCGACAAGACCCATCCCCCTGAGGTGGCTTCGTTCATT
>Ga0310040_1002448_pt1 | contig 11708 bp, 11 predicted proteins | sample EPASupsiteHSE623_FD_200237 | JGI IMG/M metagenome (GOLD analysis project Ga0310040, IMG submission 200237) | Bioremediated contaminated groundwater from EPA Superfund site, New Mexico - Sample HSE6-23 (v2) (version 2) | ecosystem: Environmental > Aquatic > Deep subsurface > Groundwater >... | reverse complement strand
TACTTCTGGTGGTAACGTCATCAAAGTCTGCGTCAATTTGAACAGCACACAGATTATTATTTTAAAGCTGCTGGGTCGAGAATGCGAAAATTATTACGGGATGAACTAAAAGTGCGGAATATGGGATTAAAGACGATCTAAGCAAATATGAAGAAGTATATACGAGATATTAACCTATGGGCCTGTGGAAGCACTCTATGCAGATCATTGTTCCCTTTGCACTTGCCCTTATTCCTAGTACACTGAGGCTTAGATAAGACCACACTTCCCTGGAAGGGGATGCTCTATCTAGCAGCTGATCCAGAGCTCCAATCAAAGAAGAGCTACAAGGCGCTTTATGGATTAACATCTATGCCCTCAGCTTCTGGATTTTTGGGTTAATACCTATGCCCTGTGCTTCAGAGGACGACTGTCTTGGCCCAAAAACTGCTGGGGGGAACACCTATGTAGATAAGCTAGAGATACAGAATGAGGATGATGGTATCAGATTCGCATAATTGATACCCGTGAAGAGCCATGGGGATGCAATCAGTTCAATCAAAGGGCTTTCTCCCAGCATTTGTATATTGTCGGAAATGCCCCCGCGGACGCGTTTTTAGACCAAGGCATTGAGACAAGCTCAGAGCATAGTGCATTATCCAAAAGGTAAAGCATTATTCGGCCATCTAATAAACAGATCTTGACCTTTACAGGATCAAATAAATGAATATAAACCCCGCTCAAGGTCAGAAGTCTTGACCGATGCTACAGGCATCGATGTGAAACCTCATCATCAGTACTCTGACAGATAAACTTTCTCTGCAGCCAGGCACAGCTCATCCCAGTCATAACCCCTGGCGGCATCTATGCAGTCGCTTCTCATGCTCTTCCCCCTCTCCAGGCCCGCCTTTATGGCCCTGCCCAGGTCCTCATCAGAGACCTGGCACTGAAACCCGGTGTCCTCTTTAATTAGGTCGCAGACTGCATTCATCCTGTGGTCCACTGTGACCACAGGCAGCCCGCAGGCATTGGCTTCCAGGGCTGCTATTCCAAACCCCTCCCTTGATGAGGGCATGACAAAGACTTTCGATGATTTTAAAAGGGAGATGACCTGGTCGTGGTCATCGAGAAATCCTCTGAAGCTCACATTCCTGGAGAGACCAAGATCCAGGGAGAGCTTCTCCAGCCTGGACCTCTCAGGTCCGTCACCGATAATCACTGCCCTGAGGTCTGGCACATCTCTGAATTCCCGGGCCAGGGCCCTGATGAGGAGGTCGACGTTCTTATGCCCGGCCAGCCTTCCGGCAAATATTACATCAGAGTCCTCATCAGATGCTTTCACATCACAGATGTGCTTGAAGTCTATTCCTGTTGGGATCACCTTGACGCCTTTTATCCCCAGGGCCTCAAGATCGCGCTTGGTTTTATAAGAGATGGCTATATTCTGGTCAGCAAGCCTTGCGCAAGACCTCTCCACAGCCTGGCCGAGCGCCCCCATCCTGCCCAGGTACTCCTGCCAGTAATCGCCCCATACCTCCAGCCAGGTAATAAATAGTTTGGAATTCCTCATTGAGGAGACAAGCCTTGCAGAGAAGCAGGGGAAATAGGGGAACTCCTGGCAGTCTATGATGTCATAGCTCTCTTTGATAGATGTCAATGACTTCAGGGCAAAGAGAAGGGCCTCCCTTACAGACCTCCTATCACCAGAGTACAATCCCATGGGCCGGCAGATGCCGTGGAGGCAGACGCCGTCCTGGTGCAGGACGGAGTCCCCGTCCCACCATTTTATGCCATAGCAATGGACCTCATGTCCCCGGCTGGCCAGGCGCCGGGACAGCTCGTATATCCTGCGCTCGCCGCCGCCCTTGACCCAGGGATAGACGGCATCGTAGAGGTAAGCTATCCTCAACTAGTCATCCCTGCCCAGATGGCCGTTGTTTAAGAGAAGCAGGCTTATGAACATCCCTGAGAAGATGGTCTGTATCCCCAGTATTGAGAGTATCAGGGCCATCATGGCTGTCTGGATCTCGTAGAGCGATCCGTAGCCCGCAGCCCTCCAGCTGAAGAGCACCTTTGCGCCCAGAAGCACTCCTGCTGCGAGAAGGATGATTCCAAGTAACAGCTCCTTTTCAAGAGAGTGGTAGCTCATAAGCTTTTGTACAAGCAAGCTCTCCCCTGATACGCCATATGTGGCCCCGAAGGCCTCGAAGTAGAGTCCAGCAAGGAACATCTGGTAGCCTATGATCAGGAGAAGGCTTCCAAGTATGAGAGAGTGCATACGCAGGTCGCTTGACTCAGAGATCATTGACACCCTGACGGCCATTGCAAGGCCCAGCACCAGGGCCACGAGGCCCGGGCCGAGAAGGAATGGCACAGGGCGATAGAGCATCATGAACCTGAGATGCCTCCAGCCGTCCGAGAAGGAGGAGAGCTTGGAGACGCCCTTTCGCGGATAGTAGGTTATCGGGACCTCTGCGATTCTGAGCTTTTTGTGAGATGCCTCTATCACCATCTCAGAGGCGAACTCCATTCCGCCTGTGTGCAGGTTGAGCAGGTTTAAGCCGTCCCTGGTGATGGCCCTCATGCCGCAGTGGGCATCTGATATGCCTGCAGAGAAGAGGCGGTTGAGTATCCAGGTCAGCACCGGGTTTCCTATGTAGCGGTGAAGCCTCGGCATCGCCCCGGGTTTGATATCGCCTTGAAGGCGAGTGCCCATGACAAGGTCGTACCTGCCGCTTTGAAGGAGCTCGAGGAACTTCTTCATCTCAAGAGGATCATAGGTCAGGTCTCCGTCCATGATCACTATGTACTTTCCCCGGGCGAACTTGAATGCTGACAGGTAGGCGTTGCCGTAGCCGAGCTTTTCGGGAGTGACTACTATTGCCCCCAGAGATTCGGCAATGCCTGTGGTGCCGTCTGAGGAGCTGTCCGCGACGATGATCTCTCCATCCAGGCCCATCTCCTCGAAGGCCAATTTAGCCCGGCGTATACACTCGCCTATGGTCTTCTCCTCATTCATGGCTGGAATTACCAGGCTGACAAGTGGCACATCCGGCAATTATCTCTCATCCGGTTAAGCCTTTCCGATCTAATCTCAGGGCTATTCCAGGCTCTGATCTATTCTTTTTGATTCTATGGCGGCAACTTCCAGACAAGATCTTATAAGATAGCTTTATATATAGCCGCCGGAAGGCTACTACCTTCTCTTGCAGCCGACTGCCCCAAAGGAGCCTAAGCTTCAGATGGCCTGAAAATGTCGGCCTAAAGGGAGGGAGGATACACATGGCTTTCAAAGTACCTGCCGATATTGCTAAAGCGGCAATAGCTGCTGGATGTACCAAGTGCAACATTACCTGGCAAAAGCTGCTCGTCCTGGGATTCCTGGCCGGGGCCTACATCGCCTTTGGCGCGCTCTTAAGCGAGATCGTGGCCGGAGGACTCTCCAACGGAACCATTACCGTAGCCGATGGAACGGTCTGGAAGATCGCCATTCCTTCAGGCTTAGTCAAGCTCGCTGCCGGAGCTGTCTTCCCAGTCGGGCTCATGCTTGTGGTGATAGCAGGATCTGAGCTGTTCACTGGAAACTGCATGTTTGCCCCATTAAGCGTCCTAAACGGCGAGTCCTCACTTAAAGGCCTGGCCAAGAACTGGACCATTGTGTACATCGGTAACTTCATTGGATCTATATTCGTGGCCTACTTCCTGGCATACAAATGCGGCTACTTCAACTCCATGCCCTGGGAGAGCTGGGCTGCAAGCGTCGCCAACACCAAATGCGGCCTGGACTTCACAACAGCATTCCTCAGAGGCATCGGCTGCAACTGGCTGGTATGCCTGGCAGTGTGGCTGGCCATAAGCTCCGAGGACGTCATAAGCAAGATCTTCGCCTGCTGGTTCCCCATAATGGCCTTCGTGACAATAGGGTTTGAGCACAGCGTGGCCAATATGTTCTTTATACCCCTGGGCCTCTTCGTGGCCAACGACCCGGCCCTGACCGCGAGCCTGGCCACTGCCAATGTATCCACTGCGAACCTGGTGGGCGCCGCAGGATGGTACAACTTCTTCATCACCAACCTGATCCCTGTGACTCTGGGAAATATAGTGGGAGCAGCGCTGTTCGTAGCAGCCCTCTACTGGTATGTGTATATCCGAGGGCCTCTGTGCGTTCCCAAAAAATGATGATGTATTTGAAGGGGCACTCCATCCCCTTCAGCATCTTTTATAGATCCGCACTTGAAGACACTCTTTCGCCATTATTGATGATTTTAGTTCCAAGCTGCTTTATTGATGCAGATTAAGGTGGCTAAACACATACTGTAAAATAAAAATAGATACAAAGTAAGTATAGAAGAAGAGGTCACCACTCAAACTTGCCCTTTATTCCCTCTTTCTGGAGTTCGTCCCTTATTTTCTTACCCTCATCTTCTGTCTTGAATGATTTTTCTACAACCTTTCCCGCCCTGTCCGTGTAAGTTACTTTGCCCATACCAGATAATAAGGTCTGATTGAATAAAAAGTTTTGTTGGAAGCGCCTGTATATCGCTGTAAGGGCACGGCCCAATAGTTGCGCTTGTACTCACCCTGGACCAACTCAAAGCCGATATAAAAACCACCAGGTCTGGCCATCGCTTAGGCAGGCAGCTCTGAAAGCAGCGAACCGAGGTTATGCTGAAAAATAACGCATGAGACCAGATGATATGCACTCACACCAGACCTAATGTCAAACGAAACAAAAAAGAGTTGAAGCCTCGGACGGGATTCGAACCCGCGACCTCGTCCTTACCAAGGACGCGCTATACCGGGCTAAGCTATCGAGGCGCTGTCTGCGTATTGCGACATCCCCTTGTTGTGCTCCCTGTTTTTGAAGCTTTCGGTAGAACAGATCCTGAACATAGTCCCAGCGCAGAAGTAGAGAGCCGCCCTGGTTGGCGGGATTGAAAAAATGATCGCCATGCCTGAGCCCTAAGAGTGCTCTAAAGCAGGGATTTAATCCCAAAAGGGCATATTCAAATGCCTGGAATCAGGCGATCTTGATCTCGGCCAGGCGCGGCTTTTGCCCGCCGTCCTTGCCAATTCCAAGGACCTTGCTGTAAACCTGCTCAGTCCTGTCTGCTATCCTGTCCCAGCTGAACTCGGCCTCGACCCTCTTCCTGCCCGCAGACCCGAGCTTCTTCATCTCCTCGGGATGCTCCAGGAGGCGGTTTATGCACCAGGCAAGAGACTCGGGCTGAACATAGGCCAGCAGCCCGTCCTCGAAGTTCTTGATTATGCTTATGGCTTCAGTGGCAACTATAGGCTTGCATACGTCCCATGCCTCAAGCACCACAACTCCAAAAGGCTCGTTCCTGCTTGGGATGCACATCATATCGCAGGCATTTATCAGCTCCTCTTTGGCAGAGCTTGATGTGTATCCAAGGAAGCGGCATGCATCTGCTACGCCTAGCTCTCTTGCTCTGCGTTCGCACTCTCCTCTCATTCCGCCCTCGCCTATGAATATGAACTTGGCATCCCAGCGGTTTTTCAGCACCCCGGGTATGGCCTCTACCAGCAGATCCGGCCCCTTTTGAAAGCTCATCCTCCCGCAAAACAGAACCACAGGAGCCAGGGGATGGATTCCATACCTCTCCTTCACACGGCCTGCATCCAGAGTACGTCTCAATTTTCCGCTGATTATGCCATTTGGTATGATATCTATCTTTCCTTCAGGCACTGCATATATCCACTCAAGCTCATCTAGCATGCGCTTGGTGGTTACAATCACCCTGTTGGATTCATAGCATCCCTGCCACTCTATGTGAGATATCTCCTTGGCGATTGGCCAGTCGCTGAATGAGTTGCCATTTCGGCCCCACTCGGTGCTGTGCATTGTGATTAAGCAGGGATGTCCAAATGCTGACTTGATCCTGCTCAAAGCCCGCACAGGGTGCCAGTCGTGGGCATGGACTATATCGAACTTGCCAAAGAGGCCGGTGACTCCTTTGAACCTCTCGGAGATGGCATCGCACATCTTGTCCATCTGGGAAATTATATCTCCGGAATTATCAAAATCAACCCTCTGATAATGAACGCCATTGATCTTATCATAAGCATCAAAGTCTCCCCTTCTTGTGAAGACATGAACCTCATGGCCCCGTCTCGCCAGAGCTTCAGAGAGTTCAGAAACATGAGGCGCCACTCCTCCGACTTTTATGGAGTACAGGCTCTCCCAAGAGAGCATTCCAATTCGCATCTACTTCACCAATTATTCATCCTTGTTTTGATCAGTTACGCTGTGCAATAATCCATTATCGAATGCCATCATCGCCATGATACCCTAGGAGGAAGACATGCTGACAACAAGCATACTCAGGCCGTAATACCCATAGCGCACCGCACTACAAGCAACAACTTTTACCTTTAAGATCTTTAAAAAGACTTTAGATTCTGTTAATTATTTAACTTTTCGGTTTTCTACATCTGACGGAGCTCCGCTGCAGCCTGCTCAGGAGGCACGGGGTTTAAGTAGACGCCTGTTCCGCGCTCGAACCCGGCGGTTTTTGATATTGCTGGCTGTATACGGATATTCATATGGTAATCATAGGGCATCTGGAAGATCTCGAAGTTGAATGGCGGATCATTTAGAAGCGATGAGTTCCTCCTCAGGGCGTCCTTGAGCATCATTGCCAGGTCCATCCTCTGTGCCTCAGTCACCTCATCTAAGTTGCTTATATGGACCCTTGGAAGTATCCAGGTCTCATAGGGAGCCTGGGAGTAGAAGGGTGCAATGAGCATCCAGGTGTCGTTCCTGGATATCAGCCTCTCAGACGCAGCCTCGCGCTCTATCACATTGCAGTAGAGACAAAATGAGGCCTGCGAACTTGCATCCACCTCGCGCTTGATCAGAGGGGGGAGTATTGGCAGTCCCACCACCTGGGAGTGGGTGTGAGCCAGAGAGGCTCCTGCAGCCTCGCCCCTATTCTTGAATATGGCTATGTACCTGACATCATTCATGGTGCAGTAGTAAGAATAGCGGTCTCTGTATACTGAGAGAAGAAGATCCAGCCTCTCCACGCTGAACTCGGCTGCACTGGTCCAGTGATCAGGAGAGTCTATTATGACCTCGTGGAAGCCGTGCCCTGGAAGGGCCACCCACTGCAGAGTCGGAGGTGTCGGCTGAGGCACCATTGCTGCATAGAGGTTTGGTATGACCCTGATCTGCCAGTTGCGCACATCCCTGGCAGCCTCTCCTTCCACCACGCCCTCTGCAGTGTAAGCCACAACTGCGGGAGGCGTCTTATCCTCATTTCCAGGACAGAACGGACATGAGCTGGCATCGCCCTTCTCAGCCTTGACTGCCAGAAAGTCTGAGGGCCTCTTCCTCCTGTCTGCTGCTATTATGCAGTATTCCTCAAGGAAGTAATGCTTCCTCAGCTCCGGGATCCTGCCACCTCCCTGTATATGTCCAGGGTCAGCTCAGCCGCCCTCTCCCAGGTGAAGAGATTCAGCACTCGCTCCCTGGCGTTTTTGCCCCAGGCCTTGAGCCTCTCTGGGTCTTCCAGCGCCAGGTTGATCCCCCAGGCAATGTCCTCTGGACTTCTGGGGTTCACATGCACCCCTGTCGGCTTATCTGTTGCCGGGTTCTCCACAATCTCCCTAAGGCCGCTGGTCCCGGCCGCCCCCACCACTGCAGGCCTGGCCATTGACGCCGCCTCCAGGCCCACTATCCCAAAGGGCTCATAGAGGCTTGGGAAGACGCACAGATCTGCCAGGGCGTACGTGTAGGCCTTTGATTCATCATCCAGAAAATCCGTGTTCAAGATCAGGTGCTTTGAGCCCTCCACCATAGACCTGACCCTCTCCTCCAGCGTGCCGCGGCCCACCATGAGGAGCTTGGCGCCGGGATGCTTTTCTAAGACATTGGGCATGGCCTCAATGAGCTGAATTGCTCCCTTGACAGGCTCCAGGCGGCCTATGAATAGAATGACAGTATCATCAGGTCCAAAGCCGTACCTGGCCCGGAGCTCCTCCAGCCCCTTTGGGTCGATCCTGGCAGGGTCGAAGAACCTGGCATCCACGCCGTGATAGCAGACATGGATCTTATCTGCAGGAAAGCCCAGGCCTATCAGCTCATCTTTCATGGCCTTGGATACTGTGATGACCCCGTCAGCCACCTCACCGCCCCGCTTCTCCAGACTCACCAGCTGAGGGTTGGGATGGACCGACCTCCCAACCTCAGTGCCGTGTACGTGGTATATCAGTGGAAAGCCAGCCCTCTTGGCAGCCATGCCGCCAGGCAGCCCCAGCCAGTCATGTGCCACGCAGATATCGAATCTATTCATATCCCTGATCTCTGCCGCAGAGAGCTGGTTGTAGCTTAAAAGCTCGAAGAGAAACTTAAGTCCGGACCCCCATCCCAGGGTCTCATTGGACAGGAAGGGTTCTATGCCATCTCCCATTGGCAGTGGTGTCTCCCTGAATACCTCCACCCCCCCCAGGTCATCATGCGTCTCTAGTCCCTCATAACCCAGAGTGAAGACTGTGACGCGGCTTCCAAGGGCGGTCAGAGCCCTGGATATGAAGTCCACATATACGCCAAGGCCACCATAGATCTTTGGCGGGAACTCAGTGCTAAGGTAAGCTATTCTCATGATTACGGCCTCAGATACGAACTATATTTAGACTGAACTCAAACTACCAGGTTCTTGTAATATTCAAGCACCGGCTCTCTCCAGTTCATCTGCTTGGCCAGAGAGAACGACTCCTCGCATAGCAGCCTGTACTTGACCTGGTCCTCAAGATAGGTCCATGTGAAGTAGTCCATGGCCAGGGCATAGTCGAGCACAGTCTCCTCTGGCAGCTCCTCCACATTATCCACGATTATGACCCCGCCAAGTCCCGGGACCCTGCGCTTGACCCTCTTTAGGGCGTCGCTGTAACCCGCAGCCCTGCTCACAATGCTTGGAGTGCCCTCCTTGCCGGCCTCAAGCGCGGTCAATAGGAACGGCTCGTACTGGCTAGGGAATATACCGGCCACGCATCCGGCCATGACCTCATCGCCCCTCATGCCAAGGCCGCCGTCGTCAGGTCCTATCCACTGAGGATATAGGATGGCAGTCACATCCCTCTTTCCTGAGATGAGCCCGCTCTCTCCAAGCTCCCTGGACTTGATCATGTTCTCCAGCCGGAGCTCTTCTCCAACCAGTATCTCAGGTGGCAGGTTTACAGGGAACCCTTCAGGGAGTTTGTCCTTGGATTTAGGACCGTGAGCGGCGATGAGGAAGCAGACCACCTTTGTCTCCTCGGCATGGCGCTGTCCCATTATCCTGTGCTTGAGCAGGTGGTCTTGAAGCGCCAGGGCGTCCAGGAGCTGAGGGTAGCCCTTGTTCTCAATCTCTATCCTGGATATGGTGAAGAGGGGTATGATGCTCTCTGGATCGACGCACTTGCCATTGCAGTACTTGTATATATTGTCAGCCAAAAACTTCTGGATCCTGGCCCTGCACCGGTCCTTCTTGGCCCAGTCTATCTCATCAGAGTCGGCATCAATCCCGTTTCTGATCACCAGTCCCTTGAGCTTGTAGAAGAGCAGCGCCTCCTTCATTGTGGAGTCTCCAACAAACGTGACCACATCAGCATACCTGGCCAGGGACTCAAGGGTGGCCATCCCCACAGGCGTCCCGGGCTCCCATGATGAGTCGTCCCTGGCAATCTTTTCCAGGGTCTTGTAGCCCGCAGTGCGGCCGGGGGATGTGGCATGCAGAGTATCCATGGTCCGCACAGGCACGCCCAGCTTCTTTAGCCTGGCAATGGTATAGAAGACCCCAAACTCATGACAGTGCACAGAGGCCCTGATCTTTGGAAGCAGTGCCTTGGCAAACTCAGACACGGCCTTGTCCCCGTACTTCTCTGCAGACTCTTCAGTGAGAGTGACCAGGGTCCTCACGAACTCTGATATGGCATAGGAGAGGTCCAGATAATGGAGGTACTCATCACCGTAATGGGTCCTCTCAAACCTCATTGAGTCAAGGCCGGCCAGCTCATAGGCCTCTGTCTTTATCATGTTGTTTAAGGTCATGTCCTGGCCGTGCCAGCGCATCAGCCTTGACTGGTAGTAGCTGGTGTTGAAGAGCAGGTAGCCTATGGGAACTCCACTGACCATCTTCTGGCAGGTGACTACCTCTATGCCGCGTGAGGCAAGGGATGATAGGACCGAAGAGAGCTCAGGGCCCATCTCCAGCTTCTCATACCCTGATATGTCGGTGACCCTGGCCTTGCCCTTGTTCCAGTCAGAGCCCTGAGACTGGTAATAGGGGCCGGCCACCAGAATCCTGAGGTCTTCCTCAATCGTCTTATCTGCGACGAGCCTAGCCAGAGTCTTGGACTCGGCATCTATGACGTTCCAGATGCCTCCCATCTTGTTGGATGCAGGACCGCCCTCCTCTCCGGCGATTACGATCCATCTTTGAATCATGGATACCTCAGGGGTAAGGCGAGAGCATTGAGACCGACATCCCCTCATCGGATATGTCCAGGACCCGTATGGTGTTGGCAATCTTGGAGCCTCTCATCTTCATTATGTAGATGGACCTGATGAGCACATTGCCTATCCTGTCTCTCTTCAGAACCGTTGCAGAGTCTGCACCATACTCCAGTATCTGGTTCATGCCAAATGCAGTGCCTATGGTTACGACTGTTGTGACCCCATGATTTCTTATGGTGCCAAACAGGTCATCTGCAAGAGACCTGATCTTGAAAGGAGATTCAACAGCTGTGAAGAAGGCCATTAGATCATCGATGAAGAGCCTGGTTGGCTTCTCCTCTTCAAGCTTCCTGTCTATTAGCTTCCTGAAGTTCACAAGAAACTCAACAGGATCTGACTCTATGCTCTTTTGGAGCCTTAGCACCGGATCTGTGACATCTACAATGCTCAGCTTTCCTGATTGCTCAAGCGCTGACAGGTCCCAGTTGAAAGAAGATGCCATCTCCCTCCTGAGGAACTCAGCGCTCTCAGAGGGAGTGATTATCATACCCTTCTGGTTCTCTTTAGTGATGCCATAGTAAATGAACTGAGAAGCAAAGACGGTCTTGCCAGTACCTGATGAACCCGTAATCGTGTTGACGGTTCCCCTGTGAAAACCCCCATCTACCATCTCGTCGAACCCGGGTATGCCCGATTTGATCCTGGGGTATTGATCTGCTGAATGATCTGCCACAAACTCCTCTCCTTTGACGCACGTGACCTTCTTATATCTTTTTGCCCGGCATAGCTATTAGTTTTTTGGGTGATCTGGAAGGCCACTAAAATCTGATCGGTTTTCTATCATATATGCACATTAAAATTCCAGAGGCAAATATCATATGCAGAAGTCCTTTGAAAAACATTAGAACTACCCTATCAGCCATTGATGGGCCGATATCCAAACTTAAGTTTGTTTTTGCAGGAGATATCAAAGGCAACCACCAGGGTTACCCCAAAAATGTTGATGCCCATAAAGATAGGAGCTCAGCGAGCATGGGCTGGGCAGCTAACGCTCCAGCTCCTCGATGATATGTTTCTTTATCGCTTAGACATGGATCAGCGCGAACCGCCTCCATCGTTCCATAGATGAATGCGCACTCAGCACCTAGTGCAGTTAGGCTTAAATAACTATACATTTATGCTGTAAGCGGTTTACCTTGATATGTCCATTTATAGGGCTTTGCCATAGTCTGATTGAAGTATCTTGTAAAACCAAGAACTTTATTTTTTA
>Ga0310040_1002442_pt1 | contig 11733 bp, 10 predicted proteins | sample EPASupsiteHSE623_FD_200237 | JGI IMG/M metagenome (GOLD analysis project Ga0310040, IMG submission 200237) | Bioremediated contaminated groundwater from EPA Superfund site, New Mexico - Sample HSE6-23 (v2) (version 2) | ecosystem: Environmental > Aquatic > Deep subsurface > Groundwater >... | reverse complement strand
ATGTTGCAAACTCGCTGCGCTCAAACAGTGCAACCTCCCTTTTCGGCAGTTTTTCCGGTGCTCGGCTGCGTACCGATGGGATTTTCCTTTCCCCCATTTGTCCTGCCGCGCCTCGCAGGCGGGGGCGGCAAAAGACGCTAAAACTGTCTGTGGGCGAAGCCCGAGTTTTTTAGCGTCCCGCCCTCGTCGAGAAGTAAGGGAAGCCCGCAGGGCCAGGACTGGCTGGGGTGCCTTTTTCTTGTTTCTTCTTTTGGGCACGCAAAAGAAGAAAGAGAAACAACAAAAAAATGCCGGCACAGGGCCTTTGCCCCATACCGGCATAGGGGGGCTACCCTCCCCAATCAAGTCCTAATAATTCTTATCAGCATAGGCAAGCCATCCTCCTGCTTCCACGAGCTTTTTGTCAAACTCGTTGAGCTTGAACGGAAGAACAACCTTCTTGCTGCCCTGGGCCGTGACCGAGCAAGCGGCCAGATCCACCCCGATCTTCACCTCCTTGCCCAGGCCAAAGAGGGTCTCAATATCCTTTTTCGGCAACTCGATGGCCAGCATGCCGCAGTTGTACATGTTCTGCCGGAAGATGCGGGCAAAGCTTTCGGCGATGACCACGTTGATGTCGTTGACCTCAAAGACCCAGACCGCATGCTCGCGGGAGGAGCCGCAGCCGAAATTAGCCCGGGTGACGATGACCCCCTTGCCCTCGATATCCTTGCGCGGGTCAAAGCCCCCCAATTTCAGGTCTTCCAGGATATAGGGCTGCAGGGCCAGCTTGGTGTTTTCGGTCAGGTACTTGGCCGGGATGATCTCGTCGGTATTGATGTCGTTTCTGTCAAGAAACAGCGCTTTGCCGCCAAACTCTTTCATTATCATTCACTCCATTGATGTTGGAATTGATTGCCCTTAGCAGGGTGTTGAAAAATTTGTTTTTCGACGCCCTGCGTGCGATCCAGGGATGGATCGCCAATTTCGACGAGTTCTACCTCGTTGAAATTGTGAGATCGGACAGAATTCACTTCTGGCCGATCATGGTTGAAAAAAGCCAGGACGGCTTTTTTCAACATCCTGTTAGAGGAGCTTTCGCGGGTCGGTGATATGGCCCTGCACCGCGGTGGCCGCGGCGGTGAGCGGGCTCATCAGGTGGACGATGCCGCCCTTGCCCATCCGGCCGTTGAAATTGCGGTTGGTGGTGGAGGCGCAGATCTCGCCTTCGGCCAGGACCCCGTTGCTCATGCCCAGGCAGGCGCCGCAGGTGGGGTTGGTCACGCAGAAACCCGCGTCCATGAAGATGGCGATGATCCCCTCTTCCAGCGCCTGGGAATACACCTTGGGCGTGGCCGGGGAGAGGATGCCGCGCACAGTGGCGGCGATCTTCTTTCCTTTCAGGATCCGGGCCGCGGAGCGGAGATCCTCGATGCGGCCATTGGTGCAGGAGCCGATGTACACCTGGTCCACCGGGGTGCCGTCCATCTCGGTGACGTCCTTCACCTCGTCTGGCTTGTAGCCGAAGGTCACCTGGGGCGCAAGCTTGGACACGTCCAGGGTCATTTCCTTGACGTATTCGGCGTCGGGGTCGGAATGCCATTGGACAAAGTCCTCCACCGCCGAATCAATGGACTCGTACTGATCCTTGATAAAGGGCCAGAGGTATTTGGCGGTCACCCGGTCGGGCAGGCAGATGCCGCAGGTGCCCCCGGCCTCGATGGCCATGTTGCACAGGGTCATCCGCGCTTCCATGCTCATCCCCTCCACCACCGGCCCGGCAAATTCCATGATCTTGTCGGTGGCCCCGTTCACGGTCAACTCCTTGATGATGAACAGGATCACGTCCTTGGCGGAGACCCCGTCCTGCAAGATGCCGCTGATGGTGATCCGCATGGTTTCCGGGGTGCGGAAGGAGCAGACCCCTTTCAAAATCCCCACCTCCAGGTCGGTGGTGCCCACACCCGCGGCAAAGGCGCCGAAGGCCCCGTGGGTGCAGGTATGCGAATCACCCATGATCACCGTGTAGCCGGGGCGGACAAAGCCTTTTTCCGGGAAGAGCGCATGGCAGACCCCGTTGGCGCCGATATCGAAAAAATCCTGGATCTTGTGGCGTCGGGCCCAGTCGCGGAGGATCTTGCCCTGCATGGCGGTCTTGGAATCCTTGGAGGGCGTCACATGGTCGATGACCGCCTTGATTTTGCTGGTGTCGAAAACCCGGTCCATGCCGCGGGCTTCAAGATCGGTAATGGCGATGGGCGTAGTGATCTCGTGGCACATGACCACGTCGATATCCAGGATGACGTTTTCCGGGGTGGGGGTGTCGCGCAGATGCGCTGCGAAAATCTTTTCAGCTATGGTTTTACCCATTGGTCATAAGCCTCCGTGCGGGGATTGTCTGAGTTTTTTCGGGTGGGGATCATGCCCACGGCAAATAAGTTTTTTACCACAAACCGGCAGCCGTTAGCCATGATAAATGACAGGGACCGGCTTAAAAAAAATACCGGGAATATCCGGCTTCCCAAACGGAAACGCTTTTTTTCATACTTAAGGTTTGACCGGAATTGACCGGCTGTATATCATGCTAGAAACCCGGATGTTTTACCGCCGGGTCCTCCTCTCCGGGCGCGGGAAATTTCTCTCAGGATTACAGCATGCACATGGCACGAAAGACCTCCCATAACCCTGCCCGGCAACGGTCTGCCGCCCAGGTTGAAAACCTGCAAACCGTCGAACTCATCCTGGCAATCGCCAGGGATGAATATGGAGAAATCCCCCCCAGGCTTGGCGGGCTGTTCGATGATGTCGCCGCTCTCTACGCCGGAAACTGGCCAAGCCACGAAGCCTGCGCTGTCACCTACCACAACTTCAGCCACTCCCTTGATGTCTGCCTTGCCGCGGCCCGCATGCTCTCCGGCTGGAACAAGGCGGAGCCGGCGCAGCCCTTGGCGCAGAAGTACTTTCAGCTCGGCATGGCCGCAGCCCTTTTCCATGACGCCGGCTATATCAAGGACAAGGGCGACCAGGCCGGAGCAGGCGGCAAATTTACCCTGGTGCATGTCCAGCGGAGCATGGAGATTGCCCGGGAATATCTGGGGCAAAAACAGTGGCCGAAAGAGGAGGTGGAGGCGGTTGTCCGGATAATCTCCATCACCGATTACGCCAGCTTGCCGGATCTCGCCCCCCTGTTTACCGAGCCTCGCCTGAAAATCATGGCGCAGATGGTTGCCACCGCCGATCTGATCGCCCAGATGGCGGATATCGATTATGTCCGGCGCATCGACGATCTCTTTGCCGAGTTCAAGGAGGTCTACGAGTTTGAAAACCGTAAGACCCTGGCCGAAAAGGGAACCAAGGTGTACAAAACCGTCCAGGAGATCAAGGACGGCACCATTGACTTTTATGAGAAGTTTGTCCTCCCCACCCTGACCAAGCTCGGCCGCATGGACCGGTACCTGACCAGTTTTTTCGGCGACGGCAGAAATCCGTACCAGGAAAACATCACCGCCAATCTCTCCGATCACCTCATGGATGTCCGCTCCCAGTGGCGCCGCATCGGCGACATCCTCACCGACCTGGGGCTGGCTTCCAACAAACAGATTGCCGAAGCCCTGGACCGGCAAAAGAGTCTTGCCGGGAAAAAGTCCGACTCCACCCAAAGCTTCAACTCCCTGATCCGCGAGCACCTGCTCCCCTGGTTTACGGCCCGTTCCCAGGAAGGGCGCTGTCTTGGCGACATCCTCATGGAGATGCAGGCGGTGGAGCCGAAATCCCTGGCCAAGGGGTTGCTGGCCCAGATGCTGCCCGACTCCCTGTATGAGTCGCTTTCCCCCCGGGAGTTGCACTTCCTGCTCCAGGCCGCCATCCTCCTGCAGAATATCTGCAAAGGCCCCTGGATCCTGGGGGTGGTTCTGGAGATGGCCAACGAAATCCTTGGGTGCGAAGCCAGCTCGATCCTCATCGCGGATCTTGACGAAAAAGAGATGCTGGTCGCCCTGCCCACCGGCCCCAAGAAAAACGAGGTCTACGGCAAGGGAATTGCCATGGACAAGGGGCTTTCCGGCTGGGTCTACCGCAACGGCCAACCGGCGCGGGTGAGCAATGTCAACGCCGACGCCCGGTTCGACGATGGCATGGACAAAAATATCGGCTTTGTCACCCGCTCCATCCTCGCCGTGCCCCTGCATGTGAATGGTGAGTGCATCGGCGCCGTGGAGGCGCTGAACAAAAACGATGACGATTTCACCACCCACGACATGAATGTGCTCGCCATCCTTGCCAATATGCTTGCCAATGTCATGGTCGGCGTATTATGCATCCAATCAAACCCTTGAGCGGCCGCCCCCATTTCCACTGCCGCGGTTTTGACACTTCAGATAAAGATCTTTTTGCTACAACGGCTGCCATGAAAATCCTTTTTTCCGCCCTGCTTGCCCTTTTTGCCATCCTGCCCGCCGCCGCCCTGGGCGCCCAGGGAATCAGCATCGACGGCAAGATGAAATACCCCCCCGGTTTCCGCAAGTTCGACTACGCTTCCGACAAGGCGCACAAAGGCGGCCATTTGGTTCTGCATGATCTCGGCGGCTACGACAAGCTCAACCCCTATACCCTCAAGGGCACGTCTCCCGCAGGGCTTGACGAGCTGGTTTTTGAGCCCCTTGCCGTACCGAGCCTGGATGAGCCCTTTGCCTCCTATGGCCTGATCGCCAAGGATATCGCTCTGGCCGAAGACAAATTGTCCGTCACCTTCACCATCCATGAAGAGGCCCGTTTTTCCGACAACACACCCATCACCCCCGAGGATGTGAAATTTTCCCTGGACACCCTCAAAAGCCCGGCGGCAAGCCCTTCGTACCAGATCTATTTTCAGGACATCGCCTCCGCCGAGGTTTTGGACCAACGCCGGATCCGCTTCCATTTTTCCCAACGCAACCGGGAACTGCACATGATCGCCAGCCAGCTTCCGGTTTTTTCCAAGAAATTCTACTCCGTCCACCCATTTGACGCCCAAAGCCTGACCCCGCCCGTCGGCTCCGGCCCCTATCTGGTCAAGAATGTCATCCCCGGCAAATCCATCACCTATGAGCGCAACCCGCAGTACTGGGCCAGGGACCTCAACGTGCGGCGCGGCATGTTCAATTTCGACGCCATCACCTACAAATACTTCAAGGATCAAATCGTGGCGGTGGAAGCCTTCAAGGCCGGGGAGTTCGATTTTCTCCCGGTCAACATGGCCAAGCAATGGGCCCGCGATCTGGACGGCCCCAGGTTCAAGCGCGGCGAACTCGTGCGGGAAACCATGCCCCACAAGAATAACGCCGGGATGCAGGCTTTTGTCTTCAACCTGCGCAAGCCGGTTTTTCAAGATCCCCAGGTTCGCAAGGCCCTGTCCCTGGCCTTTGATTTTGAGTGGACCAACGAGGCCCTCTTTTTCGGCCAATACACCCGTTGCGACAGCTTCTTCAGCAATTCGGCCATGAGCGCCCAAGGACGGCCCGCAGGCCTTGAGCTCTCCTATCTTGAACCGTTCCGCGCCTCGTTGCCCAAGGAGGTGTTCACCACCGCGCCCGCTCCTTTCAGCACAAAGCCGCCCGCCAGCCTGCGGAGCAACCTGCTCCAGGCAAAAAAACTTTTAAACGAGGCGGGCTGGAGTATAAAAAACGGCGTGCTTGTCAACCGCAAAGGGAAGCCGCTGGAGTTTGAAATCCTTCTGGTGGGCGCCGGTTTTGAACGGGTGATGGAGCCGTACATCAACAATCTGAAAAAACTCGGGGTACGCGCGCATTCCCGGGTCATCGACCCGGCCCTCTACATCCGCCGCATGGATACCTTTGATTTTGACATGACGGTTTCCGTCTTCGGCCAGGCCCAATCCCCCGGCAACGAACAGCGCAATTACTGGCATTCGGCCGCAGCCCAGCGGCAAGGCTCCCGGAATCTCATCGGCATCAAGGAGCCGGCGGTGGATTTTCTGGTGGACCGGATCATCTACGCCCAAACCCAGGAGGAACTCTTCGCCGCCTGCAAGGCCCTGGACCGGGTTCTCTGGTACGGGTATTACGTGGTGCCCAATTGGTATCTGGCCCAGCACCGGGTCGCCTATCGCACCATCTTCGCCCGGCCGGACACCTTGCCCCTCTATTACTCGCCGTTTCAGGCCCTGATGACCTGGTGGCTTGCGCAGGGCACCCCTCAGCCCCGATAGCTTTTTTTCAAAGCGTATTACCCTGCGGTGGGGTACAATATGACATACAATTTCTTGGTGTTTTTTTCCCCCGCAGGGCCTTGGTTTTTGTATTCTTATGAAGAAAAAAAATATCCTCCTTACACTCCTCTGCCTTCTGGCCCTTGCCCCTGTTTCTGCCCAGGCCCTGCCGCCTGCGGCGCAGAAAGCCGCAGAGAGCCGGAAGGCGCTGGTTATCCCCGGCACCGGTGACAGCGAGGTGCTCTTGCGCACCCTCGCTCAGCTCTACACCAGGAACCACCCCGGGATCACGGTGGAAATCCCGGAAAGCATCGGCAGCGGCGGCGGCATCAGAGCCGTTCTGGGCGGGAAAAGCCAGATTGCCCGTGTGGCCCGCCCAATAACGGAAAAAGAAAGCAGCCAAGGCCTCACCTCCCGCATTTTTGCCCTGGCGCCCATCGTTTTTGCGGTCAGTTCCGGGGTTGCCGGGGTGACGAACCTTTCCTGCGAGCAGATACTCGGAATATATTCCGGCACAATACGGCAATGGGATGAACTGGGCGGTGGCGGCAAGATCTATGTGATGAACCGGGAGGACGGCGATTCTTCCCGCACCGTGCTCGAAAATTCCCTCCCGGGATTCAAGGAGATTTCCGCCCCTGCCGGGGCAGTGGTCTATACTACCCCGGAGGCCGTGCGGATACTCACGGCTTCGCCAAACACCATCGGCTATCTGCCCATGCCCGCCGTGATCGGGACCGGACTCACGGTGCTGTCCGTCCAGGATCTCGCCCCAACCGCGGCCAATGTCCGGCAGAAGAAATACCAACTGGTTGTTCCTTTTTCCCTGGTGTGGAAAGATCCCCTCCCGCCGCTGGCCCAGGATTTTATGAATTTCCTCTCAACCCCCGCCGCCAAAAAGCTCATGCTGGAAAACGGCGCCATCCCTGTTGAGTGAGCCTCCGCCCAATGCGCATCTCCATATTCAAAAAAATCTTTATCAGCCAATTTGCCCTGATCATCATTGCCTCCGGCTGTATTTCCCTGGCCAGCTATCTTTTCATGGTCCGGCAGTACAACGAGTCCCAGAACGATACCCTGCGGATTATTTCCTCCGCAACGGCCATGCGGGTTTCAAACAAGGTTGCCCAGCACCGGGCCATCCTCAAGGAAATCGCCGAATCCAAGGAGGTAGCCCTGTATGCCCAGAAATTCCAGGAGCTTCTCCTTGCCAAACATCTGAGCCGGCACCGGGAACAGTTCCCGGTGCTTGCCTATGTAAACCAGGAGGGCGCCCAGGAATTTCGCCTGGTCAACGGCCAGACCAGCGAAGACCTCGAAACCCTTGCCGGCCAGAAGATATTCCGGACTGCCCTGGCCGCCCCGAACCAGGTAATCCTCGGCGAGGTGGTGCTTGACCCTGTTTTAAAAACCTACGCCTTGCAGTTTGCCTATGCCCGGATAGACTATTTCGGCGATCAATTCCTCGGCCTGATTTTCGGGCAAGCGCCCCTGGCCGGCATTGTCGCCCCGGCCGCCAATTGCATTTCCACCAATAAAGGCTACTGCCTGATCGTTGCTCAGGACGGCAGGATCCTGAGCACCCCCGAGCCAAAAAACGTCCTGCAACCTGTGGTTGTCGACGCCACAAATCTTGGCTCGCTGTTTGCCAAGGCCGAAATAGAAACCCATGGGCAGATTCGGCATGCCGTGGTCAATGGCGAGGAGTGCTATTTTTCCGTCAGCCTGATTCCGGGCACTTCCTGGCTCGTCATGTCGGTGCTGCCTTCCCGGCAATACCACGCGGTGCCCACCCTGTTCCGGAATTTTTCCATCGGCCTCTTTCTTGCCCTTCTGCTCCTGGCTGGCATCATCACCTTTTTTCTCGCCCGCTCCTTCACCTCCCCGATCCGCAAACTCGCCCTGGCCAGCACCGCCCTGGCCCAAGGGGATTTTGCGCAGCGGGTTGACGCGGGCACGGACGAAATCGGCGATCTGGCCCTATCCTTCAACTCCATGGCGGAGCAACTCGGCGCCTTTGTCGCCCGGGAAAAACAGCTCCTCGCCGCCGAAGCAGCCGCCCGGCTGAAAGCAGAACTCGCGGACCAGCACAAAAGCGAATTCCTTTCCAAGATCAGCCATGAGCTGCGTACCCCGCTCAATATCGTTCTGGGCATGGCCGAATTGCTGGATAAGGGCGCGCAGGAGGGAAAATCGTCCCAGGAGGTCTTCGCCATCAAGGAGGCCGGACAGAACCTGCTTCAGCTCATCGACGGCATTCTCGATTTTTCCCGCCTGGAAAGCGGCACCATAAGTCTTACTCCTGCTCCCTTTGACCTCTTCGCCATCCTCGGCCGACTGAAGAAAAAATACGAGCCTGCCGCCAAGGCCAAGGGACTTACCCTCTTGGCCGCGGAATCGGAGGCAGTGCCAACCACGGTTGTCGGTGACGAAGGGAGAATTTTCCAGGTGCTGGAAAATCTGCTGGACAACGCCATCAAATATACCGAACACGGCGAGATCTCCTTGCGGGTTCGCCCTCTTACCCTCAAGGCCAGCAACGACGGGCACATCATCCATCTCCGCTTTGAGGTGGCCGACACGGGCTGCGGTATTCCCCTGGAACAGCAAACAGCCATGTTTGAGTCCTTCAAGCAGATTGATCCCTATGCCACCCGCAAGGCCGGCGGCCTCGGGATCGGCCTCGCCATCTCCCAGCAGCTCATCGATCTCATGCATGGGAAAATCAGCATGAAAAGCGAACCCGGCCAAGGGAGCACCTTTTATGTCGATCTTGACCTGCCGGTGGCCAAGGAAGCGGCATCCTCCGCAACCTTGGAGAAAGAGCCGGAAATACACGCCAGCGAAACAACCGAACATACCAGCGGGGGAAAGCGGATGAATATACTTGTCGCCGAAGATAATCCGGTAAACCAGAAGCTGCTGCGCCTCATGCTTGAGATGCATGGCCATCATGTGCTGGTGACCGCCGACGGCAAGGAAGCCGTTGCCGTCTTCCAGAGCGAGCATATAGACCTTGTCCTGATGGATGTCCAGATGCCGGGGATGAACGGCTTTGAAGCAACCGCCACCATCCGGGAGCTTGAGAAACCCACCGGCAACCATGTCCCGATCATTGCCGTTACCGCCCATGTCATGCCGGGTTATAAGGAGGAGTGCCTCAAGGCGGGTATGGATAATTATCTGTCCAAGCCCTTTCGCATGCAGGAGCTCTTTGCGATAATCGATGAAACCCTTGCCCAGTTGAACAATCCGGCCTGATATCCGAGATGGCCGCCTATATTATCAGACGTCTCCTGCTCATGATCCCCACCCTCTTCGGGATCATGCTGGTCACCTTTGCCGTCACCCAGTTCGTGCCGGGCGGGCCGGTGGAGCGGATGCTCGCCCAGTTGCAGGGGCAGGACCGCGCCGGCGGCGAGGTGCGCGCCAGCCGCAGCATGGATTTCTATCAGGGCAACAAGGGGCTCGACGAGGAGCGGGTGGCGCAGCTCACCAAGCTCTACGGCTTTGACAAGCCGCCGGCGGAGCGCTTTCTGACCATGATGAAGAGCTATCTGGTCTTTGATTTCGGCGTCAGCTATTACCACCACAGCAGCGTGGCCTCGCTGGTCATTTCCAAGCTGCCGGTCTCCATGTCCCTCGGCCTGTGGTCCTTTCTCATCGTCTACGGGGTCTGCATCCCGCTCGGCATCGCCAAGGCCATGCGGGAAGGCTCCCGCTTCGACGTGATCACCACCTCCGTGATCCTCATCGGTTACGCCATTCCCGGGTTTGTCCTGGCCATCGCGCTCATCGTCCTCTTTGGCGGCGGGAGTTTTTTCAGCATCTTTCCGCTGCGCGGCCTGGTCTCGGACAACTGGGCAGAGATGGGGCTGGCGGCCAAGGTGGCTGACTACCTCTGGCACATGGTCCTGCCCGTGCTCTCCAGCACGGTGGGCAGCCTGGCGGTCATGACCTTATTAACCAAGAACAGCTTTCTTGAAGAAATCCGCAAGCAGTATGTGCTCACAGCCCGAGCCAAGGGGTTGAGCGAAAACCAGGTCCTGTACCGCCATGTGTTCCGCAATGCCATCATCCCCATCATCACCGGTTTTCCCGGCTCCTTCATCACCGCTTTTTTCACCGGCAGCCTGCTCATCGAAACCATCTTCTCTCTGGACGGCATGGGGCTTTTGGCCTACGAATCCATGCTCAACCGCGATTATCCGGTGGTGCTGGGCACCCTGTATTTCTTCACCATCATCGGGTTGATCTCCCGCTTGCTCTCTGACTTAAGCTATGTCGTGGTGGACCCGCGCATCAGCTTTGAAAGCGTGGAGTCCCGCTGAGCATGAAGCCGACCCCCCAGAAACTCTCCTCCCGGCGCTGGCGGCGGTTCAAGGCCAACAGGCGCGGCTATTACAGCCTGATCCTCTTCTCGATCTGCTTTTTCCTCTCATTAGGCGCGGAGATCCTCAGCAACGACAAACCGCTGCTGGTTTCCTACCAGGGGAGCCTCTATTTTCCCATGCTGAAGGCATACCCGGAAACCACTTTTGGCGGCGAGTTCGAGACCGAGACCGATTACCAGGACCCTTTTATCAAGCAAAGGCTCACCAGCGGCAACAATCTTGCCCTGTTTCCGCCCAACCCCCACGGCTTTGCCTCCATCAACCTCCAGCTCAGCCAGCCGGTGCCCTCCCCGCCCGACAGCACCAACTACCTGGGCACCGACGACCGGGGCCGCGATGTCCTGGCCCGGCTGCTCTACGGCTTCCGCCTTTCGGTGCTCTTTGCCTTTGTCCTCACCTTTATCGGCACAATCATCGGCATCATCACCGGGGCGGTGCAGGGGTATCTCGGCGGACGCACCGACCTCTTCATGCAACGCTTCATCGAGATCTGGAGCGCCATGCCCGAGCTGTACCTGCTGATTATTTTCGCCTCGATCTTCAAGCCCAGTGTGCTCCTGCTTTTGATCCTGCTTTCGATCTTCGGCTGGATGGGGCTGGCCGACTATGTGCGGGCCGAGTTCCTCAAGGGCCGCAACCTCGATTATGTCAAGGCGGCCAAGGCGCTGGGCGTGGGCAACATCACCATCATGTTCCGCCACCTGCTTCCCAACGGCATGACCCCGGTGATCACCTTTTTGCCCTTCCGGCTGAGCGGTTCGATACTGGCCCTCACCAGCCTCGATTTCCTGGGGTTGGGCGTGCCCGCTCCCACCCCGAGCCTGGGCGAGCTGCTGGCCCAGGGCAAGAACAACATCGAGGCGTGGTGGCTTTCCCTGACCACCTTCGGGGTGCTGGTCGGCACCCTGGTCCTGCTGATCTTCATCGGGGAAGCGTTGCGGGAAACCTTTGATCCGAGGAAGGTGTGATTTTAAAAAAATCCCCCCTCGCCCCCCTTTTTCAAAGTGGGGATTCTGCAAAAAAGATGAATTCGAATGGATTGAGGGAAGGGACGTACCTTTTTCACCTCCCCCTTTGCAAAAGGGGGATTGAGCAACCGTGTTTCAAGTCAAGCGAACTTAGGACTCCACGGCTCATTGTTTTTCAACATAGAAT
>Ga0310040_1002426_pt1 | contig 11772 bp, 8 predicted proteins | sample EPASupsiteHSE623_FD_200237 | JGI IMG/M metagenome (GOLD analysis project Ga0310040, IMG submission 200237) | Bioremediated contaminated groundwater from EPA Superfund site, New Mexico - Sample HSE6-23 (v2) (version 2) | ecosystem: Environmental > Aquatic > Deep subsurface > Groundwater >... | reverse complement strand
GGAGCTGCTCGTCGATCAACATGTTCCTGTCAGTGGATTCCTCGTACAGCTGGGCATCAATCTCAGCGCCGTTAACTGCGGGCTTCTTGATGCTGTAGCCTGCGAAGTAGTTCTCACCGAGGAAGCCAATGGAATTGTACCAGCCCCAGTCAGCGAAGTCAAAGTCGTTTTCCTGGGTGCTTGTGGTGTACTTGACGCCATTGGGCTCTTCCAACTTGCCGTTGGTGATAGCCATATCGATCTTCTCGTTGCCGAGATCGTCGTCAATATCGTAGTAAAAGCCGGCAAATGTTTGTGGGTCCCATGAAGGTGCAGATCCGTCAGCGACTTCCTTGACATCGCCACGAATCTCCACCTTATCGACCGCGCCGACTACCATCGCTGTTGCTAGTATAAGCATCATCGATGTAAGTGTAATTGCAGCCAATTTCTTCATCTTTTAACCTCCTATTTTCCCTTTCCGATCACTTTTGCAGCATACAGTCTGATTATTCTTAAAACTATTGCCTGAATAAAGTCTTCGATCGCCCTGGCCGGATGGTTTTAGCACGGCATTACCTGCGGTGCCCTCGCTGCCTGGCATCTCTCAGACATGTGTATAGCTACATCACCCTCCTAATCCCATAAAGGGACTATAGGGTAGTGATAGAGTATTTCCCTATTATATCTTTTTTGGTCCTTGCCGGCGGCTTGCAGGCGGTCTTTCCGCATCAAGAGCAGCAATAGTCCAAAGAGCTTTACAAGGCTCGATGGAGCTTTTATCATGCTTACATAAAAGTCTATCTTTTCCCAAAGACAATCCAAGGCAGACTACATCAAAGAGACCAGCAAATTCCAAGATAATATAATAATCAATGATGAGCATCAATGAGCTTTTTCATGCAGGTTTCCTGCTGCATTCGTGCACCACACTTATTCTGCTTCAATTCACTCGCCTCAAACCATGCACGTTCTACCGATTCTAAGATAGAATTCTGAGAAAGAAAAGATATGGATAATCCGCCCCCACACCCCCACCAAGATCAGACAATAGATAGAGGCACATATCAAAATAATTAAATATCGAACTATATAAATAGGAGTTGATATATAGAAAAACAGCTATCAGATACACTTTTGGGGCAACAAATCAAAAAAGACATATGCGTTTGTTAAAGAAAGCTCGTTCACTTGCAGCCGACCATTCCCATTTACCACTCAACAGCATTCTCTAATAGCAGTCAAGGAAAAACAATATTAGAGGATGCGATAGATAACAATAAACATGAAGAGGACCGGCATCATCTATCATCCCATATATTTGGAACATGAGACGGGCGGACATCCCGAGAAGAAAGAACGCCTCTCTGCCATATTAAACAAGATCAGCTCCGAGAGACTCGATGTAGAATTTATCACGCCGAAAGCCGCTACTGTCGATCAGGTCGCCGCCGTACATAGGAGAAGCTATATCGATCAAGTGAGAGCTATTTGCGAGCACGGAGGCGGCTATCTGGATATAGACACCGTTCTCTCAAAAAAATCCTACGATGCCGCCATGACGGCTGCAGGTGGCGCAATCGCAACGGTGGATGCTGTAATGGACGGCTTCGACAGCGCCTTTGCCCTGGTGCGACCGCCCGGCCACCATGCCATGCCCGGCCGGGGCATGGGCTTTTGCATATTCAATAACATCGCCGTCGCGGCAAAGCATGCCCAGGCCAGGGGCCTGAAGAGAGTGCTCATCGTCGATTGGGACGTCCATCACGGCAACGGAACCAATGCCATATTCTATTCGGACAAATCCGTACTATATTTCTCCACGCACCAGTTCCCCCATTATCCAGGCACGGGAAGAGCAAACGATGTAGGCGAAGATGGCGCGGAGGGGACCAAGGTAAACGTTCCCCTGCCGTCCGGCACGGGAGATGAAGGATACATGATGGTCTTCCGGGAGATCTTGCGGCCTGTTGCTCTTGAGTTCAAGCCGGATATAGTGCTCGTCTCCGCCGGTCAGGACCCGCACAAGGACGACCCGCTGGGCGGCATGAGCCTGACATCAGCCGGCTTCGGGGCTATGGCAGGAATTGTGAAGGAGATAGCCGATACCTGCTGCCGGGGAAGGCTGGCCGCATCTTTAGAGGGCGGCTACAATTTACAGGCGCAAGCTGATGCCATTGTTGCCGAAATAAGAGCATTCGGGGGCGTTGTGCCTCAGGTCGGCGGCACTGATCTCAAAGTGGCCAAGCGAATTGAGGAGATAAAAAAGATCCAGAGCGCTTACTGGAAATGCTTCCGGTAGCCGAAAATTTCGGCTGACCGGATCATTTCAGGCTCAATGCCGACTCCGGTTTTCCGGACTACTTTTCCAGATGTATTCAAAGCGTATTTTCAGCCCACGTGCTGCTTTGCTAAAAAGTAGCGCGCGAGGATGGTGCGAAAATTATCGTCTCTTATTTCCGCTACTTGAGAGCCGACTAAAATATTGTGCCCCCCGCGAATCGCACCGGATAGATGCTTGCCGAGCGCCAGGTTCTCGATCTGCGCCGCCAGGAGGTCCTCGGCGCGAGTATATTTGCGAGGGACCTCTACCATGACTCTTCCTTCGGCGATGTAAGGTCCGGAGAGCGGCCCATCGTGGGCGGCCAGGAAGCGCGAGAGGTGCTCGGCCTCGGAAACCGGCGGCCCCATGCGTCGGCTCACGCGAGATAGTTCCCATACCTCCATCTCCAGGAGCAGGAATGCTCTGTCGCGATAGCTCCCCACCTCGCTGCGCAGCAATCGAAAACCGTTCCTCTCCAGCAGCGCCTTTGCCGACTCCTCGGCCTTGTGCAGCTGGGGATAAAGAATATCCTCCACCACCGCAGGGGCCTGGAAATCCACCAGAATGATCCGGCTTCCCCGCCGGCATATCAGCTCCAGCAGCTCCTCATCGGACAGAGGCATAGCCTTTGCGGGAAAGAAGAATTCCAGAGACGGCGCGGCAAGAAATGAGCGCGACGCAGACGCGAATTGCTGCATCTTATCCAAGGTTAAGGCCGCAGCCACATTTCTCTTCGGGTCCACTGGGTCCACAACTACCAGCGGCTCGGCGTGCTCCAGCTCGCCGTGGCCCTCGGGATCGAGATATTCGCGGGCTTTCCAGCCGGATGCCGCCCGCAAGACCCCGGCAAAAGAGCCATAGCATAAAACCAGCAGCTCGGTCAAATAGCCTGAGAATCCGCCTACCTTCAGCTCCGATCCGTAAACCCCGACGCCCTTCATGAACTGCTTGAGGAGCAGCACATCGTCCTCCCGGCCCACGATGCGAGAGGAGACATATTTTGTGTGAAAGGGAGTACGATCTACTGCGGATTTCAGGTGAGTTGGATCGTCAACCAGATAGCATGGCACCAGATCGACGTCAAAGCCGTTCACTTTGGCGTGAACGTAGGCATGCTCCGCATATTTCTCCTCATACTCTGGTGAGACAAGCCTCGCCACATCCAGGGCCGCGGCAATATCCGCATCGGGAGATACGCCCAAAAAAATATCCAGATCGTGGTCCCCGGCGAGCCATGTATCTCTGGCTGCCGAGCCCACCAGCATGGCCTTCAGAGACAGGCCGCGCTCTTTGGCCAGATTGTCGATTTGGGACAGGATGGCATTCGACACTTCAAGCAGTCGCGATCGGTCTTCGGGGCCGGGCTTGACCCTTTTCAGCACTTCATCTTTTATCAGATAGAAGGAATTCGGACAGGTTGTCGTAGATGGGTCCTCCGCGAGTCAGCGTGCTCTTCTTGAGATAAAACCGATCCACGGAGTAGTGGCCAAGATCCGTATCCGCAAGAGCGGCAATTCGTTCACCTAAAGTGCGGCTAATCTCCGGACTCGGACGGCCCACGCGGCCCAGGGTTACATGAGGGCTGAAGCCCCGCTCCTCGCGCTCAAATCCGAAGGGTGCGAGGGCAGATTCAACCTCCTGGTAAAGCCCTTCGAAGTTGCCTTCCAGGCCGAGCCAGACCACGCGAATCGTCCGGCCAGGAAAAGCACCCATGCCGGCCACCCGGGCCTCGAAGGGCGCGACCTTGATTCGGGCCAGTGCCTCGGAGACCTTCTTGACTTTCCCTTCCGGCACATCTCCCAGGAACTTTATGGTGACGTGGACCAGCTCCGGTCGAACCGGGCGCAGACCCTCCACCGCGATTTGGCCTTGCAAGCGTCCGATCTCTTCACGCATTGGGGCCGGCAGCTCCACGGCCACGAAGCACCTGATCCCGGTCATCTCAAGACGCCGCCCTTGCTGGCCGAGGTGACCGACTTGCGGTAACGTGCCAGCACGCCCGTCTTAATCTTCGGCTCTGGCTCCTTCCATTCCCCGGCTCGCCGCGCCAGCTCCGCCGGTTCGACCAGGAGATCGACTCTCCGACCGGGAATGTCGATTCGGATAAGGTCGCCCTGCCTGACCAGAGCAATGGGACCGCCGACGGCTGCCTCCGGAGAGACGTGGCCGATGCACGGACCCCTGGTGCCGCCGCTGAACCTGCCGTCGGTGATGAGAGCCACGGACTCGCTCAAGCCCGCCCCCGCGATGGCCGACGTGGGTGCCAGGGTCTCCCTCATGCCGGGGCCCCCCTTCGGGCCTTCGTACCGGATTATTACCACATCACCGGCCTTGATCTGCCCGGCCATGATTCCAGCCATCGAATCCTCCTCGGAATCGTAGACCTTCGCAGGACCCTCATGCTTGAGCATGGCCGCGGAGACCGCCGTCTGCTTTACCACGCAGCCCTCCGGAGCCAGGCTCCCGTAGAGAATGGCGATGCCGCCCTCGGCATGGACGGGATGGTCCAGGCTCGCGATGACCTCGGCATTGGTCTTGGGATTGACCGGCTTGAATGTCGCGATCTCCTCGCCAAGAGTCCTGCCGCTGACGGTCAGGGCATCCAAATTGAGCTTGGAGGCAAGTTTGCTCATGATAGCCGGAATTCCTCCGGCCCGATCCAGGTCGATCAGGTGATGGGGCCCGCCCGGCCTCAGGTTGACCAGATGCGGCGTCTCCCTGCTGATCCGGTCGATGGTGACGAGATCGAGATCGAGATTGAATTCAGAGGCAATGGCGGGCATATGAAGCACGGTATTGGTGCTGCCTCCGATGGCCATGTCCACGCGAATGGCGTTCTCAATGGACTTCTCCGTGACTATATCGCGAGCGGCGATCTGCTTGTTCACAAGCTCCACGATCCTGGTACCTGACCTCTTCGCGATGCGAATCTTCCTGGCATCCACGGCATGAATGGTGGCGCAGCCGGGAAGGCTGAGACCCAGCGCCTCGGTCATGCAGGCCATAGTGTTGGCGGTGAAGAGACCGGCGCATGATCCCGCACCGGGGCAGGCATGCTCTTCAAGGAAAGGCAAAGTCTCTCCTCCGGCCATCCAGCTCTCGGAAACGTTGATCAGGTCCAGCTCCTGGTCGCAGGCAAATCCGGGGAGCATGGGGCCGCCCGTCACTACCACGGTGGGCAGGTTGAGCCTCCCGGCTGCCATGATATGCCCCGGCACGATCTTGTCGCAGGACGGGATCATGACCAGGCCGTCCAACTGGTGCGCCTGGGCCATGATCTCGATGGAGTCCTCGATCAGCTCGCGACTGGGAAGAGAATATCTCATGCCGGCATGGCCCATAGCAATGCCGTCGCACACTCCAATGGTCTGAAACTCGAAAGGCACGCCTCCGGCAGAGCGTATGCCCGCCTTCACCGCCTGTCCGATCTTATCAAGATGAATATGTCCGGGAATCAGCTCATTGTAGGAATTGACCACGCCGATGAAGGGACGACTGATCTCCTCATCCGTAAGGCCCGTAGCCTTAAAAAGAGCCCTATGAGGCGTCCTTTGGGCTCCTGCTTTGGCAATATCGCTCCTCATCCGAAAACCTCGCTCAAAACCTTGCCTCTTTCGCGCTTAAGTACTTGCTGATCTCAATTTGTGATTTGGAGATGTACCGAAAAGCCGGCCCAGCCCAACTCAAAGTGATTTAAATCAAATTTAGTTTCATTCCTCGAAAATTCGTCTGTCCTACAAGTTAAATAGAACAAGACCCCAAGCCGCCTTTGGTGGTTAACCCATGGATGCTTATTCACTATTCCTGGTATTCCTCGCGATCTACATAGCAGCATTAGTAGGCATTGGCCTTTACTCCGCTCGCAGCCAGCGATCAGTCACGGACTTCTGGCTGGCGGGAAGGGAGCTTGGGCCCATAACTATCGGATTTTCTGCTGCTTCTGCCTGGATCACGGCGAGTGCCCTGCTCTTGGCCACGGGCCTATTTCTTCTCATGGGCGTTGGTTCGATATGGATTTGGGTCTTCCCCAACATCGCCGGGCTGATAATAATTGCCGCGATCTCCGGAAGGATCAAGAACATTCCGGCGCTGACCCAGCCGGAGCTTATGGAGATCAGGTACGATCCCATCATCCGCGCCCCCGTGGCCCTGGCCGTTACCATCATCATGATACTCTTCTCGGTGACGGACTTCATCGGATTCAAACTGGTGCTGGGCACGTTCTTCGGCATCGAGCCCATCTACGCCATCCTGATCATGGCGGCCTCGGTTGCATTTTATGTCAGCGTGGGGGGCTTTCGCGCCGTGGTCTGGACGGATCTCATCCAGTACCTTTTGCTGGCAGGCCTTGCGATCTATGTCGCATACCTATCGCTGGGATTGAGTGCCGGGAAGGGCGTCTCCGTCCTCGCCGCCTCGACCGCTCTCGGCACTGACTGGTGGAACCTGTTCATCCTGGGCGGCCTCATGGGCGCTCTGGTCTTCCAACTGGCGCTGGTGCCCGGATTTGTTGCGGAACAGGACCCCTGGCAGAAGATCTGGGCGGCTCGCGACGAGCGTTCCGCGAAACGCGGGCTTCTTCTCGGGGCCGGGCTGTTGGCACTGGTATATTTCTGCTGCCTGCTTACGGCCATCGGCCTGTCCGTGCTCTACCCGCGCCCCACGGGCGAGATTGAAGCTGAGATGCTCTATCTCAAGATCATCAGCGACAACGTCTCACCGGCGCTACTGGCTCTGCTCACCATCGGCTTTGCCGCTGCATCCATGTCCTGCACGGACACTTTCGCCACCTCGGGAGCCTCCTGCATCTCGCGCGACCTGATCCAGCGCTATTTGCGCCCCACGGCCACCATGAAGGAGATGATGGTGGTGAACAGAATTCTGGTGATCGTCATGATCTCCATCTCTGCGGCCATTGCCCTCAATGTGAACAGCATCATGGACGCGGTGATCATTGCCACCGTCATCGGCACGACATCCTACTTCTTCCCCATCATCGGCGGCCTGTACTGGAAGAGAGCAAACACCAGCGGCGCACTGGCGGCCATCGTCGTCGGCGGCGGGACGCAGATCATGCTCATCGCCTATGAGCTGTTCTGGCGAAAGGAATCCCTGGACGGCATATCTCCGCTGCTCACGGAGCACGGCGTTCTGGTGGGGCTCACTTTGAGCGCTCTTTTCTTCGTGGGCGTCTCGCTCGCGACCAAACCCACGGAGGACGTTCGATTGGCACCGTTCTTTTCCGATATCGCGGAAAGAGTATTCGGCGGCGACATCCCGGCAGTGGACAAGAGGAGCGCGCGCTACCACGACATCATCACGCATATCGAGAGCAAGATATCGGGAGAGCGGGCCCACCTAAACCTCTTCATCGACCTCGTGCCCGTGCGCGCGGACGGGGCGGCGATGCCTGAGGAACTGAAGTGGGAGGCGTTTGTGGAGAAGCTAAAAGGGATGCACACCCTCTGGTTCACGCCCACGGGAAGCCATATCGTCTACCGGCTCAGCCAGGCGGACATGCTGGCCTGCGTCAAGATGGTTCGCGGAGACACGAACCAGATCTGGCTTTCTTCCGAGCCGAAGAGCGACCAGTGCCTGCGACAGAAGGATGAGCTGTTTCTCGCTTTCGAGGAGATCGAGGACGCGCTGCTCGATTTCGGCATGTCTCCGTCGGTCCGAACATGCTAGATAACTTTCAGGTTGCAGTCATCGGCGCGGGGCCTGCCGGCAGCACCGCAGCCGAGACGGCAGCCGCCCTCGGTGCCCGCGTCGTGCTCATCGAACGCAAGAGCGAGATCGGAACGCCCGTGCAGTGCGGCGGCTTTCTGCCCGAGGCGCGCGAGCTGGCGTCACTCATGCCGCACGCCCGTCTTCCCGAGACGCTGCAGGATATCCCGGAGCGCTGCATCCTGCACCGCACCCGGTTGCAGCGCATATTTTCGCCATCCGGAAAGTCCAAAGAATTTCCTGTGGCGGGCCGAGTGGTGGACCGCCGTGCCTTTGACCGGTGGCTCGCGATGCGCGCGGCTCGCGCCGGTGCAACCGTTCTTCCCGCGACGCGCGCAAACCCCGGCGGCGGCTCTCTTCAGCTTCAGGGTCACTTTTCCGGATCTATCAAGCCCCAGGTGATAATCGGCGCGGACGGGCCAAACTCCGTCGTCTCAAAAGCCATGGGAAACAGAGGCGGAGAGTGGGGAGTATGCCTGGAATACGAGATGGTCGATGTGGATATCGATCCGGATGCCGCTGAGATGTACTTCACGGCGCGATACGCCCCCGGAGGCTATGCCTGGATAATACCGCTAGGCTGGAACAGCGCGAATGTGGGCATAGGCGTTCGGCCTTCATACCTCGGGAAACAGAAGCTGCCCGACCTGCTGGAGGGATTCGTCCAAGAGCATCCCGCTTCCGCGAAGCTGAGCCGGGGCGAAGTCCTGGCCGTCATGCGCGGCCTGGTGCCGGCGGGCGGGTCCCCCCAGGCCATTCAAAAAGAAGATATGCTGCTGGCGGGAGATGCGGCGGGCCACGTCATGGCCACCAGCGGCGGAGGAATACCGCTGGCAATTGTGGCAGGAAGGATTGCAGGCGAGGTTGCGGCAAAGCATGCAAAAGGCAATGATGCGCTGCAGGAGTATCCTTCGCGCATTCGCGAAGAATTTGGAAGAGAGTTGACGCGATCGGTTCAGATAAGAAAGATGGTAGACGTGGCCATGAAGAGCGACCGGCTCATGGACACGCTCCTGGCGGCCTTGAGCGCCGATCAGATGAAATCCATAATGCGCGCACAAATTCCTGCTGCTCTCGGCTTAGTTCGCGAACTGTCGGACGATCGGCAACCCTAAAAGGTCCGGGCAATTAAAAGATCGTAATAAAAATATAACCAAAGGAGCCGGCCATTGCCTAAGGCCAGCCCGCAAAAATTTATTCTTTCTCTTCTTTGGGTGCCTTGCCGAGCAGCTCTTCCACGGATTTGGCCCCGGCCTCTACGACCTTGACGTTGATCTGACCGATGTCGGGAGAGATCTCTCTGCCGTGGATGCTCATCCTCTTCTTCTTGCCTTCCGCCGTGGGGTGATATCCGGTTCCCGAAGAGAGCAAAATCGTTCTGCGCTTTGTGCCGGGAAGATCGGAACGCATGGGGAATCCCTCGCGATCGCTTCCGCCTGTGACCTGCACCGAGTAGCCGGGCATGCCCAGGATATCTCCTTCAACCTTGTCGCCGATATGCTTTCCCAGAAACTTGCCCGCTCCTGGATCCTTGAGCTCCACCTGATAGGCTTTTCCGCTCTTGGGATCTGAGACTACAACTCTAAAATCCATCTTCTTTCCTCATGTGTAAACGTGACTCAAAGACTACAGATCGATGCTCTATAAAATCTTATCTTGACCGCGAAGGAGTTTTGGCCCACTACTTCAAGAGATCGCCATTTTTCAGCTCAGTGGTTTTGGAATAGTCCATCAGCATCGAGATAGGCATAGTTTTGATATTGGCTCCCAGCTCCTCGGCGGCTACGGGTCCGTTGACGCCCGCACAAAAGGCAATTCCGATCTTTCCCGAGCCCACAGGACAGCCAAGAGTCGGCTCTCCCGGACGGCCCACCGTAATAAGGCCGCCAAAGCCGATTGACTTCAGCTGTTCCAGCAAGCTTACGGCCTGCTCCTCAGCCGCGACCGGCACCTCCCTCACGTTGGCCAGAATCTTCCCCGATCCTTTGAAGATCGCATCAGCCGATCGAGTGACCTTGCGGGCCATGAACACCTTCATGGGATCAAGAGATGAACCGGCGTAGGCGATGAGATCCGTGAACTCGACGGGACGTCCGTCTAATACCTTCACCACTCCGGCAAAGCTGGTAACCACGGGGATGCCCTTTTTCATCATCATGCCGTCCAGAGTAATGCTGCAAAGAGTGGAAATCCCCAGGCATCCGGCTGGTATCTCGCCGCAAGAGTGAGTATCTCCCTCATCGAGAATCATGATGCGCCGGCAGATGGTATATCCGGCATCAAATGCTCGCGATAAAACGGCGCAGACCCTCTCAAAATCGGCTTTGTCCACGATGCTCGTATTTACGATGACATCTCCGCGACGGGCCGCCGGATCGAAGCTGGTCCGGTACATGTACTCTTCGATTCTGGTATTCACAAATCCGATGCGATCATCTACCAGGGCATCGCCCAGCTCGCGAGTGCCAAGCTGCGTCAGCATTCGACCGCTGTAGCCCCTTTTCTTGGTGAATCCAAGCTCGTCCAGAATCTTGAGATTATAGCGCACGGCCCGCTCGCCCAGATCATAGCCGCGAATGCTGAGTGCATCGGATATTGCTCTCGCGCCTACCGGCTTGTCTGCGCCTTCTATTACTCTTAAGATCTCGATCAGCCTGCGCTGGCTAATGTGGGCCTTGGTGAGAAGCTTCATCTCCCTTGCACCTCCGGGAAAGGCCATATATATCTTATGCGGATAACATCTGCGCGCCTTAAGAATAAGCCTTATAGGAAGGCCCTATTGAAATTACATGAAGATGAAGTCCCGTGGGGTAGCGGTCAATCCTGAGGGCCTTTGGAGCCCGCGACGGCGGTTCGAATCCGCCCGGGACTATTTCCAAAACTAATCGGCGCATCGGAAATGTAGATATAGCAGATCGAGCCATCGTAAAGAGGCCGCCGCGGTTTTGCGGATCGCGCCGCAAAAATCAATGGCAGATGACAAATGTGCTCCGGTAGTGTAGTCCGGCCAATCATTTCGGCCTTTCGAGCCGAAGACTCGGGTTCAAATCCCGGCCGGAGCATCCATTATCCAACGGCTGCCGCTTCTGTACATAATTTGGCATCTAATTCTTGTGCTCACTAAGCGATCCGCGCAATGCAGCCTTTTCATAAAAATCCGCAATTCCAGTATATTCTCTTGGAAAAAAGCCATTTAATATCGATTTTTGTCTGTAATGCTCGACATGTTTATATTACATTAAAATGTTGACTTGCATTGTGCCTGAGCAAAATACTCAAATATCAGCCGAGAAGCAAAGGAGTCAGGTACTTCCGTCAGAGGTGACTAGATAGGCCATTGCGTCTGCCCTAGTGCAATGCGTGGTCTGCAAGGCAGTTGCTTTGCCGTCCCAGGCAATTAAGCGTCTGTGGATCATTAGGTCCATCGTCTTTGTCGGAGTGGTGCCGAGGATTTGAGCACCTCAAAACCGCTTGAATCCTTGCATCGTTGGTAAACCATGGAGGTGGGAAAGAAATGAGAAAGACCATAGCTGTTTTGGTTATTATCGCCCTTGCCCTAGTAGGCATGGCCGGTGCAGCCAACTACATGTACGAGAAGGCATCGGTTAAGGGTGTTGGATACAAGAACGTAGAAATGATCGTTTCTACCCAGTATGGATTCGGTGGAGTCAAGCTGGTAGAGAAAGAGTCCGGTTCCGGAAACGTAATCACCGAGAGGACCGAGCTCGAGGCCGAGAGGCAGC
>Ga0310040_1002425_pt1 | contig 11774 bp, 10 predicted proteins | sample EPASupsiteHSE623_FD_200237 | JGI IMG/M metagenome (GOLD analysis project Ga0310040, IMG submission 200237) | Bioremediated contaminated groundwater from EPA Superfund site, New Mexico - Sample HSE6-23 (v2) (version 2) | ecosystem: Environmental > Aquatic > Deep subsurface > Groundwater >... | reverse complement strand
CAACAGCCTCTCTGGATATGAGGCCTCCGGTAACGTCCTTGCGGACCTCGGAGTGGCGTTCAAGAAACGTAATATGTCCCTTGCCAACAGGGAATTCCTGGTTCATTGAGTACAGGTAGAGCTCAATCTTTGGTTTTTCTTGTTTAGCCATTTTTTCCCCTCCCTTGCTGGATTGTGAAATCAAGGAGCAGGCCTGCTGCTTATTGCGGCCGCTCGCATCGTGCTTCAGGATGCGTTACGTCGAACTGCAATGTGGTGAATTGTCAACGTCAGGCAAATGGTATGAATTTCTTGTCTGCAGATATATTACGTTAGGAAAACTTTTTTTGTCAATCCGTGTGTTGGGATTGGCTGAAGGGGTAAGGCGGAAGATCGATGGATCCTGGGGAAAAAAATTTCCGGAAGGTCTGGAAGCTTGCCGGCCAGTTCGTTTTGTATTTATGGCGCGTGTTGTTTTCAAAACAATTGCTGAATAGAGGGTGTACAGAGAAAAATATTCTGCTGTAATGATGACAGCTCATGGCCGCGCAGCATGGAGCCACTGTTCAAAGGTTTTATTATCGACCTTGCTGGAGAATAATTGCCGGAGAAGCGGTTCGACAAGAGCATGTTCGTCCGGGGCGATGAGGAAGCCCGGAATGGGGGCGGTGGCTTCCCCGTAGCTGCCTGATTTTTGGTTGTTCATCCCTGCCAGCACTTCCACCATGGTACCCCAGCGTCCGCCGTTGTCCAGATGCTCGATGCATTGCAGCAGTGCGGTCGCGCCGGCGAGATACCCCGGGGGCATCTCCGCCACTCCACTGACGGAACAGGGGTCCAGGGAGGCAAAGAGCCGGCAGCCGAAGGGGCGCACCGGGTAGATGGTGCAGGAATCTTCCTTGAGAAACGGGCAGGGGCGCAGATCCCAATTTTCCGGTTCTTCCACGGGCTCATCCCGGAGATGGGCGGCGACGAAGGTGTTGGTGGTACACCGGGCCTGCCGATTTGCTCCCGGCTGAAACGCTGGTTCGGCAATCTCGGCAAGCCGATTCTCTTCGGTCAGAAAGCTCAAAATCTCATTTCCTTCCAGGCTGGTCATGGTGACACTTCTGGTGCAGCAGGTGGCGCATCCCTTGCGACAGACAAAGGCTGAAGTTTCAGCCCAACGGGCAAAGGTGTCATAGAGCGTGGTAAGCAGCTGCCTCTGGATCGGGTGGGAAATCATGGCGGAGTCACTCCTGCGCCAGGGAGATATCCCCGGAGATAATGGTATGGAGCTGGTTGCGGTCATCTCGGATGCGAAGAAACCCCTCCTCGTCAGGGCCAAGGGAGAGGCCGGAGACGACCCGCCCCTGGGTATTCACCCAGGAGACCTGCCGCCCGGCATGGATATCACGTTGCCGCCATTCGGCCAGAATTCCGGGAAAATCCCCCTGTTCCAGGCGGGCCGTGACGAGGTCCAGTTCGGCAAGGATAGCAGCGAGCAAGGGTCCTCGATCATGGTGGATACCGGACTCGACCAGCAGTGAAGTGGCCTTGTTCCGGAGGTCTCCGGCAAATGCATCCTGCGGGGTGTTCACATTGAGGCCGATGCCGACCACCGCCGCAGTTTGTCCGATCCCTGCCACGGCCTGTGTTTCCGTGAGGATGCCGCCGCATTTCTTGCCGTGCAGGAAAAGATCGTTGGGCCATTTCAGGCCTGGTCGGCAGGCAGTATGGCTTTCCAGCCCCTTGCACAGGGCCAGGCCTGCGGCCAGGGTGAGCTTGGGAAAGTCCGCAGGCTCAAGGCGCGGTCGGAGGATCAGCGAGAAATACAGCCCGGTTCCGGGAGGAGAATGCCAGGTTCTGCCTTCAAGACGGCCGCGGCCGGCGCTCTGGCTGTCGGCCACGATCAGGGTGGAGTCTGCAGCGCCGGTATTGCTTAAGGCAAGGGCCAGATCGTTGGTGGAGCCGGTGCTGGAAAAAAAATGGACCGGATGGCGGCCAAGCTCGCCGGTAAGGATCATGGTTTGCCAGAGATTGTCGGACATGGTTTCAGCTTTTTTTGCGAAAGTCGAGGTCGCGGTAATGGTTCGATTCCGGCACCGATTCTATGATCCCGGCTCTTGCCTTTCTCTTTATCTCCCAGAGCGCCTGATGGTGCCGGAGGGTCCCCTCACAGCCTCCGGCTGGATTCGGAGATGATTTTATTTAAAAAGTCTTCTTCCGTACTGCCCTTCGGCGCCATCTCCTGCATCTGCTCGGCCCAGCCGGCAATCTGACTCAAAGCCTCTCGCTGCTCCAAGATGATGTTTTCCCAGGCTCGCCGCTCATGAATAAAGGAATCGATACTGTCCTGGGCCACCTGCAAAAGCGCGGCTTTGGTAGCGGGACTGAGGCATTGTTCCTCCCCTTTCTGTTCCTCAAGGATATTGAGAAATTTTGCCCGCAAGCTGTTGTGGGAGGCGATGGTGTTCGCGGGGTTCAGCGTCTGCTGATAGGAAAGAATCCGCGCAAGTTTTGCCTTGATCTCCTCGGCGCGGACAGGCTTGGCCAGATAGTCGAAGGCGCCAAGGCGCATGGCCTCGATAGCCGAATCCACCGTGCTGAAGTCGGTCACCATGACTACGGCGCATGCCGGATTGGACTCCTTGGCGTATTTGATGACATCAAGCCCTCCTTCCGTGGGATGCTCGGTTCCGGGCATGTTCTTGTCGGTCACCACGGCATGGAATTGCTGTTCGCTCAAAAGCGCGATGGCTGAAGCCGCATCATGGGCGGTCATGGTGTCGCAGTTCTGTCTTTCCAGCCCCAGCCGGAGAACCTCGCGGGAAGTGGGTTCATCATCAACAACCAACACGCGAAATGCGAGACCATTGACCGCAGGCGTAACCATTGTTTTCTCCTTCAGGTACGGATTACAAGCGTTTTTCCTGTGTGCCCGGTGACTTGACCAAAATATCACCGCTTTCAATGCAGAGCGATACGGTGCGGGAAACAGAGCCGCCGGTATCCTCTTGCGCCACAGGGATATGGAGGCGGTGAAGGGCCTGGTGCGTTGCCTGGAGAATCCTTTCTCCGATATGAAAAGGATTCTTGATTTTTATCACAGCGGCACCGCCAACCAGTTTGGCGACAATCCCCGAGCCAGGCGCGGAATAACAACCGGCTGCGGCATGGATTTCTTTGTGGAGTAAAGGAACTGCCGTAGCGGCATAATATCCATCCCCGTGTTTTTTGCCGGTATGGCAAAGTGGATCCGGCAGGACAATATGGACAAGGCCCATGGTTTTTGTCATTGGATGGTGAAGTATCAAGGCAACGCAGGAGCCAAGGGCATAGGTGCGCAATATGTCATCATTATTATTGGAGACGGCCCATCCGCCGATTCCGACTATCTTGAGATTGACCATGGCTTTTTGCGCGCCAAACAGTCCTTTAATAAGGCTTGTATTAATAGTGGTATCATTATTTTTTTCCTCCGGGAAAAAATCCAGGGAACAGACGGTTAACCGTGCAATAAATGAAAGCGGTTATTGAAAACCGAGGATAATCGGGCAATGGTCCGATCCCATTATATCACTCAAAATGGCAGCTTCGGTCACTCGTTTTTTGCTTTTTTGATCCACACAGAAGTAATCTATCCGCCACCCGATGTTCCTGGCCCTGGCATTGAAGCGATAGCTCCACCAGGTGTATTGGCCGGGATTCTGGTTGAACAGCCGGAAGGTATCGACGAACCCTGCTTCAATAAAATGGTCCATCCAGGCCCGCTCCTCAGGGGCATAGCCCGGATTTTTTTCGTTCTGCTTGGGATTGGTCAGGTCGATCTCTTTGTGCGCCACATTGAAATCTCCGCAAATCACCACCGATTTTTGGGCAGACAGGGTTTTGGCAAAGGCCAGCAGATCGTTATTGAACCGGAGCTTGTAGTCCATGCGGAGAAGGCCGTGCTGGGCATTGGGGAAATAGGCGTTTACGAAAAAGAAGTCGGCAAACTCCAGAGTCAGTACTCTTCCTTCGTAATCGTGATCCTTGTGGTCAATGCCGTATATCACCGACAGGGGCTGTTCTTTGCTGTAAGTCGCCACCCCGGCATACCCCTTTTTCTGGGCGGAAAACCAATAGGGGGTGTAGCCGGGAATGTTTTTGAGCGTTTCCGGCAGTTGCTCCGGCATGGCCTTGATCTCCTGAAGCGCTACCAGGTCGGCGTTCAATTCATTGAAGATCTCGACAAAGCCTTTTTTTTCGACGGCCCTGAGGCCGTTGACATTCCAGGAAACGAATTTGCGCATGGCATCCCCGGTAGTTTTTTGATGGGCCTGTAAAAATGGCTCTTCGACAGATTCAGCGCGAAGGGATGATTGTTTTACCGGTTGAATATCCCGCTCGTGCTGAGTCTGTCGAAGAATCTTTCTCGGCGTCACCCCGATCTGCGGGCAATATTCGGCGATGACGCAGCGGTCGCAATGGGGGGCCACCGGCCTGCAGGTTCCCTGGCCAAAAGCGACAAGGGTGGAGTTGATGGTCAGCCAGTGCTGCGGGGGCAGTTTCTCCCTGAGCGCCATCTCGGTTTCCAGTGGTGTTTGGGTGGTCACATACCCCCAGATGTTCATGATCCGGTGTACATGGGTATCCACGCAGATCGCCGGTTTTTTAAAGGCCACCGCCACCACCAGGTTGGCGGTCTTTCGGCCTACGCCGGGCAAGCGGGTGAGGGGTTCGACCGCGTCGGGAATCCGGTTGCCGAATTCACGGGCCAGCACGCCGGGCAGCCGGGCTAGAAACCCGGCCTTGTTCTTATAAAAACCCACCGGGAAGATCAGCCGGGCAAGATGTTCTTCACTGAGCGCGGCCAGTCCGGCAAGGTCCGGCGCCTCGCGGAAAAGCCTGGCCGCAGCCTTGGCCGTGGTCTCATCCTTGGTCCGGGCCGAGAGGATGGTCGCCACAAGAACCTTGTAGGGATCTTTGGTCTGCACTCCAATGAGATCGACTATGGGTACGGCATACCCGGCGACTTCTCTGCGGAGTTTTTGTAAAACCTCCTCAAGGGGGAAATCCATGGCAGATTCCTGAATAAATGTTGCACAATGCAGCGTATAGGTAAGGTTACGCATCACTTTTGACAGATGATGCGTAATGCAACGGCTCTGTTTCAGAGGGGAACAGTTTTTCCTTGACAGCACATTTTCAGAGCAGTAAGCATACCGAAAATTTTAATAAATAGCCACAGCCGCGGAGCAGGGAAAGACATCTGTCTGCCGCATCAAATGTCGATTGTCCTCGGTTGCTTGCAAACGGTCACAGTACAGGTCCACTTTTCACATATTTATTTTACTTTTATTTTTTGCTTCGGCTTTAGCGAAGACACGGAGGAAACAAGGATGCAAGGAAACATCAAGGAGAAGGCGGGGATGCTGTTTGCCTCCCTCATGTGCGCCATCATGCTGAGCCCGGCCTGGGCTCTGGCATCGGAAGTTGCGGAGATGGCCCCGGTTCCGGCTGTTGGGGATGCCGACTGGTGGAAATGGCCCCTGATTTTGTTGATCGTCACTTTTGTAATGGGTATCATCGCGGTGCTCGGCGGAGTTGGCGGCGGGGTGCTCTTCGTGCCCATCATCGGCGGTTTTTTCCCTTTTCACCTTGATTTTGTTCGCGGCGCCGGGTTGCTGGTCGCCCTGTGCGGCGCTCTGGCCGCCGGTCCCGGCCTGTTGAAGGCCAACCTCGCCAGTCTCCGTCTGGCCATGCCGGTGGCGCTCATCGCCTCCACCATGGCCATTGTCGGCGCCATGGTCGGCTTGGCCCTGCCTACCCACATTGTTCAGCTTGCTTTGGGCGGCACCATCCTCGGTATCGTCGCCATCATGCTCACCGCCAAGAAATCTACGGTTCCCGATGTTCCCCAGGCGGACGCGCTTTCCTCGGCCCTGCGCATCACCGGTGTTTTTTATGAGCCGACCACCAAGGAAGAGATCAACTGGAAGATCCATCGCACCATTCCCGGCCTCTTTACCTTCATCATCATCGGTTTCATGGCCGGCATGTTCGGCCTGGGCGCCGGTTGGGCCAACGTCCCGGTGCTGAACCTGATGATGGGTGCGCCGCTCAAGATCAGCGTTGCCACCTCCAAGTTCCTGCTTTCCATCACCGACACCTCCGCTGCCTGGATTTACCTGAATAAAGGCTGCGTAATCCCCATGATGGTTGTGCCGTCGCTCATCGGCATCATGCTGGGGTCGTTTGTCGGAGTCCGGTTGCTGAAAGTCGCCAAGCCGACCTTTATCCGCTGGATGGTTATCGCCATTCTCCTTTTCGCAGGCCTGAAGGCTGTACAAAAGGGTTTGAGCACCATGGGCATCAGCCTGTTCTAATTGTTAACTCAGGGAGGATTACATAATGACACAAAATAATACCCAGGCAACCAAGGAACAGGTGCTCTACGCCGATGTTCTTGAAAAAGGCATGTACGCAGGATTGCTTCTCATGGTGATCACCTTTGCCCTGTATGTGATGCGCATTATCCCGCCGATTGTTCCGCGGAGCGAGATTTCCGCTTACTGGAGTATGCCGGTGCACGATTACCTGGTGGCCATCAACACCAATTTTTTGCATTGGGAAACCCTGCCCACCGGCTGGTCCTGGGTGAAGCTCCTCGGTTATGGCGATTTTCTGAATTTCATGCCGGTGGCCATTCTTTCCGGCATCACCATTGTCTGCTATCTTGTCATTGCTCCCGGGCTGTTCGGCAGGGGTGACAAGGCCATGGGCATCATGGCCCTCGCCGAGGCGGTTATTCTCTCCCTGGCGGCCAGCGGCCTGCTTTCCGTAGGGCATTGATTTCGTAACCAACTGGTTTTGTAACAAAAAAAGCCATCCTGCCTGCGGCGGGGTGGCTTTTTTTGTTATGCGGGGAATGTTTTGTTTTAGATCCCGGGTTTTCGGCTCTCCCGATGGGCGATGGAGATTTTTTCCACCAGGGTTTCCAGATCAATGGGCTTGAGGCAGTAGTCGCTGGCCCCGTATTCCAGGCCGTGCATCCCCGTTTGCATGCAGGCATGTCCGGTCAGCAGGATGACGGGCAAAGATGGCCATTTTTCCTTGATCTCCCGGAGGCAATCCACGCCGTCCCGGTCAGGGAGCATCACATCCAGGACCACGACTTCGGGCCAGCCCGAGTCGATAATCGTTAAACCTTCCGCGCAGGTGAGTGCTGTTTTTGCGGAGAATCCCCTGCGGATCAGTCTTTTGCAGGTTGTTTCCACGAAATCAATTTCATCGTCAATGAGCAGGATCTTGAGGTCCGTGGCCATACTATCCCTCCGTTGTTGAAATGAGCAGGGTGTGCAGGTCTGCCATGATTTTCCGCCGGTATTCTGCGGCCATGCCTTCATCCGCCATGACCATGTCGATCTGGCGGGTGTGGATCAGCAGGTAGCCGAGGATTTTCAGCCTTTCCAGCAGAAAGGAGCCGGGCTTTTTTTCGATCCGGGCAGTCATGGCATCCACCTTCTGTTCCACCCGGAAGCCGAATTCGTTCAATATATCACTGATCAGCCGGATGCGCAGCAACCGGCGGTTTTCGTCCGCAGCCCCGCCCTTGAACTGAAAGCTGACATAGTTTTCAGTGAGAAACTCACCCAGGTTTGCTTCCACCAGCGCAAAATGATAGCCGAGCCGGACACTCAGGTTACAGTAGTTTTTCGAGATGAGAAAATAGTTTTTTGCCGCCATGGCCGAGCGCACTGCCGGATCGAGATTGGGGTTTCTGGTGGACTGGAAGATGATGGAGCCGAAGCCGCCAAGGCTGACCGGCGGCGGGCCACCCCAGGGGAAAGCGGTCATTCCCTGCCAGATGGCCAGCATGGGCAGGGAAACAATGTGCCCGAGATCGATATATCGGCTTTCCGGATCAAAATCCGGGGTGAAACCGTCGTCCAGATCAATTACCCACCACTGGGACGGCGCATCCACCACCAGTTGCTTGGCGGCCTTGTCGTCAAAACCGTACCGTTCACCGAAATTGAACATCTCGACCACGGCTTTTTCGTGGCAGAACCGGGTAAGGTCGTGCAGGGTTTTGCAGGAGTCGGGCCGAAAATACGGGGAGGTCGGATCGGTCAGGTTGAGCGGTGTGATCAGGGTCAGGGCCTTGATGAGAAGTTTGTATACCGGGCTGCCGACCATGAGGTTCGGTTTGGGCGCGGCCAGAGCCAGGAGGGGCTCGACTTTGCCGGCATAGACTTTGCCGGCAGTTGCATCCACCGTGATCAACGTGTCGTTTGTCAGGATTTCCCGGGCCTGTTTCATGCCGAAAATTGCCGGGACTCCGAATTCACGGGCCACGGTGGCGAGATGGGCGGCCATCTGGCCGGTTTCGCTGACTACGGCCGCCGCCCGGTTGAGGAGGCTGGCCCATTCCGGATAGGGAGTCTCGATCACCAGCACCGCGCCTTTGGGGAAACGCAGCAGGTCGAGACTTGAGCGCACCTTGAATGCGGGACCATAGCCGACTCCCCGGCTGGCGCATGCGCCGCCGGCAAGGAGGGGTTCGGGCAGGTCGGTCACCGGGGGATTGTATGCGCCGTTCACCGGAGATTCTTCCGAGATGGAGCGGCCAAGGGGACGGCTTTGCAGGATATAGAGCAGGCCGGAGTGGTCGATGGACCATTCGATGTCCTGGGGGGTGCCGAAATGTTCCTCAAGGCGCACCCCGACTGCCGCAAGTTCTGCAGCCTGGGCATCGGTGAGCATCTTGCGGAAGCCTGTTATGGATGCATTTTCGTCTTCGGCAAACTGCTTGTGCAGGATGGGGTGAGGAGAGGTTCGGCTGACCCGGAACTGATCGGTTGCCCCGCTGCCATCCACCACGGTGCTGGCAAGGCCCGGCGCCGCCTGGATAATGACAAAGGGGCTGCGCGGATCATCCGGGGCCCGGGAATAGAGAACTCCGCTGATATCGCCTTCCACCATGCGCAGGCAGCCAACGCACATGTGCACGTCCAGATTCCGATAGCCCCGTTGCTGCCGGTAGACAATGGCCTGACTTTTGTATTTTCCGGCCACGATCTCCTTGTACGCCTGGGCGATAAATTCGCGGCTGACATTGAGCTGGGTCCGGTACTGGCCGGCAAAGGAGACATTGATGCTGTCCTCTCCCAGCGCGCTGGAGCGGAGGGCGACCAGCAATTCATTCTCCGTGTCGGCGGCGAGTTGCTGATGGCGGGCAAGGATCGCCTCCTCCAGTTCCCCGGGCAGCGGCGCATTGCTGATCAGGCCCTGGATTCCCGCGCTGACAGTGTAGAGTTCTTCCAGGTTGTCTATGTCCAGCCCCTTCAGGCGGCGGTTGATCTCAACCTGCAAGTCGTTTGCTGCGGCGAACTGCCGGGCTGCCGCCGCAGTAATCACAAAGCCGTCCGGTGTTCTGAGGTTGACCCTGTTTCTGACCTCACCCAGATTGGCCATTTTTTCACCCACCTGATCGACCTTGGTCACGTCAATCTCGTCCATGGAGAGGATAACCGGGCCTTCCTTGCTGAGGGAACGGATGGCGATGAGCTGTTCGAGTTCCCGGGTAATGGTTCTGAATGGGTGGTCCAGCTCGGCATATCTGCCGTCGGCCAGCCTGGTCAGATGCTGGATCATTTTATAGATATTGACGGAGAGCGCGGTGCAGTTGCCCCGGACAAAGGCCATGCCGAAGGAGTGTCCGGCGGTGAGCGCCTGTTCCAGTTCGGCCATCAGTTCCAGGGCGTTGTTGTTGGCGGTGAGCAGAGCGCGGAATTCCTTGTAATGGCCACGGAAGGCAGCCTGCAATTCAGCAGGTTTCAGCCTGGGTTTGCTGCGGAACAACGAGGTCAGGCGGTCAAAAAGAAAGCTCATGTCATGGTCGCTTGTGCTTGTCTGTCGGCGCCGGCTCAGGCCGGAATGGGCCGGGGGAAACATCGTTGCCTTTCAGCATAATGGAAGCGGACCCGTTGCGGGAACAAAAAAAGAAAAAAGATAACGAACAAACACAGAGGCAAAGCAAGCATGCCTTTCATAACGATGCGTTTTCAAAAAAATCGCTTGTCCCGGAAGGCGAACCTCCCGGGACAAGCGGATAATCAGCTGAATATGATTTTAATGCTCGAGCTTGAGTCCCCATCCTTCAAACATGAAGAGGATGGCAAACCCGAACCACATGGTGTAGATCACGTAACCCACCAGGGACAGGATAACCAGAATGGCTTTGTCCTTGATGCTTTGCGCTTCGATCCCGTAATAGTTGAAAGCAGTCTCCACGGCCTTGGTCTTGGCCTTGTTGATGGTTGTGGATTCGCTGAACTTCTCTTGTTTGGTGAAGCTCTTTTCCATGGAGGAGAGGGTGTTCCACCAGTCGAACATCACCTGTTTGGCCTCTGCGCCATGCCGTTGTTTGAGCGCTTCGCTGTCGTTGGCATAGGCGAGTTCAGTGTCAGCCATGGCCGCGATGAGAACTGCGCCCAGATCGCCGCTGACCGTGAGTTCGCTATTATTTTCTTCCACCGTGGCGCCGGAAGTGCGGAGCATGGTCGCAATCCTGGGAGAAGATTGCTTGTCTTCAACCTTAAGCGTGATGGAGAAGCTGGTTCCCCTCAACTTGTCGGCTCTCTTCGTTATATCCGGGATATAGTAGGCCGAGTTTTTTGAAATGGAGTTGTACATGCTGTCCATGTAATCCAGCAAGTTCACCTTTTTGTCCTGTCCGGGAAAAAGCGGCGAGAGGAGAATGGCGAAAACGATCCAGAAACCGACCATCAAAGCCAGGCCGCCGCCGAATTCTTTTTTGTTGGCAATCATGCTGGAACCTCCTTGGTTTTGTGCAGTGGCTTCTCACCCTTGAGGGTGGCGATGTTGGAAAAGAAAATGTAGAAAACCCAGAGCGCGAATGCTCCCAGCACCACGAAGAAGATGACGTTGCCGACCAGGTCAAGCATCTTGCCGGTGTCCTTGCTCATGTCAATGTAACCCATTTTGGCCAGCTTGGGCGGCAGGGCGAAGGCCCGGTTGATGAAGCCCGCCGAGGTGGCAATGGCGTACAGGCCGCAGATGGTCTGCCCGCTCACCACCTTGGTTACCAGGGAACCGACCTGGATGCCGATCAGGGAGCCGAGCAGCATGCCCATGGCCAGGGTGTAGAAGATGAAGCCGTAGATGGCGTACTGACCCAGGCCCGCGTAGCCTGCGGTGAAGATGATCTGGAAGATGTCGGTGCCTACGGTGGTGGCGGAGGAAACGCCCAGCACGTAGACGAAGATCGGGAAGGTGAGGAAGCCGCCGCCCACGCCCATGATGGCTGCGGCGAGGCCGACCAGCGCACCGCTCAGCACCAGGAAGAGCCAGGAGATCTTGCGGCCGCCGGGGGTGACGCCTTCGTCGAAGGTGATCATCGGGGGCAGATTGACGCCCTGGAGTTTCTGGGCCAGGCCGGTCATGGTGCCGGCGGCATGGATTGCCGGATCGGCGGATGCCTGCTTTGCCGGTCTGGTGGAGCGATACCAGTCATACAGGGCGTAAGAGCAGAGAAAGCCCAGCATGACGACATAGATCGTGGTGATGAAAGTATCGGAGAGTACCGGGTTGGCCTCGTAAATGGTGCGGTTGATCCAGCCGCCCAAAGTGGCGCCGCCTATGGAGCCGATCAGGAAGACCACGGCCAGGGCCACGGAAACATTGCCCAGTTTCCGGTGCAGGACGCTGCCCATGATGGCCTTGGCAAAGATGTGGAACAGATCGGTGCCCACCGCAAGGATACCTTTGACTCCGGCGCTCATCAGTGCGGGGGCGATGATGAAGCC
>Ga0310040_1002407_pt1 | contig 11869 bp, 9 predicted proteins | sample EPASupsiteHSE623_FD_200237 | JGI IMG/M metagenome (GOLD analysis project Ga0310040, IMG submission 200237) | Bioremediated contaminated groundwater from EPA Superfund site, New Mexico - Sample HSE6-23 (v2) (version 2) | ecosystem: Environmental > Aquatic > Deep subsurface > Groundwater >... | reverse complement strand
ATTTCCGTTGACAATAGACCGACCCCGCCGAATCCGGAGAAGATCTGCCGGAGGGCGCTATGGGTGAGGCCTGCCATCGGTGCCTGAAGGAGGGGTGGATCTACCTTAAGATCCCGAATTTGGATGTGATGTATCGGTATGCTTTTGATTTGCCCGACTTCCTTTTTTGTCCATTACTGCATAGCCCGCGTTTAGAAAGAGAAAGGTCCGCGGGCAGGCTTCATTGTACCATAATAATCTCCCTTGCGGAACGGCTGGATTTGCAGGAAAATAGAAAGAAAAAGATTCCCTCATCGGTGGGATGACACGCAAGGATGATAGACCGTGGACGACCTGAAAAAACTTCTCAATCCGGAATCGGTGACCCTTATTGGCGCAAGTGAAAAGGAAGGGTCTGTGGCGAGGCCGATTTTGCTGAATCTGGTCAATTTTTTCCAGGGTGCTATATTTCTCGTGAATCCCGCAAGGAAAACGCTTCTCGGAATGGAGTGCCTTCCTTCCGTTGCGGCGATCCCCCGGGCCGTCGATCTTGCCGTGGTGGTCGTGGGGGCGCCCCTCGTTCCTGATGCCATCGAACAGTGCGCCCGGGCAGGGGTAAAGGGGGCGGTCATCATCTCCACGATGTTTACCCATGGGGGCGCACCGGACAGACAGCTGATAGACCGGGTGCTTGAAATCCGTCGTCGATACGGCATCAGAATAATCGGTCCCGGTTCGGTCGGCATTATACGGCCCGATATCGGCCTCAATACGAGCTTCCTGAATGTGAATCCGGAACGTGGCAACATCGCCTTCATCTCCCAGAGCGGTGAGCTTGGCGATGCGACGTTGAAATGGGGTATCGAGGCCGGCATAGGATTCAGCACCTTTGTTTCCCTCGGCTGGATGATCGATGTGGACTTTGGCGAGGTCATCGATTTCCTGGGCGACGATCTTTCCACGCGAAGTATTCTTCTGAGCATGGAGCATGCACGAAACGCTAGGAGGTTCATGAGCGCGGCGCGCGGTTTTGCCCGTTCCAAGCCGATCATAGTCCTGAAGCCGGGTCGGTTCCCCGAAAGCGCGGCGGCCGCTGTTTCATCGACAGAGGCCCCCTGGGGAGATAATGAAGTTTACGATGCCGCATTCAAACGAGTCGGGGTGGTAAGGGTGGGGGAGGCAAAAGACCTCTTCAACGCGGCCCAGGTGCTCGATTCGAACTATGTGCCCGCAGGCCCCAGCCTTGCCATTCTGGGAAACGCAAGGACGGTGGGAGTACTGGCGGCAGATCTCCTCATAGAGCTGGGAGGCAGCGTCGCCCGGCTTGGTTCTGAAAGTCGAAACAGGCTTGTACGGGTGCTGAACGATCAATGGAATGAGAAAAATCCCATCGATCTGGGCGGCACTGCGGATGCGCAAAGATACAGGGAGGCAATCGGCATCTGTCTCGACGATCCCTCCGTCGATGCCGTTCTCGTGATCTACACGCCGCACGCGACGACCATTGCTGAAGATATAGCGACGGCGACATCGGCACTTTCGCGAGGGACGCGAAAACCCGTCATCGTCAGTCTTATCGGCGGCGAAGAGATGAAGAAGGCGGCCGCCATCCTGCATGAGAAGAACATACCCGCGTACGGCACTCCCGAGGAGGCAGTCAGGACGTATCTGCAGATGTTTACCTACAAGAGGAGTCTCGAGCTTCTCTATGAGACCCCGGAGGATCTGCCCATCGACGAGGCTCCCCCGAAGAACCATCTGAAGACCCTGATCCGGCGAGCACTGAAGGAGGGCGTGGATACCCTCACGTCCGAAGAGTCAATGACTGTTCTGGCCACCTATGGGATCCCTGTCCGGGGAACGCCCCCATCGCCGGCGGGGACAGGGCTTCCGTCGGATGATATGGATTACGGTCTCTATCTTGCCATGGGAAGAGACAGGGACTTCGGGTCGGTGATCAGGTTCGGTATGGGAGGCATCGGCCGAAGAGTATTCAATGACTGCGCCGTCGGCTTGCCTCCGTTGAACCAGACACTGGCGCGGCGCCTGATCGAGGAGTCCAGGGCGTACATAATGTTGCAGGGAGGGTTGGAAACGCAACCCGTGGAGTTGTCGGAACTCGAGCGCATTATAGTCAATTTCTCAAACCTGATAGTTGATTTCCCGGAAATCGCGGGCATCGATATTGATCCTCTTGCAGTCTCACGGGGAAAGATAACGGCGAATCATGCGACGGTCTTTCTCAGTCCCGGCGAGCCTCCTGCGGGGAGAGTCTACCCCCATCTTGTCATTACACCCTACCCGGTCCGGTACATAACGCCGTGGAAACTCAGGGATGGGACGGAGATCATGCTGCGCCCCGTACGTCCCGAGGATGAGCCGTTCCTCTTCGAGCTGTTCGGCTCCCTCTCGAAAAGAACGGCAACCGAGCGTTTCTTCAGCCCTATCAAGGATTGGACCCATCAGATGCTGACCAGGTTCTGCAACATAGACTATGATCGCGAAATAGTAATTGTTGCCGAGTTGAAGCAGGGAGAGAAGAGAATGATCCGCGGCGTTTCGAGCCTGGTTGTGGGAGCAGGACAAAGGAGCGAGTTTGCCGTTCTTGTACACGACGACTACCAGGGAAAAGGGTTGGGATGGAAATTGATCGATATGCTGATAGGGATCGGGCAGGAAAGAGAGGTGGAAGAGATTCACGGCACGGTGCTCACAGAGAATACAAGAATGTTGACGCTCCTGAAAAAGCTCAAATTCCGCACGTCATTGCTGCCTCTTGGTATTACCGACGTGACGCTCAGCCTGCGCTAAGGCTCCATTCGCTTTTGCCCGTGGCATTATCGGGCGCCCTGTGGTATACTGTGCATTGTTAACTATACACTACCCGCCATTGATTCACGAGCAAACTTCTTGAGGGTCATTTTTATCCTTGATACAGATGGCCCGTGCTTCGCTGCTGCGCACGCCTGGAGGCTGCAATGAAAAAACCTTACGCCGGTAACATCGAATTGCTTCATGATCACTACGTTCCCGCCGGGGGTCTCATGCGCGAGGAGAGCTCGAGAAAGAAACTGATCAAGAATCTTGGTATACGCGTTACACATCAGCTCATGGTGAGACAGCGCGAAATGATGGCAAATGAACTTAAACAGTACTATGCCGGCAAGGGTCTCCTCGTGGAAGTAGAGCTGAATGGTCCCGACAAAACCTGCATCAATTTCTTCTCGTCCTTGTTCTGCGAGAATGCCGTTCACCGAATCGTCAAAAAGACAAACCTGTTTTTCTATCTCAAGGAGGCAGGTTTCGAGAAGGTCACGCTGGATGACAGCGACGAGAATATATGGGTTTACAACCTGAGTCTTGCGACGGGATTGGAAGCAAAAAGATAAGAACGCCCCCATGTCATTCCGGGGGCGGCGGTCGCGCCTGATTACGCGGAGCAGAAAGATGGAACAATACCGGATGCCATCAGCGTGATCCACGACCAAAAAAAAGGGGGGGGGTTGAATGAAAAGGCCGTTGTTGGCAGCCGGATTGGCAGTGATTTGCACGTTTCTTTTATGCGGTTCGGCAAGCGCCCCAACCTCTGGCACGTTCAGGTGTCCCAACGGTGCCATCGTCTCAATTAATGATAAGCTTGCAACCGTCATACTGAAATGTGATCCGCCCACTACCGTCGTCAGACGGACTGTAACGAGGGGATTGCTTTCCGGCTATTTCGAGACCATCGAAATAGAGGAATGGACTTACAATTTAGGCCCGTCTCGCTTCATGTATTATCTTACATTTGAAAATGGAGAGCTCGCCCGTATAGAAAGCGGCGGTTACGGGGATTAAACCGGCAGGTTTCTCATCCTCCGGCGCTGCTTTTCAGGCGGGCTTGCTGCATGACCGTGCGGGCAACCCGGTGACAGTCGTTGATGTGGGAACGGATGATGAGCCTCATTGCTGTGTAACTTAACCCTGCCGAAACGGCCTGTCCGATAATAGGAACATATCTGGCCACCTGATTTGTCGTCAGGCGGCGTATGCCTATTTTCCTGAGGATCTGGACGATCAGCTCTTTCGTGAGGTATTTGCCGATCACGTTGGTTCCGAGCTTCTTTGCAGCGTCATATATAAAGATAGCCAACTGAGGATCGTATTTGTCTACCTGATCGTTTGAAAGACCGAATCTCTCGGTTATCCTGGGCATGATATTCCTTAAAAGTACTACATCGGTGGCGATATCCGTGAAAGGGATGGGAACAACCGAAGCCGCTGCCGAGAGCAGGGCCCTCCTGTTTGACATGCGCAAACATTCCTTCCTGATATTCTCCAATTCTTCCATATTTCCCGGAAACATAGTTCATTTATAATATTTTGACGGCCGGCAGGCAAGAACTTTCGACGCGGCCCCTTCCGGGGCTGTTTGCCCGGGACGGTTTTGCCGCATGTATTGTCTTGACATCCGTAAGTGCGTGAGAGATGATTTTGATGCTTGGCGTATCGATGAATCGACCGTTGACGGCAACAAATGTCAGAGGGTCTTTGGACTTAGATGGTTACTCTATGATCTCTTGAATGGTGGTGGATAATGATAATTAAAGGGACAACAAAAATACTGGGAGTCGTTGGCTATCCCATCGGGCATTCACTTTCTCCTGTAATGCACAATGCGGCAATTTCTCATCTCAAGGCTGACTATGTCTATGTTCCTTTCGCTGTAAAGCCTGAGGACCTGGCTACGGCGCTGCGAGGATTTGAAGCGATCGATGTTAAAGGATTCAGCGTTACAATCCCTCATAAACAGGCCATCATACCCTTGCTCAAAGAGATCACGCCGGAGGCGCAAATGACCGGTGCTGTGAATGCGGTTTGGCGTGTTGAGGATGGATGGAAAGGGACGAATTACGATTCATTCGGTTTCATTGCACCATTGAAAGCGATGGATAAAGACTGGGAAAATATTGCTCCCATGGTTTTGGGAATTGGCGGCGCTGCCAGGTCGGTGGTCGTTGGGTGTGCCTCCCTGGGTTGTCCCGAGGTTCACATTTTTGGCCGAAACCCCGATAAACTGACCGATTTTGTGCAAAGCTGGCACAACACGCCCGTACAACAGGTTCTGAAAGCGCATCCATGGGATGAACTGAAAGGAATGATGTCCCGCGCAAAGCTTGTCGTGAATGCCACCCCGATGGGTATGTATCCCAGGGTGGACCAATTGCCCGTTTCCGAAGAAATCATCGGAAGTATCCAGCCAGGGACCGTCGTCTATGATTTGATCTACGCCCCCAAACCCACTCTGTTTCTGAAGAAAGCTCAGGAGAACGGAGCGATTATTGTTGATGGTTTGGAGATGCTGGTACAGCAGGGAGCAAAAGCGTTGGAAATATGGTTGGGTCGGGCGGTGCCCGTAGATATTATGAGAGAGGCGCTGCTGGAACAGTCAGGAACTGCCGGGGTCGGAGGCAGAGAGTGACATGGACGCTGAAGGTTGCCCATGATTGGTAAAGCTTCTATGACGTACCCGGAAGAACCGATCATGGTTCCTTTCGCGTGATCCCTGACAGTTCTCCTTGCGTTTTGCGCTATACGGCTCGCGCCACTAGAACCGATACACATGTTCCCGCGTCGCGGGCAGGGAATTATTGAGTCCATTGGTGAAGAGGATCTGGTAGAGCCTGATGTTGCCCCATCGGAAAGCCGCCGCGCTGCCGTTCAGAAAGAGGCGCCACATGCGCACGAGCTTTGCGTCGAACATCTCTTCGATCTTTCCCGCGTTAGCCTCGAAGCGCCTGCTCCACTCGTCGAGTGTTGCCGCGTAATGGAGGCGAAGGTTCTCGACATCGACGGGTACCAGATCTTCTTTGCCCATGGTGCGGACCACATGATCGAGTACCGGTATGTAGGCCCCGGGGAAAATGTATCTCATCGTCCATGGATCACCCGCGGTGTTTCGCTCTTTGCCCACGGTATGAAGAAGACCGATGCCGCCGGGTTTCAAGAGCTCCCGCGCTTTCTTCATGAAAATGGGAATAAAGCCTTTGCCCACATGCTCGAACATACCGATTGAGACAAACTTGTCAAACTGACCCTTAATATTCCGGTAGTCTTCAAGGATAATGGTGATGCTCTTGCCAAGACCCTTGTCAGCGATCTTTTTCCGGGCGTATTCGGCCTGGCGGGAGGATAGGGTGCAACCCAGACCTTTTACCCCGTAATGACCGGCGGCATGGATAAGCATGCCGCCCCATCCGCACCCGATATCCACCAGCGTCTCGCCTTCCCTGAGTTGAAGCTTCCGGCAGATATGCTCATACTTTTGTTCCTGTGCCTTCTCAAGGGTATCCGTATCGTTCCTGAAATAGGCGCAGGAATATGTCATGCTCTCATCAAGATAATACTTGTAGAAGTCGTTGCCGAGATCGTAGTGGTGGGAGATATTCCCGGGGGACCCCTTCAGCGTGTTGAGGGATGCGATGTGCCGCATGAAGACAGCCGCCCTGGTTCGCGCTGAGAGCTTCATGTCCTGAAAGCGGGGATCTATGCCGATACGGACAAGCTGCTGAAAATCACCTTCCACATCGATGTTGCCATCGACATACTGTTCCCCGAACCCCATGGAGCCCCTGCTGAAAACGCGTTTTACCGCGGCCGCGGACTTGAATGCGAGGATGAAAGCGGGCGGGCTGTTGCCGTATCTTTCGGTCTGACCGTCCCAGAAGCGGACCTCAAACGGAACATCGGGCAATTCGGCGCTGAGCGCCTTTAGCAGAGTCTGAAGGGTTTTCTTCATCAGTATCTCCCCGTGGGCCATTGCTGTCGAATGTACCGCCCTGTCAGGGTGACCTCAGGCCGGCATGCACAACGACCGGTATAGTTCCATGTTATCCCCCGCAGAATGAAACGTCAAGGGGGGCAGCAGTCGACGGGTAGAAATCGATGGACGCCTTCATGCGGCGATGTAGATTCTTCCTTGCAAAATAGCCGGGATTGCAGGAAACTTTACGGGAGAGCGGAATGCGATATGAGAGAAAGGGCAGATGAAAGATTGATTTATCGATGGATTGGGGAGGAAATGAAGATCATGCCGTGCCTTCGAGCCGGAAAAAAGAAATGGATATTGCCGATGATCCTCTTGATCACCACCATGACAGGCTGTATCGTTTATTATGAACAGCCCGGAAGAACGACCGCGGACTTCGCACGAGACAAGGGAAACTGCGAGGCGGTTGCGGAAAAGGAATACGTTCGCAAGGGTACGAGGGTCTGCGAGGAGGTCGATCTTTGTCTGCTGTCGAAAGGCTGGAAAAGGAGCCAGTAGGGCCCTGGCAGGCAACAATTGCATGACCCGGAGCTGCCCCGGGGGAAGAATGTTTCTGGATATCCTGCGGCAATGAATGTCGGCATGCTGCGGCGGGGAGGGTTACCTGGACATCACGGACAAAGAACTCAGAAGTATTGTGATCCGCCATAAGAAATGGCTCGACGGTGAGGATGACGGCGTATGCATGAACCTTTCGGGTGCCGATCTTTCCAATGCCAATCTTGCAGGTGCCAACCTGTCGCAAGCGGTTCTCTCCGGCTCGGATCTCACGGGAGCCACGCTCGTGAGGGCGAACCTCTCCGGGGTCGATCTTTCCGAAGCCGACCTCACTGACGCCGACCTTTCCCGCGCGAACTTCTACCGTGCGACTCTCTCCTGCGCGAACCTCTCCGGTGCCAGGGTGGTACGCGCCAACCTTTCCGGGGTGGACCTTTCGCGCGTCAACCTTTCCCGGGCCAACCTTTCCGGCGCCAACCTCACCCGCGCAGACCTGACCGGCGCGGACCTCAATGAAGCAGACCTCACCGGCACCGACCTTGAACGCGCCGACCTTGCCCTTGCAGACCTCACCGCAGCAGACCTCACCGGAGCCAGTCTTTCCTATGCCGACCTCTCTTATGCGAACCTCACCCGCGCGAATCTTGCCCGTGTCAACCTGGCGGGCGTGGACATCTCCCGCGCAAATCTCTCCTACGCCAACCTTGCCGGTGCCAACCTCACCCGCGCCGACCTCACCCTGGCCGACCTCAACGAAGCCGACCTAACCGGTGCAACCTGGATCGACGGAACAAAGAAGTAGAAAGCCCCCATAAGCAGCACGTTCGTCCCTAAATTAGCCAACCTGGAGACATAACCCTATCAGGGCGATGTCTGTCGCGATAAATATCCCCATTATCAAGAACAGGATTCCATCGGAAGGGGCGACAGCGGCGAATCATCATCAATGTCCGACCAGGAAGGGTCCTGCAGAAAAAACAAAAGGGGGCAGCACATGAACAAGCGAAGCGGCCGGTTTTTCATCACCTATTTCTTCACTTCCCTTTTTCTCTTGCTGCTGTTGTTCCCGGCGCTCCCCAGGAGCGCGTCCGGCAAAGAGGCCGTGGATCCATATAATCTGTGGCATTTGTTCACGGGGTCGGCCAGAACGGGAGCAGAGAGCTTGAGCGCCGTTGCGGTTGATGCAGATGGGAACACCTTCATCGCAGCGTCCGGTATGAAATGGTTGACGGGTCAGGAGTATGACTTCGGCCAGCCGCTGCACTCGCATAGCGGCGGTGCTGAAGACAACAGAGACATTCTGGTGATCAAGTTCGGTCCCGACGGCGAATTCAAATGGTACACGTACTATGGAGGGCATGAGTACGACAGCGTCAGGGGTATGGCCATAGCCGATGGCAAGCTCTATATCACGGGCACAAGCAGGGACAACTGGGGTGGACCCAACAATGAGTCATCGGTAAATCAACATTCCAGGGCGATAACGTATTACTCAACTGTTTTCCTGAATTTCGGTGGCCACGAGCATCAATATTTCTCGGGCGATGTCTATGTCCTCGCCCTTAATGCTCAGAGCGGTGACTACTTGTGGCACACATTCCACGGAGAATCGAAGTGGAATGAAGAGGTCTACGGAATTGCCGCGGATAAAGAACGGGTCTTCCTCGCGGGAAAGGCCGATGCCGAGTTCTTCGGATGCTGGCCTAAACTATCAGGAAGCGACACGGACTGGTATGTAATAGACCCCGACGACATGGAAAGGGTCGAGAGGCTCTGCCAGCCGACGCGGGCCTATCAGGGCGGAAACGATGCGTGGGTCATGGCGCTTGACGCCACTAGCGGAAAGTATATCAAACACACCTTTCTCGGCAGCAAGGCCTCGGACGACTGGGGCGAAGCCATTGCCATCGACAACGATGGCTTTCCGGTTGTTGCCGGTTCCAGCAGCAAGGAATGGAATTACGACAACCATGTTCAGTACAACGCTTCTCCTCGTAATCCCCATTCCGGTGGTTTCGACATGTTCGTCGCCCGCCTTGCCAGAAGCAATCTTGAGTATCACTGGCATTCCTTTTTCGGTGGTACAGACAACGACTGGGCCACGGCGGTAATGGTGGATGGTAACAACAAGTACTTCCTCGCTGGATACAGCCAGTCCAATTGGTCGGTGCGGGACGTCAGCCCGGTAGCGGAACACACAGTACCTGTCCCCGACTACGACTTCGTCGTCATGAAAATGAACAACGAGAGCGGCTACAAGTGGCATACCTTCCGCGGCGGAAAGAGCACTGAAGACGTTCCACACGCGATGGCTCTGAGTAGCGATGGCGCTACGCTGTATGTGGTAGGAGAGGTCCGTGGTCCCTGGAAGAAATATGGCGATGGGGATCCCGTTCATGGTTTCCGCGGTGACGTCGGCATTACCGACATGGCGATCCTCGGCCTTGACGTGACCACCGGCAGGAGCAAGTGGCACACCTTTTGGGGCGGTCTGGGTGCGGACAGGGCCTACTCCGTGGCGACGGACCCGACAACGGGCGATATCGTTGTTGGCGGCACCAGTGATGTGTCGTGGAAGGGCGCCAAGAATGAAGAGCCGAAATACACCTTCCCTCACGCTGGTGACGGTCTCAATCCCAACTTTTCGGTCCTGAAGCTCAGCAATTACAAGTTTGCCATCAACGCATCGGTATCTGGAGGAAATGGCAGCATCACGCCGGCCGGAAAAACCCTGGTGAAGCCCGGTGCGGATCAGAAATTCACCTTTGAGCCCGGCGCGGGCTACTGTGTTGCCCAGGTGATACTGGACGGCACGGCTCAGGATTGGTCGAGGAACACTTACACTATCTCAAAAGTAGCTGACGATCATACCGTTAAGGTCGTTTTCAAGAAGACGTATTACACAATTACGGGCAGCGCGGGCACGGGCGGTACCATCAGCCCCGCCGGCGCACGGACCGTAGGACGCGGCGCCAGCCGGGAATTCACCGTGAAGGCCGGTGACGGTTATGTCATCGACACCCTGACGGTGGTCAAGGGCACAACAAAAGAAACCATAGCCGCCGCAGCGGACCAGGTATCATATACATACACCTTCGAGAACGTGCAGGCGGACGGCTCGATCAAGGCCACCTTCAAGACAAAGACCTACACGATCACGGGCAGCGCGGGCACGGGCGGTACCATCAGCCCCGCCGGCGCACAGACCGTAGGACGCGGCAGCAACAAAGGATTCACCGTCACCGCCAATGAGGGCTACGTCATCGACAAACTGACGGTGGTCAAGGGTGATACGACAGAAACCATAACACTGACATCAAGCCGCCAGACCTCGTGGGTCTACACCTTCCAGAACGTGGCGGCAAACGGCTCGATCACAGCCACATTCAAGCAATTCCACACCATCACGGCCACAGAGGGTAATGGCGGTAGCATGAGCCCCTCAGACCAGACTGTGGAGAACGGAAAGAGCATCACGTTCACCATAACGGCCGATACTGCCAACGGCTATGTGGTTGACGCGCTGACGGTGGACGGAAACATTGTGAGTGCGGCATTGGGCCAGAGTACGTATGCCTACACCTTCACGAACGTGATACAGAATCACGCGATCAGCGTCACCTTCAAGAAACCACAGTACCTCACCATTACGGTCTCAGCAGGCGAGAACGGCACGATAAGTCCCGGGACGTCACAGATGGAGCGGGGCACCACGAAAGCTTTTACAGTAGCTGCCGCCAGCGGTTATGGCATTGACACGCTGAAAGTGGACGGAAGTGTTGTGGCCGGAGCGTCGGGAACGAGCACATACACATACACCTTCGTGAAAGTAAGTGAGAATCACACGATCAGCGCCACTTTCAAGCAACAGTCCCAGTTTACCATCAAGACAGGACTGGGCATGGGCGGTACCATCAGCCCCCGTAAGGACACAACGGTCGCTAAAGACGGAAACCAGTCATATACCATAACGGCCAGTGCGGGTTACGTGATAAGCAGAGTAAAAGTGGTCAAGGGCACAGCAAGCGAGACCATAGAGGATGCGGCAGGCAAGACATCATACGCCTACACCTTCAAGAACGTTCAGACAGATAGTCAGATAGAAGCCAGCTTTGAGAAATCCGCGACCACCTACACGATCACGGCCTCCGCGGGCGAAAACGGCAGCATCAGCCCCCCGGGCTCCGTATCGGTCACCTCCGGCGGAAGCCAGACGTTCACAATTACGGCCTCTAACGATTATGAGGTCGCGGACGTCCTCGTGGACAGCGTGTCCCAGGGCGCGATAACGAGCTACACCTTCCAGAACGTGACGGCCAACCACACGATTACCGTCACCTTCAAGCAGAAACCGGCAACCACCTACACGATCACGGCCTCCGCGGGCGAAAACGGCAGCATCAGCCCCCCGGGCTCCGTATCGGTCACCTCGGGCGGAAGCCAGACGTTCACAATCACGGCCTCTAACGATTATGAGGTCGCGGACGTCCTCGTGGACAGCGTGTCCCAGGGCGCGATAACGAGCTACACCTTCACGCACGTGACGGCCAACCACACGATTACCGTCACCTTCAAGCAGAAACC
>Ga0310040_1002397_pt1 | contig 11901 bp, 5 predicted proteins | sample EPASupsiteHSE623_FD_200237 | JGI IMG/M metagenome (GOLD analysis project Ga0310040, IMG submission 200237) | Bioremediated contaminated groundwater from EPA Superfund site, New Mexico - Sample HSE6-23 (v2) (version 2) | ecosystem: Environmental > Aquatic > Deep subsurface > Groundwater >... | reverse complement strand
CATCCGGCAGAACAACAACGACATTGATTTCTTCAAACTGGTCACCGGCGCGGTATCCGTAATAAAGGATGGCAAAAAGATCGCCGAGATCACCGAGCCGGGTGAGTATTTCGGCGAGATGAGCGCCATTTCCGGGGAGCCCCGTTCCGCCTCCATCACCTCCAAGGGACGCTCCAAGATAAAGCGTTTTCCCGGCGACAAGCTCCATGAGGTTATTCAAAAATATCCCGATGTGGCCAACCATCTTTTTAAGACCGTGGTCAACCGCTTGAGCCAGGCGAACAATATCATTGTCAAACTGGCAAGCGATCGGGCAAAAAAGCCGGAATGATAGGGCGATAATTTCCTTTCCCGCCATCTCCCCTGCAATTATTCCTTTCTCCTCGTTTTTTTCTTCTAATTTCCGCCGGAAAATGTATAGTACAGGGCTTTTTACAAGTATATCTACCTATTGAAATGTCGTGTTAAATTGGGTAGTTTTGTCAGCTCTGATCCCATTTTTGTCCTTGCCGGGGCCGTCTTTTTTTGAGGGTGTTTGGCCGGGAGGCGGGGCAGCGGCTGTTTTCCGGCGCTATACGCATTGAAAGTGATATCTATAACTTTTTGATATAAGGAGATAATGAATGAGTGCCAAGATTATCAGCGGGACCGAAGTTGCCAAAGCCATTCGTGAAGAGTTGAAGACCGAGGTCACCGAGCTTAAGGAAAAGCATGCGGTTGTTCCCGGTCTCGTGACGATCCTGGTGGGGGAAGCCCCGGCCTCTCAGTCTTATGTGAGCGCCAAGAACAAAACCGCCCACGCCCTTGGCATTCATTCCGAGCAGATAACCCTGCCCGCCGACACCAGCGAGCAGGATCTGCTGGCCACGGTGGAGAAATACAACAAAGACAAGAACATTCACGGCATCCTTGTGCAGTTGCCCCTGCCCAAGCATATCAATGAGACCAATGTGCTGTATGCCATTGATCCGGCCAAGGATGTGGATGGCTTCCATCCGGTGAACGTGGGCAAGATGGTGCTGGGCGAGGATTGCTTTCTGCCCTGCACGCCCCACGGTATCCTTGAGCTCCTGACCCGCAGCGGCGTGGAGACCAGCGGTGCCGAGGTGGTGATTATCGGGCGCAGCAACATCGTCGGCAAGCCCATCGCGAACCTGATGCTTCAGAAACGCAAGGCAGGCAACGCCACGATCACCCTCTGCCATACCCGCACCAAGGACATGGCCGCCCATTGCAAGCGGGCCGATATCATCATCGCCGCGGTCGGCGTGCCCAAGATGGTGACCGCGGACATGGTGAAGGACGGGGTGGTGGTAATCGATGTCGGTGTGAACCGCATCGGCAAGACCGCGGACGGCAAGGCCATTCTTGCAGGCGATGTGGATTTTGATGCGGTAAAGGAAAAAGCCTCGTATATTACCCCTGTTCCGGGCGGGGTCGGACCCATGACCATCACCATGCTGATGAAGAATACCGTACAGGCAGCCAGGCAGATTGCAGGCGTAAAATAAACGGTTGTGCAGGCATACAAAGTAATCAGAGGGCATCTGCTTTTCTGTTACATAGCAAACCCAAGATGCTGAGGACACACAAGATGGCGATCAAACGAAATGGATGTGAGGGGTGCACGGATATTACCTGCGTCTCCACGCAACAGGTTCTTTCCCAGGATATAGCCAAGAACGTCAGGACCGCCTATGACCGCGTGAAAGCGCGGGGCATGTCGGCCTGTCTGTTCGGTTCCGGCGGAACCTGTTGCCGCAACTGCAACATGGGACCCTGCCAGATCATCGACGGCGTGGAAGACATGCTCGGCATCTGCGGCGCCACCGCCGACACCGTGGCGGCCAGGAATTTCGCCCGGGTGGTTGCCGCCGGTTCTGCCGCGCACACCGATCATGCCCGGGAAATGGTAAAAGGCTTTATCGATGCGGCCAAAGGCGAAGGACCGCATCAGATCAAAGATGTGCCCAAGCTGAAAAGATTGGCCGAGGTCTTCGGTATCGTCACGGAAGAGCGTGAAATCAAGGATATCGCCATTGAGCTCGGAGAAAAGGCCCTGGCCGAATTTGGTAAGCAGGATGACGCTCCGCTTTCCATGCTGAAACGTGCCACACCCAAGCGGCAGGCCATTTGGAAGAAGCTCGGCATTGCCCCTCGCGGCATCGATCGTGAGGTGGTGGAGATGATGCACCGCACCCACATGGGTGTGGATCAAGATTACCAGAATATCATGCTTCAGGCCTCCCGGTGCGCATTGTCCGACGGGTGGGGTTCCTCGATGCTTTCCACCGAGCTGACCGACATCATGTTCGGTACTCCTGTGCCCCGTCGCGCAATCGTTGATCTTGGGGTGTTGAAAACAGACCAGGTCAACATTTGTGTGCACGGACATGAGCCATTGCTGGCAGAGGCTCTGTGCATCGCGGCCCAGGACCCGGAGATGCTGGAGCTGGCCAAGAAGCAGGGCGCCAAGGGCATCAACCTTGCCGGCGTCTGCTGCACCGGCAACGAGATACTTATGCGCCGCGGAATTCCGGTGGCCGCCGGTTTCATTCAGCAGGAGATTGTGCTTGCCACCGGCGCTGTCGAAGCAATGGTCGGTGATGTGCAATGCCTCATGCCATCCATTGTTGACGTGGCAAATAATTTCCACACTAACATTATCACCACCAACTATCGTGCCAAGATGCCCGGCGCTATCCATATCCAGTTTGAAGAACACGAGGCGCTCAATTCCGCCAAGCAGATACTGACCCACGCCATCAAAAATTTCAAGAAGCGCGGGAAGTGCTTTATCCCCCAGGAAACGAAGATGGATGTTGTGGTGGGCTTCAGTCATGAAACCATCAATACCATGCTGGGCGGACGTTTTCGTGCCAGTTACCGGCCGCTCAACGACAATATCATCAATGGCCGTATCCGCGGGGTGGCAGCCATCGTTGGTTGCGACAATTTTAAAATGGCAGACGACGCCCATGAAACCATCGTCAGGGAGTTGTTGAAAAACAACATTCTGGTTTTGGCAACAGGTTGCGCTGCGACTTCCCTCGGTAAGGCTGGCCTGCTTAATCCGGAGGCGGCTCGCTTCTGCGGCGACAGCCTGCGAGAAGTCTGTGAGACGGTTGGTATGCCGCCGGTCCTCCATATGGGTTCGTGCGTGGACAACTCCCGGATCCTCATTGCCGCCACCGAGATGGTTCGCCAGGGCGGCCTTGGGGACGACATCACCGATCTGCCCGCCATCGGCACCGCGCCCTTGTGGATGAGTGAAAAAGCTGTAGCTATTGGTCAGTACTTTGTGGCCAGTGGTGCTCAGGTTGTCTTCCAGGATTTGCCGACGACCGGGGCCAAGAATTTCAATAAGTATTTGCTTGAAGGCATAATGGGAACTTTGGGTGCCCATTGGAACGTGGCCAAGGAGCCGCTGGATATCGCCAGAATCATGATCGAGAAGATCGAGGCAAAGCGTGACGCTCTTGGCATCAATAAAAAGAAAGAGCGTGTCCTTTTTGATATGGACATGCGTCGTGACCTTGGCGGCGGCCCCCTGAAGGATGTTGGCTGCCACGGACCGAGCGCTTCTTGATTTTTCTTTGAGAGAACGTGCTGTTACCAAGCAAGAATAAGGATAAGGATCATAACCGATGAAGTCGGGAAGCCGTTTAGAACGGATTTTAACATCAGGAGAGTTCGCCGTCACCGGTGAGCTGGGGCCGCCCAAGAACGGCAATGCCGAACATGTGCGGGAAAAGGCCCGGCTGCTCAAGGGGAGTGTTGACGCGGTCAACATCACCGACTGCCAGACCGCCATTGTCCGCATGTCCAGCATCAGCGCCGGTCTGCTGACTCTGGCCGAAGGGGTTGAGCCGGTCATTCAGATGACCTGCCGCGACCGCAACCGGATCGGGATGCAGAGCGATATCCTTGGCGCTGCCGCTCTGGGGCTCAAGAACCTGCTCTGCCTAACGGGCGATCATCAGAAATTCGGCAACCATCCCGGCTCCAAGGGCGTCTTTGATATGGACTCCATCCAGCTCTTGGGCATGGTGAAGACCATGCGGGATGAGAAGAAATTCCAGTGCGGCGAGGTGATCAAGTCGCATGAGCCCAAGCTTTTTCTCGGCGCCGCGGCAAACCCTTTTGCCGGGCCGTCCGAGCAGTTCCGGGCCGCCCGGCTGGCAAAAAAGGTCGCCAATGGCGCTGATTTTGTCCAGACCCAGATCATCTACAATGTGGAACGCTTTGCCCGTTTCATGCAGGCGGTCCGCGATCTCGGCCTCCACAAAAAGGTCCACATCCTGGCAGGGGTTACCCCGCCGAAATCCGTGGGCATGGCCCGTTACATGAAGAGTTCCGTGCCGGGCATGGATGTCACCGATGAGGTGATCATGCGGATGCAGGGGGCCAAGGACAAGGAAGACGAGGGTATCAACATCTGTGTTGATATCATCCGCCAGGTCCGGGAGATAGAAGGGGTGGCCGGGGTCCATATCATGGCCATCGAATGGGAGAGCGCCGTGCCGGAGATCGTCAGCCGGGCAGGGATTGCCACCCGTCCGGTCTTTGCCGACGAGCCGGTTGCCCTTGCGGCGCCGGTTTCGGCCATCGAAATCCGGACTGCGGCGGCCGGGGGTGAGGAAGGTGATGCTGTCCTGGCGGCAGCCAAGGTTGAGGCAGAAAAAATTATCGCCGCGGCCAAGGCGGAAGCCGCCCGGTACCGTGCGTCAGCCAGCAGCGTCAGCGGCGCGGCCGGTACCAGCGGCGCCGGTGCGGTTGATCAGGCAAGGATTGAAATAGAAGAAGCAGGAGAGGATGCGATGAACGAAAAAGAACGGCAAATGGCGCTTGACTCGGTACGTCTCGGTCTCGATGCGCTGAAAAAGGCCTACGGCTTGTCGGACGATCAATTTGATGCCCTGGTGAAATTTGCCGGGGCAGAGGCTATTCTCAAGCGCGAGCCGGTGCTCGCCGTTCCTGCTTCTCCGGCACCAGCCCCGGTTGCTCAGGCAGCTCCGGCTGCCCCGGCTGTAACTGCTGCGCCTGCACCGGTGCAGGACGAGAGCGCGGCCAAGAAAGCCGCCGAGGCTGCAGCCGCGGATGAGGCAAAGAAGGCGGAGGCCGCCAAGAAGGGGGCTGCCGACAAGGCCGCGGAAGAGGCCAAGAAGGCCGAAGCTGCGAAAAAGGCAGCCGAGGCTGCGGCCGCGGATGAGGCGAAAAAGGCGGAAGCCGCCAAGAAAGCCGCCGCTGACAAGGCCGCGGAAGCGGCCAAGAAACCCGTCGCGCCCGAGGCGAAGAAGGCTGCCCCTGCAGCTTCCGCTGCGGCCGTTGGCGCGGCTGAGCTCACTCTGGAAAAAACGCCCCTGAACGAACGGGCCGCCAAGGTTCCCGAAGCCTCTTACAAGCAGGCATACACCGGCGCCATCCGCCAGACACTTTTGGGTGACGAGGCAAGCGGCATCAAGGTGGGCGGTGCAAACACCCTGCCGTTCCATCTCTTCGAAGGGACCATGGGCAACAACCCCAAGATCGCCTTTGACGTGCTTGATGTCAAGCCCGATGAATGGCCGGATTCCCTGGCCCGCCATTATCAGGATGTTTTGGACAATCCCGTGGCCTGGGCGCAGAAATGCGTCAAGGAATACGGCGCGGACGCCATCTGCATCTCCATGGTCAGCACCGACCCCAACGGCCTGAACCGGCCTGCAGGCGAGGCGGCAAAAGCCGCGGCCGAGGTGGTGAAAAGCATCGAGGTGCCGGTCATTGTCTGGGGTTGCGGCAACGGCGAAAAGGACACGGAGACCCTGCGGGAGATCACCTCGCTCATCGGCGACAAGAAGGTGTGTCTGGCGCCGCTTTCCGACAGCAACTACCGGGCCATCGGCGCCACGGCCATGGCCTTCCGGTATCCCATGGTCGCAGCCTCGCCCATTGACGTGAACCTGGCCAAGCAGCTCAATATTCTCCTTGAGAATCTCGGGGTCTCCCTGGATTCCGTGTTGATCGACCCCTCCATCGGCGCGCTGGGCTACGGCATCGAGTACACCTATTCGGTCATGGAGCGGATTCGCCTTGCCGCCCTGACCCAGAAAGACGAGAAGCTGCAGGTGCCCTTCATCTGCAACCTGGGCCGCGAGGTCTGGAAGGCCAAGGAATGCCGGCTGCCTTCCGACGAGATGATCGGCGATCAGGAGACCCGGGGCATCCTCATGGAGGCCATCACCGCTTCCTGCATGCTGATGGCAGGGGGCGAGCTGATGATCATGCGGCATCCGAGAGCGGTCTCTCTGACCAAGTCGCTGATCAACGGTCTCATGGGTTAGCCGTCGTTCAAGATTTAGAATACCGGGACCGGCATAAGGTGCCGTAACGAAAAATCAAGCAAGTAGAGATTGTTTCGTAACGGCTCCTGAATTTTCTGAAATTGTGCATTTATCGACTGTAATGCTGATAAGCCTCACAGAGTTAAAGCTGAGTTGAGCAGCCTTGCTGCTCAAACGAAACTTATGCCCTTTGGGTTAAAGAGGAGATTACCAAATGTCTAAGATCATCTGTTCAGCCGCCATCCGCGGGGCTCACAAGATTGTTGATATGGCGGAAGCGAAGTTCGAGGAGGTCCTCAAGAAGTACGGGCCAGAGCAGGAGGTGCATTTCCCGAACACCGCCTACTTTCTGCCGGTTATTTACAGTATGCTGGGCGCCAAGGTGCAAAATCTCGGCGACATGAAGGATATCTTCAAGGAATGCCGTACCCTTTTGCCGGAACAGGTGAGCGAGAATATCTGGCTGCCGTACCTCGCCCCGGCCCTTGATGCGGGCATGGCCACCTTTTTTGCCGAGGAGATGTACGAGGCCATCCGGTATCTGGAGACCCCTGATTTCTATACGAAGACCGAAGATCCGCTGGAGAACAATATCTGGCTGGGCGCGGCTGACGACGTTATCTTCCGGAAGCGCGGCGTTGAGTTCGTGGACGGCACCGCGCCCGGTTTTGCCGCGATCATGGGCACCCCGGACAACAACGAGGTTGCCTCGCGCATCGCCTTGGAGTTGCAGGAGAAGAACCTCTATATCTTCATGCACGATCAGAGTAACGGCAAGAACATGGCCGAGCGTCTGGTGGAAAACAAGGTGCAGGTCGGCTGGAACACCCGCCTGGTGCCCTTTGGCAAGAGCTACACCTCGGCGGTCTTCGCCATCGGCTTTGCCTGCCGCGTGGCCATGGCCTTCGGCGGCATCAAGCCCGGCGACTACAAGGGCAACCTGATCTACAACAAGGACCGGACCTTCGCCTTTGTCATGGCCTTTGGCCCGGTTTCCGACGAGTGGTACGCCAACGCTGCCGGCGCCATTAATTGGGGCTTCCCCACCATCTCCGACTACGATATTCCCGAGATACTGCCCACCGGGATCTGCACCTATGAGCATGTGGTCAGCCGCGTGCCCCATGAGGAGATTGTCCAGAAGGCCATCGAGGTGCGCGGGCTCAAGGTCAACGTCACCAAGATCGATATCCCCTTGTCCTTTGGCCCTGCCTTTGAGGGCGAACGTATCCGCAAGGACGACCTCTTCATGGAATGCGGCGGCGGCCGGACCTCGGGGGTTGAGGTTTTGGTTTCCAAGGATATGTCCGAGGTTGAGGACGGCAAGGTCACCGTCGAAGGGCCGGACATCAAGGACATCCAGGTGGGTCAGAATCTGCCCCTCGGCATCCTGGTCGAGGTTGCCGGACGCGGCATGCAGTCGGACTTCGAGCCCATCCTCGAGCGCCAGTTCCATCACCTGATCAACTACATCCAGGGCATCATGCACATGGGCCAGCGGAACATCATGTGGCTCCGGATCGGCAAGGCTGCGGTGGAAAAGGGCTTTTCCCTCGCCCATATCGGCAAGGTGCTGCACGGCAAACTGCATCAGGAGTTCGGCGCCATTGTCGACAAGATCCAGGTCAAGATCTATACCGAGCTGGACAAGGTGGAAGAGGTGCAGGAGCTTGCCCGCAAGGTCTATGCAGAGCGCGATGAGCGCCTGGGCTCCATGACCGACGAGACCGAAGAGGTCTTCTACTCCTGCACCCTGTGCCAATCCTTTGCCCCGAGCCATGTCTGCGTCATCACCCCGGAGCGGATCGGGATGTGCGGCGCTTACAACTGGCTGGACGGTAAGGCCTCCTTTCAGATCAACCCCACCGGCCCCAATCAGCCGATCCAGAAGGGCGACTGCCTGGATGAGAAGCTCGGCCGCTTCAAGGGGATCAACGATTTTGTCGATCAGACCTCCCGCGGGGCTGTAACAGATCTTGCCTTGTACTCCCTGATGAACAGTCCGATGACCGCTTGCGGCTGTTTCGAAGCCATTGCCGCCATGCTGCCCCAGTGTAACGGGATCATGGTGGTCAACCGCGATTACAGCGGCATGACCCCTTCCGGGATGAAGTTCACTTCCTTGGCCGGTATGGCCGGCGGTGGCGCGCAGACCCCTGGCTTCATCGGCGTTTCCAAGCATTTCATGACCAGCCCCAAGCTGTTTGTCGCCGAGGGCGGGTTGCAGCGCATGGTCTGGCTGCCCAAGATGATGAAGGAAGAGATCAAGGACAAACTCATGGAGCGGTGCAAGGAAATCGGCATGCCGGAATTTTACGACATGATCGCCACCGAGGAGAACGGCACCACGGAGGAGGAAATCCTCGCCTTCATGAAAAAAGTAGGGCATCCGGCCCTTGAGATGGAAGCGCTTGTTTAAGAAAAGATAGGTTTAAGGAGAAAGGTGCAAGGTTAAAGGCGAAAGCGTAACAACTTATTCACGCTTCTATCTCGCGACCTTGTGCCTTTAACCTTTAACCTTTAACCTATTTTCTGGAGGAACAGACAGATGGCTTTAACAGGTATTCAAATCCTCAAGATGCTCCCCAAGAAGAACTGCGGGGAGTGCGGCATTCCGACCTGTCTTGCCTTTGCCATGAAGGTGGCGGCCGGACAGACGGAAATCGGCGAGTGTCCGTATGTGAGCGATGAGGTAAAGGAGCAGATCGGCGAAGCATCCGCCCCTCCGATCCGGACCATTAAGATCGGCTCCGGGGACAGCGCCTACACCACCGGCGGCGAAACCTGTCTGTTCCGTCATGAAAAACGGTTTGAGAACCCCACCGGCATCGCGGTGTTGGTCACCACCGATATGAATGACGGTGATATCGATGGCCGCATCAACCGGTTCAAGACCCTGCGCTACGAGCGGGTCGGCGTTCTGCTCAAGGCTGAATTGATCGCAATCAAGGACACCAAGGGCGATGGCGCTGCTTTTACCGCCCTGACCAAGAAGGTGTTGGATTCCGCCGCCGATGCCGGCATCATCCTGATGAGCGACAAGGCTGACAATCTCAAGGCTGCTGCGGCCGCCTGCGGAGAACGCAAGCCTCTGCTCTACGCCGCCACTGCTGACAATGCCGAGGCCATGGCCGCTGTGGCCAAAGAGACCGGGTGTGCTCTGGTCGCCAAGGGGACCAATCTCGACGACACCGTGGCGGTTTCCGAAAAGCTTATTGCCGCAGGCCTCAAGGATCTGATGCTCGACTCCGGCGCCCGCACGGTTCGTGCCGCCTTGGAAGACAGCGTGGTGGGGCGGCGTTCCGCCATCCGCGCCAAATTCAAACCCCTGGGTTTTCCGACCATCACCTTCCCCTGCGAGATCTCCGCAGATCCGTTGATGGAGGCCATGGTCGCCTCGGTGCTCATTGCCAAATACGCCGGTATCGTGGTGCTTTCCGATCTGCAGGGCGATATCCTCTTCCCGCTGCTTCTGGAGAGGCTGAACATCTTCACCGATCCGCAGCGGCCCATGGTGGTTCAGGAAGATGTTTACAACATCAACGGCCCCACCGAGGATTCCCCGGTTCTGATCACCTGCAACTTCTCGCTCACCTACTTCATCGTTTCCGGGGAGATCGAGGGAAGCAAGGTGCCTTCCTGGTTGCTGATCAAGGACACGGAAGGTCTTTCGGTTCTCACCGCCTGGGCGGCGGGCAAGTTCGGCGCGGACATGATCGCCGCGTTCATGAAGAAATCCGGGATCGAGTCCAAGGTCAAGCATCGGGAGCTTATTATCCCAGGGTATCTTGCCTCCATGAAGGGCGAACTTGAAGAAGAGCTGGCCGGTTGGACCATTACCATCGGTCCCCGTGAAGCCGGACATCTGCCCGCCTTCTTGAAGGAATGGAAGCCTGCGGCTTAAAAAATAGGCGCAAGGAGCAAGGTTAAAGGAACAAGGATAAAATCTTGTGTCCGGCGCCTTAGCCTTTGGCCTTGAACCTTTGGCCTTGAACCTTTAGCCTTGAACCTTTAGCCTTGAACCTTTAGCCTTGAACCTATCTTCTATGAATATCACAATCAACGGGTATGAAATTGTTGCCGAAGAAGGGATCACCATCCTGGAAGCGGCAAAACGGGCGGATATCCATATTCCCACTCTCTGCTACGTGAACAAGGGGACTTCGGATATTCCTTGCGAGATCTGCGTGGTCAGCGTGGACGGGATTGAGACGCCGGTGCGCTCCTGTATAACCCCCGTACAAGAAGGGATGCGGATCACCACCGAGTCCAAGGAATTGCAGGCCAAGCGCGCCGAGCGCATGACCCTCCTGATGGAGACCCATTTCGGCGACTGCAAAGCTCCTTGCAATCTTACCTGTCCCGGGCAGATCAACGTGCAGGGCTACATCGCCCATGTTGCGAAAGGCCAGTATGAAGAGGCCCTGCGCCTGGTCATGGAACGCAATCCCTTTCCCTTTTCCGTGGGCCGGGTGTGCCCCCGGTTCTGCGAGACCCGCTGTCGCCGGATTCTTGTGGATGAGCCGGTGTCCATCAACCATCTCAAGCGCTTTGTCGCTGACTGGTGCATGGCCCACAAGATTGAACTGCGCATCCCCCGTGATGCATCCACCGGCAAAAAAATCGCCGTTATCGGCGGCGGGCCCTCCGGCTTGACCGGCGCCTACTATCTGGCCCGCAAAGGCCACGATGTCACGGTGTTCGAATCCGCGCCCAAACTTGGCGGCATGTTGCGCTACGGCATCCCCGACTACAAGATCCCCCAGGATGTGCTTGATTATGAGATCAGCACCATCCTGCGCATGGGAATCAATGTCCGTTTGAGCCAGAAGTGGGGCGAGGATTTCACCCTGCAATCTCTCAAGGACCAAGGCTACGAGGCCATCCTCATCGCCACCGGCACTCCGGTGGACGAGAGCCTGGATGTTCCGGGTTGTGCTCTGCCCAAGGTGATCCTGGCTACAAAATTCCTGCGGGATATGTCCGAGGGCAAGGCTGGCAAATACGGCCGCTCCGCCGTGGTTTTTGGCGGTAACAATGTGGCCATGGAGGTTGCCCGTTCCTTGTTGCGCAACGAAGTCGGCCAGGTCACCATCATTTATCCCCGGGCCCAGACCGAGATGTCGGCCAACCAGCGCAATATCCGGGTGGCGGAAAAAGAGGGCGTCCAGTTTCTGCTCATGGCTTCGCCGGTGAACTTCAGCGATACCAATAACGGCATTGCCGTGCAATTGATCCGGACCAAGCTTGGTGAGCCCGACGAGAAGGGCATCCGTTACCCCGAGGCGATTCCCGGGTCCACGGTGAACATCAAAGCTGATACCGTCATTGTCGCGCAGGGCTTAAGCGCCTGCCGCGAGAAATTCGAGGGCGGCGAGTTGGAGTCGACCCTGGAGCTGACCCCGAAATGTAATATCAAGGCCAACCCGAGAACCTCGCTGACCAACCATCCCGGCATCTACGCGGCCGGTGACGTGACCAGCGGCCCCCGTTCGGTGATCCAGGCCGTGGTTGCGGCTCGGCGGGCAGCGGAGAATATCCATGCCCAGGTCATGGGGATTACCAAGACCGTGGCCGA
>Ga0310040_1002393_pt1 | contig 11920 bp, 9 predicted proteins | sample EPASupsiteHSE623_FD_200237 | JGI IMG/M metagenome (GOLD analysis project Ga0310040, IMG submission 200237) | Bioremediated contaminated groundwater from EPA Superfund site, New Mexico - Sample HSE6-23 (v2) (version 2) | ecosystem: Environmental > Aquatic > Deep subsurface > Groundwater >... | reverse complement strand
CCTGCAATGCCGAATGGAATTCAACGCCGTCGTAGAACCAAATCCAGCCATTTCGAACGTTGTTGCCTTTCACGGTGAAGGTGGTCAGAAGCTGTCCGCCTGAAAGCGCGAGGCTGTCGACGATTGGCCGCATGATAGCCGGAGTGGAGAAAGCGGGGATAGAGGCTGTGGCTTCATCATCAAGACAGTAGACATATGAATATCCTCCTATGGATGTAGAGCCAGGCTTTCCCATTATGAAGCTATAGGTGTCGCTTTCCCCATTGGTACGTAACATCTTCGCGGTGAGCGCGCCGATCCCCCGACGCTATTGGTGTCCGTATGGAAGTATCTATCTTTATCAATCGTCCAATATGAGTCGGGATTGTCGGGCAGGTAAATCCTCACATATTCGATGTCGGACGCGCTAAGGTCTTCTTTAAAATACTTCGAAACTATAGGTGAGCGACGGCTTTACTTCGCTTTCTGCCGCCCAACGATCGCTTGCCACGTTCTCAATGAACCAGCCAACGTCTTCAATCGTCACTGTTTTTGAGCCACCGATGGGCAAAGAACAAGAGTACTGTAGGAATAGTATACTCCCTGATCGCGCCGGAAGGAAGAGCAGAACGATTATCGCTAGCTTTGGCGCGAATACTGCATTAGACTATTGGTAACGAACTAACGAAAACCTAAGTTTTACAGACTTCGGTAAGCATCGGGGTGAAGATAATGGGCAAAACGCTGCGGGTACTGAACGTCGAAGATTCCGACAATGACGCGATTCTCACAAAGCATGCGCTGGAGAAGGGCGGTTACACGCTGGAATTCGAAAGGGTGAATACAGCCGAAGCCATGCAGGCCGCCCTGGGGACGAAGTATTGGGATCTCGTGCTTTCCGACTATCATCTTCCCCATTTCAGCGGCCTTCAGGCCATCGCGATACTGAAAAAAATGAATCTGGATCTCCCTTTCATCATCGTCTCAGGAGCCATAGGCGAAGAGACGGCGGTAGGAGCCATGAAAGCCGGAGCCCACGACTACATCATGAAGGGGCATCTTCAGCGCCTCGTGCCGGCGGTGGAGAGAGAGCTCCTGGAAGCGAGTGTCAGAGAGGAGCACAGAATCACCCTGGAGGAACTCAAAGCCAATAAGGCGCAACTTTCCAACGCCCTGGAAATCGCTCATCTTGGCCACTGGGAATACGACGTTTCCAGGGACATTTTCACTTTCAACGACCAATTCTACAAGCTTTTCAAGACCACGGCGGAAAATGTCGGCGGCTATACGATGAGTTCAGGGGAATACGCAAAGCGCTTCGTACATCCGGACGACATAGAAATCGTCACGCAGGAAACGCAAAGAGCCATTGAAACGAAAGATCCGAATTTCAGTAGACAGATCGAACACCGCATCCTGTACGAAGACGGGACGATAGGCGATATCGCAGTACGCTTCTATATCATCAAGGACGAGCATGGGATTACGCTCAAGACATACGGCGTGAATCAGGACATCTCGGAAAGCAAAAAGGTTGAGCGCTCTCTCCGGGAAAGCGAAAGGAAATACCGTCTCATCACCGAGACTATCGCCGATGTTGTGTGGACCTGTGACCTTGATTTCAAGGTTACTTATATAAGCTCTTCTGCGGAAAAAATGTACGGAGAGCCCGTCAAGGTTCAGAAAAATCGTACCGCGGATGAGAGGTTCCCTCCCGAATCGCTCAAACAGCTACGCGAAGTATTGTCCGAAGAACTTGAAAAAGAAACCGATGACTCGATCGATAAAAACAGATCACGGCTAATGGAAGTGCAGGGTTGCCGCGCTAACGGCACGAAATTTTGGGTTTCCATGAATGTATCATTCCTTAGGGACGAGTGTGGAAAGGTTATTGGATTGCACGGAGTATCCCGCGATATCTCCGAACGCAAACGAAATGAGGATGAAATTCTTCGCAACGAGGCCAGACTGGAAGGCTTACTGAGGATCGCCCAACACAAGGCAGCTTCGATTCAGGAACTTCTCGATTACGCCCTTGAGGAAGCGATTCAACTAACCGACAGCAAGCTTGGCTATATTTATTTCTATGATGATGAAAGCAAGGAATTTACCCTCAACACATGGTCTAAAGAAGTCATGGATGAATGCAATATACCCAATGCTCCTAGAACCTACCGGCTGGAAATGACGGGGATTTGGGGCGAAGCGGTAAGGCAGGCTAAACCTATCATCCTCAATGATTTCCAATCTCCGCATCCTTTGAAAAAGGGGTACCCGGATGGACATGCGCGGATCTACAAATACTTAACCGTTCCGATCTTCTCGGGCGAGAAGATCGTGGCGGTGGCCGGTGTGGCGAACAAAGCGGAGGACTACAACATCTCAGACGTCAGGCAGTTAACCTTGCTGATGGACTCGATATGGAGAATCCTCGAGGCAAAACGATTGACAGAGGCTCTGCTCAAGACTGAGGGAAAGTACCGAAGCATCTTCGACAATGCGCAGGAAGGCATTTTTCAGACGAATAAAGAAGGCAGATTTCTCACCGCGAACAAGGCGATGGCGACCATGGTCGGCTATACGTCTCCCGAGGATCTCATCGTCAATATCAAAAATATCGTATCGGAAATGTATGTCGTTCCCGCCGATCGATTCCGTTTATTGAAGGAGATCGATGAGCAAAATTTCGTTAAGGGATATATCTGTCAGTATTATCGCCGGGACAGAAGCATCATTTGGGTATCGATAGACCAGCACGCCGTCCGGGACAGCAAGGGGAATATTCTCCATTACGAGGGCTTCTGCGAAGATATCACCGAGCGACAATTGAGCACCGAGCGCCTGCGGAAGGCGTTGGGAGCCACGGTCTCCGCAATCTCCGCCGCCGTCGAAGCCAGGGATCCTTATACGGCGGGGCATCAGAGCCGGGCGGCTAGCCTGGCTCAAGCGATCGGCGCGGAGATAGGTTTATCCGCCGATCGTATTGAGGGAATTCGCCTGGCCGCATCCATTCACGATCTCGGAAAACTGTCCGTTCCAGCCGAAATTCTGACAAAACCCAAAAAATTGCTAAAGATAGAGTCCGATCTCATCAAGATTCATTCCCAAGCCGGGTATGACATTCTTAAGGATATCGAGTTCCCGTGGCCGATCGCGCGTATCGTCCTGGAACATCATGAGCGTATGGATGGATCAGGTTATCCGCACAATCTGGCGGGGGATCAAATACTGCTGGAGTCCCGGATCGTGGCAGTCGCCGATGTCGTTGAGTCGATGGCTACCTATCGTCCTTATCGACCGGCCTTGGGAATTGAGGCGGCTCTCGATGAGATCGACAAGAATAAGGGGCTCCTCTATGACAGGGATGTCGTGGAAGGTTGCCTGCGATTATTCCGCGAGAAAAGGTACAGTCTCGCATAAATAGGCTTTTGCCATGATGACGGGGCAGGGTTCGCTTTCAGGAAAATGTGAACTGATCCGGATTGCTAAGTTCAAGGTGAAGCAATAATCCCCTCAACTAAATCTGGCATGCCTTTTTCGGAAGTCCGATAGCGAGTATCACCGCGGCGGCGAGCGAAAGGAAAGCGCCCAACGCGAACGGAACCACAGGACCAAATATATTCCACAAGAAACCAGCGATCACGCTCGCGGGAAGCAGCGCGATTCCGACGATCGTGGAATGAAGGCCGAGCACGGTGCCCTTAAGTTCCTTGGGCGCGATCTCAGCTATGAAGGCGCGTTCGACGCCGGCCGTCATGGCGGTGAAGACTCCGTACAAGGCGAAAGCCGCGACGATGACCGCTTTACCTGTGGCCCAGGCAAAGCCTGCGTACACGATCGCGAATGTCACATACCCGGCGACCAGCACCCATTTTCTCCCGACGCGGTCGGATATCCTGCCGAGCGGTATGGAAAGAAGGGAGGTGACGATGTTGTACAGGAAATACAGCAGCACCACCGTGGCCGAATCGAACCCCATGTTTTTTGCCCGCAGGAGCAGGAAGGTGTTCGAGGAATTGCCGAGGGTAAAGATGAACACGACAACCAGATAGAGTTTCAGGCGCGAATCGAGATTCCGGAGACTGCTAAAGACGTTGAGCGGCGCCTTTGACTCGCGCGGTTTGTGCGTCTCCTTGATGAATATGAACATGAAGAGGGCGGCGAGCGTCGGAATGGCCGAAAGCAGGAAAATTCGCTTGTACGCGAATTCGCCGTTGCCGGTCTTCATTATGAAAAACGCGAGGAGAATGCCCGCCGCGGATCCGGCCATGTCGAGAGCCTTATGAAGGCCAAACGAGTGCCCAAGCTTTTTCGAATCGCTGCTCTCGCTGACAAGCACATCGCGCGGTGCCGTCCTGATGCCTTTTCCGAAGCGATCGATGACCCGCGCGGCGAGCACGCCCACCCAGGAACTGGCGAAAATGAGGGCCAGCTTATATATAAGTCCCGTGGAATAGCCGAAGAAGGCGATGGGCTTTTTCTTCCGGTATTTATCCGTGGCGTAGCCGCTGAATACCTTGAGGAGGCTCGCGAGGCTTTCGGCGATTCCCTCGATCACGCCGACGAGAGCGGGCGTGGCGCCGAATACGGTCGTCAGATACATGGGAATGAGGGGATAGACCATCTCGGTGCTCAGATCGGCGAAAAAGCTGACAAGCCCAATAAATATTACGTTGTTCATCGTTAGGTCAACCTTTCGGGTACAGTATAGACGATAGGCGACGCGGCGCCGATCCTTCCGACGAGGGTCAGTCTCTTGTCGACCGCGAGCGAAAACGCGGCCGTCGTGGGAATGCTTCGCGAAACCACGAGGGGAATGCCCGCGGCGACAGCCTTGGCCGCCATGTCCGCGGCGATGCGGCCGGAACTGATGAGGCAGCATCGCGAAAAATCCACTTTTTCTCGGAGGCCGCGGCCTATGGCTTTGTCAACGGCGTTGTGTCGGCCAACGTCTTCAAAGACGAAGACGGACCCATCCTCGGGGACGAGAGCGGCGCAGTGTATGCCGCCTGTCGTTTTGTAGAGCCTGGCCTGGTCGAACATCTCCCGGGCCCAATCGCGCAGGGATGCCATGGCGAAGATCCGCGATGAAGAAAGACGGGCGAGCCTATCGCTATAGATAATCGAAGCCGAACCCGCGCCGCAGGCCGAGGGAACGACGGCAAAGCCAGTCTCGCGGGCGATATCATGGGTACATTTGATGTGCACGCGCGAATTATCGGGACAAACCCACAGACTCAAGACTTCGTCCATGGAAGCTATGAGTCCGCCGCTGAAAAGGTGGCCCAAGGCGAGAACCTCCAGATCGAAGGGACTGCACATTAGCGTAACAAGGTCTCTTCCATTTACCTCGAGGGTGACGGCGCTTTCCGGAGCCAGGAGGCGATTTCTGGAATCGGGAAACGAATCGATGTCCGAAGTCGATGAAACGTCCATATAGCGGCTTGCGTCCATTCGGCAATCCTCCCTGGGTCGCGAGGCATAGTATAGCCTCCCTGGATGAGGCCGAACAGTTCTCTCCCAAGCGTCACGAAGCCCTGAAGGATCTATGACGCATGGAAACACGCTCAGCCTCACTTTGCGCGTCCGGCGCCCCGCTTTAGCAGCATCGAATTGATCGCCAAGCCGGCGAGGAGAAGCAGCGTGCCTAGGAGCTTGCGCAGTTCCAGATTTCCCGCTTTGGAGTAATCGATGAGAATGCCGGCGAGGGCCTGGCCGGAAAAAACGAGCAGGGTGGCGGAAAAAGCCTTTATCCGCGGAAAAATGAGATTCATCGATGTCACGACCACGACTCCCATAGTGCCGCCCCCGAGGGCGAGAAAGGGGCCGGCGGCCTTCACCGAACGCAGCGAGCCGCCGATATCGGGCCTCGCCGCGGCCACGATGGCCAAGGTCGTCGCGAGACCGACGATATAGTTGGTGCGCGTGCTCCGCAGAACGCCGATTTTACGGCCAAGCTCGGAGTTGAGGGTGAAGGAGAGCGCTGGTATCGCTCCCGACACGAGAGCCGCCATCATCGCGAGAATGTCGGCGCGCCAGCGTCCGCCCGCCATCACCATCACGCCGGAAAGCGCCAATGCCAACCCCGGCAGGCTGCGGAGGCTCAAGGGATATTTTTTTCGGCCAAGGAATCCCGCGGCGTCTATCGCGACAGAACAGAGGGTCTGGCCGAGAAGAGCGAGCGCGACCGCCAGGGACGCGCCGAGAACGCCGAACGCGTAGTTGTTGGAAAACACCGTACCGACGCCGATAAACCCTCCGAGATAATTGTAGAAGGGAAGACGGTCCGGCAGTTTCGGCAGATCCGACTGCCCTGGCAGCCTCGGCAGTCCCGCCCGCCGAACCCTCCGCGGTTCACGCCTTGCCAGAAGGACGATGGAAACCGCGACAAGTCCCGCTATATGAATGGTAAGCGCCGCCACCAAATTACCGGTGATCGCGGAAAGACGGCTGTTCAGACCGTTCATGATCGTGATGAGAGCGCCGACGAGAGGCGCTAGCGCGCTGTACATATGCTGTGCTCCTTTCCCATACCTCTAGTATCCCACTATACTTGAGACAGCAATAGGACATATGTCCTATAATCGAAAAAAAGGGGCGCAAAGTGGAAATAGTGGAGAACTACGCGCGGCGGTACTCTCTCGACAGGCTTCTCTCCGCCGATCTCGTCGAGGCATTGTTTCCGCTTCACCGAAAGCCGGGCGAATACATCATTGTGGCCGGCGATCCGGTGCGCGATCTCCTGTTCTTCGTGGCAGGCAGGAGCAAGGCCTACAACACCTTGGACAACGGCGCGAGCATTCTTGCCGCTTTCTACGCGCCCTTCGATGTCTTCGGCGAAGCCGAGCTCTTTTCATCGGAGCGCTACGCGCTGAGCGTGGAGGCCATCTCGGAAACGGTCTGTCTCGGGCTCCCGATCGCGGCCATCAAAAAAGCCGCCGGGCGCAATGAACAGCTATTCATGTACCTCTGCGGCAGGCTGGGCGCAAAGCTCCTGGACCGCAACCTCGCCGAATCGATAAATTTGCGTTATCCGGTGGAAAGCCGTCTGGCCAGCTACCTCCTCGCCTCGACGGACTCAGAGGGTCGCATCCTCGGAACGGACAATCTCGGGGAACTTGCCGATTATCTCGGGGCCAGCTACCGTCAGCTCGCGCGGATCGTGCGCCGGTTCCGGGACGAGGGCGTCATGGAAACGGCGAGAGGCCGAATCAGGGTCCTGGACAGGACGAGACTCGAGCCTCTCGCCGGCGATTTGTACAGGCACACGGGCAGCCGCCTCTCCCCTCAGGCCTTCCTCAAATGACCGTCTCGCCGTCGGGGAAGGCCCGGGCTCGACCGCTTCAGCGAAGCCTCACTCGATCTCCTCGATCGCGAGGGGGAATTTGGAGAGCGGCTCGCAACCTTCTTTCCCTATGAGGATGGGATTTTCATAGCGGAAGCCCACTCCCTCGTCGGGAGCGGCGTACTGCATGGCGCAGATGAGGAGTTCGCCCGCCTTGTAGGCGTGATCGGGGTCGGTCCAATAGGGGAAAGGGCCCTCGTCGGCGCGCCCTATCCGCCATTCGTCGCCGAAAAGGCCGATGCCGTGCTCGCAGCCCGGGAGCAGGAAGTCGGCGCAGCCAAGGGTTTCGGCTCGGTCCATCATCGCCATCTGAAGAGATGAGGGCGTGGCGCCTTCCTTGTAGTTGTCGAGGACGGTGGAGACGAGATCGACGAAGTTGTCCGCGTGCCGTCGCAGGCGCGCGCTGGCCGGTCCTATCAGGTAGTTGTGCGAGTGGTCGCCCAGGGCGAGCATGAACATCGAGTGAAAGTCCAGCATGAGCGGCTCTCCCGAGCGGAATTCCCGCGTCGTGGGAGGCGTGCACGCGCCGAGACCCGTGCGGTATCCTGAGGAAATCTCGTTCAAGCCTGCGAAGTTCCATTCGGAGACGGAGCCTGAACGGCGCATAGCCAAAGCGGCGATTCCCGCGATCTCGGTCTCGGTCATGCCGCGCCAGCCACCGTGCTCCAGCGCCGCGCGGGCCGCCTTCTGCCCTTCGTCGACGATGCGCGAAGCCTCCCGGAAACGGGCGATCGTACCGGAATCCTTGATGAAGGAGAGTTCGTCCACGATTCCATGCGCGTTGACAAGTTCCCAGCCGGGTAAGGCAACCTTCAGGGCTTCCCATTCGTAATGGCTCAGGTTCCCCTCGGGGGTGTAGCTGGAGATGCCATCCTCGACGCCGAGCCTTCCCGCCGCGATGCCGAATTCATCCACCAATACCGATGAAATGACCGACATCTGATCCTGACCGCCCATGGGTGCGTAAGCCCTGACGTTGTCCGAAGGCAGCCAGGTCTCATCAGCCACCCTGGCCGCGTCGACGATGAAGGTGAAGAGCACGGGGGCCCCTTCCCCCGGGATTACGAGATAGCTGCGCCAGGGGCAGAATGCGTCCAGCACGAAGCTCAAGGTCCTCGGTCTCGTGCCCAGGTACGCGTCGATTCCCTTTTCGGCCATCGATTTCTGGATGGCGCGAACTCGGGCGGGGTTATCGATCCAATACTGACTTGCGCGATCTATTGTTCTTGGCATGTTGAGCTCCTAATAATCGGTCGGGATGCCCGCGAGCACCTTGTTCACTCGATCGGCGAGAGGCGCCAGGCGAACAGCCTTGGCCATGTTGCCGCGAAGCTTGAGTTTGCCCGTCATGAGAGCCCTGGTCGAACTTAGTTCGCCCCGGGTTATCGCCGCGAAGGTCTCGTATGTTCCCCTGATCGAGAACTCTGCCGCCGGGGCCTGCCCCGCGCCAGTCTCGAAACGAGTCACCTTCCCCTCCGCGCATTCGAGAAAGAGGTACATTTCCCCCCCGCCAGGGCATGCTTCGTAGATGTCCGCCATCGACGTGCTCACGCCGTTCATCTTGCTCGTGTCGAGCTCTGCCGTCAGGCGCGCGAGACCCGCGTCGCGCCACTCGGGCCCGAGATAGGCCAATTTCTCTTTCATAATTCAGTCCCCCTTATCGCTTTGTATCATTGAGGCCTCGGTCACGGCCCGCGCGGGATCGCGGACGCGTAGCCCGTTGAGCACGAGATCGAGGCTCTGTTCGAAAAGAAGCGTTTCGCCGGCTTCTTCCTCCACATAGGCTTTTTCTATGAAGAGTTGATAGAGAGAAAAGAGAACGCGCGCGGCGATGCGGGGATCGGGGACGGCAAAAGCGCCGACCACCATTCCTTCGCGGATGAAACGTTCGAGGATGTCCACCGAACGGCGGTTGATCGCTTCGAAAGGATCCTCGGCGTCCACGACGGGGAAGAGAGCCGGGTCCCCGGCGAGAATCCTGCGCAGGCGGGGCTCGCCGGCCAGATGCCGGAACGCGGTCAAGCAGAGAAGCCTAAATCGCTCCAGCGGATCGCCGGAAGCCTCGGCGGCCTGCACCGCCTCCGCCTGCCACGACTCGAAAGCGTGCTTCACCGCCTTACGGTAGAGGTCCTGCTTGTCGTGGGCGTAGCGATACAAGGTGCCGACCGCCAGCCCAAGGCGCTTCGCGATATCTTCCATGCATGCCTTGCGGAATCCGAATTCCGCGAACACATCGAGCGCGGCCTCATAGATGATCGTCTGTTTTTGGTTCCGCTTTTGTGAATTTATGAATTTTTCGCTCACATATTCATTTTTATCTCATTTACGCGGATTGTCAATGAAAATTGACGCCGCGAAAATGAAAAACCGCGATGAAAGGACAAAACCCGCGTTTATGGTCTCATTCTTGACAGTCCCGGCGATCGGGTCAACGCTCGCGAAGGATAAGGTCCTCGTATGTTTCGCGACGCACCGAAAGGCGATGTGAACCATCCTTGGTCATGACGACGGCGGGACGGGGAATGCGATTATAGTTCGAGGCCATGGAGTGGTTGTAGGCTCCCGTGGAGAAAACGGCGAGGATGTCGCCCGGTTCTGGATCGGGCAGGTCGAGGTCGCGTATGAGGATATCCCCCGTTTCGCAGCACTTGCCCACCACCGTCACCGTGGTACCGCTCGCCCGATCCGCCTTATTGGCGCAGAGGGCGTGGTATTTCGCCTCGTAGAGAGCCGGGCGGATGTTGTCGGCCATGCCCCCGTCGACGCCGACGTAGGTGCGAATGTCGGGTATCGTCTTGACTGAACGGAGAGTATAAAGGGTGATGCCCGCTTCGCCGATGATCCAGCGGCCCGGTTCGATCGTCACTCTGGGCACGGGGATTCCCGCTTCTTCGGCGGAGGCGCGGACCAGCTCCATCATGGGATCGATGAAGTAGCCGAGGCTCAGCTCGGGATCGCCGGGGAGATAGCGGATGCCGAAGCCTCCGCCGAGGTTGAGCTCTGAAGTCGCATAACCATAGCCGTTCTTTACGTCGGCCATGAGTTTCAGCGCTATCCGCAGGGCCGCGAGATGAGAAAAGTTGTCGTGGAGCTGGGATCCTATATGGAAATGAAAACCCCTGAAGTCTATATGCGGCGCGTCCAGCACGGCGCGCATATAGAGGTCGCGCAACGATGGGTCGAGGGGAATCCCGAACTTGGAATCCAGGCTTCCGGTGGAAATGAAGCGATGCGTATGGCTGTCGACGCCCGGCGTGATCCTGTAGAGAACCTTTACCTTTTTGCCGTAGAGCGCCCCCAGCCTTTCGATTTCCTGGATTTCGAAGAGGTTGTCTGATACTATGCGCCCGACATTGGAGCGTATGGCGTAATCGAGTTCGTCGGCCGCCTTGGCGTTGCCGTGGAAAAAGATGGTTTCCGGGTCCACGCCTGCCTTGAGCGCCGCGTAGAGCTCGCCGCCTGAGACGACGTCCAGCCCCAAGCCTTCATCGGCGACGATTCTGCACATGTCGAGGGTCTGGAAAGCCTTGCTCGCGTAGACCGCCGAAGTATTGGGATACTTTTCCAGAAACGCCGATCTGATGAGGCCGCAGCGTTCCCTCACCATGGATTCGGAAACCACATAGAGGGGAGTGCCGTAATGAGCGGCCAGTTCCGTGGCGTCGACGCCATCGAAATAAAGCTTGCTTCCGCAGATTTCCGCGCGGGAATTGAATCCTGATATGCTCATGGACGCATTGTACACGATCCCCAGGCGAAGATTAAGTACGGAATCCTCCCGCGAGGATTATGTTCGCCGAAATATTTTCAATATGGAAAAACCGGCGGCGAGCGGGTATACTTCGCCCAACATCGCCGACGGCGACGCTTTTATCCGGGGGATGACCATGAAACCACGCATCGGACTCACCACCTTCATCGATCCGCAGGCGCGGGCGAATTACGTTTCGCTCAGCGAACACTATACCCGTTCGGTCAGGGATTCGGGCGGCATCCCCTTTCCCATTCCTCTCGTCGAGGACGCGGAGATGGCCGAGGATTATGTCTCGAACATCGATGGCCTCCTCCTGACGGGAGGCAAGGATATCGATCCTGCGTATTATGGCCAGGAGCCCCTTGTCGGGATCGGCCCCTTCGGGGCGGGACGCGACGCATGGGAGTTGGCGCTGTTCGCCGCGGCGGCCAGGAAAGCCTTGCCTGTTTTCGGGATCTGCAGAGGATGTCAGCTCATCAACGTGGCGATGGGAGGAACGCTTTTTCAGGATCTGAAAACACAGAGGCCGGGCACGAACGCGCACAGTCCTGAGGATTTCCCCGTGGACAGGCTCTACCATTCCGTCGAACTCAAGGAAGGATCGACGCTGTATAGCGCCTTCGGAAAAACCTCCCTGCGGGTGAACAGCTTTCATCATCAGGCCGTCAGGGATCTGGCCCCGGGACTGAGGGCATCGGCTTATGCAGCCGACGGCGTCCTGGAAGGTTTCGAGGCGACGGACGCTTCGCGCTTTCTCGTCGCCGTGCAGTTCCATCCGGAAAGCCTCACGCTGAGATTTCCGGAATTTCTCGCGATTTTCAGGACGTTTGTGGAGGCTTTCG
>Ga0310040_1002382_pt1 | contig 11967 bp, 16 predicted proteins | sample EPASupsiteHSE623_FD_200237 | JGI IMG/M metagenome (GOLD analysis project Ga0310040, IMG submission 200237) | Bioremediated contaminated groundwater from EPA Superfund site, New Mexico - Sample HSE6-23 (v2) (version 2) | ecosystem: Environmental > Aquatic > Deep subsurface > Groundwater >... | reverse complement strand
TTTGCAAAATCGCCCAAAGAGCTCCAATTGCAAACGTTCGGCCGAACTGGAGAAAAATTTATGCAGGGCCCTAAACCAGCCCGAAAATTGGTTTGTCTCCGAACCGAAACGCAAAGCATGAATTGGAAGCTTTCAAAACCCGCCTTTTTCTATTTCAAGGATTGGAAATCAAAGGCGCTTTTTTCAGTGTTTTCAAAAAAAGAAAAGCGAAAGCACTATTTTGTGCGATTGTTGCAAGGACTGGCGAAAGCAAGAGAATATTGCAGGTTGCGTCGGGTTTTGTTCCCTATCTATCCTGCATTTCCTTCAGCTTGAAGAAGCACTTCGCGCACGTTTCAGCGTCCTGATAAGCGCTGTGCGCTCCTGCAAATTCCCTTGCAAACAGCTTCCAGTGCAGCTGGGCAAGCGTGGGCCACTTGTAACCTGCGCCGTACCCGCTGTTCTTCGGGATTGCGCAGTAGTTGGTACTTGATTTCATCGTGCAGACCTTGTCGATTTCCTTGAGGGTCTCCAAGTCGTCGTGCAGCCCGAGCCGGTAGAGTTCCGTGCCAAGGATTTTCTGGTCAAATTCGATGTTGTGCGCAACCAGCGTGTGCGCCTCGTCAAGCACTCCAATGAACTTGTCAATCGCGTTTGCAAGGGCGACACCCTCCGCAAGCGCGCGCTCGGTTGAGATGCCGTGAATCTTTGTTGCGTCATCCGGAATCACAAAGCCGTCGGGCTTGATGATGATGTCTGCGCTTTCCTTCAGCTTTCCCGCGTCGTCGTACACAAGATAGCCCAGCTGGACCATCCGCGGCCAGTTGTCAACGTCGCTAAAGTCGGCGTTCCAGCGCTGCGGCAGGCCGGTGGTTTCGGTGTCGAAGAAGAGGTACACTCAAGCTTAGTGCTGTCAAAAGAATATTATCCCCCAATGAGGGCGTTTCCCAAAAAGTTACTGTGCCTGCTGGAAGTGCTCGAAGAACTTGCGTGTTGGCTTGAGCATGCGCGTGTTTCCGTGCTTTTCGGAGATTATGTAGCCGCGCTCCTTCAGCTCGGTGACGTACTCGTAGATTTCGCCGCGGAAGTAGTTCTTCAGGCCGCTCTGTAAGATTTGGCCTTTCTTGGCAACAAGCGCGAGTATCTTGAGCGACTTGCGTGAGAGTTCGATTTCCTTGGAAAGCTGCGAAACCGCCGGCAAATAGAGGCTGCGCACCTGGAGCCGGGCCTCGTTGTTGATGAACTCAATCATCAAAGCGGACTGCCTCTCGTCGTATTCTGCCTGCAGGTTGTAGATGAACCGGGTTGCCTGTTTGACTGTGCAGTGTGAAAGAAGTGCGAGTTCAGCTGGAGTGAGCGGCTTGTTTGCAAGAAGCAAAGCCGCCTCGATTACCTTGGCCTTGTCAAGCTCCGGCTTTTCAGCGGCGTTCTCGGAAAGCTGGTCAAGCGCGGACTGGCCGATGTCGCCTTCCTCTTCGTACTTGACTTCCTCCTCGTCCGCGTTCTTTGTTGTCATCGACCCGCGTGAGTCGCCTTCGGAGGCTTCCCTGTCCGCGTCAATAATGGCATCTTTTTGGGCTGCAGTGGTATCTTCGGATTGGGCGTTTTCCTTGCCCTCTTTGGAGACAGACCCTTTTTCCTCTTCCGAGTCGTCGGTTTCCTTTTCGTCTCCAGAATCGTCAGTTTCAGCGTCCTTTCCCTCCCCGATGGCCTTTCCTATGGCGTCCGAGGTCTTCTGCAGTTCCGAGCCGCCAATCTGTTCCTCGTGGGCGTTGATGGCCTCTTCCTTGATGGATTCCTCCAGCTCGGCTTCCATCCTGTCGGCCTGCTTGCGCAGTTCCTTGACTTCGCTTGTCGGTTCAACGGGGTCTGGCATTGTAGTGTTTCCACTCGTTTGCTGTGCTTTCTTAGCGGGTTATATTACTCAAGGAGGGGTTTTATAAAAATGCTTCAGCCCAACCTTTAATGGCAACAGCCGTCTTTGTGCTGTTGACTAACTGCCCGCGTGTTGCAACAAGGGCATCAGAACTAAGGTGTAGACAAGACTATGGCAGAGACTCTTCTTCCACAGGAAAAATATCTCGAGTCCGGTATCCACATCGGTACCAAGACCAAGAACGGCGGAATGCGCGCATTCATCTACAAGGCGCGCGAGGACGGCCTCCACGTGCTCGACCTCAAGAAAATGGACGAGCGCATGAGGCTTGCTGCAGGGATGCTTGCGGCATACGACCCGGCAACAGTTTACATAATCGGCAGCAAGGACAACGCCTTCGGCCCAATCAACAAGATGTGCGAGATGACTGGATTCAACGGCCTGAACAACCGCTTCACTCCTGGACGCTTCACAAACCCCGAGCGAGCTGACTTCGTCGAGCCGGCATTGATATTCGTAACTGACCCCGGAGTTGACAAGCAGGCTGTAAAGGAGGCCAACGTCATCAACGTGCCAGTCATTGCGCTTTGCGACACCAACAACAGCACGCGCTTCGTTGACCTTGTAATCCCTGCAAACAACAAGGGAAAGAAGGCAATCGCTCTTGCGTTCTGGCTGATTACCCGCGAAGTGCTCAAGCTCAAGGGCACAATCTCAAGCTACGACGAGTTCAAGGAACTGCCGTCTGACTTTGAGTAAATTAGCTTTAGGTTCAGGCCACTTTTGTGCGCCTGAACTCCTCAATTTTTCTTTTCACAAACTCCGCTCTTTTTTCGACCTCTCCCAAGTCCGGAACCTCTATCACGTCATGTCCCAACCTAGTGTAGGCTTGGCGGATTTGCATGTGGATTTTTAGCGCCATCTTTTTGTCTTCCTTGCGGACGTCGTCATTTTTGTATTCCTTCAGCGGGGCGAGCAAAAACACCATGTCTGGCTTGAACGCCTTTGCCATCCTGAGCATCTCGCGCGTGGGTTTCTTGTCGTACGCCTCAGTGTAACCAGGGGGTCAATCGGGCTGCGGTCCAAAAGATGCCGGTCCGTCACCGTCTTATGCTGCTCCAGCTGAATCCGGTGGATGTTCCTGGCCATGACGAGCTGATCGCGGGAGAGTATCTTCTTACTTCTTTTCCCTTTGCCTGAAAGGAATTCCCTCGCCGCCTCCGGCACGGTCGGAAACCCGTGCTTTTCAAGCTCGCAAATCAGGCTGGTTTTGCCGGTTCCAGGGCCGCCAGTAAGAACGATTCCTGCCATTGGTGCTCAAACCTTCACAACAAGGCCTTCCTTGGCCGCGATTGCCTTTACTCCGGTCTCCTTCTCAAAGCGCGCCAGTTCCTTGTCAATTCCTGCCTTGAGGAACTTCTCGCCAAAGTGGGAGAAAATTACCATCTTGGGCTTGTTCTTCATTGTCCCGACTCCGGCAAGGACTTCGTTGAGGCACAAATGGAACTCGAACCCGTCGGAAGCAGGCCGCAGGCAGTTGACCACGAACGCGTCAATTCCGCCCTCCATCACATCGTATTGTTTCCATAGTCCTGGGAAAACCTGTGTGTCTCCGGTGTAAGCGACGGTCTTGCCTGCTGTGGACTTGTAGACAAAGCCGATTGACGAGGGGTCCTCGTGGTCGCACGCAGTGGCTGTCAGCTTGCCTGCGTCGAGCAGCTGGCGGCAGTCTCCCGGAGCCATTGCCTTGCAGTTGAGCAGAAGCGACTTGAAGTAGTCTGGAATCTCCTTTTCAAACTCGCCGATTCCCTCAACCACGCTCCGTGCGGCAAGCAGGGTGCCGAACTTCTTGTGCCAGTGGTCAAGCGTCATCGCCTCAATCACAATCTTGGCGTCTCCGACGTGGTCAAGGTGGCAGTGGGAAACAAAGACCGTATTGAGGTCCTTGAAGGAAAGCTTGTTGGAAAACGTCTTGAGGAACGCTCCCGGGCCAGGGTCGCAGTGCATGCACAGCTTTCCGTCAGTAAGCCGGAAGCCTCCAGTTGGCATGGTCTGGGTGTCCAACACGACGCGGCCGCCCCCGCAGCCTAGAAAGTAAAGTTCCATTGTTTTAGTCTAAGAAGAGAAATAGAAAAGAAAAATAAAAAGGGGATACGGAAGAGAACTTATGTCCTCTTTGCGTATTTCTTTGTCCAGCGGACGCGGAGCGGGTTGCGCTTCTTGGCGTTGACCTCGCACTTGTGCGAGCAGTAGTGGCTTACGATGCCCTGCTTGGTGATGAATGTCACGCCAGTGCCTACTGGGTACTTGTTTCCGCAGAATGTACAGACAGCCATTTACTTTTTAGCACCCCTTGGCTTGATTGGCTTGGCCTCGCGCTCGGTCTCAAGCAGGATAAGGTAGTCTCCCTTGCGGATGGGTCCCTTGACGTTGCGCCTAATGACGCGTCCCTGGTCCCTTCCTGAGAGCACCTTGCACATTACCTGGATGACCTCGCCGAACACCCCGGACCTGCCGAGGATCTCGACTACCTGCGAGGGGTAGCCTTCGAAGCTGGCAAGAGCTGCCGGTGCGTCGGAGGCCTTTGTCTCCTGCGCCTTGGCCTGCTCTTCCTTCTCCTTCTTGGATTCAATCTTCTTTTTTCCGCCCATGAATAGTCACTTCTCTAAAAGTCAAACCTGCATTTAAGCGGGTTTACTTTTTCTTCTCCTCTGCCTTGGGCGCAAGTGCAACGGCCTTCTCAACAACTTCCTTGAGCACAGCCTCTGCCTTGTCGGCCTTGGCCACTGCAACAGCAGCGGTTCCCACTCCCAGGCCAGCGGCCTTGCCGAGCGAGAGCTTTTCAGAAATGAACACGTACGGGACCTTCTTCTCTCCGCAGAGCATCGGAAGGTGCATCACGATTTCCTCCGGGTCAACATCAGCTGCGATGAGCACGAGCTTTGCAGTTCCGCGTTCAATGGCCTTGGTTGCCTCGTTGGTTCCCTTGCGAAGTCCGCCGCATGCAAGGCCTGCCTCCACAACTTGGAGTGCCTTCTGCTGGACGTCTGCTGGGGTTTCGTACTTTACATAAGACTTTGCCATGTTTCAGATTCACCTTTCTCGAATTCGCTTTCATTGAAAGACGTTCTATCGCTTTCCCTGGCCAGCTTTCACCGTGCCAGGTCATAAAGCCAGAGTCCACAAATCGTGGAGAACTAGCGGAGTAAAATAATGCGTATAATGGTTTAAAATGCCTAGCGAAAGAGAGTTTGTTTATATGGCAAACTTCCCCCCAAACCGGCTCGAGGAAATGCGCGAAAAAGCACGCTCAGAGCACGCAGTTGGCCTTGTGAAAAAGCTGGATGAATTGACTGCAAGGAACCTGCGGGTGGAAGACGAGCAGGCCGAAGTTCAAAAGCACGTCTCGGAGCTTTTCGAGAAACGTTGGAAAGACCCGTTGTGGAAAAGCGAACTTGCGATGTTTGCAGGCGCCCACGGCTGTGAGGACTCCCGCAGGGAAAGTATCCGCCGCGGTTATCTTACTGCGTTCCTTCACGAGCTTCAAGACCACAAGCGGCTAGGCAAGTCCGGGCAAAAATAGCATGCGTTTCAAAGCCAGTCTTCCTTCTTGAAGTACCAGTACGTGCCAACTAGCATCACCAGCATTATGCCGATGACCAGGTAGAACCCATACTCCCATTCGGACTCGGGGATTACCTTGAAGTTCATCCCGAATATGCTCCCGAGCAAAGTCGGAGGCATCAGAATCGTGGAGATTGCCGCGACTCGCTTCATGGACTTGTTGAGCGTGTTGGATACCGACGAAAGGTATGCTTCTGTTATGTTGCTTACTAGGTCGCGGTTCATCTCGATGTTGTCCATCAGGCGCACGATGTGGTCGTACACGTCGCGGAAGTACGGCGCGTTGGAGTCCGATACAAAGCGTATTTCGCGCCGCGAAAGCGAGCTTGTGACGTCGCGAAGGGGCTGGACCTCCTTCTTGAACGCAAAGAGCAGCTTCTTGAGCCGCAGCGCCTCGGAAAGCGTGGCCTTGGTGGGCTTGTCAAGCACGGTGTCCTCCAGCTCGTCCAGCTTTTCGGTTATTGCGTTGAAAAGCGGGAAGTAGTCGTCAACAGTGGCGTCCATCACCGCGTACAGTATGTAGTCCGCGCCAAGCGACATCAGGTACGGGTTCTTCTTGGCCTTGTCGTAGACCTCGTCCTGGGTGGTGGCGTTCTCGAAGCTGTGCGTGAGCAGGCAGTTTTCGGTCAGAAAGAAGTTCAGCTGGGTGGTCTTTCCCGAGATTGCGTCGACGTCCTCATCCTTCAGCTTGACCTGCTCGCCGTCGACTACTGTCTTGAACGAGCGCATGACCAGGTATGCGTAGTTGGGGTAGACGTCGATTTTCGTGCGCTGGTTGGTCTTTCTTGCATCGTCAACCGACAGTTCGTGGATTTTCAGGATTTCAACGAGTTCGTCAAGGTCCTCCTTGAGCGGAGAGTCGATGTCCACCCAGACCGTGTTGGCCTTGGATGCGATTGCCTTGGCTATCTCAGGCATTCCGAACTCTTCCTTGATTTTTCCCTTCGAGTAGATGAGTGCGCGGATCATTTGTTACCAAACAGGTGACTGCCTTGGCGGAAATAAAGCTTTTCGTTGGCTAAAGTGGGTTTGGGTGGTTGGAACGCGTCTTTGTAGTGCCTAACTTTCTTGTTTTTCACGCTGCATTGCTGCGCATATTTACCTTGTTTTTTCGACTGCCTTGTAGCGTCTAACTTTGCGGCTTGTGCTGCCGTTCCCCCTAGTCTTTTTTCAGCATCCTTTCCTTTTGCGCCCGTTCATCCCTGCACAGCAGCGTCACTGCACTGGGGACATGTTCGTCGGTGACCAGGTATCCCGTCTCTTGCGCAAGCTTTGCCGAGAACTCGCTGATTTGCTGCTGTGAAGGCATCTCGTCTTTTTCCAGAATCATGTATGACGCGCCTACGTGCATGTAGCTTTTGGCCTCGACGTAGTCGGGGTTTGCAAGCCCAATCAACTTTGAAAAACCGTCGATGGAGGCATCCGACATGTTCAGGTTCTTCATCAGCGTCATCCGAAGAACAGTGCGGGTTTTTCCCTTCAGTCCGGCCATAATTTCCAACGATTCTTCATATTTTTTCCACGTGCCCGGCTCCTGTGGCAGTAAAATCTTTTCGTGCGAGAACTGGTCGTACGCAGCAAGCGAAAGGTAGGTCTGCGTGGGCAGGGCCTTCTCGTCTGCAAGACGCTGCAACATTTCCGGCCGCGTGCCGTTGGAAACAAGGAACGTGGTCAGGTTCATCTTGTGGAATTCCTTGATTAGCGCGGGAAGCTGCGGGTATAGGCAGGGTTCTCCGGCAAGCGAGATAGCTACATGCTTTGGCTGCTGGCTGCGCTTCCAGGCTTCCATGTCCACGTTTGCGTTTCCAGGAAAGCCGTTGAGGTTGTGAAGCTGGGCCTTGATTGCGCCCTCGGCAACCGCCTTGGCATCGTCAATCCCGCCCTTCCATTCCGGCGAGTAGCTTGCCGGGTCGCGCCAGCAGAAAACGCATTTCTGGGTGCAGAAAGGCAGCGCGGGAGTGAACTGGACGCACCGCTCGCTTTCAATCCCGTAGAACTTGTTCTTGTAGCACGAGCCGCCGTTGAGTATTGCCTTCTTGCACCAGTGGCAGACCTTCACAGCAGAATGATTGTGCTTTCCTACAATCTCGTAGCCCGCCTTTTCAAGGCGGCGGAGCTGGTCTTTTGAAAGTGCCGGTTCTTGCGCGGATTCCTGCGGCTCAAGCTTTATTGCCATAGATTCATTTTTTTGCCAGCCAAGATATTTTACCGCTGGCTTTCGCTTATTGCTTCAAAAATATAGAAAAAGAATTGGAAAAAAGAAAAGACGCTTAGAATGAGAGTGCGCGCCTGTCCACTACCATGACGTCCTTGACGTCAAGCACGGACGAATAGGGCAGCATCGCCTCGACTCCCTTCTCGCCAAGCTTCTGCGCAAGGGTGGAGTCGGGGTTGGGCTCGATGAGCACGCTTTCTATCTTTCCTGAAAGCTCGTTGATGTACAGGTCGAGGACCCTTCCGAGTTCCTCTCCGTCAGTTGTGATGATTCTCTTTCCAGCGAGCTGTTTTGCGATCGCGAATTTGACCATGGTTTCACCTTCGAAAAAGCATTGGGGAGCCTTTGTATAATTCTGATATGCGTCTAATGTTTTTAAACCCGTTGGGGGTTTGGCGGCCGGGTTTTTGCGAGGTAAAGTCGGTTTTAAATAGAGGCCGGCAGTGATAAGTCCATCTTGTGCTGAAAGGTGTTTTTCATGAAAGTAAAAGACGAGGTTTTGACTGTTATTGACGCGCTCAAGAAGGCGGGCTTCACCCCCGTTGACGCGGTATTTGAGGGCGCTGTTGGCGTCAAGGAAGACACTACCTTGGCGTTCATGGACAAGCTCAACGACGCCCAGATGGTATCGGGTGTGGTCAGGGTAATCTACACCACTACGGACAACGCGGTCCGATTTGTCGAAATCCCCGTTGGCGAGCAGAAGGGCAAGGAAGAGGAAGGTCAGTAGTTTTTCTGTCGTTTTGGTTCTGGCGGTTTAGCCGCTCAAACCACAATTTCTATTTTTCCTCTCTTTATTTCGCCGGAAATCTCGCGGCCTAAATATCTATTTCTATTTTATTTTTCCGCTCAATTTTTGCCTTCTCTATCACGTCCTCCACTTTGTCGAACGCAAGGTAGATGGCATCGCCAAAAGCCTGCAGCCCGTCAGCTGCAGTCAAAGCCTCGGCAATTGATTTTTCCTGTATTTCCTTCTGCTTGAGCAGCTTTTCCAGCTTGGGGTTCTTGTGCTTCTTTGCAGGCCCCGAAATCGCCGCCTTGGAGTAGTACTCGTCAAGAGCATCAGAAAACTTGTCGAAAACTTTCGAGCTTGCGGGTTCGGCCTTCAGGTACGCGGCCGGGTCGTTGAGCTTGACTGTGGAAAAACCGAGCGCCCCGCCTTCCGCGTCGTAATAGACCACGAATTGCGGTTGCGAGACGTATTTTGCCATTGCCTTTGCAGCCTTCTTTGCGTCGGCCAGGTCCGCGCCTTTGGAAAAGTCGTCAAAGTAATTTGGAGCAAGCGCGATTTTCTTTGACGCATCCTTTGCATCAATTCCGTCTGCGGTTTGCGCCGCCTCTTCCAACATTTTTTGTACTGCATCGGCATCAAACGGGCTTGCGGCAGCCGCAGGGACTGGGTATTGCCCGCCCCGCGCCACCACCCTCTTGGCTTCCTTCTGCTCGTTGTACGTGGCGATAATTTTTCCCTGTTCGTCGCACAGCACCAGGTTGCCCTTTGCAAACATCTCAAAGTAAAGCAGGTGCGTCTCGTCCTTTCGCAGCCGCATCATAACAAGCCTGTCAAGGGAGACCTGCGAGATTTCCTCAATTACTGCGTTGGAGAGTTTCTTTCGCAGCAGGGAGGCAAATGAGGTCGGCTGCATCGGCGATTCCGGAATCATCTTGGACGCCGACAGCCGCGTGCCAAGCGTGGCAATCAAGTCCGCCTTCTCGCCTTTGCATGAGAGTCTGAACCTGAATACGTCGTCCTCAATCTCGTAGATTTGTTCCAGCCTTCCGCCGACAGCTGCGGCTAGCTCTAGCACCGCGTAGTGGTAGTCGAGGTTGGACATCTTCTGGGGCGCTTGTCGTGCCATTAAAAGCCACCGCATTATTGCGACTGTATTTTAAGCAAGGTTTGCGTCCTAAATGGGATAAATGCAAAGCCTAAGCCATCTGTGATATGGTTATAGGCCAAAGGTTCTTTTTTAACACGACAAACACGTGACGGGTCTAATTTGTTATGGCAACCCAACCCAAAACCCCTGAGGCATCGCAGCACAAGAACGGCAAGCCCGTAATCGAGCTAGTCGGGGTCTATAAGTCCTACTTCATGGAGTCCCTTGAGGTGCCTATCCTCAAGGACATCAACATCACCGTGCGCGAGGGCGAGTACGTGGCCATAATGGGGCCTTCAGGCAGCGGCAAGTCCACGCTGATGAACCTCGTGGGGTGCCTTGACGTCCCAACCAGGGGGAAAGTCCTCCTTGACAGCCACGACATCACCAAGCTTGCGGACAACCACCTTGCGCGCATACGCGGCAGCCTCATCGGGTTCGTGTTCCAGAAGTTCAACCTGATAAACTCGCTTTCGGCGTGGGAGAACGTGGCGCTTCCGCTCATATTCCACGGCACCCCCGCAGAGGAGCGCAAGGTGCGGGCAATCAAGATCCTTTCCTCGGTGGGCATGGCCGACCGAGTCAACAACCACCCAAACCAGCTTTCAGGGGGTCAGCAGCAGCGCGTGGCAATCGCACGCGCACTTGCAGTCCGGCCCCAGATGATCCTAGCAGACGAGCCAACTGGCAACCTCGACTCGGTCACGGGCAAGGAAATCCTTGCGCTTTTCAAAAGCCTCAACGAGGAGGGAAAGACCATAGTCCTTGTCACGCACGACGAGAACGTGGCAAAGAGCGCGAGGCGCATAATCCGCATAAGCGACGGCAGGGTAGTCAGCGACGAGGCCTCCGGGCACGTTAAAAAGTAGGTTTTCGATTATAGGATTCGGGTAGGGTTTGGACGTTTCAAACGAGGTGTCTTTTATGAAGAACGAAATCAAGTCTGTTGTTTTTGCAATCATCGCGCTGGTGCTTTTGTCGCCGGTTGCGCTTGCGCTTGACGGGAGCAAGCTTGCGGGCCAAATCGAGGTCCGCAACGAGTCGTACTACACGCCGTTCCCCGTCGAGTCCGGCACTTACTTTGACTTCTTTGCATCAGTAAAGAACGTGGGCAAGGACACGCTTTCCGTGACCTGCGGGCTTGACCCCAAGTACCCCTTCTCGATGGACGCAGGGGAGGAGAACTACCGCACATTCACACGCATGGCGGAATCCAAGGAAGCGCTCCTGAACTTCCGTGTGCGCGTGGCAGACTCCGCAGTGGAGGGTACGAACTACCTTGACTTTACCTGCAAGAACATAGACACTGGCCAGGTCAATACCGTCCAGTTCAAGATAAGCATAAAGGCAAAGGCCGCGACCGTGAACATTGAGTCCGTGACGTCCAACCCCGGCACGATAAGGCCGGGCCAGAAGGCCACGCTCAACGTGTTTGTCAACAGCGCCTCGCCCAACTACCTGCGCGACTTCAAAATCAGCCTCGGCGTGGGCACTGATGCGTTGCCGTTTGCGGTGATTGGCGGGACCAACGAGAAGCTAGTCTCCGAAATCGCGCCCCAGCAGTCGGTCAACTTCTCGTTCGAACTCATGGCCTACCCGTCGGCGGATTCCGGCGTGTACAAGCTGCCCATCACGATTACCTACTCCGACAAGCTCGGGCAGTCGTATTCAATCACCCAGTCCTCGGGGCTTGTGATTGGAAGCGAGCCGAACCTTGAGCTTGCAGCAGAAAGCTCGGAAGTGTCGCGCGCAGGCTCCACCGGAAAGGTGATCTTCCGCGTGATGAACCGCGGGCTTGTGAACGTCAAGACGCTCCGTCTTGAGATACAGCCATCCAAAGACTACGTGATACTGTCCGCGCCGTCGCAGTTCATAGGCTCAATCAACGCCGACGACTTCGAGACTGCGGAGTTCCGCATCCACGTGTCGGAGAACGCGACCGGCCCGCTTGCGCTGAACGCAAAGCTGTACTACTCGGACACTTCCAATGCGGAGTTCTCGTCAGTGGCCGTTGCGTCGCTGCCGCTGTTCACCCAGGTGGAAGCGATACAGTACGGGCTTGAGACGATACCCGACAACACGCTGATGTACATAATCCTCCTGCTTGTTGTCCTGTACCTGCTTTACAAGTACGTGCTCCCGCCGGTGTCCGGCTTTGTTACGGAGTACTTCGGAAAGCAGAAGGCAAAGAAGTAAGGCAGGGTTTTGGGAAGGGAAAAAGCCTTCGGGGTTTTTTCTTCCCCTTTCCATTCCTCTTATTTTTTTATTTTTCAACAAAATCCAAAAAGTCGTTTAGGTGTTATCCTGCTGTGCTTGGCCTTGACAGTTTCCTGTCGCTCTTTTCGCTTGCCCTTGACAGCATATCGCACCGCAAGCTCCGCTCTTTTTTGACA
>Ga0310040_1002367_pt1 | contig 12034 bp, 9 predicted proteins | sample EPASupsiteHSE623_FD_200237 | JGI IMG/M metagenome (GOLD analysis project Ga0310040, IMG submission 200237) | Bioremediated contaminated groundwater from EPA Superfund site, New Mexico - Sample HSE6-23 (v2) (version 2) | ecosystem: Environmental > Aquatic > Deep subsurface > Groundwater >... | reverse complement strand
GACCCGGCGGCTGCCGATTCGCTCGCGGAACCTGCCGCGACAGGCAAGGCAGTCCCGATGTTCCTGGCGGACCAGAGTTCCTGGGGCATGCAGCCGCCCGCGTTCTGGCAAAAACCAAGGCTTTACAGGTATGTAATTTGGGGCGATGAGGCGAGCCTGGCCTGGGCGGCAATAGAGGCGGCAAAGAAGCTGGCCGAGGGCCACCCCGTCGACGCGGTCAGGAAGGTTCCGCTTCGCTCCGGCGCCACGTTCCCGAGAATATTCTGAAGGGTTTCGCCGGAGCCGCCGCCGATAATTCCTCCACCGATATTTCCTTAAGTCGCGCCGCCAGCCCTATCGTCCGCCCGATATCGAGCGGCGTGGCATCCTTCCCGCGATGCGGCATGGGATTCATGTAGGGCGAATCGGTTTCCATGAGCAGCTTATTCAGCGGGGTGAGGACAAGGGCGCTTCTGAGTCCATCGGATTTCTTGTACGTGAGGTTTCCGGCAAAGGAAAGCAGGCAACCGGCTTCCAGGAAATCTTCGGCTTCGCGAGCCCCGTATCCAAAGCAGTGAATGATGACGGGGACCGACGAAGCCGCCTCCGTCACGACGGCCAGCGTGTCCTCGAAGGCGTCGCGGGAATGCACGATGAGGGGAAGGCCCAGCTCGGCCGCCATGGATGCCTGGGCTTCGAACAGCCTTATCTGGTCTTCCCGCGGCGCATCCATGTGATGATAGTCGAGGCCGCACTCGCCCAGGGCGCGGCAGCGGGGCGACCGCAGGTCTTCCCTCAACGCGGCCAAAGCCTCGCCCGGTCTTTCGAGCGACTCGCGGCCAGGCCAGAGTCCGGCCGAAAACTGGACGAAGGGATACCGCCCGAGACGCTCAAGCCGAGGCGCCAGATCGCCGGAATTCACGCCGATATCGACGATGAAGGGCGCCGAGGCTCCCTGGCCGTTCTGGATTTCCGATTCCCAAGCCCCTGCGTATGCCGTCAGCAAGGCTTCAACCGCTTCGGCGCCGAGCCTCGACTCGACAATCCCCAGATGGGCATGGGAATCGCTGTACAGGGCCTGAACGCTTCCCTTATTCGGAAGCATCGTCGCCATCCGGTCTCGTCACGGTGAACGTGAGTCCGCCGGCCGAAGCGCCGGCGAGCACCTTGTCGCCCTCCCTCACTTCTCCCGACAGAAGGGATCTGGCGAGAGGGTTCTCGAGCAGGGACTGTATGGCCCTCTTGAGCGGCCGGGCGCCGAACCGCCTGTCGTAGCCTTCGGCCGCGATGTAATCGCGAGCCTCGGGGCTGATCTCGAGGGTTATGAACCTTTCGGCCAGTCGGCCGATGAGCTCGGCGAGCCTAAGGTCCGTTATCGAGCGGATCATCGCCTCGGAAAGTCTTTCGAAGAGGACGATTTCGTCGATCCGGTTGAGGAACTCAGGCTTGAAATGCCCTTTCAGGAGGGAATCTATATCCTTGCGGACAGCATCCATGCTCTCGGCCTCGAGGATAAGCTCCGAACCTATATTGCTCGTCATGATGATGATGGTGTTCCTGAAGTCCACCACCCTGCCCTGTCCGTCGGTAAGCCGTCCGTCGTCGAGCGTCTGAAGGAGAACGTTGAACACTTCGGGGTGGGCTTTTTCGATCTCGTCGAAAAGGACGACCGAATAAGGCCGCCTGCGCACCGCTTCGGTGAGCTGTCCGCCTTCCTCGTAGCCGACGTAGCCGGGAGGAGCCCCGATCAGCCTCGAGACGGCGTGTTTTTCCATGTATTCGCTCATGTCGATGCGCGTGAGGGCTTTTTCGTCGTTGAAAAGGAATTCGGCCAGGGCCTTGGCGAGTTCCGTCTTGCCCACGCCCGTCGGTCCGAGAAAGAGGAAAGACCCCAGCGGTTTGCGGGGATCCGACAGGCCCGCCCGATTCCTCCGTATAGCGTCGGCCACGGCCAGCAGGGCCGGCTCCTGGCCTATGACGCGAAGCCTGAGCTTGCCTTCGAGTTCCACGTATTTCTGCGACTCGCTCGACATCATCTTCGAGACGGGAATGCCGGTCCATGCCGACACGACGCGAGCGATATCCTCCTCCGACACTTCCTCGCGGAGGAGCCGGCGATCCCCAGCCCCCGACTTCATCTCGGCCGAAAGGGCGTCCAGCTTCTTCTGGGCTTCGATCAGGCGCCCGTACTTTATCTCGGAAGCCGCGGCCAGGTCGCCTTCGCGAACCTTCCTGTCGGCTTCAAGCTTGAGCTCTTCGATTTTCTGTTTCGTGTCCCTCAGGCCGCCGATCTTGGATTTTTCGTTGTCCCAGCGAAGACGCATGGCGTCGCGCTGCGCCGTGAGCTCGGAAATCTCCTTGTCCAGCTTGGAGCGGCGCTCCATGGATGCCGCATCCACTTCCTTCCTGAGCGCCTGCTCCTCCATCTTGAACTGGGTCAGCTTGCGCTCGATGACGTCGAGCTCCGTCGGCTGGCTCTCGATCTCCATCTTGAGGCGGCTGGCGGCTTCGTCGACGAGATCTATGGCCTTGTCGGGGAGGAACCTACTCGTTATGTAGCGGTCGGAGAGCGTGGCTGCCGCGATCAGGGCGTCGTCGCGAATCCTCACGCCGTGGTGCACTTCGTAGCGCTCCTTGAGGCCGCGCAGAATGGCTATGGTCGACTCGACGCTCGGGGCGGCGCAGTAGACCGGCTGGAATCGCCGCTCGAGGGCGGCGTCCTTCTCGATATGCTTGCGGTATTCGTCCAGCGTCGTGGCGCCTATCGCCCTCAGCTCGCCTCGGGCGAGGGCCGGCTTGAGAAGGTTGGACGCGTCCATGGCCCCCTCCGCCGCGCCGGCGCCCACGAGGGTGTGCAGCTCGTCGATGAAGAGGATGATCTTACCGTCGGACTTCTGGATTTCCTCAATGACGGCCTTGAGCCTTTCCTCGAATTCTCCCCTGAATTTGGCGCCGGCGATGAGGGAGCCGAGGTCGAGGGCGAGCAGGGTTTTGTTCTTGAGGCTGTCGGGGACATCGCCCGAAATGATTCGCCGCGCCAAGCCTTCGACGATGGCGGTCTTGCCGACGCCGGGCTCTCCTATGATGACGGGGTTGTTCTTGGTCCGCCTGGAGAGCACCTGCATCACGCGCCTGATTTCCTCGTCGCGGCCGATGACGGGATCCAGCTTGTCGGCGCGCGCGAGGGCGGTGAGATCGCGAGTATATTTTTCCAGGACCCTGTATTTCTCCTCGGCATCCTGGTCGGTAACGCGCCTGTTGCCGCGCACGGCCTGGAGAGCAGAAAGAATGCGTTCCTTCGTCACGCCCTGCGCCTTGAGAAGGGATGCCGCGGCGCCTTCCACGGCGATGATGCCCAGGAGGATATGCTCGGCGGCGACATACTCGTCCTTGAGGGCTGCCGATTCGGTCTCGGCCTTGGCCAGGGCTTTCGATGCCGCGCCGGAAAGGTAGACTTGGGCCGCTTCGCCGAATGCTTTTGGAAGCTTCGCGAGGAGGTTTTCAGTCCCCTTCTCCACCGTCGCCTTGTCGGCGCCGATGCGGTCCAGAAGCGAGGGCACGACGCCTTCTTCCTGGGTGAGGAGGGCATAGAGAAGATGTTCGACTTCGACATTCGGGTTGTCGCGGGACTGAGCGAGGGCGGAAGCGTCCCGAACCGCTTCCTGTGCCTTGAGCGTGAATTTTTCGTAGTTCATTGGATTTCCTGTATGATAAAGATACGAACGAAAAGGGCATTTCGGCAATCTTCAATTCGAGCTATACTACCCGAATGGACAAAGATTTCAAGGCGGTGATCCTGTACGGCTATACGAACGAAGAGGCTGTAGCGGTGATGAGGGCGGTGAAGGCGCTGGGTTTAGGGGCCGCATCGACGGCGTTCGCCACGACGACGCCGACGAGCATGGAATGGAAGGTCGAGGATCTCATAGAGCATCTAGCCGAAGAGCACGCGATGACGCGGGAACGGACGAGAAGGGCTTAAGCGGCAATAGGGGCCGGCCGCCGCGGCGGCCGGCCCCTCTAGACAGTCAAAAAAACTCTTACTCCGGATCGAAATCGGGAATTTTAGCCTTCAGCGCCCTCACGAACGCGTCGCCCGTGCTGCCGCGCTTCAGCGCGATGAAGACGACGTTGTCGCGTCCCGAGATGGTGCCGAGCACGTCTTCCATGCCCATGTTATCGATGGCCATGGCTACCGTGTCGGAGTGGCCGGAAAAAGTCCTGATGACGACGAGGCCGTCGTTCCAGTCGACCGATACGTAGCCGCGCAGGAAATCCTGTATATAATGCTTCTCCGACTCTTTGCGCTCCTCTTCGGAAGGAACCGTATAATAATAGCCCGTCTGTCCGTCCGCGACTTTGCCGACTTTCAGGTATTTGAGGTCGCGGGACAGGGTTGCCTGGGTGACTGAATAGCCGGCCTCAGCGAGGAGCTGGAGCAGGGTGTCCTGTGAATCTATGCGATGGGCTTTTATGAGGGTCTTGACCACTTTTAAGCGCTCAAGTCTTTCTTTCATGTCGGGTTTTTCTCCATGACGTTATTTTGGGCGTTTCCACAGTATTGCATATTTTTGCATTTTTCTCAAGGATGATTCCGCGACCTTGCCGCGGAAGATCGGTAAAGCCCCCGCTGAGCGTCAGTATTCCATCCCTTTCCAGCCGAACCGCTCCTGGAGTCGGTGAAGCACCATGTCCCAGTTTGTCTTCTCCGCGAAGAATTCCTTGGAAGACTCGTAGCCGGACAGGAAGAGTTTTTCATAGACTTCGTCGCCGACTGCGATATTGAAGTTTGTCGGCGAGACGCCCTGATCGTTGATGAAGATCGTCCTGTCCTTGTTCTTCTCCCCGTAGAGCACAAGCTGATCCTGGACAAGGAGCAGGCTTTCAAAAAGGGCGCCGACATAGTCCATCATCCCCTTCACCTCCTTGTACTCGGTCGATTCCGGCGAAGTATAGAGGAAGAATCCCAGGGTTTCCGCGTTCATGCCTTTGAAAAACTTTTTCCCGTATCTGGGATCGTCGAACAGGCTGATGGGATAGTTCCACATGACGCCGCCGTCGGCGTAAAACTGCTTTTCCTTTGTCCCGGGATACTGGAACGGCATGGCCTCGAAGAACAGGGGAATGGACATGGATATCCTGACGGCCATGGCCACCTCCATCTCGGGCGTTGCGTCAAAGGAGAAAACCCTGCTCGTCCTATTGGAAATATCGGTCCCCGTGACGAAAAGATCGAAGAAATGGCGCTCGTCCACATGGAGGGACGGATCCTTGAAGTCCCTGAAGGTATAGGTTTCCTTTTTAACGGAGAACTGCTTGGCTATCACCGATTTTAACCAGCCATAGAAGTAGTCGCTCGAGTACCAGCCCTTTTCCTGGAGGAGGCGCAAGGAACATTGGAGGTTCTTGACGATCCCAAGGGACTGCGATCTTGCCATAAGAGGATTGGCCTTTATGAACTTCGCCTGTTCGGGCTTGAGATCGCCCTCGGCAGGGATTTTTCGATAGTCGAGGCTATCGCTGATCGACTTTATGGAATCGTAGTTTTCGAAGTTGAAGGCGAGGACCATGGCAGTGATGGCGCCGGCCGATGTGCCGGCAACGCGCTCGACCGAGCGCATGAGTCCGTTTTCATAAAGATATTTGAGGGCGCCGATATAGGCCACTCCGCGGACTCCGCCCCCCTTGAATACAAGGTTCCTGTACGCTGGCATTTCTCACTCCTCGGGACCGGATCGTCCTGCTGGTCCGATGCGCCGCCAAGCATATACCAGAGACCTGCCGCCGTCCATGAGGCGCGCCCAGGCCGCAGGTGTTGCAAAGGACGGCTGAAACGATATAGCGTTGGGGCATGAACAGCGATTGGCGCGAAGCGATGAGAAAAAGAATCACTCTACTGACCGATGCGGAGAATATGGCTTTACTTTCGAGGCTGAAGTCCGAATCGGCCCTCCCCTTCGCGGCCACCGCGTACTGGCTGGGCCTCGCCTCCGAGGACTACCGCGACTGCCGCAGGGACGAGAAAGGCGTTCCCATCGATCCCATTCTCGCCCAGGCTCTGCCCTCCAGGGTTGAGCTGGAGCGTATGCCCATAGAATCCAAGGACCCGCTCTGCGAGGAAGTCCACTCTCCTCTTTCCAGACTCGTCCATCAGTATCCGTCGCGCATCCTCTTGAGGACAACGGGGGAATGTCCCGTCTATTGCCGGCACTGCTTCAGACGTTCCCTTCTGCCCCAGGAGAGGGGTTTCATGGACGACGCGACGCAGGAGGAAGTGAGGAAGTACCTGGAATCCCACCAGGAGGTGCGGGAAGCGCTCGTCTCGGGCGGGGATCCCTTGAGCGCGTCGACGCCGAAGCTCGAGGCGCTTTTTTCGCGGCTGAGGGTGGGTAAAAAAGGCATACTCATCAGGCTCTGCACCAGGGCTCCCGTCACCCTGCCCGACCGCGTCGACAAGGAACTCGTCGAGATGCTTTCACGCTTCAAGCCTCTGCGAGTGGTGATTCAGGTCAACCATCCCGCCGAGATTTCGTCTCTTTTCGCTGAAAAAATGGAGATGCTTGTCAGGGCCGGACTGCCGGTACGGAGCCAGTCCGTCCTGCTCCGCGGCATCAATGATTCCGCCGACACGCTCGAGGCTCTGTTCTCAGGCCTCGTCCAGGTCGGCGTCGACCCTTACTACCTGTTCCAGGGAGACCTGGCTTCGGGCACGGCCCATTTCCGCGTCCCGCTCTCGCGCGGGCTCGCGATCTATGGAGAGCTGCGGAAGCGACTCTCGGGTCTGGAGCTGCCGCGCTATGCCGTGGACGCGCCCGATGGAGCGGGCAAGATGTACCTGCCGGAGAGTGTCGTCGGAATGGAGGATGGCTTCTGGATACTTAAAGCCCCCGACGGATCGCTCCACCCTTATCCCGAAGAAAAGGAATGAGACGCCGCCGGCCGCGCCTTCTAGCGCCTTCGCTTCGCGACAATCAATTCAGTTTGGTTATAGTCCCGTCGCGGTAATACTCGTAGAGTTCCGCGATATCCGTTTCGTCCCCGCTCGTCACCACGACGAAGGTGCTCGCCGCGGGATGATAGGTGTTCTCGTCGATCCAGGCGCCGCTGTTCACGTAATATTTCCCCTCGACGTTCGGCAGCTTCCTGAGCGAGGGATTGTGGGTGTGGCCGAACACCACGACGTCCACCTTCTGGTTCGCGTTCTCGAGATACTGCCTTTTCGCCTGCTTGAAGAAGTATTCGCTGTCCAGCGCGCCCGCCACGCTCTCCGCGAAGGAGGTCTTCACCGCGACGAGGTTGTTGTCCTGGATCTTGTCCCATGCGCGCTGATAGTTCTTGAAGAGGGTCGGCGCGCTGATGGTGCCGTCGGCTTGCTCCACAGGGAAGACATCCTTGAGGGAGTATTTCCCGTTGTAGCCATTGAACTTGATATCGACCACGCGATCCTCGAACCGCTCGTAAGGCGTGATCCGGTTCATTTCGCCAGACCATATCCTGTAGTAAAGATAGGCGCCGTACTGGTCGGGGTCGGTCGCGGGATTTGGGGCTTTGTTGATCTCCGGGTAATCTTTCTTGATCATGGGCTTTCCCTGCAGCACCCAGCTCGCGGCAATCCTCGCGTAGAAATAGCCGGGCGGAAGGATGGACGGCGCGTCGCCTGTTATATCCTTGTTGGAGACGCTGTCCGGCGCCGAGTAGACATCGTACCGGTGTCCATGCTCGACCACGATCTCGTTGCGGGCTCCGGTGTAGTGCCTGCCCATGCCGCAGGCGTCGCGCGCCTGGTTGATCCCGGGGAGCGCCCGGGCCAGGATGTCTGCCTCCAGCGTCATGTCATGGTTTCCGGGCACATAGGTCAGCTTGATGCCTCGCGCCATCAGGGCGTTCAATTCATCGAATACCGCCTGGTTGTTCCTGACTATTTGCCAGTAGAACTTGCCGGAATCTTCATAGGCGGGATAGGTCAGCGGCAGATACCATTCATCGAGAAAATCTCCCGCGATAACCAGTTCGCCGACGTCCGCAGTGTTCTCCACGCGTTTCAGGAACTCGATGAACACGGCCCTGTTCTTGAGATTCTCCGAGTATTTGTCGAGGATTCCCAGATGAATATCGCTGACGACGAGGACCTTATCCTTCTTCGCGTCAGCGGCCGCCCACAGCGGCGTTGAACGCGAGGGGGCGCCGCCCTTTATCCCCGTCGGCTGATCGAGCCCGAAGACCTGCAGCGCGATCGTGGCTATCATCAAAAGAACCAGCAATTTCTTCATCTTCCTGCCTCATTTGGATACTATTTTTATAAACCCGACAAAGGATCAATACGACAATTCACTCCCACTCGATCGTGGCGGGCGGCTTGGAGGAGACATCGTAGGCGACGCGCCCGACTGCCGGCACCTTGTTCGTGATGGCCGAGGAAATGGCGATGAGGTCCTTCGATTCGAAGGGATAGACGTCGGCCGTCATGCCGTCCTCGCTGACGACGGCTCTCAGGGCCACCACGTAGCCGTACTTGCGCTCATCGCCGGCGACGCCCACCGAGCGGATGGGCAGAAGCACGCAGAAAGCCTGCCATATCTTGTCGTAGAGTCCGCGCTCTTTCAGTTCGCCGATGAAGACCGCGTCGGCGTCGCGGAGGATGTCGCATTTTTCCTTCGTCACGTCGCCGAGGATGCGCACGCCCAGGCCCGGCCCCGGGAAGGGATGGCGGCCGACGACATGGGGAGGCAGGCCCAAAAGGCGGCCTAGGGCGCGGACTTCGTCCTTGTAGAGTCTGTCCAGCGGTTCGATGACCCGTCCCTCTTCCCGCTTCTTCTCGACGAGGGGGCTCCGCACGTTGTGATGGCTTTTAATCACCTGCGCCTTCTTCCCCACGCCCTTGCCCGATTCGATGAGGTCGGTGTAGAGCGTCCCCTGGACAAGGAACGCCTCGGGGATGCCCAGCCTCGCCACCTCGCGCTCCTGGATGGTGATGAAGAGATCGCCTATGATCCGGCGCTTCTTTTCGGGGTCGGCCTCGCTGGCCAGCGCGCCCAGGAACTCGGTTTCGGCGTCGACCATGTGGAGGTGGCGCGCGCCGAGCGAGGAGAGGTTTTTCATCACCTCGTCGCTCTCGGCCTTGCGCATGAGGCCCGTATCGATATAGAGGAGATAGACTTGTGCGGGATCGAGGACCTTGAGGAGGAAGGCTCCCGCCACGGTGGAATCCACGCCGCCCGATATGAGGAGGAGGGCCGGCGCTTTCCCGACCTTGGCCCTGATCCTGTCGGCTTCGCGCTCCAGGTATGCCTGCATGGACCAGCCGCCGTCGGCTTTGCATATGCCCAGCACGAAATTGCCAAGGATTTTCTGGCCGAACTCGCAGTGGCTCACCTCGGGATGGAACTGGACGCCCCAGCGCGGCAGCCTTCCGTGCGCTAAGGCCGCGGGGATGCCGCCCTCTGACTCGGCGATTATATCCCAGCCCGGGGCCGCCTTCGCGATGGAGTCGCCGTGGCTCATCCAGGTGGAAAATTCACGGCCCACGCCGGCGAAGAGCGGATCGCGCGTCCCGCTCTCGAGGAGAGAGACGGGCTTTCTGCCGTATTCTCGCTCGGGCAGGCGCTCGACGGCGCCGCCCTGGTCGAGGGTCATCTTCTGGATACCGTAGCAGATGCCAAGGATGGGCAGGCCGCTGGCGTAGAGGGATTCGTGGGGAACCGGAGCCCCCGCCTCGTAGGCGCTGAAGGGCGAGCCGGAGAGGACGATGCCGACGCAGCTCTCGAGCGCGACGGCATCCAGGGCCGAATCGCCCGGCAGTATTTCCGAATAGACGCCCAGCTCCCTCACCCTTCGGCCGATGAGCTGCGTGTACTGGCTGCCGTAGTCGAGAATCAGGATCTTATCCACGGGCTCTCCCTTATGATGGTCTGGTTCCGGTCTGATCCGACCGAGATGATGGACACCGGCGTTTCGGTGAATTCCTCTATGAACTGGACGTATTCGCGCGCGCGCAGGGGAAGTTCGTCCCACTGGCGGCATTCGTCGATGCGTTCGTTCCAGCCGGGGAATTTCTTGAGTATGGGGGTGGCTGATTCCAGGTCTTTTATCGAGGCGGGGGAATCCTCCACCACTTTTCCGTTTATCTTGTAGGCGACGCAGGCCTCGAATTCGGGCAGGTTATCGTAGACGTCGAGGTGGGTCAGCACGAGCCGATCGAGCGAATTGACCATGCAGGCGTAGCGGAGCGCGACGAGGTCGAGGTAGCCGCAGCGGCGGGGCCTGCCCGTCGTGACGCCGAATTCGTTGCCGGTGGTCCTGATGTAGTTCGAGAGAGAGCCGGGCGAATCGTCGGCGAACTCCGTCGGGAAGGGGCCGTTGCCCACCCTGGTGGTATAGGCCTTGAACACGCCGAGGATCCTATCGATGTCCCGCGGGCCTATGCCGCCCTGGGCGGCCGCGCCGGCGGCGCAGGACATGCCCGAGGAGACGAAAGGATAGGTGCCCGTATCGATGTCGAGGAGAGCGCCCTGGGCGCCTTCGAAGAGGGTCCAGGAATTCTTGTGGTGGTGGAGATAGGAGCTGGCGGGGACTGACATGGGGAGGAGCTTCTCCCTCCAGGCGCCCAAGAAAGCCCTGTCCTCGTCGGTCAGGTTGCGAAGGCGCTCCTCGTCGTCGAGGTCGGCCAGCCGGATGCCGTCGCGCGAGGCCTTGAGGGAGTAGGCGATACCGATTCCCCTGCCCGTCGTGCCTATGGGTTTCTTGCGCTGGCTGTCTACCTGCTTGTCAAGCTCCTTGTAGCGCGGCAGGACGATGTGAGCCCGGTCCGAGATGAGGACGCGGCCTTCCCAGTCAATGCCCTTGGCCTTTAGGCCGTCGAGTTCGATGAAAAGCGCTTCGGGATCGATGACCATGCCTGAGCCCAGGATGACGATCTTGTCGGAATAAAGGATTCCCGAAGGGACGAGATGGAGGGCATAGCGCGTTCCGGAGAGAACGATCGTATGTCCCGCGTTGGCGCCGCCGGAAAAGCGCACGACGATTCCCGCCTCATGGGCGAGATAATCGACGATTTTCCCCTTCCCTTCATCGCCCCATTGGGCACCGATAATCACTACGTTCATTGTTCTCTCCTGTCGTATCCGGGAAGTCTTTAACAGCCCGGGAATGTATGCGAGTCGGTAGAAACCATTCTGACGGTCAGCGTTTTTGCGCGAATACCCGGTAGTTGATCTCCGGGAACAGATTGTTCTTCTTTTCCAGGGTCGTCAGCCATTCGGTGTCGACGGTGTTGGCGCAGAGCATCTCGTAGATGCGCGTGAAGTTGCCCACGGATTCCTCGATCTGTCCCTTGGCGAAAGAACTCGACTGCCCCGAACGGAGCAGGAGGGGCCAGTCGGAGGCCATGGTGAGGAGAGCCTCCCGGGCTCCCTGGTTCAGGATGCGTTCCCGCAAGCCCGATTCGTTGGGAAAGCGCTCAGCCAGCTCCATCATCCGCTCGATGGCCTGGTGACTGTGTCGGTGCACCCAGTCGTTGGAGCCGTCCAGCCAGACTTCGGCATAGCCTCCCTCCCCCCAGGAGGAGAATTCGGGCTCCGATACGGGGTTTTCTGGGAAATTGCGATCGTATTCGCTCAGGGTGACGAACTCGAGATCGTCGTCGCCGCGTTTCCTGGCCGCTGTCTTGAAGAGGGCTTCCAGGAATTGCGGCCCCTCGAACCACCAATGTCCGAATAGTTCGGCATCATAGGGGCAGACGATGAGGGGCTGGCGGTCCTTCATCCAGAAGGAAGCCGCCCTAGCCGCCGCTTTCCTTTCGGCCAAGAAGGCGTGGGCATGCTCAATGACCTTCGCCGCCGCGGAGAGCGGCTCGTAGGGACGCTTCTGATCGGTATGGCCGGTCACCGCCCAGTATTTGAAGCCAGTAACGCCGTGATCGATGCCCTCGCCAAGGAAGGGTCCCACGTAGGACGTATCGAGGTCGTAGCCAATATCGCGGTAGAAATCGCGGTAGACCGGATCGGCGGGATAGCCTTCGGTTTCGGACCAAACGGCTTTCGTTGCCCCGGCGTCCCTG
>Ga0310040_1002366_pt1 | contig 12042 bp, 23 predicted proteins | sample EPASupsiteHSE623_FD_200237 | JGI IMG/M metagenome (GOLD analysis project Ga0310040, IMG submission 200237) | Bioremediated contaminated groundwater from EPA Superfund site, New Mexico - Sample HSE6-23 (v2) (version 2) | ecosystem: Environmental > Aquatic > Deep subsurface > Groundwater >... | reverse complement strand
GAAGTATTTCCTTTCTTCAGGACTCCAGGTTGGTCCTTTTCCGATACTTACACCCCCTGTTCGCTCACAGGCTCCTTAGGCGTGGCCTTTAGTATCTCAATTATTTCAGCCAAAGAACCCTCCGCAGTCTTAGCAATACTGACCGGTTTAATGAAAGCTATGCCCTCGTAATGATATGGAGTTAGGTCCATCTTCCCGGCTTCACAGTTGATACTTAATGCTGTTAGATCGTAGTCCTCCAGACGGACCATGACACCCCTACTGGATACCTTGAAAGGAACATCCCTGGCCTCATCCACCAAAGTACGGATCCTGTTTGTTATTTTCTCCTTAATGATCCGTTCCTGAATCAAGAGTTCAATCAGTTCCTGGTCTCCGTTAATCCGGTCCACCTCGGCCTTTAGGATTTTATCTGTCTTGATAGATTCTGTTTGACTCTTACTCCATGAAGACCGGCCACGTGATAGTAACGTTCTGACCGTGGCTGCATCCATGGAAATATATTTTTCACGTGCTAATTCTTCAATCGGTTTTTCTGCCAGTTTGGTTTCTTCTTCCATTTTTACACCTTTTTCCATTAAATTAAGGCCAGTACAAACTCCATTTCCAAGGAGCGTTATACAAACTTAATCCTCTTAAATTAGTCTTTTTAAGCTCTTCCTCGGTTTCTCTGAGTTGCGTTACTGTCCATGTAGTTATAACGTGCCATTTTGCATGAGAATAAAGAGCCCTTAGTTCTTCAAGTTCAATCTCACTCTGTTTATCTTTTTTAAGTAACGTGCTGAGCCTAACTTCTAAAAAACCAGAAATGTGAGTAATATGGTCTGTATCCAGTCCATATTTTTCTTGATATTTTTTTTCTTCTGTTCCTGTAAATTCTTCAATGGCTTTAAAATAGCTCTTTAAAAATTCTTTATCGGCTTTAGATTTTCTTTTTTTTGCTAAAATCACTTCTAATTTATTTTCATCTTCTTCATTTTTGAAACTGAATTTAATGTTTACACCCCATTTCATACATCAAATTAATGTTTTCTGCTTATTCCTATCCTTCAAATGCCGTTCACCTTTCAAATACCGTTTAACACATGAAGGGCAGTTTTGAGTCCAGCTGTATGTTGGCTCAAAAAGATGCCCACATGTACGGCATTTTCTTTCAGTCATTTTTTACCTTGCTTAATCTTTTCCTGTTTGATGAGTTCTGCCAGTTGAACCTTTATCCTGGCCATATCGTCAGCGTCTAACTCTTCAGCCTCTGCCAGGTTGATAATCTCCCAGGCCGTGGGTTCATAATTCTTGCCCTTCTTTTCCTTGATAACCTGTTCGTAATGCTCGATCATGTTCAAAGCTTCCGGATCATCATTCCCTGCCAGTGTGGGACTCCCTTCTGGAGGTGTTTCACCCTCCGGATACAGTTTTTTATAAACCGGATCTTCTTTACTCATCCAGGCGAACACATCAAAGAGTTTGAAAGGTTTCTTAACAGGGTCGCTGCTTGGTTTTTCACCAAGATAAACAATCTTAACATTATAGCCTTCTGGGACCTTTTCCATCTTCCTACGCAGGCCAACGGTGCCATAAACGCTGACATTATCTTCATCCGTTGCGGCCTTCTCAGGTAATATCGTGTATTTGCAGTTAGGACGGCCCTTGTAAGGTGCGGATTCCTTTTTAATATATTTCCCCACAACCTCCTCCCCAGGCTGTTCCGGCCTCCAAACTATACTTTCATCCGGGATTTTAACCCATTCTTTCTGTTCTTTTGTTTCTGCCATTTTAATCACCTTTTATTTGAACGCCTGGACCCGGATTTGAACCGAGGCGCTGCATTGCAGCACGGCTTAGCAAACCGTCTCCATACCACTTGGATATCCAGGCAAAAGATAATAATAAATACCTTATTTACTCGCTCCTAGGAAATTACAATCGTTATAATCAATCCCCTGTTCTATTTGACTGGCCACATACGCCGCAACCTTCCAATCCCTGTTAGTTGTCGGTGTTGATTTTAATCCCATTTGGTCTTTTATTTTCCCATAAACGGTGAGTTTGGAGCGGTGTATTGCCCTACCTATCTGGTTATAACTCCAATCCTTCTCATGTAAAAGTACAGCCGTTGCGTATTCTATTGGACTCCATTTCACTGACATTATAAATCACCTCTACACCAAGACTCCTTCATCCTTAACAATCTCTGTAAACCAGTCCGGGGGCGTGCCCTGTGGTGGCCGTAAATGTAACGCATTGTAAGTCACCCTACGCTTAACCTGGTTTTTGCTTAATCCTAGTTTGTCAGCTATTTCCTGGTCTGAAAGAAGCGTATTGGTCTTATAATAATGAATATTCCAATCAATTTCATCTGCGTTTTCAAGCTTAGGATACTCAATGAAATCAGGTTTTTTGAGTCCCAAATGGGTTGCCTTGGAATATATTGCAGCCACGGTCCTACCAGGTAAGTTGGCTTTCAATTCATCAACATGGATGTCGGTCTCATAATTCTCCAGTAGGTACTTCTCTTCTGATGGTTTCCATGGAGTATTATACATCATATCACATCCCAGCCAGGCGGGCTTCCATGACCAACAGAGTACCTGCAACCAGGGCGGTTATAATTGTCATCCCTATAATGGCCTTATTGACTTCGTGTTTATTCCGTGTCCACCAGGACGGCCTTTTCTTGAATAAGCTTTGTTTTTTCTTCCAAGCTGCCAGTTTCCATGATGCTGCACACTTAGGGCATTTAAATTCCCCGTTGGTTTCGTTGACTTTTATTTCGCATACCGGACATACACTTTGCATCTTAATCACCCCGTAAATTCACTTTCTTTGTAAGTTTTTCCACATTTCCCATAACAAGCCAGGTACGGTTCACCATTGGAAAGATAATAACAATTCGCCCCGCATTCCGGGCAAATGGCTGGCTTTTTCACCTTATGCTTGGTGATATCAATCTCAATATCATTCACACGACTAGTCTTCAATTTTGGCCTTTTGGTGGGCACGGTCAAAGCCTCCCTGTCTTGAATATTCATTGACGACTAGTTTACAGAATTTCCTGCATTCATCCTGGCAGTCCTCGTCACCTGTGGGGGCCGGGAGACCTGCTTCCTCTCTGGCCTCTAAACACTTACCATGGTTAATGGCCTGCTCGTTCTGGAGGTAGGTTATCCAATCGTTAATCATGTCATCCCCTCAATTTCCTTAATCTTCCGGACATGTTCATCAAATAGGTTCTTATCCGTATAATTCCGAACTTCGATTTTCCAGTCCGAGTCTCCTTTAAGGACCATGACCTTCTCTTCAACATCGATCCAGACGGTGTCTGCGATACCTGGTTTGGGATCCTTAGTAACGATTTCCTCGTAACAATCCTGCATTTTGAACTCCACTTTTTCAGGATTGTACTTTCCCAGGTGGGCTGTATAACCCTCGTATTCTTGAGGTTCACCTGAGCAAAGGATCATAAAAATAGAATAGGCCTGGGACACTATCATAATCCCAGGCCCTCTTCATCCAGTTTCGCAATATAAAGCATGCTGGTAAGGATCTTTTCAACCTCTTCAATCTGAGAAGGTCTGAGAGTTGTTTCAAATTTTAACCTGTGAGATAAGTCCTCGGGTAAACTACTACAACCGACATTAACACTTTCCTCGACCCTTAAAGCCGGAACCGGCTTATTTATGGCCTCTTCAATAATCAAATTCATTACATTACCCCCTTAACGGCTCTTCGATGTGCTAAAGTAGAATCACAGCCATATTCTCTTTGAAGAAAGTTATCCCATTCTTTATGTTTCTCTTCTTGCTCTTTGCTTGGTCTACTTAAAGGAATTTCAATAACAAGAGAGGTTCCTTTTGGAATAATTTGACATTGGATGGTTATTGCACCGAGTTTTCTTTCAATTTCACCAAGCTGCGTATTAGTAAAACTGAAATCTCCTAGATCATTTGATAATGTAATAAGCAACTTAGAATTTTTGAATGCAATATTAATCTCGTCTAAGCCACTATCGCTAGTTTGAACACTTTTTACTGCATAGTAAATGTCCTGAACTAGGTCCTGTTTTTTTACTTGAATGGCATGAATTTCTTTCATTAATTCATTAGCTGCATCATAATAAGGTCCGATAGTCATTCCATCGCCCCCGCATTGTAACCATCACCATCTACCAACGTACCACAATCAGGCCCGCTGCAAATCTTAGCTTCCCTCTGAGCTTTCCTGGATGCTGCATAAGCACTGAAAGCCTCGGCCTCTGCATCACTCATGGCCAGCTCATCACTGTATAATTCCTGCTTCTCTACACGAATTTTCACGATGAAAATAACGCCACGGTCCCTGAAATAAACCATGTCGCCATCACCCAGCTTGGCACCATCCCAGGATAATCTTTTCATATCCACATCCTCAGACCATCCGGACAAGACCCCGTTTTGGGTCCTGACAGATGCGATTTCCATCAACGGGTACTGGATTAACTGGTCCATGATTATTTTCATTGAATCCTGGTTTCCGATGTATTCTCTCATTTAAGCCACCTTCCGCAAGCTGAAAGTCTTCCGAGGAGTCTTAATTACATCAATAGGCTTGTCTGCCAGGACTTCGTATTTGAAATAATTAAAAAAGTCTTCAGCCACAGGTGCCCTGGTCCGGGACCCGTAACGGATTTCTAAAACCGGGTCCCTGCTGACAATGATGTAAGTGTAAATATCTTTCTTCAGATCCAGGTCATAGTCCAGGTACCAATCATAATTAATAGCCCCTTTAGGGTTATTGTCAAGCTCTTCAACCAGTTCCAGGGCCTTTTCTTCCCTTATCACCTGTCTTTTGCTCCTGATTTCCTGGCCTAATACTCTGGCCTGGGCTTTTAAAACAGCTAGTTCTGCCATTTAGAACACCCGGCCCCAATAATCGTATTCATCTGGCGCTAAAATGGCCGTACATTCTCCACAACCAGTACAGGTATCTTCTCGGTAGATTTCACAAGTTCTAGTTTTTCCGTTCATAATTTTTCACAACCGTTTATGATAAGAATCTGCAGGAAGAGTTCCAGGCATGGCAGGCCTGTGTGGTTTCTTCCCACAACTATACTTTGTTACTTGTAGTATATATACTTTACTTTGATACTTGTATACTTTGATATAATAATAATAATAATAATAATAATAATAATAAAGATAATAAATAATATAATAATAAGTAAAAAAAGATACGAGACGATCTGACAAAACGTATATTCGATATATAACGTATATAACGTATATACGGAAAAAAGAAGGAAGGCGCATGAAAATTTGAAGATTTAGAAAATTTCTTCAAAACTCCCACCCTGTTTAGTTTTCAAGTGGTGTTTTACTATTTTGTCTTTAGCTTCTTCAGGCATCATGGCCTTTACCTGAGCCAAACCAACTTCTCTAAAATCAGCCAAATCTTGAAGGCGATCCAATCCAATATTTCCCTCATTATTAATAATTTTCAAAGCAGTCGCAACAACAGCATCTACTTCATTATCAATTTCCTGATCAATTTCAGCTGCATTTTCTTGAATTTTAGTCTCAATGTCATATTCTTTCATTAAAGCATTCTTTTTAGATTCTAACTCTTCAATTTCCATCCTAATAATTTCAGCCCGATCTTTAGCATGGATCCGCCTTCTAAGATAATCTTCATAATCAGCCGTCCTATCTGGAATAATAGTTTTAGATTTTCTAAAAAGTTCGGCGTCTATTTTCATATAAACACCGACGCCGTTTTTTGCACGGCGCCCCATTATGCACACCTCAAATAACCTTCTTGCGGTTCATAAACCACACCTTTGCGTTTCAATTGCCTAATTAAATCTTCTATTTGTTTAACAGACATGTGATAAGAATCCCTCATTGCAGTTATAACTAGATTAGCGGGGGCCCTACCACCATATTCTTCTTCTAATTCTTTTATAATTGTTTGAACTACCCGTATTTTATCCCTATCAGACATAGGAGTTCTTTTACCATCTTCACTAAAACTAGCATTTGATAAATATTCATTAGAATAAAAATCTTTTGTATCTTTTAATATCAATTCATGGGCATTAATTTCTTCAGAATTGATTATTAAACGAATAACATCTTTTTTGGGTTTAAAAATTAATTGAGAATCAAATAAATCATTTATTAATATCCTTGTTTTTTGTTCAGGAATTTTATGTTCCATTGCCATTCTTGTTATAATAAGGGGTAATTCTACGCCCCATAATTCTTCAAAAGAATTATAATTCCCTTCAATAACTTCCATAAATTTTAAAAATCCGATTACCTTTTCATGGTCATGATTCAAATATAACTCCTTTTCCGTAATGGTAGAATCAATAACAGGTAATTTTTCTAAGATATTTTTTTCACTAATACAGTAACAATTTAATTTAAATGAATCTACAAACGATTTTAAACCACCTTCATATCTAAACCATTCCCCACATTCCCTATATTCATTAAAAATTTCATGGAGTATTTTTTCTAGATTTTCAGTTCCAGGAATTGTATATATTATTTTTAATTTAACCGGGCTGGCTGTCTGCAAATCCCTTAAACGTTGTTTTGGGTTATTTGCTATTCCTATTTTAATAAATTCTCCACTTGAAATAAAATAAATTTGTTTTAAATTATCTCCCATGAAATCCCTCCGATACTTTAATTAAAGGATACTTTGATACTTGTATTATATATAATTTACTTTTATTAAAGTAACAAAGTATATAAGTAAAAAGAGAATAATATATAATCAAGGAAAACATATAAAGAGGTGATAAAGTGATAGAGTCCGAAAGTAAACCTATAATTGGAGCAACCAATATGCCTAAAAAACCAAAGATGATCAATACAAGCGTACAGATCCCGGAAGAAAAATACACACTATTGGAAAAAATCAAAAAAGAAACTGGCACTCCAATTTCTAAACAACTCTTAGAAGGAGTGGATTTGTTAATCATTGAAAAAGAAGAACTTTTAAACAAATCTGCAGAAAAGGCTACTATCGAAGCCGATGAGATGAAATCTACTATCGCATCAATTAAATCTAGTAGACAATAACCCTCACCCTTTTTACACTTATACTCGTTTTCACAACCATTACGGCCCTGTCCATCTGGCATGGATAGGGCCACATTCTCACATAGGACCTGGACTCCAGGTACTGATAACATTTTCAGCACCTGCACTTAGATTTTATAAAGTTCTAATAATTTTTCACGCCTCTGAATATTTTCCTCTTTTTCAGGAATTGTTTCCAAATATGGATATTCAGCGATTAGGCGGTGTAATTCATCAGGAATACTTTCAGAATCAATAATTATATAAGGCAAACTACTCTTATCTTTTACTTGCATCTATCTCATCTCCAGGTTAAAGCGGTTAATGAGATGGCTCTGCCAGGATGGGTACTTGAATCGGGAAACTCTTTGGTCGGATGATCCCGGTTCAGTATTTCACCCTGAACAGATCCGATCCAAATAGACGATTTATTTTTCAACTATATAAATTAATACTATAAAGAGTGCAATGGATAAGTATTCTAACACATTTAAGCCTTTTTTATTATGAATAGGGCCTTGTATAGTCTTTTTTCATCAGATAATAATAACTTAAATGTTGCTCTTAACGAGCAATATTTAAACATTAAACATCAAAAATATTCTACGGTGGAACAAATGACGACAACATTTAAGGAGTTGGCACCATCACAGAAAAAAAGACGATTAAAGTAACAGTTAATAAAAATCTATATGATGAATTCATGCAGACCGCTTTAAGAATGGAAGGATATAAGAAAGGCAGACGACGTATAAGTGCAGAAAAAGCGATGAGATTATACATAAACTATTCTAAAGCATTCAAAGACAAAAGACTTTTTGAAGTAGCACGAGAAAACAATCTTGAAGTCTGGGAAGTGGGAGAACTATTGATTGAAAGGTTTATGATGGTCCACACAGAACTAGGGCTGGATCTAAATTATATTACAAATGATGAACATTTTAAAATGGTAGTGCGTTATTTAAAAACTTATAAACCAGATTAACTGCCTTTATTTGCTTTCTCTTCCTCTAATTTTTCCTTATCCTTCTTTGTGATCTCCCACATTTTATATTTCTCTTCTAATCTATCCATCCGGGCCCGGTCCGCATCCCGTTCTTTTTTATGCCGTTCTTCCTGTTCCTGTCTTAAACGTTCCGATTCTTCTTTATCCTTAATCCTTTGAGCTTCAACTTCTTTTATCTTTTCATCCGTATATTGATGAACTTCTAATCGTTTTAAGACCGTAACCATTCCCATATTTTTATAATATTTTCCGTAGAGCTCCTTAATCTCAGGTAATAAATATACTCCACGGGTGGAGTCTAGGTCTCCATGGCCTAATAACCGGTCTGAATCTTCATAACCAAAGTCAGTCTTCTTCAATTGATTACCAAACCAACGGCGGATATGGTGGCTTCTGAAATATGCGTATCCGTCCTTCCCTTTTCCAAAGTTACAATCATTATTTATCTTCTTAAAAATATCATTGAAGGTTCCATTTGTGAGTTTTCTCCCTTCATCAGTTCTGAAAATATAAGTTTCCGGATCCACGTTGGGTGGGCTGTAGTTGAAGTAGTCTAATACTGCATGGAAGCTTTCAGGAGTTGAAAAGGTAACATAGTGACCCCCCGTTTTCATCCGGTTAGTCACCCAAATAAGAGGACCTATCTTTTTCACCCAATCCGGCCGGTCTTCCCATATATCGGGCAAGTCTTTCACAGTGATTTTGTTATACTTCTCTACGGCCTTCACCAGGTCCTGGAGGGTTAAATTCCTGATTTCCTTCCGGGCCATACCGGAACTGGCAATCTGTAATATAATTGCCTTATTTCGTACTCCAGTGTTACTAATCGCAAGTTCAATATCATCCCTGTCTGGCAGGTCTTCAACTGTGATGAATTTTTTATCCTTCACTTTCACTGTGATTGGTTCCGGGACCCAGAACCTGTGAGATTTATAAAAACTGCGGATGGTACCCATGGCAGATCTGCGGGTGTTGTTACTGTACTTTTTTGTGAGATGTTTCTGGAAATCATCTATATGTTCGCAGATTCTTCTTCTTCTTTCCCTGACTCCGTTTTCCTCGTCTTCTTCGGCCTCATCATAGGCCATGGAGGGTGTTAAGCCCGTGCATTCATAGTAATGTAAGAATCTGTAAACGACTAATTCTATTGATTTGGGATTTAATTGACGTTGTTTAACGTATTTAATCAGTCGTGGGTCTTTTTCTATTAATTTCTTGTCGGGATTCACAATATTAAAATAAGAATTTAATCTATAATAATTTATCTTAGGGTGTGAAAACTATGAAAAAAAGTAACGTGATGGGTATGGTATGCAGTATATTAATACTCCTGGTGTAAGGGGTGTTTACCATACCGTTGTGATATATAATGGATGTTTATTCGATGTATCGAACAGGGATTAAAAAAGACCCCTAATACAAAAGTATTAGGGGTATGGAATTACCACCTCCAAACGGTAAAAATGAATCTATAAGTTTAAATTGTTTTTTGTCTATATTCTGCTGTTAACGTTGCTCTCATTGTACTACAACTGGTTTACACTCTAATGAGGTTTACACAGCACGGCCCGGGGGCACTGTCAGTCCATAACACCTCCGAACAAAGAAGGGATTAAAAGAAGTTAATCCTTTAATCCCTTAAATATATTGGTTTAAATACTGTTTTCATGGCTTATAAAACACCATCACTGATTTTTGATTGCTCACTGCATTAATCGCACTGGTTATCTGGCTATAAGTGAACTCTTTAATTCCTTTGGTGGGGTCGGCTACTCTTACCCTTTGTGTGGTTTGATTAACACCGACTAAGAATATATAATGTCCATAGTCATTACTCCATACACTGTTGCCATTGGCATCTGTTTTAAGGTTCCCGGTTCGTATATGTAAGATTATTTCACAGTTATTCTTTAGTTTAGTGATGATTCCAGGGAAACCAATATCACTGAGATAGTATTCAGCTATATCCAGGTTCGGAACTAACTTTCTCATGGCACTATATAACTGTTCATGGCTGGTTCCGGATGAGGTGGTACCTGCTAATGATGCAATTTGGCTTTCATTAAATGATAGTCCCATAGCACTGAATACCATTTGAGCACTTGAAGGACCGCAGGTATAGCCAGTATCTTGGAAATCTTGACTATATAACCCGGTTAGTGTCCATCCACTGGTGTCTGTTGGTAGTGTTATAGTAGTATCATATATCCAAACTTTAGGGGGGTTTGCACCTTTATCTTGTCGGTATTTTCTAACCCTATTCCGGGCATCAATCAAGTTCGCTTTGGTAGGGTTAGCAGTACCTATTAACCCTTTAGCAGGGCAATCGTCTATCCATCTCTCTAATAAATCGACATACTCATCATAACTTGCATTATAGTCGCTCATAATTTAACACCCTCTGCGGTATTGCAAATATCCTTAATCTTGAATTTGGCCATAATTATGCCTCCACGTACTCATTGTAGGTTGCGTTGTAATCGGTCATGATTATGCCTCTTTGTATGTTAATAATTATCAACCATTAGGGTAAAATGGTCTTGAAAAACAAATTAGCGAGATCAAAATGACCCAAATCATTCAAATGAACCCCGTCACCATTCATCCGCTCCGTATAAATAGCCGAATCCATATAACGCTCATCTAAATCAATCAAAGCACAATCATTCTCATCAGCTAAGTCATATAATTCCCCTTTGAAAAAAGACCAAGGTATTGTAGAAGTGAGGGGTGCTGGATTTCTTCTAGGTTCAACAACTAACAAACAGTCTCCAAATTTCTTAATTTCCGTTATTAAACTTTGTAAACTGGATTTAAACGAATCAACTAGGGTCGGATCAACATTCTGAGAACCATAATCATTTGTTCCTAACATGATGACAGATAGATCTGGGGTGAAAGGATCAACACAACAGTAACAAAGGTCTTCAAGAGAAGAGTATCTGAATTTATAGGCTGCCGCCCCTGCTTTTGCTACCCTGTTTACTATGATGCCCCATGTTGTGGGTTTTATTTCTTGGAATCCTTGGAATAACATTTGCTGTGCTTCTGAGCCGGTGTATTTAATTATACAAACATGGTCTCCGTTTTCCAATCCCGTGATTGAAGTATTTGCAGATCGGAGTGTAGTGCCACCCATGTCATGTGTTTCTTCTTCTCCCCCATCTATACTGGTTGTAAATGTTCCGTTTCCGTCTCCTTGGCGGTAGAATAGTTTTATTCCAGTTCCGGTGAAGGGTATTGTTGCCGTTGCATTGGGGGTTGTGGTTTTCCATTCCCCTAACATCCCGGTGGGGGTGTTTACGTTTTTCTCACTCCAACCTTCACTATATGTGATCCAGTATGTAGGGGAACTCCAAAACCAAGGAGGTATGAATCCTGAACCTGTGTCTGCGTATTTATTTCTTAATTTATCCCGCAACACACCAGTCCATCCCCTTGTGTCATACCCTCTAACGGTTTGGAGATTGATTCCGGTTCCAACGTTCATACTATTCCCTATGAGATTCAAATATAGTAGAGTGTCTTGGTCTGTTTCCATCGCTGTGACTTTATCATGCCAACCACTTATCCCTTCAAGGTTATACACATTTCTAGGTGGGTTCATTTAATAGGCTCCAGGGCGTAGGAATCCAGCTAAGTAATACATGCTTAGCGCTTGTGCCCTTGTCTTAGTCTGCAATAGTGCATATAATGTTGTGTGTGCGTCTGTTGTGAAACTGCCTTCAATGAATTGGATTCTCCCTTTTCCTGTATATTCAAAGTATGATGATTTGTCGACTAAATCACTGAGTCCTAGGCTAATTAATGCACCAGAAGGGAGGTAAACTAACATTCCAACATTGTATAATGTGCTTGCATCGTTTGTTATGCTCATTTTAACCCCCTCGCCGGCTTGACTTCCAGGGGTGATTATTTTACAGCTTTTCAAGCCTTCGTCGAGTCTTTGTTCTGTGCTGCTTGATAATG
>Ga0310040_1002348_pt1 | contig 12104 bp, 11 predicted proteins | sample EPASupsiteHSE623_FD_200237 | JGI IMG/M metagenome (GOLD analysis project Ga0310040, IMG submission 200237) | Bioremediated contaminated groundwater from EPA Superfund site, New Mexico - Sample HSE6-23 (v2) (version 2) | ecosystem: Environmental > Aquatic > Deep subsurface > Groundwater >... | reverse complement strand
GGACTTTTCTCAATACGGGCCGGAATAGACGCCCGAGTCAATCCCTTCATCGGAGCTCGGCGGGGTCCATTCAGATCGTATATAGTCGCCCATATAGCCGATTTGGGGATAAAATTAATTACGGTTATGAATGAATAGCAGTAAAAGAGGTGAGTTTTCAGGGTTCACCGCGGGAATTCACTATGCATTTCAGGATCATTTCAAGGGAACATTTTGAATTCTTGAAAAAAGCGAACCATCTCGGCCTTCATCCTTCTTACTCACCGGAACATTGTCGTGCGCGAAGGCTTCTTGAACTCCTTGGCTAGGCAACCATTCAAAGAGGTGAAGTCCGATCCCCCTATTCTGATATTAGCTTAAGATCCTTTTTGCCAATGTCCGCTTTCAGCATGGTGGGGCATGTGGGGTAGTAGTCAGGGCGCTAAGCGCGTAGGCCTGCATATTGTTGGCGCGCCACTGGATAAGCGCTGGCCACACAGCTGCCGGCACCAGCAGATTAGCCACTCAAAGAAAGCTCTATGGGCCGGTTCGCCCGCAGACAATTGCGCGATATTGCTTTTCTGATAACAGCAAGTCAGAAAAGATGCTGCTTAATCCTCCGCGTACCATCAGGGAGTTTGAGCCGGAGGGTATCCTTATATTAATATCATGTGGTTTTACGCATATCGGAAAAAGAAGGAATAAAAATCATTACGAGAATCGAATGCATGGAATTCATTTCGACAGTACGCATCCATTGCGTCATTTGTTAGCGCTTTTCAGTAGCTCACGTACGCGACCCTAGGCACCCTGGGTACATAAAGTCAAAGGTTTCGAGACTCTAACCTCCATTTTGTATAGAAATCCTTAACAATAAGAATGTGAATCTTATAAAAATGTTATCGCATAATGAGAGGGCCATTAGCTTATTTGATTGCCTTGGATGTATATTATTAAACAATAAATCTCATAAAAACTAGAGGAATAATATGGAGGAATTTGATACCAACATATCATATTCAATAGATATGAATGAAATGCTTAAATTGCATAATTTTTATTTATCAAAAAAATTTTTTAACAAAGAATTTAAAGAGGTAATTTTACCTCTCATGGAATGCTTTAACGAATCATATGGATTTCCTTTGCATATCAAGGACAGCGACGCAGATTATTATTCCTCGGTGACTTCGACCATTCTTATGGCTCTATATCATATGAATTTAATTAATTACGAGTTTAAAAATAAAATTTATAAAACCATATTTCAAATGAAAGATTTTGGCCCAAATAGAGTAAAAAAAAGCAAAAATTCTGAAGATATTGCTGCATGGGATGTTTCTGAAGGTGCTAATTGCTGGACTACGTCACTTGTTATTGAATCATTATTAGAATCGGGTTATTCTGGAGAGCATATAGAAGAAATAAAAAATGCAATATTATGGCTGAAAGATCAGCAAAAAAAAGAGGATGGAGGATGGGGGTTTGACTGTCTTTGCACGAGCAGAATATTCTTTACCGCACGAGTAGTTTATGCTCTTCATATAGGATTAAATTTATTCAAACAAAATATTTCTGAGAGAAAAGATATAGAACGGTCCATCGAGTTGGGGACCAGTTATATTAAAGATAAAATGGAACTAGGCGAAAATGTTGTCTATTGGCCATTAGAAGAAGAAGCTCATACTCCTGACCCAACCAATACGGTAATTTCATTATGGATTTTGAATAAATTGAATCAATTAGATGATGAAATCAAACTAAAAGGATTGAATTATTTGAGAAAAGAATTATCTAATAAAGAGATTTGGGATTTCAGATCTATATTACATGAAAATGATACAAAATATGGGCAACATAAAGTTATTGTCTCCTTTACCCCCAGCATCCCTTTAGTATTATTAGAGCTCGGAGTTAAGCCTTTAGATGAATTGTGCGTGAAACCTATATACTGGTTAAAGAAAAATTTTGAAGATGGATGGAAGCTTCCTAATTATAGAGAAAAGAATCTATCCTTCATTTATGCAATGGGATTATGGACTGTAACTAGGTGGCAAAGAGAAGTTGTAGATAGCGTAATCTTAACCGATTTAGAAAATAGCATTTTTTTGGGACTAAGAAAAAGAATAAAATTATTATTAACAATGATTTTATTAATCTTGTTTTGGAACACAAAGGATTATTTATCATCTAACATAATCTTTCTCGTTCATGATTATTATATTAAGCAAGGTATTATAAATTTGAGTGCAGCATTGATAACAATTATAGGAGGAATTTTTGCCCTTCCAAAAATACTTATCTATTTAGATCAAAGATTCTTTAATGCAAATCTGAAGAGTAAAATTAAAGATATTCAAAATTTTTGGAATAGAATTTTATATATGAGATAGCAATTACAAGAAGAACCCAGAGGTATGTCTTGTCAGCCATGGGGGGTTGGGGTCAGATCTGGATACGATAGACTCCATTACCAAACAGATTGTAGAGATCGACTCTAAGATTTCGGATCAGCTCTCTACGCGAAACGAGGACATGAGAATCGCTTTGTCCATGCCAGGAATGGGATTCTCTTCCAAGTTTGTCTCAAATCGATCCTGGAGGTTCAAGCCATCAAAAAGATGAGGAATTGGCCGATTTATGCATATGCTGCGCCTTAGTTCTATGACACTTTTTGAACGATTTAGAAGATGTCATAGAACTTTCTGGCAGATAGAGGGCCGGAGCCCTGTGAGCCTTCAAAGAAACGGGATAATTGCTGAGTTATGCACATGTAGCGCCTTATTTCTATGACACTTTTTCGAAGACTTGGAAAAAATGTCATAGAATTATCTTGTGGACAAGAGGGTTGATCCCTGCAAGCCTTCGAAGAGCCAGGAAATGGCCGATTAATCCGCACGTATCGCCATATTTCTATGACACTTTTTCGATAGCTTATGAGAATGTAATAGAACTTTCGTGCGGAGAAGGACGATGGAACTGCAAGTCTTCAAAAGACTGGAAAAATAGCTATAATATGATTATGTGGCGATGTATTTCTATGACATTTTTGGGCCTAGCCCCATCGGCCCCAACAACGAAAAAAAGGAGGATCCCGGTCTCAGCGCTTGATGACACGCCCATCCGGCGGGCTTATCCAGCCGCTCGGGATGACAAAGCCGTGGTCAACCAGCAATCCGGCCTCGATCGCGTTCAATGCCGCCTCGGTCCGCTCAATAGCATAGAGGTGGCAGGGCTTGATCAGCTTTCCATCCATCACCAGATTGCCGTATTCACTAACCAGCCCCATCTGTTTCTGCCTGGAGAGCTCTGCATCCAGGACGTGCCCGCCGCCCCGCGCTGCCAACGATGGACAGGTCCGGAGGCCGGCGGGTGAGCAGGTCCGGGTTGAATGCGATCTTTTTCTTCATAAAGCCTCCATCTCGAACTCTGAGAGCGTGCCATTGACCAGGTCACGCAGTGCGCCTCGCTCCGTTATGTTTTTCCTCAATTCATCAATCTGCTTATCCTCCGCCACTTGCAGCTTCGTGAACTCCTCGCTCTTCAGGACCTCACCCACGGTCTCCCGGCCAGCCTGGTAAAACAGATGATCGCCCAGGACGGGGTGATCTGCATCGATGCCTAGTTTATAATTTCTTTCTTCGACTGGCTTATAAATTATTGATTTTCATTGACTACGATATCCCTGAGAATCAAATTAAGGCTCTATCACCTTTTGCGCTGCAATGATTCTGTAAGGAATTCAATAATATATTCGGATTTTTTTGGATGAAGAGTTGAGATATCAATCTTCATTGCTTCGATCCTCTTTCTTGGATAAACTAACGAGATTCTTCCAGATCCCTTCTTTTGATCCCATGGACCATATTTTAACTTAATGAGAATTAAACCGATAAAATCAATGAATTCCTCGTCTTCAATTCCCAACACTGCGTGAATCAAGTCCATTGAGCCTTGTACGATATTTGCAGGCCTAAAAATAAAAGTAATTAGGCTGCAAAATTGATCTTGAAACTCTTTGAGATTAAATAATGAATTTACACAATAGTTCCTCTGATAGTTTAATACATAATTTTTGATATAATAATATGTATCAAAATTGATCAGATCTCGATAATAGAAAATTTCACTCATAAATTGATTATGCATCCTTTGGTTATAGCAATAATTCATGGAAAGAAGACGCATAAATAGCTTTATAGAAGAATCCTGTGATATATCATCTTGTGAAATATTTTTCAAATTATTTTCTAAAGTGTATTCAATAAGCTCAAAATGTTGTTCTTTTAAATCAATATTATAACTCTTTAATATAAAGTCTAAAAAAATAGATTGGACTTGAACTAAGATCTCTTTCTTATTTTCCTCTTCTGAAAGATTAACAGATTGAATTAGTACTTTATTTATAGAATTAATAAATTTATATCTAAAAACGTCCAATTCTTCTGATTGATCTAGTGAGAGCTCGATAGATGGTTCTTCAGACATATCACTTTCTTCATCCATATTTGTATCTTGGTAATCTTGTCTTTGCCTTATATTAAAGCATAAAGATTGATATATTCTATTAATTCCATGAATTTCAGAAATAATACTGCTGGGGTTCTGAGTTTTCCCAGGTTTTATCTGAAGTCTAGAATCTTTTTTTATCTTAGCATTTTTCATATCCTCATCTATAATTGATTTCTCCGTTAGCTCCTGATTTCTTCGCGCAAGACCAATGATCATTGCACGAATATCATACAAACCTATGGTAAAATCATTTGATAATTTATCTATAATTTGTTTGAATGATTCCTTATTTCGGGGAAGATTTCTAATAAAATAATTTCTATCATAATAAACTCTAAATCGAGCTGTTTTATCTTCACTCGATATGATGACTTCTTCAGGAATCCCACTAGAAATCTTTAATTTTAATTCATCCTCATAGTATTTATTAAATAATTCTTCTCCATTATCTTTTATAATGCATATGGAGAGTTTTCCTCGAATAGGTTCAATTATCAGCTTTAAAGTTCTTTCTATATCATCAAATTCCACTGAGTAAACCCTGAGAGTATTAGAAGAGAATTCAAGTCTCGGCTCATCGATTTTCAGGTCATTTAGTCCTACAAAATTTTTAATTTTTATAAGATCTATATTCTCAAAGAAGCTTACTGAATTTACTCTTTTTAAGAAGATAGCACATTCGATATTCCCGACCTCTCCATTTCTTAGAAGAGCCGAACTAGTAATGTTAGGCGAACCTACAAGAAGATATTGCATCTTGCCTTTTAAGTATATTAATTTTGAATGAAATATTCGAGATTCATCGGGTAGATATACTGCGTTATAAAAATTATAATTTATATTATTATCAGTGAAATATTTTATATATTCACTTGGATTATTAAGATTGTGCCTATTTTTCGGTAAACCTATTGAGACATTATCGATGGTAATGTGATCTCGTAATTTTTTTATAACTGACTCGTCTTGTGCAAAAAATGGTGCTAACAATATTGCTTCATAGGTCGATGAAGGATCTACTAGCTTCATCATTTCTGAAAGAATGGAATTATCAAGGTTATGGATAAATTCATAGTCTATGTCTTCCTTTATTTCATTTTCAGTAAGGAAACTTTCAAAAGCCGTCTTAACCATCATAATAGATTTTGCGTCTCTGATATATTTTTTATTTATTAGAGTTATAAAAAAATTTTGGATCAAATATACATTTTTATCCGAATAATTAGAATTATATTTAATCTTTGCTACAATCTCAGCGTTTCTTGTAAATCCAGGTAATGTTAAATTTGAACTTGCTACATAAATAGTAGCTTCTTTTTTTCTCTTTGAAACAAATAAGGATACTTTTGGATGGAATACGCCCCTATCAACATATATTGGGATAAGGTGATAGCTTCGCCCCGTTTCGGTCGTGAATTTTTCCAAGGATTGGGTGTATTGCTCACCATCTATTAAAACGAGAACCTCCGCCTCAGGATTATTTGCACGAATTTTATGAAATAAGTATTTGTCGAAGAAGTAAGGGTCAAAACAGAAAGTAGTTAGAATGATATAATCGTTGTTCTTTTGCACTTCGGAAAATTCTTCAATCAAGTTTATATAATTTTTATCCAATTTAACCCCTTTTCTGTGACAGACAAACAAGAATTCTCATCTAAGTCGATGAACTCAAGGTCTTCGAGAATAGTCCGAATACTCTGCCAGCGATTATCGCGAGTATGAACTATTATAGGCTCTCTCGCAGAGAAGAGTTGTCCTTCCTCTTCTACAAAAATCCAATTCTTTGTATTATTAGCAAATCTTTGAGCCGATTCTAATAAATGCCGATTTACAATTACTTTGCTAATATCTGATAAGAATTGCTTTAATTTTATATTTCTTTTATTCACATTAATGTAATTAAATAGCATATGAATATCTATGTGTTCGATACCCAGACTATTGGTTTTTATTTTATTTTCCTCCTTAGAATTAGCATTTACTTGAAAATATCTTATATATAACAAACAAATCATTAAAATAAATTGGGATATTAAGATCTCTGGTTTATCAGAATGAATATAGTCATAAACATCAGATTCATTCAACTTGGAATTTAGCGATGACTTTTCATATTCTCCATTTATTTTAATAATTTGTACGATTAAATCGTTGAGAGATGATTCATCACCTATAATCATTCCTATAGCGTTACTTATATAGTTGAAGATATTATCAAAATCAAGGCCTTCGATTAATTCTGTTTTTCTTATCCCAACATTTTGAATGACTATATCCTGCATTTGTTCCAAGAATTTCTCTAAAATAAATATAAAATATATATTTAATTGGTGGAATTCCCAGTAGCTCCTAGCCTGCTCTAAATTCCCAAATTCTATCATCTCTTTATTATTTCTGTTTTGTCTAAAATAAATTGCATCCCATATGGATCTTATCATAAGATTTGTTTTAGGATTTGTCTCCTTAATTATTTTTAAAAATATGAGTAATGTATCTCTTCTGCGAATGTTCCTCTGTTCAGTTGAATGATATTCGCTATGCTCAAAGGATTTGTTCAATTCTTTTGGACGATTTATGAAGGCAAGATTTGCTTGTCCATTCATATACCGCTTAAATTCTACCTCATCTATATCCCAATCACCATCCTTTTCTGAGAAAAATCCAAACATTAATTTTGATAAAATATCTTTTTCGTAGAAATTATCCGAAATCTGGCAAATACAAAAGCCGGAAAATAGTTCTTTCAATTCTTGTTTCGAGAATGATTTCTTTTGAAAATTTTCCGGATTAAGGAATGAGAGCGATTTCGCTAGCTTTGAATTAATCTTAGATATATTCGCTTTCCCGAATTCATCCGTCCAAGCGCAACGAATAATTTCCATTTGTTGGTTATAATAAACCTTTCCGAATCCACTAATTTTAAAATTAAGATCAAAGGCCGTAACTTCATCCCATTTACCTGCAAATTTTCTGTTATTATACATGCGCCGCAGCCCAGGAAAATCATAAAATCCATTATGATGGGCTAGGCTTGCCAGAATGAAAATTTTTTCGTAATCAATAGGTTTAATAATATTTGTATTATAAAGATATTCATAATAATACGCCCAAATCGTATAATACCTCGCCCTTCTAGTTACGGAGGTGATCCCAGGGGTGAATTCTTCCTGAATCCTGAGATGGCTGCTCCAAATCCCTAAAGGATCTACTATTCGCGAATCTGATTCAACTTTCTCAGTCCATTCAACAGTGCCTGCCTCAAATCTCATTTTCTTATATCGCTAATTCCTCATCTTTATTTATTTTGGCCAAATTTTCTAAATGCTCGGATCACTGAACTCATATCTTGGATATAAACCTCTTGATGCCTGTCAATCTACTGATTATAGCACTAACTGGTGACTAGTCCGGCACCCTTATTTGTCCAATTCTTGTCCCGTGATGTCTAATGGCCTTCAAATCCATAGCTACATTCATCGACCAGATGGAAGCAGGCTTCGGCAATAAAGAAAGATCGGCTGCAATCGCCAAGAAGCTGGGCATTCCCAGGAAGGCTAAGATGATCGCACGCTACAAAATGGCTGTATGGGACATCAAAGACCTTGTATTCGATGCAAAAAAGGTGCGAGCTAAGAAGCATGAATCCCAGCGAAACCAGGCAGTAGATGAGATCGTCAGCATCCTGGAGGTCATCAACCTGGGAAAACTCCGGGCAAAACAGCTCCTCAGCGTAAATCTCGGTGACGAATTCGAAGCCTCCGATGGCGAGACTCACAGGCTGACTCTGGGCCCAGCATCGATCTACTGGCCTACAGGCACGAGAATGCTGCCCGAGTGTGCCAGGCTCGACCGGCAAGCCTGCAGCAAAGCCTGAAGCTCCTGCCCAGAAGACCCAACCCGGGTTCGAAGCCATTTTTGCTTTGACAGTTTTTCTCGCGGTTGCCTTTATTGTATTTTTCTAGGCGGAATTAAATATCAAATTAGCTAATTGTCATCAAATATTTTTTCCTTAAGTGTATTTGAGTTCGGTGACGCTTATCTGCCGTTATTCGCACCTTACTCGATCTCCCGAGTTCCAAGCGCGCCCGCACCCAAGCTAATACAGCGAGCTAAATTAGGAACCTGATCATCAGCAGCGAGGGGGTTTTCTTATCTCATTCATGGCCTCAATTAAGCATCTTCGTGCTAGCCCATATGAACACCTCAAAATCCATATCTGGCAGGCAGTCAGACGGGAGTTCGCTTAATACGGTCCCGAGTAGACGCCCATATCCGGAACGTCTCTATAGAGATCAATAGAGTCATCGCTATCATACTCCGGCGGCACCTGGAACTGCCACTCGCCGATGATCAGAGGAATGCATATGGCGCAGATGAGATCGTCATGGGCCCCTACTTCAGCATCAAAGCCGGCATGCCCCGACGAAGTCAGGTGGTATTTGAAAGAAGCGATCTCCTGATTCAGCAGCGGCAATGCCTCCAGTCCGGGGCTGTAGTCAAATCGCTTGCGCTGCATAAGGCTCAGGAAATTGGAGATAATCAGGCTCTTGCTGATATTGTAATTGAAAGTCACCTTGTCAAAGCGTGCAGCCTCACCGCCAGTGAACACCACTGGATATAGGTTTACCAGGCCGTTTATCACGCCAGACTGCAGCAGATAATCCCTGATGGGGGCCCCCAACCCGGAAGCGTCCATACAGATATGCGGGCCGTCTGTCGTCCCCTGCTCATTTTGCAGCCTCTGGATGCTGGCGATGACGAGGTCTGTGATCTTCGGGTAGTCCACGCCTTTGATGCGGTCCAGGGCCCTCAGGTGATAGGCAAAGCCCTTGATCTGTGTCTCATAAACCATCTCAATGACTGCGAAGCTGGTGTAGTCCAGGGACTTGGCCAGGTCGCAGCCCAGTAGGTATCTTTTAACTTCCGGTATAACCATTACCACGATTCATCACCTCAGAATTTTAATGGACTCACTGACGGATTCGCCAGCGACTTGAACAGGTCTGAGCTGAATACCGAGCCTTCAGCATCCAGGAACGCGCAGTGATACTCCTGCTCGAACCAGAGATTGATCCGCTTCTCCTCCTCCAGGAATTGCTTCGAGATACGCGGGCACATTTCCGCATGAATCTCGTACCACTCCCATATGTCGCGCTGCTCATCCCAGATCTTGAAAAAGTGGTTCTGCTTGCCGAAGGGAGTGCTCATCAGGATATGGCGGCCATTGCTCACCGCCAGCATGGGACGGACGGAACTGTAGAGCGGATCAGGCACACGGGCGGCTTCGTCTTCCAGAAGCAGTGTGACAGCCGAGAAGCCCCTCGAGCTCTTCTCCGAGCCGGGCCGGGCAATGAAACGATTGCCGTTTGAGAACCGGACGGCAAGCTTTGTTTCTGAAGTTAGGTATTCGCTCGGGAGCTCGACGGCACTGCGAAACTCATCGAACTTGAGCATCAGCTCTGCGCTCTGATCCTTTGACGGGGCGATCACTAGGCCGAATGAGGGCTGGCGGTAGATCGACTCGTGCAGGCCCAGGGCTGCGCAGGTCGTAGATTTGCCCGATTGCCGGGAGCAGTTCAGGATGATCTTCTTGGAGCGGCTGCGCAGGAGCTTTTCTTGCCATGGATCGGGGTGATAGCCCAGGACCTCGCGGGCCCACAGGACCGGGTCCATAGCATATGCATCGTCATTTCTCATGGAGTGCATTTGCCACCGCCAGCTTGGCTTCAGGGAAAGGATCCAGGGTCGTCAGCATTATGGTTCTCAACTCGATCCATTCGGCACTGAGTGTGATATTGATCTGAGGCGTGTCCTTCAGCTGGCCTTCGACCTTGGCCAGGAGTTCCATGCAGCTCCTGGCCTCACGGATGCCAAGAAGTGCAGTCTTCAGATCTCCGGCCTTCTCTGCCGACTCAAGGATACCCAGGGCCTTTTTCCTGAGAGATTTGACATCTTCAAGCAAAGCATCAGCCTTCACTACTTCTTTGATATTTTCAGCTTTAGCAAGGGTCCCGGGGAGGTGCTTTTCTTTATGCCTCTTCAGTGCATCCTCGGAAATTCCCGCGAAATCCCGCGAAATTCCCGCGAAATTAGAGTCAGTGGCTAGACGCTTATCGATTTCACCCCGTTTGGGGTGCTGACAAACGGTGCAGGGCCTACCGCGTTTGCCCATTAAATCGCCTCACTGATATGGATCTCGCAAAATAGCCTCTGAGGCCGAGAAAAAATTCCCGCGAAATTCCGCGAAATTCCCGCGAAATTAGAGTGCAAGGGCGAAAGGGGCCTATAGATCCCATCAAGACAGGCGTCTAACTTTCTCCAAATACTTATGCACTTAGCAAGGAAATTGGCAGGCTTCTTTCCCCAGAGTAATACTGGTCCATGTTGCTCTTCAATAGCTCCTTTTGCGATTGTCCGTCGGCTCATCTACTCCAGGCCCTCCTTTGACTCGGGCGGGAAGTAGTAGCCCGGAAGTTCCAGGACCTGGAACCATCCGGCATCCTCAAGCACCTTGGCCAGCCTGCTGCAGGCCCGGTGCATCTCATGGGACAGGTCCACGACGGACACGAGGCCCGGGGGCGTTCCATATACCTTGTCATCAGAGTTCTTCTGGAGATTTCCCCTTCTGCAAAGCTCTCTGGCTTTGCGAAGACAATCCTCGCTCTCGAATGGTTTGCCAAAATCGCCTGGATAACCGGGCTGCTCTTGGATAGTTGTCATTTTAATCAGCCTCGCTTTTTATTGTCTCATGGGCCGCTGTGTCCGGCATATGAATCGCAGATCATTGATGGTGATCATAAACCGTGCCGCAATCCCTGCAGTAGAGACACTCGCAGCTGTCCTTGACCAGCTCCCCGCCGCAGGGGCAGGCATCGAGCTTCAGCTCCTCGCCGTTTAATGTTGTCAAGTAGATCTCTGGGTGGCTGTTGCGAGAATTAGGCTCCTCCTTGGCCTCCCGGCCCTGCAGGCGGATGAACTTGGGAGGCCTCCAGCCCCAAATGCCGCGGCTGTACGGCCTGCCATTATAGAGCAGCCTGCCCTTCGCATTGAATGAGATCTGAAGCTTGAGGACGAGATGGCAGCCCGTTAGGATGCCACCTTTCCAGATGGTCTCAAAGCCCTTGTCTCTGGAGAGGGCCTTGGCCTCGGCGGGAGTCGGCAAAAAAGTCTCAGGATCCAAGTCTCCAGGATCGTCGAGATCCGCTAGATCCTCACTACCCGACACGCTCGGCCCCCATCCAGGATCAGCTCGGTCTTGACTCGCCCCCGGGCCTCCAGCCTCTGCACGGATCTATGAACCTTGCCATCAGACCACTCGCCGTACATGTTGGCCCGGCAGTACTTCATCAGGCGGTATTCGTTGACCTTCTGGCCAGCCTTGATCAGATCTTTTGCAGCCTGGAGGACCTGCTTATCCGTTGCATCTGCGTTGATTATGCGTCTGCGCTCAGCCTTCGATGCGGGTGATCTCTTGATTTCCAAATTTCGAACCAGTGTTTCAGCCTCCCAACATCCCGGCGGGCCCGCCCAGGGGATTTACTGATTCGGCTTTTATCTACTTAGAACTTATATTTTCTCCATCAAATACTGATGGCTCCATATTTGATGGCTCT
>Ga0310040_1002337_pt1 | contig 12140 bp, 9 predicted proteins | sample EPASupsiteHSE623_FD_200237 | JGI IMG/M metagenome (GOLD analysis project Ga0310040, IMG submission 200237) | Bioremediated contaminated groundwater from EPA Superfund site, New Mexico - Sample HSE6-23 (v2) (version 2) | ecosystem: Environmental > Aquatic > Deep subsurface > Groundwater >... | reverse complement strand
AACCTACCAACCAGGCAAGATGTCATGGCTTATCGTGAACAACTGAAGTCCAGATTGAGAGCTGCATCCGTTCAAAAACACATCGTAGTGATAAGGGGATTTTATCGATGGTACTACATTGAGGGATTTGGACCTAATGCAGCTGAAGGTGTAAAAGGTATGAAGATTGAATCCGACTTTAAGAGGGAATCACTTTCACTTGAAGCGGCCATAAAACTATTAAATAGGGCGAAACGCTATGCGAGTAAGAGCATCATTGGAAAAAGAGATCATGCTCTGATCGCGCTATTATTAACAACCGGATTAAGAACGATTGAAGTGGAAAGAGCAGATGTGGATGATATCAGCTTCGTGGATGAAACCAAGGTGTTATACATCATGGGTAAAGGTCACGATGAGAAAGATGCGTATGTCAAACTCTCTCCAGAAGTGTATGGCTTGATTGAGGAATATTTGATCGAGCGACAAGATGAATATAAACCACTCTTCATTAATCATACGAAACCCTACCAGGGAACAAGACTAAGAACACGAATGATTAGTATGGTGGTTAAAGAAATGCTCAGAGATATCGGGATCGATGATCCCAAGTATTCTGCCCATAGCCTTAGGCATACAGCAGCTTCTTTAGCGCTGGACTTGGGTGGAGATTTAGATGCAGCACAGCAATTAATGCGCCATAAAGACATATCTACCACGAAGATTTATGCTCACCGATTGAGCAAAGCTAAGAATCATCTTGAGTGGCAGATAAGCACAGCGCTATTCCAAACTACCAAAAAGAAAAAGTGAAGGGAAAACCTATGATTAGAGAGTTTGAACACAATGCCTACGGCAAAGTTCGTGCCACGATAGTGGATGATGAACCTTGCTTCAACCTGAAGGATCTCTGTCGCATGTTTGAGATTAAAAGCGTATCAGAAGTCCGGACCAAACTGAACGACACCAGTATAAAGCTTGTGAGCGTTCCCCACGATAAAACACATCAAAACATGTTCTTTGTTACCGCAGACCACCTATCTACCATATTCTTCCAATCCAAGCGCAAAGACGCAGAAGTGATTGGAGATTGGTTATATCGTACCGTATTACCTCAGCTCATCCGTTATGGCATCTATCAAATAGAGGATTTTGAGAATCCAGATAAGGTAATCGAGTTCCTGGATGAGTTTCAAGAACTAAAAGTCAGAGCAAATGTCCTAGAAACCACACTCAAAATGAATACACCAAAGATTAAAGCCATTGATAACTTGTTAGGAACGACTAGCTGTGTGGATCTAGATATGGTTCATGAAGTGATTCGCTTCAAGAATATCGGTCGAGATGTCCTACTAAAGATTCTAAGGACTACCCATGTTTTAGATGAGCAGAACATACCTTTTCAAGACTTCTGTGATAAGAAGTATTTCAGAGTTGTTGAAGCGAAAGTAGTATCGGGTGGAACAGTTATCAAATCAACCAAAACATACGTCTATAAAGGCGGAATTACATTCATCGAAAGGATACTAAAAGAATACGATGGAAACAAACAACGGAAAGAAAAATGAGAATGTCTATAGCGTGAATGAGCTTCAAGAGATACTACAAGTCAAGAGGCCGACTCTTTTAAAGTATATCAAGACCAAGAAAATCAAAGCATTCAAGGTTGGAAACCAATGGCGAGTGACTCAAGAACACTTAGATGAATTCATACTACGGAACATGAAGTAAAGACAACTGTTAGCTGCTTCACACTTACCGATAATGCTTGTGAACAGTAATGTGAACTACACGTTAATATACTGCGAACAGTGTATCAAGTATGTGTGAAGTGGCTTTCAAGTGTCATTTAGTATAAGCCCTTATTGGGCGATTTTTAACTATACCTAGGGAAAGGAATAACTCATGGCACGACCATTCAAACAAGGTTTACAATACTTTCCTCTCGATGTGAATATTTTTGAAGATGAAAAGATACAGGATCTCAATCTCGCTTTTGGTTATTTAGGTGAAATCATCTACATAAGGTTGCTCTCGATGATATACGCCAATGGATATTATTTAGAAAAATCAATCGCTTCACTCGCAAGAACGCTCATGAAAAGCATCGGTGCGAACTGGACACCAAACCCAATCGATATTGAAGAGGTTATTGTCTATTGTGGGAAAGTGGGTTTATTTAATTACGATCTACTGAAGGAAGATGTGATCACATCAAAATCAATTCAAAAACAGTTCATTTTATCGACCAGAAGAAGAAAGAACACCGGTCAGGATAAATACTGGTTACTTGATGAAAAAACGATGTTGGAACTAAGCATATTTAACAAAACATCAAAAAACATTAATGTAGACAATAATGGGGTTATTGATAACACAAATGGCGTTATTGGTAGCAATAATCAAGTAAATGCAGACAATAACCGAGTTAATGTCGACAAAAGTACACAAAAAGAAAAAGAAAAGAAAAAAGAAAGAAAAATTGATAAAGAGGATAAAGAAGATAAAGGGCCGTACGGCCTCCCTAAATTACATTTTATTACCAATTCTTTAATCAAAAACAAATACATCGATGAGTCATCTCTAGACATCATCAAATTTAACATCTTGTTTGAAGATTTAATCCATGGGTATGGTTTTGAAGATGTTTTATCAGCTGTTGATTATGTGGTTAAGTATTCTAAGAACCCAAATCCACCCATAGAAGATAAGTTCGCCTTCATGAGAGAATCAGTTCAAACAAATTTAAAGCAATTTGAATATAGGAGGAAAACAGCCAATGAGCCATTCGAATCGTGGATTAAACGAACCCTTTTACAAGTGGATTGATGATGTAAGAAGAGCAATGAGAAAAGAAAAAGAACTCCAAGAAAAGTTAGAGTTTTACAACATGAAGCTCATTGGTTACAAAGGTGTATCTTATGACCGGATTGGATCATCTGGTTCACGTTCATCCGGAGATAGTGAATTGTTGTATTGGTTAGATAAGATAGATAAAATTGAGAAAGCAATATCTGTATATCGAAAAATCTTGGATGAATATAAATTGCTAGTAAGTACATTAAACGATACTGAGATTATCGTTATTAATGAGCTTGCAATAAAGAATTCTCAAAATCCAATTATGCAATTAATGACAAAATCGCATCGGTATCAAATCATCAACAGGATAGTAGTAAACTGGATGAATCAAAATTCAACTGATAGATAGGGTTAACTTAATCAAAAAAGAATGGTATAATAGTTTCAAATGTAGGTATTTTTTATAAAAAATAGAATCTCTACTCGATTCGATGGTATATTCCATTAGTTTTTTATGAAATCCAGAATATTACGATAACAAGAGGGGAAACTACCATGTCAAATAAAAAAGAAGTTGAAAGAGCAGAATTACACAAAACCATATGGCAAATTGCTAATGATCTACGCGGTTCTGTTGATGGTTGGGATTTTAAACAATATGTATTAGGAATGCTCTTTTATAAGTTCATTTCGGAAAACCTAATTTCTTATATCGATAAAAATCAGCATGCTGCTGGTGAGCATGATTTCAGTTACGTGAATTTATCTGATGAAATTGCTGAAAATGCCCGAAAAGAAGTTGTGGAAGAAAAAGGCTTCTTCATTTTACCAAGCGAATTATTTATAAATGTTACCAAACGAGCTGACAAAGACGAAAACCTTAATACAACATTGGAAACAGTATTTAAAAACATTGAAAAATCTGCTAGTGGTACTGAATCAGAAGCCAATTTAAAAGGTTTGTTTGATGATATTGATGTTAACTCAAATAAATTAGGAAATACTGTAATTGAGAAGAATGGACGTCTTAGAAAGCTTCTTTATGCGATTAATGAGTTGAAACTTGGTAGGTATGAAGATAACACCATTGATGCTTTCGGTGATGCATATGAGTTTTTAATGAGCATGTATGCTGCAAATGCTGGTAAGTCTGGTGGTGAGTTCTTTACTCCACAAGAAGTTAGTGAATTATTAACTAGATTAGCATTAATTGACTTTGGTGCAAAACATACTGATGCTCATGGTAAAGTAATTGTTCCTGATAAAAAACAAGTTGAGAAAGTTTATGACCCCGCTTGTGGTTCAGGATCCCTATTGCTTAAGTTCGCGAAAATACTTGGAAAAGACAATGTTAAGTTAGGTTTTTTCGGACAAGAGATTAATATTACAACATATAACCTCGCTCGTATAAATATGTTTTTGCATGATATAAATTTCGAACACTTTGATTTAGCATGTGGAGACACACTAATGAATCCGATTCACTGGGATGATAAACCGTTCGATGCAATAGTCTCAAATCCACCCTATTCAATTAAGTGGGATGGAGACTCAAACCCATTATTGATTAACGATGAACGATTCGCACCAGCAGGGGTTTTAGCTCCTAAATCAAAGGCTGATTATGCATTTATTATGCACATTTTATCTTGGTTATCCTCTAGCGGAACTGCAGCGGTTGTTGGTTTCCCAGGAATCCTTTATCGAGGTGGTGCTGAACAAAAAATAAGAAAGTATCTCATTGACAATAACTTTGTAGACTCTATTATTCAACTTCCATCTGATCTGTTTTTTGGAAGCACAATCTCAACCGCAATCTTAGTATTACGCAAAAATAAAACTGACAACAAGATTCATTTTATAGATGGCAGCAAAGAATTTGTTCGATACGACATCAAAAACAAATTGACGGATGCGAATATTGATAAGATTTTAACAAGTGTACGTAATAAAACTGATGAGCCATATTTTTCAAGATATGTTTCTGTTGATGAAATCATTAAAAAAGATTATAGTTTGTCAGTCAATACATACATAGTCTCAGAAGATACATCTGAAGTAATTGATATACATGTTCTGAATCAAAAAATAAAAGACATTACATATAAATCTGAAATACTCAGAAAAGCTATTGACCAGATTGTGTTAGAACTTGAAGGTGATGCTAATGAGTAGGATTGATGACTTGATTAATGAGTTGTGCCCTCAAGGTGTCGCTTTGAAAACGATTGATTATTGTGTTTATTCGATTAGGAGTGGATTAAACCCTCGTGATAATTTTCGGCTAGATGTCCCAGGGGCTTTGAATTTTTATGTAACAGTAAAAGAAATAACATCAGGAAAGATTGTCTTTTCTGATAAAACATCAAGAATTAATGATGATGCTTTAAAAATTATTCAGAAAAGATCTTTTTTAGAGAAAAATGATGTTTTACTTTCTGGAATTGGGACAATCGGTAAAGCAGCATTAGTTGATATTGATACCTCAAACTGGAATGTAAGTGAAAGTGTTCTTTTGTTAAAACCAAGACTCGATATCATTAATCCGAGATACCTCTATTATTTACTTGAGTCGTCAGTAATTAAGAATGAGTTAATTAATCAATCTGTGGGTAGCACTCTAAAAGGAATTAGAATGACTTCACTTAGAAATGCTTTAATTCCAGTCCCACCACTGGAAGTCCAAAATGAGATAGTTCGAATTTTGGACAATTTTAGTGCATTAGAAGCGGAGCTAGAAGCGGAGCTAGAAGCGGAGCTAGAAGCAAGAAAAAAGCAATATAATTATTTTCTTGACAAGCTCTTTGATTTTTCAAATGTGTTCATCGGTGTACCTACTATCGATAAAATAATATCTGAATTGTGTCCCGAGGGAATATCATTGAAGCGAATTGGACAAATTGGAGTACTTGTACGAGGAAATGGATTGCAAAAGAAAGACTTTACCGAAACTGGTATTGGATGTATTCACTATGGGCAAATTTACACTTATTATGGAATGTTTCCAGATGTTACAAAATCATTTGTTTCGAATGAGTTGGCGAAAACACTAAAAAAAGTTGACCAACATGATCTCATAATAACTAACACAAGTGAAAATCTCGAAGATGTTTGTAAGGCTGTTGTTTGGATGGGGACTAATCAAATAGTGACTGGTGGACATGCTACTATTTTAAAACATAAAGAAAATCCAAAGTTTATTGCGTATTATCTTCAAACATCTAGATTCAATAGAGATAAGCAAAAATATGCAAATGGAACGAAAGTTATTGATGTATCTGCTAATAACTTGGCTAAAATTGAGATTCCAGTTCCTCCTATCGAAATTCAAAATGAGATTGTGAAAATTCTTGATAATTTTAGTACATATGTCAGTTCTTTATCTGAAGGACTTCCAGCAGAAATTAGTGCAAGAAGACAACAATATGAATATTATAGAAATAAACTTCTAACTTTTTAGGGGGTAAAATGTGGACAAGTATAATGTGATTGTACAACAGAGTGAATCTACTGTTGTTGCTGAATACAAATCTGACAAAATCAGACAAAAGGAATATCAAAGTGAAGCTGACCTCGAAAGAGACCTTATTCAGCAATTGAAAGGTCAAGGTTATGTTTTTTTGCCTATTCATAATAATCAAGATCTTGTGAATAACCTAAAAATTCAATTAGAACGCCTTAATAATTATCAGTTTTCTGATAATGAATGGAATACAATTTTTACCAAATACATTAATAATCCAAATGATGGCATCGTTGAGAAAACAAGGAAAGTACAAGAAGACTACATCTACAACTTAAAAAGAGACGATGGCACTTCTATAAACATTCGCTTGATTGATAAAAAACAGATACATTACAACTCGCTACAGGTCATTCATCAATACGAAGTTGAGGGGACCTATAAAAACATCTACGATGTCACTATTCTAGTCAATGGATTACCACTAGTCCACATAGAACTGAAACGTCGCGGTGTATCAATTAAAGAGGCTTTCAATCAAATCAGACGTTATGAAAAAGATAGTTTTTGGGCTGATAATGGATTTTATCAATTCGCTCAAATATTTATCATTTCTAATGGAACAGAAACGAAATACTACTCCAATACCACAAGGGAATTAGCAAATAAAGAAAACCAAAACAGCAACACCACAAAACGAAAAACGAGTAATTCATTTGAATTTACAAGTTATTGGGCTGACGCTAAAAATAAGAATATACTTGATCTATATGATTTTGCTGCAACTTTTTTATCAAAACACACAGTCTTAAACATTCTAACGAAATACTGTATTTTTACCGTTGATGATATGTTGCTTGTCATGAGACCTTATCAAATTGTTGCTACTGAGAAGATCATAAGTCAAATCAATATTGCACATAATGCAAAAACTGCCGGATCTATTGAAGCAGGCGGTCATATATGGCATACAACAGGTTCAGGTAAGACTTTGACTTCTTTTAAGACTGCAAGAATAGCTTCTGAGCTGAATTATATTAAGAAAGTTCTCTTTGTGGTTGACCGTAAAGACCTAGACTATCAAACTATGAAGGAATACGATAAGTTTGAAAAAGGTGCTGCAAACTCTAATACAAGTACCGCTGTACTTAAAAGACAACTTGAGGATCCTAATTCAAAAATCATCATTACTACTATCCAAAAATTGAGTATTTTCATATCAAAGAATCCTAAACATCCAATCTTTAGTGATGATGTTGTTTTGATTTTTGATGAATGCCATCGATCTCAATTTGGTGATATGCACAAAGAAATCACTAAAAACTTTAAGAAGTATTATGTTTTCGGATTTACTGGAACTCCGATTTTTGCTATTAACACAACAACTCACAATAAGTTTCCAACTTTAAAAACGACTGAACAAGTCTTTGGGAAAAAGCTTCACACTTATACAATTGTGAATGCAATTCATGACCAAAACGTTCTACCATTTAGGATAGATTACTTGAATACTGCGAAAGCATTAGATGATATTGATGATAATGAAGAAGTCTATAACATCAAAAAGGAAGAAGCACTTTTAGATCCTAGACGTATCGAAAAAAATGTTGCCTATACTCTTGAACATTTTGCACAAAAAACCAAACGAAATGAGAAGGCTTATGATTTTTCTAAACTTCTAAATGTTGAGGAAGTTGCAAAAAGCACTTATGCTTCAAGATTAACAATAAGCAAAGAACAAAGACTCTCAACAAAAATAACTGGCTTTAACGCGATATTTGCGACGGCTTCTATAGAAGCAGCAAAGCGTTACTATCTGGAATTCAAGAAACAGCAAGAAAATATCTCACCAGCCCTAAGATTAAGAATTGCCACAATATTTAGTTGGAGTGCGAACGAAGAGTTAGATGGATTTGAAGAAGAGAACAATGAAAACACAAATGGACTAGATAAAGGATCTCGTGATTTCTTAGAGGAAGCAATCAAAGACTATAATCACATGTTTGGAACAAGTTATGATACATCAAGTGACAAATTTCAAAACTATTATAAAGACCTAAGTCTTCGAGTAAAGAATAAGGAAGTAGATCTACTGATTGTAGTTAATATGTTTTTGACTGGTTTTGATGCGACAACATTAAACACAATCTGGGTAGATAAGAAACTTAGACTACATGGATTAATTCAAGCTTTCTCTCGTACGAACAGAATCCTAAACTCAATCAAGACTTTTGGCAATGTGGTCTGTTTTAGGAACCTTGAAAAACAGGTCAATCAAGCTATAAGTATCTTTGGGGATAAAGATGCCGGAGGAGTTGTTCTACTTAAGTCATTCAACGACTATTATAATGGCTATGAAGGGTTTAAAGGGTATAAGAAGCTTGTAAGTGAATTATTGGATCAATTTCCTATTGGAATAGATATCATTAGTGAAAGCTTAAAGAAGGCTTTTATTTCATTATTTAATCAAATATTGAAAACCAAAAATATACTTCAGGCATTTGATGATTTTGCAGGTAATGAAATCCTAAGTGAATATGATTTTCAAGATTATCAAGGGATGTACTTGGGTATATATGAACTGTATAAGAAAAAGGTTGACGGTGACGCAGAACCCATTACGGATGAGATTGAATTTGAGATTGAGTTAGTTAAGTCTGTTGAAGTCAATATTGATTACATTTTAATGTTAGTGGCAAAATATCACGAAGATAATTCAAAAGACAAAGAAGTTGAAATTCATAAAGCAATTGGTTCTTCACCTTCTCTGAGAAATAAGAAGGATTTAATCATTGATTTCATCAAATCATTAACAGTTGATCAATCAGTAACTGATGAATGGAAAAACTATATCAATCAGAAGAAACAGGAAGAACTAGATAAGATTATTACAGATGAAAAACTAAATCCTGAAGAAACAAGAAAGTTTATTGATGAATCGTTCAAGAATGGTGAAATTCGTGAGAATGGAACAGCTATTGTAAAAGTACTACCTCCAGTATCGATGTTTCGAGCTACCGGTGGTCAAAGTCGAAGCGAGAAGAAAATGAGTGTACTTCAAAAATTAGTTGAATTTTTTAATCGCTTCTTTGGGTTATAGATTATCTAAGGGGGACATGTATGTCAGATTCAATTCGTATTAGAAATAAGGGAAGATTTGTTGTAGAACCCATATCAGAGTATTTGGTTTTCGATATAGAAACCACCGGATTGAGCCCAGATTATGATGAAATCATTGAGTTTTCTGGCTATAAAATTCGAGATGGTGTTGTGATTGATGAATACACAACTTTGATAAAACCTACCAGTCCAATAGATTCATTCATTGAAGAATTAACTGGGATCACAAATGAAATGCTTGATAGACAGCCATCTATTTCAGAAGTAATCGGTATGATCCGTAGCTTTTTAGGTGATAGTATCTTATTAGGGCATAATATTCATTTTGATTTAAATTTTATATATGATGCAGTGGAGTATTTTAACTTCGATGAGCTAAATAATGATTATATTGATTTACTGCGAATATCTCGTCGAGTTTATCCAGAGTGGAAATCACACACATTGAAGATGATTGCTGAAAATCTATCTACTAGTGTTCAACCTACACATCGTTCGGGGAACGATGCGTTAGCAACCTATCAAGCCTATGAATTAATAAAAGAATTTACTAGATCAAAGCATATCAAGTATTCTGATTTATTCTTGCCGAAAGTAGTATCTTCAAAGGATATAATTAATACCAATACTTTAGATTCTCTATTGGTGTTAAATGGAGAAGAATTTGTTTTTACTGGCAAATTGGATGGAATGGAAAGAGTCGCAGCGTGGCAATTAGTAGTTAATAACGGTGGCCAAATAGCCGAAAATGTATCCAAAAGAACAAACTACTTAGTTTTAGGTAACTTGGATTATAGCTCTCAGATCAAAAATGGAAAGAGCAATAAACTCAAAAAGGCAGAAGAATATATATTAAAAGGTCACGATTTAAAGATTTTGGCTGAAAATGTATTCTACGACTTAATTGGAATAAGCAAATAGTTTCTAACAGGATTCGACTTTTGTGATGAAAGAAGGTATCGAATGAGCTTATTAGATAAAATAGTAAGAATTCATGAAAAAACAACTTATAGACCGTCTACTGTAGTACGAATCTTATTAGGTTGCATATTAGCATTAATCATTGTTGGTGCTGGTATTTCGTTCTTATTCCCAAGCGGAGATCAAGCAGAAGTTATTGATATAGATGAAAATGTATACCTATATGAAGAAGTCACTTTTGCAGGAGAGATATACATCAAGTGTGTTGGAATCAATGTGATGGAATCAGAAGGTGTATACACGCTAAATCTTCAAGTACGAATCGAACAGTGGAACGCAGATGGAGACCCCAAACACCAAATAATAAAACCGAGTATGTTTAACCTTAAACTTGTTGACAAAGATGCCAAGTCGAATATGTCTGTATTTGTTGAAAGCTTAGCTAGTGCAACCCTTTCAGCTATAGCTGCAGGAGCCATTGGTGGTGACATCAATGTTATTGAAGAAACCCTTGGGTTGGCAACAGACTACATTCAAGGAAGTATTGAGAACTCTTCGAGCAGTGAAAAAGCCATTCCACTAGCTTCAGATCATTTTGATGAATTCTATCCTGACTCGAATTTTGGTAATTCTACAATTATTGACTTATCATTTGAACTAACAGATGAATTTTTACAAAGTTCAAAAACTATGGTACTCTCGATAGATTCATATGTCAGATGGGAAAAAAACATTTTTCTAGTTATGAGACCAAATGTGACTCCTTATACTGTAAATTTTGATCTAAATGGTGGGAATATCATTGAACCTATCAATAGCATTAATATTGAACCTGGTCATATCGTGGATATTCCAGATGTGTATCCCACAAAAGAGGGTTATGAATTTTTGTTTTGGACTAGTACTAAAGATGATAAATCAAAAAAAATCAGAGATTTATACTTAGTTTCAAGTGTTCCAAATCAGGAATACACACTTTTTGCTTACTATCAAAAGTGTATACCTCTTGATGAATTTGTTAATGTTGGAGAAAGCTTTGATTTCAAAACCGGAACTTATTTCATTTCAATCTCTGAATATCGTTTGTTAAACCAAGTAACTGTTGTTGACAAGAATACTCAAACTGTCACACTTGATGCTCCAATAGGAAAAAAATACCTCGTACTGTATTTAGTTATTGACAAAAGACTTGATGGAAATGACAAAGAGCTCGATAATAATGATGATTTTTATCTTGAGAATGATCATTCTGAAAATGATGTGTCAGAATATTTTGGATACATCAAAAACTTTGAAAGTCTAAAACCAATAGATGACTTTTCATGGATAGGTATGAATATTGATGAGATTGGAATCTATAATGTGACACTTGTATTTGAAGTGGATATAGAATTTGATCCAATTATGAATATATATTTTTTGGAAACAGATTTTTTTGGTGGCTTGACATTCAATTCGAAATCGATACTCATCAAATAGCCTTTACTTAACTACTGCGCCTTACCGATAATACTTGTGAACAGTAATGCCAAGTATAAGGCAAGATATAAACAAGTGTTGTTCACGTAGTTGTCAACTATGCTTCAAGTACTATGGCACAAAACGTTAAAAAGTACGGTTTTGCTTAGATTATTGTGCCGCTGGCATGTAGACAAAAATTGACATATTTCATATACTACAATTAGCGTGGAATACTGGCTTTAGATGAAGCCTAGAAGATAGAAACTCTCAAATACGAGGGTTTCTTTTCTTTTGCAGAAAAATATGTAGTATTCAACCCTTGGATAACTTCAGTTTTTGATAAATTTACTGAACCCTGAAAGGTTGGAATCGATGTGCCAAAGGTACTGGATAC
>Ga0310040_1002329_pt1 | contig 12182 bp, 8 predicted proteins | sample EPASupsiteHSE623_FD_200237 | JGI IMG/M metagenome (GOLD analysis project Ga0310040, IMG submission 200237) | Bioremediated contaminated groundwater from EPA Superfund site, New Mexico - Sample HSE6-23 (v2) (version 2) | ecosystem: Environmental > Aquatic > Deep subsurface > Groundwater >... | reverse complement strand
CTGTTTTAACCTACTCCCGATACCTCAACAACGGAACTGGTTGGACGCAAACATCTTTGTGGGAGTTTCCGCCCTTGCCCGCCGGCGAAACAGATTGGCAATATCCAGGCAAGCCTCCGCAGTTTACAGATATTAACGGAGACGGGTCAACAGATGTTGTACTTCTTGCAAGTCATTATAATAACACGGGCACTAGATTTACCTATTACCGATATCTAAACAACGGAACTGGTTGGACGCAAACATCTTTGTGGGAGTTTCCGCCCTTGCCCGCCGGCGAAACAGATTGGCAATATCCAAATACGCCTCCGCAATTTACAGATATTAACGGAGACGGGTCAACAGATATTATTTTGTTATCTGGCCGTTTTATCAGCAATGCGGTGGGGCTTGATCTAAAATACTATGAATATACCAATAACGGACAAAAACAGGATTTGTTAAGCCAGATAAATTATCCGCAGGGCGGAAACACAACGGTTACCTACAAAACAGCTGCTCAATATATAAATGTTTCTGGAAATCCGGCAAACAAGTCACCCTTTCCCATTTTTACTGTTTCTCAAATTATTAACAGCGATGGGCTCGGCAATAATATAAGCTCATCTTATAAATACATAGACGGATATTATTATTATAACAATCCTTTTGACAGACAATTTAGCGGTTATAATTTGGTAGAACAGACAGATGCGGCAGGAAACGTTACCAAAACTTATTATCATACAGCTAACACAAGCGATTCGTCTCGCGGCGAATACAATGATAATTATTTTAAAATTAGCAAGCCATATAGAGTTGAAAAATATAACGCTTCCGGTAATCTTTATCAGATAAACATTAACAAATGGGACAGCTTTGATTTGGCCGGAGGCGCGGGTTTTGTAAAACTAATTCAGACAGCAGAAAAAGATTTTAATGCCGGCTCAACATCAAAAGACAAAGCAGAAAGTTATGAATATGAAAACAACACCGGAAATCAAATTAAAAAAATAAGCTGGGGTGAAGTTTTAGCTTATGACGATGGCAGTTTTTCAGATATTGGAAGCGATAAACAGACAACTAATTTAAGTTATGCTTCAAGCCCGGGTAGCAGTGTTGCGGGCAGTCCTTTTGCAATTGCACTCTATAACCAAAATAACAATAAAATTAGCCAAGCCAGATATTATTATGACAATTTAGCGTTAGGAAACATTAGTTTAGGAAACCAAACAAAAGAAGAAAAATGGGTTAGCGGGGGAGTTTATATAAATACTCAAAAAGAATACAACAGTTATGGGCTTATAACTCAAAGCAAAGACCCTAACGGAAATCCAACAGATTTTATTTATGACAGCTATAATCTTTATCCTTTATCTGCCACAAATGCTTTAAGCCAAGCAACACAATATGTTTACAGTTATGCAAATGGAAAAATAATTCAGGCAACTGACGCAAATGGAAGTGTTTTTAAAAACACTTACGACGGCTTTGGCAGAATTTTAAGAGCAGAACAACCGGACGAAATTAATCCGGCAGTTTTGGTTGTAAAAACTTCTTATACTTATTCTGATATTCCGCAAAATATCAGTGTTTGGGCAAATAATTATTTAGACGATTCAAATTTTGTTTCAAGTTATAATCATTACGATGGCTTGGGCAGAATTATTCAAACAAAAAAATCTGCAGAAAATAATAATTTTTCAACAAAAGATTTTATTTATGACAGCCGTGGAAATTTGCAAAAAGAATCTTTACCCTATTTTTCAAATACCCCAACAAGAACAGCATCCAATTCAACGCCACAGCTTTATACAACTTATGTTTACGACGCATTAAACCGCAAAATAAGTGAAACAAACGCAGTTGGTACAACTTCTTTTGCATATCAAAACTGGCAGACAACAATTACAGACGCAAATAATAAGCAAAAAGATTTTGTTTATGACGCTTATAATAATTTAATTCAAGTAAAAGAACATAACGGAGTAGATACATATATAACTTTTTACACTTATGACGGTTTAGGAAATTTAACAAATATTACAGACGCTTTGGGAAATGTTCGCAATTTTACTTATGACGCTTTGGGCAGAAGAAAAACTGCAGAAGATTTGCATAATTCTGCTGACTCTATTTTTGGGATTTGGAATTACACTTATGACAGCGCAGGAAATTTAACCCGTTTTGTAAATCCAAAAGGCCAGATAATAAATTACACTTACGACGCATTAAACCGTAAAACTATTGAAGATTATACAGCGGGCAAAGGCATAGAGCTTGCTTTAACTTATGATACTTGCCAAAACGGCATAGGAAGATTGTGTAAGTCGGTTTCTTATTATGCGACAGAAGAATTTGAATATTCAGCAACAGGAAATATAACAAAAAATTACAAAAAAATTGGCACTATTGTTTATTTTGAAACTTTTGAAACAGAATATGCATATGACAGACAGGGCAGCCAAACTTTAATTACAAACCCGGACGGCTCGCAAATTAAATACCAATATAATTTGGCCGGGCTGGCTGAATCGGTTTTGTGCAAAGAATTAGGCGACGCAGATCTTGCATATGTGGTAAATAATTTTGATTATAGCCCAACAGGCCAGATTATTCTTATCTCTTATGCAAACGGAGCAGAAACAACAAACACTTATGACCAAAATCAGCTTTACAGATTAACAAGAAAATTATCTGTTTCCGGCGGAATTAATTTGCAGGATATTTCTTACCAATACGACGTTGTTGGAAACATACAACAGATAATTGATAATTCAGCCACCACTGCCAGAAAAACAATTGCCTATACCTACGACGATTTGTACAGATTAACCTCGGCAGTTGCAACCAACACCGCAAACACGCAAGATTACACAGAAAATTTTGTTTACGACGCAATAGGAAACATTTTATCAAAAGAAACCAACGGAGAAAAAAGAGATTACAGATACAAAGGAAATTTAAATAACACCGGCACCGATTATGCAAACCCGGACGCAGTTACAGAATTAACAGCAGGGATTAAAAAGCAGGGCGGGCTTAGCTTTGGAACTTTTAGCATTGGCTTAAACACAAACACTATTCCAATAAACATTATTGAGCCGGGGCCCCTTGCAATAGAAAGCTTTACTGCAAACTCTGGCACTATCTGGCCAAAACAGCAGGCAACTCTTACCTGGCAGATATCAGGCAAACCAGCTGATGTTTTAACAATAAATAACGGAATAGGCAACGTTCGCGGCAAAACCAGCATAACAGTAAAGCCAGCAGTCACCACAACCTACACATTAACAGCCGAAGCAGGAGATGAAAGCGCAATAAAGTCTCTCACAATAATTGTTGACCCGAATTACCAGCCCGACGCAGTCCAGACCAGCTATAAATACGACCGCAACGGCAACCTTATTTCAGACGGACTAAAAACCTATTCTTACGATTACAACAACAGGCTCACAGGAGTTCAGTGGAGCTTTTATGACAAGAGAATAACATATGCCTACGACGCTCAAGGCCAGCGCGTTAAATCTGCCGTATATGAAAAAGGCAACACAAAAACAACTTACTACCCAACCCAGTTTTATAACATTGCGGGCGACAAAATCACAAAGCATGTTTTTGCAAATAATCTAGATATTGCTACAATAGAAGGTAGCGGGGCAGATGCTGTTATATATTTTAACTTCGCAGACCAGCTTCAAAGCTCCAGCGTAATGACCGACTCATCCGGCGCCATTGTAGAAACAACAGATTACTATGCTTTTGGCAAAATACGAACAGATAATAAAACAACTGACTTTACAGAACAGCGCAAATACATAGGCCAAGAATATGACGAAGACACAGGGCTAAACTACCTTAACGCAAGATATTACAACTCCGCCATAGCAAGGTTCACCAGCCAAGACCCGGTGGCCCTTGCAGTTGGCAACGAACAAGAAATAAAGCAGATTACAGGCCAAACACAGCAAGCACTTTTGGCTAATCCGCAAGCGCTAAATTATTATGCCTACGCTGGCAATAATCCGATTACAAAAAGCGACCCGAGTGGAAAATTCGCACCTTTATTAATCGCTGTGGGCACTTTGGCAATGTATGCTCCACAAATTACCTCTTACGCGCAATCACTCCTTACTCCTTTTGGACAATTTGCGGTAAGTCAATCTTTGGAAGATACAAAACAAGGAAATTATGCATGGGGATTATTCGGGTTGATCACGGCGGGGGATTTGCCGGGAGGGAATATTAAAAATTTAAATAAATTAGAAACATTACCTCTCCGACAGCATGCGATTGAAGGATTTTCTAAACTTGCAGAAATAACAGGGAAAGAATCACAAGAAATTTTGAAAGAAGCCTCAAAAATTGGAGAGGCGTTTATAGATTATGGTAAAAACAACGTAGGCAATATTAACATATATGTTCAACGTAGCGAGAAATTGATTACTCGCGTTACTACTGACCCCGAGATAACAAGAATTATATCTGCTGGTACAAATAAGGCCAGCCAGTTAGTGAAATGGGTAGAGAATAATCGACTTGTGCCCCTGAATCAATCTGTTGGATTGAATGGATTGATCAAAAATATTAGTAATTTTTTAAAGAAATAGCATGAAAGATTTAATCACATTAATCGACAAATTTATTATCGGTAAAATTAATCGTAAAGAATTTGATGATAAATTTAATGATCTTTATTTAACAGAAGATTCTAATTTCGAAGAAGCAGAAGAAAATTTTCTTTCCGAAATTCATTATCAACTTGCCTATGTTACTGAAAATCCTGATGAGATTGATAGAAAGGATGGATTTATTAGCGCAGATGAATTTCGTGAATGGTTGAAAGATTATAAACAGAAAAATATTCATTTTTGGAAGAAGTAAAAATTATGAAAAACCAAATAAGCATAATAACGCAATATTTTCCTGCTAGCTATCTGGGGAAGCATACATATAAAATTATAGATGGTAAAATATTTTCTACGTGGAGAAATATTTTTAGTTTATATGAGACCAGTTTTGATTTAAAAGATTTTAATTCGCAATATTCTACTGGTCACCGAGAATTTGATGATTGGGGCAACCTTGCCTGGTTTTTTCTTGTTGTTTTTATTGTCATTTCTTGGTTTAAAATATTCGATATATATTCATTCATTGCCCTAATAATTTCTTTATTTTTCTTTTTAATGAAGCTCAAGAAATATGATTGGGTTTATTTCTATGATAAAAACCATATAAATTGTATTCAAATAAGATTGCCAGATAACGACGACCAAAGAAGAAAAGATGTGGAAGATTTTGTCAAAAATCTTGAAAAAGAAATTATAAAGTTTCAGCGTAACTAATTTTTAGTAAGGAAATGATAAATGGGGTCAGCCACCATTTCCACACCATTTCCAAGATGTCCCATTTAACAGCTTTTTAAGCCTATGGCATCGAAAAAGCAAAAATTTAACACGTCGCAAAAGATTTTCTCTAAACTAACCCTCATAGCGTTAGTTTTTTTGTTTGTATTCCAGCCGATTTGGTGTGTTTTTGCCCAGAAAAAGATAGATTATGCCTACGACCACAATGGCCAAAGAATAATGGAAAAAGTCACCACAACAAGCTATGACTCGGGCACAGGATACACAACCACGACCATAGAAACAACATATTACTCAACGCCCACTTATAACCTCACAAAAACAACAACAGAAGTCAGAGACAAAACAGGAAATCTAATCTCCACAGAAACCGGCGAAGAGACCACAAAGCATGTTTTTGCAAATAATCTAGATATTGCTACAATAGAAGGTAATGGGAAAGATGCTGTTATATATTTTAACTTCGCAGACCAGCTTCAAAGCTCCAGCGTAACAACCGACGCATCCGGCGCCATTGTTGAAACAACTGACTACTATGCTTTTGGCAAAATACGAACAGACAATAAAACAACTGACTTTGCAGAACAGCGCAAATACATAGGCCAGGAATTTGACGAAGACACAGGGCTAAACTACCTCAACGCAAGATACTACAACTCCGCCATAGCAAGGTTCGTGACCCAAGACCCGGTGTTTTGGAACTTTGACAGCTCATGGTTATCCGACCCCCAAAACCAGAATGCCTATGCGTACGCAAGGAATAACCCGATAATTTACAGCGATCAAAATGGAAAATATGCTGAAGTTGTAATGGTGGCTTGCGGCCCCCTAGGAATCGGAGCACATGGGTATATAAATATAGTTCCTTCTGGAAATATTAATTTTAGCCAATATGGCGGGGACGGGTCTCATTACACAATCGGAGGTTATCCTAGTAGTAATGATCCGCGTACTAATCAGTTGCAAGTTCAAATAAATGAATCCGGAAATTACAATACCAAATATTCCGACCGTTTGTTATCAATGCCGCTTACCATTCCATATGGAATGAACGTTGATCAATATGATCAAAAACTTCTTGAGTCTGGCTATGCTATGTCTCAAAAAAACCTAGGAGACTATTTTGGTCTTGGGAGGCCAACCGAATGGCATGCAAATTCCGGAAATGCATGGACACAGGTCGTGGCGGACGCTGGCGGCGAAGTGCCGTATATACCTAGCATTATTTTAGGTCCGGGTATAATGGGATCAAAGACTCCACATTATCCATTTGGCTCAGGAAATTCTATAAATACAGCATGGTTTCCAATTGAAAATACAAAAAACATTGTTTCAGCTGCGAAACAAACTGTTTCTTATGCAGGACAACTTATTTCGGGAGCATATACAGCGAGTCAGACAAAGTTAAATTCGATTAGTGCAACTCTTTCACGTATTTCTTCTACTATTAATTCATTATTAAAAAATAATTAAATGAGCAAAGAATTTAAAGTTTTATTAACGGGTTTTTTGATGTTGGTTTTTATATGGACAACTCACTATTTAAGTGCATATATATATCCGGAAAATATTTATGTTAGTGATTTTACATTATATTTTTATCCCATTGTTATTACAATTATATTTTCTTTAATTTCCTTTTCGGTAAGGAAAAAAGAGATAGCTATTGGAATAATTATCGGCGGAGTGATATATATATTAGGGTTGTGGCTTAATATCTGGTGGGATTTTTCCGAAATGCCTTGTGGGACAAAATATTTCTTTGATTTATTTACTAAATGCCAATAGAATCGGGTTCGTGTGGTGGCATAAACATAAAATCATAAAAGGGGTCAGGAGCTTTTAATGACAAACAACTTTTAACGGCTCAACCTAAATAGGGTTGAGCCGTTGGCTTATATAAGAATTGTAGCGGGGTTTACCGCTGTTTTTGTTTTCGGGAAAGTTTTTTGACCGCGACAGAATGGTAAAATACCTTTGAAAAAAGTCCTCTTCTGAGGCCCGAGCATCTGATCGGTTTTCTATTATGTCCAGGTTCAGATAGATATTCCCCACTCAGGCCTGTAAAACGATTGCTTCTTTTGGATTTAAATTAGTAATCCGTATTTTGTTTAAATATTCGTCGGGCGTTAGGTAATTCAATGCCTCGTGAGGCCGGATGTAGTTCCAAGTGTGTTCCCATTCGGCCAGAGATTTATTCATGGCTTCAATATCTTTATCAACACTGCCTTGCAAGTAGAATTCTCGTTCGTCTGATCCGTGCGAATTTTCAACGTAGGTATTTTGTTTTGGGTGTCTTGCCTCGATGTAGTAGTGGGGCAGATTTAATTCTTTGCACAATTTGTCAAAATATTTTAGAAATTCTTTTCCATTATCGGTCTGGATTGTTTTGATTTGGAAAGGAAATTCTTTCAGACATACCCTCAAGAAGTCGGCTCCGTTTTTGGACAGCAGAGAAGAGTAATATCTTAAAACCCTTCTCTTTGTCAAAACATCGATGGCCGTGAATTGGTATATCATTCTGTTTGGCAGCGTTATGAATTTGGTATCTATCTGTACCATATCTCCGGCACAAGTGATGCGAAACCCCCTCGGATAACGCTGTTTTGGGCTTTTAGCTGCTTTACTTCTCTTGTGCGATACCTTTTTATCAATCAGACATTTTCTTTTTAAAATTCTGCCGACTGTGCTGGCAGAAACATTCATATTTTTTCTTTTCAGTATTGATTGTATTTTCCATTTTGACCAAGCAGGATATTCTTTTCTGGTTTTAACAATTTCATCTACAATTTGCCAGCTTGTTGTTTGTTGTCGGAGTCGCTTCGGCTTGTGCGATTTATCATTTAGCGCCAGCATTCCAACTCGGTTGAATTTATCCCGCCAACTCCGAACTGTTTTCCTGTCTAATCCGAAGTGGCGAGAGGCGAGTGAGATGTCCCCCTTGTGAGCTCGTAGCCAGTCAATTACTTTTAATCTATGTTTGGCTTTTTCTGTTATGTTTGTCCTTACTGCCCAGTTGGCCAAACTCCTCACTCCGGGCAGAACGGAGCCGTAGATTGTCATATGTTTTCCACTATACTTTCCCTTCATAGATTTTCAAAGCTCTAAGTGGAGCATATCATATGAACCAGTGCATTTTGTGGTAAAAATCCCAAAAGGTGTTATAATAAATAAAATTAATTAGTTCTACAGAAACATGTCAGCTATATTGTTTTATATATTAAGTTCTTTAGTTAATGCGCTAGTCGCCACGATTTTGGGTTTCATTGTTTATTTTAGGAATAGGAAAGAGCTTGTTAACAGAGTGTTTGCTTTGTTTTGCGCAGTCGTGGCTATTTGGAGCTACGCCTATTTTGTATTATTTTTTGTAAAAAACGCATCAATAGGAGTGTTTTATCATCGTTTATTTCTTACGGTGCCAGCAATTTTTATAGCTATATTATTTTTTAATTTTGTTCTTGCGTTTATATCGAAAATTAAGGAAAACAAGTCAAAACTTATTGCGGGGTATATTATATCTTTTGTATTCGTGTTTATAGATTTATTCACTCCATTTTTCGTTAAAAATTTAGAACAAAAACTTTATCTAGGTTTATGGCCCACTGCTGGACCTCTATATTTTCCATTTTTGTTGATATGGTGGTTTTATGTTATTTTTGCAATATATTTTCTTTGTAGAGAGATTTATATTTTGCCCAATGATAAAAATTCTGAAAAAATGAAAATACAGCTTAAATATATTCTAGCAGGTGCGGTGATAGGCTTCGGTGGTGGCGGGATTATAAATTATTTACTTTGGTATAACATACCAATACCCCCGATAACTAATTTTTTAGTAGCTGTCGGTATGATAGCCATAGCTTACGGAATTGTAAAACACCATATGTTTAACATAAAACTTTTAATGAGCGAACTTTTGGTGTTTACTATTTGGATTTTTGTGATTGCAAGAACAGCTTTATCCAATAATATTCAAGATTTGTTAATAAACGGCACATTGATATTGTTAGTTTTTGTTGCAGGAATATTGCTAATGCGTAGTGCATCTAAAGAAGTAGAAGTGGAGAGGAAATTATTAAAGGAAACTCAAAAAGATCTTGATTTAGAGCAACGATTACGTAAAACCTTTGCAGAAATCGCAGAGGAGCAGACAAAAAAAATAGAAAAAATAGTTTCTGATAAAAAATTTAAGGAATAATCAAAAAACTATGGTAGTGGCAAATATTATATTATTTCTTAGTATTGTAAATTTTATAGCAACATTGCTTTTGTTTTTGAATGTTAAAAAAGATAGGGCAAATATTTCTTTCTCGGTTTTTTCTATTATAACAACAGCATGGCTGTTCAATAATTTTTTACTTATAGCACAGGTACACAATATGTATCCTTTGTCTTATGGATTTAGTATTCTAGTAGCAACCTCTGCTTTAGTTTGGGTCTACCATTTGGTTGGTGAAAAAATTCCAAAGTTTATTTTATTTTTTGTTTTACCGCTATCTGCAATATTTTTTTTCATTGTTTCATTTACTAATTTTGTGGTTGGTCCAATATTAAAAATAGAAACTTTTGGCTACGAACATAAAATTGGTTTTTTATTTTTGTGGCACTTTTTATATATAGGCGTGCTAATCACGGCAACCCTTTATAAATTGTTTAGGAAATTTTTGACCGAAACGGAAAATTTAAAAAAGAAGCAACTCATCTCTATTTTTTCAGGAGGGGTTATTTTCGTTTCAATATCTTACATTGTAAATTTTATAACGCCATTTTTTTTCGGAAATACCAGTTTTGTTAAAATAGTCAATTTAGCATTTTTTCCGTTTTTAGCGCTTATTGTTTATTCAATTTTTAAGCATCAACTTTTTGGAATAAAGATTATGTTCAGTCAGTTTATGGTTGCTGTATTTTTAGCTTTGTTTTTGCTTAATTTTTTATTTTCTAATTCTTCAAGTCAATATTATTGGAATGGATTTTTAATGTTGGTTTCTGCATTTTTTAGCTATTTTGTTATAAGGAGTATGTTCAAAGAAATAGAGCTTAGTAAAAGACTATTAAAAGAAGCCCAAAAAGATCTTGATTTTGAAAAACGGCTTCGCGAAACCTTTGGTGAGATTGCAGAAGAAAAAATTAAAAGAATAGAAGAAGTAGTCCTCGGTAAAAAAAATAGTAAAACATTATAATGAAAACAGAAATTGCCAAGAATATTAATCTAGAAAAGCATAATTTTTTTGTAAAATTAGTAAGGCTTTTTAGTGTGCCAATTTTGAATAGTTTGTCCGTAAATTTTTTACAGGTTTTTATGAAAAGTTCTAGCCATGACGCCGAAGTCGTATTGGAAAATGTTGGTTCTGCTCGCGCTCTGGAGATTATGTATGGCCGTTATCGTAGAAATTTATTTTCTCGTGGCGTACTCCAAGGTATAGCTGATTTATTTTGGCATCATTTTGTGTCTCAGCCGAAGGGTGTAAGAAATAGACTCAAAATTGTCGAAGATAATTTAGAAAAAGAAATTTTGAGTATTATAAATCGAAAAGATGATAAAAAGATTAATATTCTTACTATTGGCGGTGGGTCAGCGAGGGGCATTGTTGAAGTGCTAAACAAATATTCAGAACAGCTTAAAGATTGGAAAGTTTCGATTACAAATGTTGACAAGAGTTTGAAAGCAATTGAATTGGGAAAAGAATTAGCTAAAGAATTTAGATTGTATGATAATTTTAAATGGGTTAATAATCTAGCTCAAAACGTTGGATTTTTAGTTGATGAAAATTCAATTGATATTGTAGAAATGGTTGGATTATTAGATTATTTTCGAGACGAGAAAGCTGTGGAAACCTTTAGCCGAGTTTATGATATACTAAAAAAAGACGGACTCTTCATGGTTGGTAATATTATTCCGAATAAAGAACAATCGTTTATATCAAAAATAGGTTGGCCAAGTATGTATTATAGATCATCAGATGATTTAGCGAGGCTTTTGATCGCATCTGGATTTTCAGAAGAAAAAGGCGAGATTATTTTTGAACCACTAAAAAATCATATCATAGGAGTAATAAGAAAATAAAAATGGAGTTATTAAGCGTTTTTGCAATATCGGGATTTATTAATGGTTTTGTCGTGTTGGGACTAGGTGTTTTTGTAATTCTTCACAATTGGCGCGATAGATTGAATCGTCTATATTTTTTGATTGTGATAGCAATATGCATATGGTCCTTCAGCTACTGGAGGTGGCTTTCTAGCAATGATGCCGTTTCTGCATTGTTTTGGGTGAGAATGTTATCAGTTGGTTCAACCTTAATTCCTGTTTTTTATTTTCATTGGGCGGTGTCGTTACTTAAAATTGAAAAACGCGAAACCAAGGTAATTTGGTTGGTGTATATATTAAGTACTCTGTTTATATTGTTTTCTTTTTCTAATTATTTTGTAAGCGGAGTAAGCCCAAAATTATTTTTTCCTTTTTGGCCAAATCCTGGAGTTATATATCATTTCTATTTATTTATTTTATATATTTTTTTAGTAGGTTATTCCAGCTATCTAATTCTTAAGAACTATAATATAGCGGAGGGTGAGGATAAAAAAAGATTAGCTTATGTTTTAGCAGGGGCTGTTGTAGCATTTGCTGGTGGATTAAGTAATTTTTTCTTATGGTATAATATTCCCATCCCTCCCTATGGAAACTTTTTAATAGTTTTTTATCCGCTTTTGTTCGGTTATGCAACGATTAAGTACAGACTTTTTAATATCAGAACTATTGCGACAGAATTGTTTACAATCGCTATTTGGATATTTTTATTAATAAGAGTATTAATTTCTAGCACTTTCAATGACCTAGTTGTG
>Ga0310040_1002300_pt1 | contig 12283 bp, 8 predicted proteins | sample EPASupsiteHSE623_FD_200237 | JGI IMG/M metagenome (GOLD analysis project Ga0310040, IMG submission 200237) | Bioremediated contaminated groundwater from EPA Superfund site, New Mexico - Sample HSE6-23 (v2) (version 2) | ecosystem: Environmental > Aquatic > Deep subsurface > Groundwater >... | reverse complement strand
CGGGACGCGTTCCACGGCGTCGAAGACCCCGCCCCGGAGCATGTCCAGGCCGTACTCGGCCATCTTGGACCCGATGGAGCGGGCCAGATCCAGGCAGCGCTTGGCATGGGCGGCCGATTCCTTCCGCCGCTCCCCGTCCTCGAGCTGGGCCTGGCGCTGGTAGTAAAAGGCCACCCGGGTCATGTTCCAGGCGATCTTCATGTTGTGGCCCACAATGGCCCGGTTCTGCTGCCAGCCCCAGGTATGGTCCGGGGTGAGGTCGGCGAAGAAGCGCTCGTTGACGTAGTTGCAGCCGTCTTCAGGAAATTTGCCCACGATGAGCCTGGAGGTTTCGTCCAGGATCTGCCGGCATTGGTTGCGCAGCACGGCGAACTTGTGCCCCTCCGGGATCTTGGGCAGGGGGTCGAGGGTCAGCAGCAGGTCCACCAGATAGGCCGGGATGTGGTCGCCTATGGAATTCCAGTTCTTGCGCGCCAGATTCTTGCCCAGGGCCGGAACATCCGGGCGCATGGTGATGTAGTCCAGATGGGAGAAAAACCCGCCGAGCCCCGGGTAGCCCCTGGCGGCGTTGGCCGGGCCGTCGTGGTAGAAGGCCATGAAGCTGTTGATGGTGCGGCGGATGTCGTCAAGCACCTCCCAGTCCTGGGTGATGCGGTAGTACTGGGACAGCCCGGCCAGGGCGTAGATCTGTTCATACAGGGGGATAGAGCCCGCGTCGTCGGGGTTTTCCGAGGCCATGACCAGCTTGGAGCCGTCTTTTCCCGGCCGCCGGCCGAAGGCCCAGAAGCACTTCTCGCCGTCATGGGTCAGGGTGCGGTAGGCTTGGCGCAGAAACTGCACGCCGGCCCGGGCCGCCAGGAGGTAGCGCTCGGCGCCGGTGAGCAGATAGGCCGAGGAGAGCCCGTAGATGAGGCGGGACAAGGTGGCGCATTCCTGGACCGTGTCGTTGGTCGGGCCGCCGGTGATGTTCAGATTGGTGTGGTAGAATTTGGAGAAATCGTCGATCTGGTAATCCCGGCGGGAGTCGAACAGGTCGTCGAGCCACTGGTCGGCCATCAGGGAGACCTGGTTGATCCACCAGTGCGTCTCCTCGAAGCCGTAGCGCCCGGGTTCGGAATGCATGAGCTGGACGTTCTTGGCCTCGAACTGGGTATTGCCGTCGTTTTCCACGTACACGCCCATGACCACCAGGGGGGCTTTCTCCCGGATGTACTTCCGGATGGTCCTTTCGATCTCCCCTCCCTCCTCCTGCGGCTCCGGCACCCTGTCCGTGGACAGGTTGTCGAGATTGCGCAGGACATCGAAGCCCGTGGTCGCCCCGACCCGGATCGTGATCTCGTCGCCGCTGCGGCATTTGAGGATGAACGTCCCTTCGGACGGATCACAGGCGGTCACCCGGCCATACACCGTAAAGCTTTGGTAGAATTCCTTCATAACGGATTCTCCATAAGATAATAGGTGATACATATGCATTAACAGGGATCGCAGCAAAAAAGGTATTTACGCAATACATCCCGTATCTCCTGTCGCGTGGATTAAGCAACACAAATTTGATTAAATATAGGCACATTAGTAATGAGTGCACTTGAAATATATAGTGCACGTATTGGCTGGCAATTTTCCTGGACGCCGCCCCGGCCCTGCCGGCTCCGGGACCCGGGATGCGGAGGCCGCCCCGCGAATGCGGCCGGGGCATGGCCCCTGGCGCACTGTTGCGGCCGCGGGCGCGGCGGCCGCCAGTCCGGCGCGGACCGGGGCGGCGCGGCTTGCAGCGGGAAAGCGGGATGGCAGCCGCCGGTGGTAAGGAAAGTCCGGTAGCCCCCGCGAGGGCATAAAACGAATGGGGATCGAGCTTGGCGATCCCCGTGTCGGCCGGATGCGACGAGACGGGCAGCCGCCGGGCTTGGCGTGACGTAGAGGATCCCCGAACTGGCCTTGGACCCGGCTGTTCTCCGGCGCCAGTCGGATATGGAGATTTTGCAGACCTTGGCCACGAGATGGTGCGCCACCGGCAATTTTGCTGCGGCACTCCGCCCAAGAGTTTGCTCGGCAAGGCCATCGGCTACTGTGCCCGCATTTCTGCTGGGCGCGACCGGATCCCATCGAACCCGATTTTCTCGGTGGTGGACCGGCCGATCTGCCTCGCCCGAAGCGCATCCCCCTCTGTCCGGCAAGGCAGCCGGACCTCCTCAACGCGAGGCAAGGCAGCTTCCTTCCCCTGGCCAGCCCACCGCATCGGCCTGCTATCTATGTAAATATTTCGTAATGGTCACTGAGGTTCCCTCCCCTAGCGTCGACTGGACGGCGAGCGTGTCGCTGAGGGCCCTGGCCCCGCTCAATCCGAGACCGAGCGCGTTGGCCGCGCAATCTCCCTCGCGAAGGACCACGCCATCGTCCGCCAAGCCAGGTCCACGGTCCTTGAAGTTAAAAACCAGGCCGGCACCTTTGGCAGTCCGACTGATGCGCATCGTCCCCTTGCCGGCGTGCACCACGATGTTCCTCGCGAGTTCGGACACCGCCGTGACGATCTTGGTCTGGTCGACGAGGCTGAACCCCATGCGCTGGGCTTCGACCCTCGCCTGCTGCCTGGCCAGAAGGATGTCCTCGTAGCCGCTTATCTCAATCTCGCTCAAACAGTTCCCGTCGCCGCCCACAATCATATTGCACCCCCCGTCCCGAGGGATTTGAGCATCTGCAACCCATGCTCAAGGTTCAAAGCCGTGTTCAGAGACGTGAGGTCGAGACCGAGGTAGACAATGGAGATGACAACCTCCTTCTTCATTCCGGCGATAACCGTCTCGCACCCCATGGCTTTGGCCTTGCAGGCGATTTCCACGAGGAGACGACCGAGGAAGGTGTCGATCAGAGGCACGGCCGAGATGTCGATGATCAAACCACTCGATCCCGTCCGTTCGATTTTCAGGAGGATGTCATCCCGGAGTTTCAGGGCGGCTGCGTCGTCAAGCTCGATCTGGATGGGGACGATGATATTGTCTCCGAAAACAAACAAAGGGAATTCCGGCTCAGTTGCCCGGGTCTCAATGAGGCTGAAGGCCAGCTTGAGTCCGTCGGCAAGGCTGCTGCGCATGCGGATGCCCGCCAAGTCGCCGCCGAACGCGATCACGGTCTCGGATATCGTGGAGTTCCCCCCCGCAATGACGCACTCGGCGCCCATGAGGCGCGTGGCCAACGCGATCATGACCAGATGTTTGGCCGCGATGCTGTCCGTGATAGGAATGCCTGTAATATCCAAAATCGCCACCCTGGACTGGTTCGCCTCAATGGCGGAAAGCAGCGCTTCCATCATCAACTGGGTGCGCTTGCCGTCGAGCATTCCCAGCAGGGGCATCATGAGGATCTTGTCCCATACCTTGGCCACCGGCACAGCGACCTCCTCCCCGGCCAGCTGCTGGTCATGCAGGAGGGTCTCCCGGTTTTCTTCGCAGGTCTCCAGCAACAGGAGGCCGAGCCTGTCTATCAACTGGTTCAAGGGGATCATAGCGTTGATTGCCGATGCCGCCGACATGTTGCGCTGGAAGATGGCAAGCAAGCTTGAGCGCAGAGAGAAGATGGCCCTGGCCGTCTCGGAGGGAGGGACGCCGTTTTCGGCCATTATGCAGCTCTGCTCCTGCAGCGTATCCGTAAGCCCCCCTCCCGTCTGGGACTCCTGGCCGTCCTCCATCTCACCGGAAATCCGGCCGTTCTCCTCGGCCTCCAGGATGTGTGCCAGCGCCGCACACTCCTGCATGACCTCAATCTTCCACAGGCCTTGCAGCCCTTTGCGATTCTGGGTGCGGATGGAATGGACCCCAGGGATAGAGGGGGTGGACATGGATCAAACTCCTGTTCACACGATTCGTGTTGTTTTCACCCGTTCGACATGGTGAGCGGATGAGCCTTTAAAAAAACGTCACGTCGTCCGAAGCAGCCTGCTTCTCGACCTTGAGCGGCTGCCGACGGGATTTCGCGTCAAGGATGCTTCTGGCAAGGCTGCGCTCCGACTCCATGGTGTACAGGGAGGAGAGCCGGCTCAGTATCTCTTCCTTCAGCCCGAGACCGAGCAGCTCGGACTCGATGGCCTCCCTGCTCTTCATCCCCTCGAAATCCTCCTGTATGTCCTGGAGTGCCTTGACCGCATGGCCGACGATCTGCTTGATGACGTCCTCAAACTGGAGGCTGAAGATCATGGCCCCGATCCGGTCCCTGATTGACGACGCTTCGCCGAGGGAGGCTCCCATGATGCGCTCCATCTCCGAAGAGATGTCCAGGAGTGAAACGAACAGCCCCTCCAGGAGCGCGCTGGTGGAGTTCACGTAGGCATTCTCCACCTGGATGGCCTCCTTGACCGTGAGCGTTGATTCCTTGATGAAGGTATGGGCTCGCTCCAGGCCTTCCCGGATGCTCACTGCGGACATCGAGGACTTTTGCGCCAGCTTGCGCACCTCGTCGGCTACGACGGAGAATCCCCGCCCGTGCTCGCCGGCCCGAGCCGCCTCGATGGCTGCGTTGAGCGCCAACAAGTTTGTCTGGTCCGCGATATAGGCGATATCGTCCGAAAACGGCAGCACCGCCTCAAGAATCAACTGCATTTTATCGAGCTTCGCGGCATACTCGGCCTTTCCCTCCACGATCAAGCCCAACTCGCCGACAACCTTTTTGATAGTATCCATGTATCTATCTCGAATGAAAGCAAAATCTTCTTTCTTGCCCTTGGCATCGGCTGCAATGTGCTGTACCAGACGCCTTCTAATCCTGAGCATGAGCTCGTTGTTTGCAGTGATGCTGTGATCCATGCCCGATACAAGCTCGGTGAGCTGGCCGACGACCTCGACAGTCGCCGTTTCTATGCTGGATGTAGAATGCTTAAGCTGTCCAATGACAACAGACAGAACTCTCTTTGATATAAAAATCCTCTTCTGGATGGACAGCAGCGTATTCGCAAGATGCTCAAGATGGTCGTCTGCCGCTTGCCTGTCCGCCGCGCTTCTCTCAGCAAGGAGATGCTCAAGCTCTTCCGCCTTTCTTCTCTCTGTCTCCACGCGCTCCACGCACTCAGCCTGCTGCTTCGCAAGTTCCGTTTCGTGTTGCTTAAGAAGCTGCTGTTTGGTGACGACAGGTGTTTCAAATCGCCAGATGGCGATAATTACCGAAAACGCCATAACCAGCCAAGTGCCTCCCATGCCGAGGTAAACCGGCATAGACACATCACTTCCACCTGCGCCAGAAAGGAGGGCCATCAGACCTGCGGTCCACAGAAGCGCCAGGGTTAGGCCCACGGCAAGGCATCCCCAAAGGGTCCGGCTGTTCCCTCTGTCTTCCAGACACTCCGGCAGCCTCAGCAATGTATTGGCTATGTTCATGAAAAGGTACTCAGATGAGGTGTTCCGGGTTCAGGACAAGCAGGACCCGGCCATCGCCCAGGATGGTGACGCCTCCCAAAAAGGCGATGGCCGCCAGGGCGTCGGGGACCGGCTTGATGGCTATTTCGCAATTCCTCAGGAGCTGATCGATGATGAGGCCGTATTTGCCCTTGGCGCTGGCAAGAACCACGACGGGCAGCTCTTCCTCTCCGACAAATCCCCGGGCCGCGCCGGAAAGAGCCTTTTTATGGTCAAGAAGCTGTTCCAGCCTGGCCACGGGCAGGATCTCGCCACGATAGTGGATACCCTGGCTGGAACCGAAATCGTGGACATCTCCAGCAGACACTTTGACCGTCTCCAGGACGTTCTCAATAGGCAGCGCATACTGCTGCGCGCCGGCTACGACCCGCAGGGCCACGCTCACCCCCATGCTCATGGGAATATCCAGGGTGAAGGTCGTCCCCTTCCCCTGTGTACTGGCGACATGGACCGTGCCGCCCAAGGTTGCGAGGGTTGATTTGACGACATCCATGCCCACCCCGCGGCCGGAGATGTCCGAGACTGCGTCTTTCATCGAGAAGCCCGGCAGAAAAATGACGTCGAGCAGGTTCTCCTCCTCGGGGCTCCCGACAGGGATGCCAAGGTGAACCGCTTTCTCGTAGACTCTGCACCGATCGATCCCACAGCCGTCGTCGCTGATCTTGACGATCAGGTTGCTGCCTTCCCGGCAGGCCCTGAGGGTCAGTGCGCCGCGCTCCCGCTTGCCTGCGGCGGCACGCGCCGCAGGCGTCTCAATGCCGTGGTCGCAGGAATTGCGTATCATGTGGATGAGTGGTTCCGAGAGGAGATCGGCGACTTTCTTGTCGATCTCGGTTTCCCCCCCCTCGATCTTGAAGTCGATGAACTTCTTCTGCTTACGAGAGATGTCCCGAACGACCCGGGAGTACTTCTGGAAGATGCCCCGAATCGGAACCATGCGCAGGGCCATGACCCCACGCTGGAGTTCACCCGTGATCCGGGAGAACAAGCGCAGGTTGTCCTTGAGCCCCTTGAGCCCCGCAGCATCGGGCCCGCCACCTGCATCCAGCTTCCCTACGAGGAAGTCGTAGGCGTTCTTGGCGATGACCAGTTCGCCGATCATATTGGTGAACCCGTCGATCTTTGCCTCATCTACCCGCATGACCTTCAGTTCGGCCGGAGCGCCTGCCTCGGCCGGGCGGCCAGAGGCTTGCTTCGCCAGGGCATGGTCAAGGTCCGCCTCAGTGATCTTGCGCTCCTCGACCAGAATGCGTCCAAGAGGCTTCTGCCCGGAGCGAGACCAATCCGCAGGGTCAGGCTGCGAAGCGAAACCACCCGAAACGCGACCGTCCGTGTCCGGTTCCAGACGCGTCCTCGCCTGGTCCACGCTGGACGCGATCGATTCCGGCACGGCGCCGTCGGGCGGCTCGATCTCCGTCACCCCGACCAGGGACGCATCGAAAGCCAGTTCCCGGATGTCCTCCGCGCTCAGGGTGGTGGCAACAGTGACGACTGGCCGAAGGTACAGGTCCAATGGCCGAAGATTGCAGCACTCCGGCACTTCGTCCCTGGAGTCGGCACGATAGAAGGAGCAAGACGACCTGAGGTTCCGAAGGAAAACGGCCGGGTCGAATCCGTTGGCCAAGTGATCCGAGGCGTAGCGGAGTTCAATGGAAAACAAACTTGAGCTCGCCTGCCCCGTACCCGCGATGCCGTCTCTCGCCGCATCGATTGCGACCTGGTCCGTGAGGATCTCCAGAGCGTGCCTGTTGCCAGGCCTTGCGTCCGGGCAGTGGCCGGGAACCGCTGCGGCAACGTTTCCCGCCACCAGCCCGAAACAGGTAATGAGGTCGGCACGGCTCTCCGGCTCCTCACCGCGCACGATGGAGGCGCGCATTTCTCCCAGAGCGTCCAGGCCTTTCAAGATGATGTCGACGACATCGGTGGACAGCGTCAGCTCGCCGGACCGCAGGCTGTTTAACAGCCCCTCCAGATGGTGGGCGAACGCGCCGAGGCTGTCCAGGTCGAACATGGCGGAGCTGCCCTTGATGGTGTGAACGCCTCGAAAGATGGCGTTTAGCAGCTCGGGATTGGTCGGGTCTGACTCGGCCTTGAGCACCGTGTCGCCCACCACGTCAAGGATGTCCCGCACTTCGAGGAGGAACTGCTGCCGGTAGATGCTCTTCTGGGTATCCATAGAGATATTGCCTGCCGTAGCATCTGACGTCTGACGGCCAGAGCTATCCTATTATTTTTTTCACCACGGTAAGAAGCGTCTCCGGCTTAAACGGCTTGACGACCCAGGCTTTGGCCCCTGCCTGCCGCCCTTGCTGTTTCTTGTCCTCCTGACTCTCCGTGGTGAGCATGACGATGGGCAGGAATTTACATTTCGGCATGGCCTTGACCGCCTTGATGAGGCCAATGCCATCAAGGTTCGGCATGTTCAGGTCGGTCAGAATCATGTCGAACCGCACTGCTCCGGACAATTTGCCAAGGGCGTCATTCCCGTCTGAAGCCTCAACGACCTCGTACCCCGCGCCCCGCAGGGTCATGGCCACGAGACCGCGCATGGATATGGCGTCATCGACGATGAGTATGGTTTTGGGCATGGTTCCTCCTTTCTACGTACTACGAAACTCGCCGCTGATTTTCAGGTCCCCTGCCAAAGCGGCAGACCATAAAGATCGGCGATTTCCTTCATGGCCGGGCTCGGATTACGCACGCGAAACGTCTTGTCTCTCTTCAAGGCGGACCGCCGCATGGCCAGGATCAGTTGGAAGTAGGCCGTGTCCATGGCCGCGACTGCGCCGGCGTCGATGACGACTTCCTCCAGTTCGGGCGTATCCCAGCCTGCTGCAACGGCAAGATCCGCGTGGGCCTCGACTTCAAAAACAAGGCACTCCTTGGGCAGCAGGACAACCATTGCGCCGCCATTATGCGTAAGCTTCACCACCCGCCTCCTTTCGGTCGGGCAGAAACGCCGGCCTTGCCGCAGTCTCCGCCCCCCCATCCTGAATAACGACATCAATGGCCAAGAGGAGTGCCGATTCCCCTCCATCCATCTTGGCGACCCCCTGGATGCAGCAGGAGACGTCATCCACGCGGCAAGAGCCCGGCAGGGGCTCGATGAGACGACGCGTCAAATAAAGAGGCTTGTAGACCCTGTCGACAAGCAGCCCGCAGAGCTGATCACCGATCGCGGCAACGAGGATGCGCGCCTCCTTGGCACAGCGTGAGGAATGCTCCTCCATGGGCAGGCCGAGACGTGCCCGCAAGTCTATGGCGGGCAGGATCGCGCCGCGCAGGTTGACCAGCCCGACAATGTGCACAGGGGCCTGAGGCACGGAAGTCACCTCCCCAACCAGGCTCACTTCGCGAACCCTGTTCATGGGGACGGCATACTTGGCATCGCCGAGCCCGAAGCAGACATAAGCCTCCTGCTCCTCGTCCTCTTCGCCCTCCCGACCCGTGGCCGCATCGGGCCCTGCGCGAAAAGAGGCCATGGAGCCATCCCCGCCGAACCTCTCAAGAAGTACGGAGGTCTTTGAATCAAGCAGCGCTTCCGGATTGAGGACAAAAAGAAGCTGTCTTCCGCCATCGGTCCTGATGATGTCCTTGACGGGGGAACCGAGGTCCGTCCCTGTTCCGTTGCCGGAACCACTCCCCCGCGCAGCCATGATCTTCCTGAGGCGATCCACCGCCAGCCCCACCGGCCTGCCGCCCATAGTCAAAACAAGAATGTACCGCGAAAGCGTCCCAGGAACCTTGGCGCCCGCATCCGGACCAAGAAGCTGCCGCAGATCGAGCACTGGCAGCGTTTGTCCGCCATCGGCAACCATCCCGGCCACTCCCGGGACGCGATGCGGCGTCACGACGGGGGGGGCGTATGGAATGATCCGCAGGAGATGCTCCAGGGCCAGTCCATATTCCGTTCCGGCCACCTCGAAGGAAAGCATCCGGCCGCCGGCGTCTTCCGGTTTCTGTCCGGAGGCCGAGCCCGGATCCTGCGCGATGGGCGTCAGCCGGGAAGAGGCCGGCCTGTCCGCCAGCGCGGCCGGCAACTCGAAACGACAAAGCGAATCGATATCCAGGCTGAGGACGAGAGCCCCATAGGTCTCGGAACGGAACGCCCCCCTCACGAACATTTCCCCCTGTCCAAGCCCCATGGCTTCGGACAGCGGCTGCACATGCGACTCGCCCGCGCCGAGGATGCCCAGCACCCGGTCCACGGCGATGCCCATGCTCCGGCTGCCTGACCGGACAAGGACGTATTGCCGCTGCGCGCTGTTTGCCCCGCCGCACCCAAGCCTGTCGTGCGTATCCAGCACAGGGAGGATGGAGCCGCGCAGGTTAGCCAGCCCCAGCAGGAAAGACGGCGTTCCCGGCGCCGGCGTAATGTCGAGATGGTCCACGATCTCTTCCATGCGCTCGATTTCGAGTGCGAAAAGCTGGCCGCCGATCTCAAGGACGGTCCACTGCTGGGCATTTTCACTCACGACCGGGGAATCCCTCACCTCGTCCCCCCCCCCGCGCCCATAGGCCGATTTTCCGGCAGTCCTGTGAAACATCTGAACAACTCGCTGAAAACATGGGAATCCGCATTCAACTCCCCTGCCTCTGTAGGGCCATGGCGATCAATTCGTCCGGATCAAGGATGAGAAGAGCCCGGCCATCCCCGAGGATGGACGCTCCGGCCAGCCCGGACAGGCTTGCCAGGTAGTCGACAAGCGGCTTGATGACGATCTCCTCCTGCCGATAGAGCCTGTCCACGGCCACCCCGAGCACTTCCCCCCCCCTTTGCAGGATGATAACCGGCACTTCTTCGGCCTCTGTCTTCCCGCCGCTCGCCGGGGACAGGTCTAGCAGGCTCGAAAGCGTCTCCATTCCGACAACCTCGCCGCGCAGGGCAAGGGCCTTCTTTCGCATCATGCGTTTGACGGAACGTCTCTTTATCTTGACCGTCTCCCGAACCGCCTCCACGGGAATGGCGTAGGTTTCCTCTCCCACGCCGACCAAAAGCGCCTCGACCACGGCCAGCGTAAGGGGAAGCTCCAGGCGAATACGCGTTCCAATCCCCGCCTGCGAGTCGACCTTCACGTTTCCGTTAAGCTTCCTCATATTCGTCAAAACCACGTCCATCCCGACGCCGCGCCCCGAGATGGCCGTCACGGCCTCGGCCGTGCTGAAACCAGGCCTGAAGATGAGTTGGAGGATTTCGTCACGGCTTAAGGTCTGGGCGATCGCGGGCCTGACCATGCCCTTGGCCACCGCTTTTGCGAGTATCGCCTCCGGGTCCATGCCCGCGCCGTCGTCGACGGCTTCGATGACGACGAAATTGCCCTCCTGGGCGGCTTTCAAAATGACCGTGCCCCTCTCGGATTTTCCGGCCTTCCTGCGCGCCTCGGGGCTCTCGATGCCGTGATCGGCGGCATTGCGGATGATGTGCACAAGTGGGTCGCCGATCTCCTCTGCAATGCCCTTATCTATTTCAGTCTCCTCCCCCTGGAGCACGAGGTCGATTTTCTTCCCGTTCTTTTGGGAGATATCCCTGATGATCCGCGGGAACTTCTGAAAAACGGTACGCACAGGCGTCAACCGCATCTCCATGACATTGCGCTGCATCTCATCGGAGATGCGTGTGATCGCCTGGCAAGCGCCATGCAGCTCCCGCAGACAGGGGAGCGATTCCCTGACTTCCTCCCCCAGCCTCTTTTCGACATGTCCCAGGGCGTTGCGGGCGACAATCAGTTCGCCGACGAGATTCATGAATCCGTCGAGCAACTTCTGGTTGATCCGCATCGTCTTCACGTCCGCCTTGGTCTGAACCGACGCGTTGGCCACAGGCTGCGACGAACCCGCCTGGTCCTCGGCGGCCGGCATCCCAACGGTTCGGGCAGGAAGATCTTCCGGAGTCGGGTGGCTATCCACTTCGGTATTTCCTACGATCCTGGCCAACTGGAGGGTTATGCTCCTGAGGCAATCGCCAAGTTGGGCGAGAATCGCGGGGGTGTATCCCGTTTCCCTCCTGCGCATCGGTTCGAGTAAATTCTCGATGCGGTTGGCGTCCTCTTCCATCTGATCGAATCCCATATAGCGGGCGCCGCTTTTCATGGAATGGGCGGCCCTGAAAAACATGTCCAAGGAGTTCGCATCATCGCCATCGCCCCTGTCCGCGCGCTCAAGACAAACCTGCATCGTCTCTCTGTGCTGGGAAGCGGAATCGATGAAGATGGCGAGTGGATCGGTGGCGAGGGAGGCGGCAGACTGGGCCGGGCGGCGCCCGGCCGCCCCCTGGATGTCTTTCTCCTCTGCCAACCGCCTCAGGAGATCAACTGCGATTTTGGAATCCGAAGGGTGGCCAATCATGTACCGCAAGCTGTCGACCGTCTCGAAGCAGATGTCGAGGAGCGTATCCGACATCTCGAAAGCATCCCTTTGTCTGACCAGTTCCAAGAGGCCCTCGAGGGCGTGCGCTTGCTCTGAGATGGCGTGCAATCCAACGTATGACGCAGTGCCCTTGATTGTATGGATGCGTCGGAAGAGCTCGTTGAGCGCTTCAAGGTCGTCGTGTGCGTGATCGAGTCCCAGCAGGCACTGCTCGGCCTCGTCGATGTTCCCAAGGGCCTCCATCTGAAACTCGTTGAGCAATCGCTCCAGTAGCGCGTCCGGCTCCGGTTCGGGCGACAGCAGGGCAACAACACCTCCTGCTCCGGATTGTTCTTCTTGTAATTTCCGGTCCACTACCGAGAGTTTGTCCAAGGAGTCTAAATAGTTCTCGATCCTGGCATTGTCCCGTGCCGCCTTCGCCTTCGCCCGGACATCCTCGTCTGGCGAGACCTCCTGGACCAATGATCTGACGAGCGTGACTCCCTCGAACAACGCCTCTACAACCTCCTCCGACAGGG
>Ga0310040_1002295_pt1 | contig 12303 bp, 7 predicted proteins | sample EPASupsiteHSE623_FD_200237 | JGI IMG/M metagenome (GOLD analysis project Ga0310040, IMG submission 200237) | Bioremediated contaminated groundwater from EPA Superfund site, New Mexico - Sample HSE6-23 (v2) (version 2) | ecosystem: Environmental > Aquatic > Deep subsurface > Groundwater >... | reverse complement strand
GAAATTTTTTTACGCACAAAAAGACAAAAACGGGAACTGCTTTATTGGAGAATCGCCTAAAGCGCTCAAAGCCTATACGCATGATTCAGCCCAAAAGGCGACAGCTGCCGGTGAAGCATTCCAGTTACCTTTGTTCAGCCCGGATTCAGCGACCTACTCCGGCTATATCAGTGGATATACACCCCGGGTCGGAATTAAAACATTCCTGATCTACGTGAACGATATCATCACAGGGTCACAGCAATCACATGTCGTTGAAATTGATCCAACAGGCTGCTTTTCAAAAAAAATACCTTTTTACTATCCTCAGCAGGTCTATGTGAACAGTAAGTTCTTTAATGGTCAGGTGTTTCTGGAACCCGGAAAATCGTTATTTCACATGATTGCCCCTCAGGCTGGTAGTCCGGGTTCTTTCTTTATGGGTGAATCGTCTGCCATCAATGCCGACCTACAAAAGATCAAAAACCCCGTTACTTTTGACTATCAGAAGATCCAAAACGACATTCTGAATATGAAACCTGAATCATTCAAAACCTACATCTCGGAACAGTGGACGAAAGACCAGAACAGGATCGATTCACTCCTTGAGATAGGAGCGATTGGGGAAAAAGCCTGGCAGGTTTTTAAGTCGGACATCGACTATACACACGCAGCCAATTTAATGAGTTACAAAATGATGTTTGAAAGCGCTTACCGCCAGAAGAATAATATCCCAAACACAGCACGCGGATTCCAATCCAAAACAGACACGCTAACCTCCGCCTACTATAGTTTCATCACGAACCAGTTGACCAATAATCCGATGGCTATCCTGAGCAACCGTTATATGAGCTATATCAACAGGCTGCAATTTAATGAATTCGTCCGCGACCCAAGGACAGAAATCCTCAACGCAAATCTTAAGAAATATTTCAATATTCAGTTAGGGCTCGGTACAGACCTGATGACTGCCCAGGGAGCATGCCGAAAAATTGTCTCCGAAATGACTCCGGCCCCCGATAGTATTCTGCTGAAACTTCGTGAAGAATTAAGCACGCCATTCCTTGCAGACTATATTGCAATCTGTAACAATCAGATAAAAGCAAAAATAGAAGAGAATAAACTGAAAACGGGTTACGTCGTGAACGAAACACCAAAGACCGAAGCGGATAAATTATTTGAATCGATTATTCAGAAATACAAAGGGAACGTTATTCTTGTCGACTTCTGGGCAACCTGGTGCAGCCCCTGTATGAGTGCCATGGAAGACATAAAACCGCTTAAAGAAGAACTTGCCGGTAAAGAAGTTTCTTTTGTGTCCATTACCAATCATACTTCACCCGAAAACACCTGGAAAAATAAAATTCCTGATATTAAAGGAGAACATTACCGGGTAAGTCCCGACGAGTGGAATTACCTCTACGGCAAATTCGGAATAGGAGGAATTCCATTTTACGTCATCGTCGATAAAAACGGATCAATCCAAAAGACGCATTTAGGCTATCCCGGCAATAACACCATCAAAGCAACGCTTGAGAAACTCGTCAGCGAGTAATATTCCCAGCATTTAATAAGCAATTGGTATGGCAGGCGCATCATCAGCGCCTGTCTTCCTTTTCTATTTTGCAGAAATTTGTCTTCTCATTATCTCTATCTTTACTGCAGGGTTTTAAAACTTTTTTAATCCAAACCAAATGACTAAACTAATTTTACTTTTCTTCATTCTCCTGACCTTTCAGTTGCAGGCAAAGAACGATTCCCCTTCCGATTTCGTTTTGGGCAAAGGGACCAACCTGGCTCACTGGCTTTCGCAAAGCCGGCAACGTGGGGCAGAACGGGAGAAATTCATTCAGGAAGATGATATCCGGCTGATTGCGTCCCTGGGCTTTGACCATGTTCGCCTACCCATCGACGAGGAACAACTATGGGATGAGAACGGCAAACGATACGAAGATGCCTTCAGGCTAATGACCAACTGCATCGACTGGTGCATCAAATACAAACTTCGCGCAATCGTCGACCTTCATATTTTACGCGCGCATCATTTCAACGCCAAAGAAAAACCGCTATGGACCGATCCGAAAGAACAGCAAAAATTCTGCGATCTGTGGCTCGACCTATCATCGGTCTTGAAGCGCTACCCACTGTCAATGGTCGCCTATGAGTTAATGAACGAAGCTGTAGCTGATGATCCTGACGACTGGAACAAGCTGGTCGATACGTGTTTTTCGGCTCTCCGTAAAACAGAGCCGGAACGGCTTATCGTCATTGGCTCCAACCGCTGGCAGTCGGCAGCAACCTTCGATGTGCTGAAAGTCCCTGATGATCCCAATATCATTCTCAGCTACCACTTTTATGAACCCTTTCTACTAACCCACTACCATGCCTCCTGGACTGATCTGAAAAATTACAGCGGACCGGTGCACTATCCTGGCATGGCACTGACACAGGCCGAATTTGATTCCTTGCCTGATGATCAGAAAATTGAAGTACAGCGTTTTGTCAACAAGCATTTCGATAAAAAGACCATGCTCGAAATGATGCGGCTGCCCATTGAAAAAGCAAAGAAACTGAAGCTCAGGCTGTACTGCGGCGAATATGGGGTCCTGTCAAATGCTCCCGAAGCCGACCGCCTGCGCTGGTATGCCGAGATGATGGAAATCTTTCGGGAACAGGGGATTGGATCGGCCAACTGGAACTACAAAAGCGACCAGTTTGGGCTAATCAACAATGACGGCAGCAGAAACGGGGAATTGATCAAAATTATTTCAGGCAGCTAGGCTTTTCGTAAACAACAGTACCTCCGGGCATGTTATTGGATCGTAAAGGTTCGATATGCCGGATATTATTTCTATACGATCCTTATACAAGCCTGTTCAGCCCACTGCCGGCTATTCCCGGGAGGGAGTCAGCTACGCAGAAGCCCTCCCTGCGGAAAAGCTTCAACCGTTTATCCATTGCTACTGGGAGCTGAAATCCAACGCGAAACTCCCGGGACCTTACCTTTATCGGGTTATAGCCGATGGTTGTATCGATATCTTTTTCGACCGAAACAATCCTTCCGAGAATCTGATCATGGGCTATAGCAATACCCATACCGAATTTCCACTGGCAGCGCCATTCCATTATGTCGGGATCCGCTTTTTGCCTGGCATGCTGCCTCTGATTTTAAAATTGAATGCCTCCGAGCTGAGCAACCGTATTGAGCATCTTGAAATCGTGCTGCCCGCGGTTTCAGCCTTTATCAAAAATCAAATGAATGGGCGGACCGATTTTGAAAAGGCCCGTGAACTTCTCGATCCATTTTTCCTTAACCTGCTGGGAAAGGTTCATCTTAACGCTGACAGAAGATTTTTTACAGCGTTAAACGGTATCCTTCAAACAAACGGAACCCTGCGTATTGAAAAAGACCTTGATGCAGGCATCAGTCATCGCCAGCTCCGACGGCTTTTTGAATACTATGTCGGTGATACAGCCAAGACATTCAGTAAGATCGTCAGGTTTCAGCACGTTCTTCGAACCTCTGCCCAAAATTCAAGTGACAGAAAATTTTTCTATGATGCCGGATATTACGATCAAGCCCATTTTATCAGGGAATTCAGGAATTTTTACGGGGCAACGCCCGGGAAAACATTCGGCTGGTAAATTTGTCCGATTTATACAATACCGGGCAGAAGCCGATTGCGACATTTGCTTCCTCAAACCAGCGTCAATATGAAGGCATTATTCATCGTATTCTTAGCCGCGTTTATCGCGACGAACGTCCATGCACAAACAGGTTTAACCACAAAAAAATAAGAAAAAATGAAATTAAATGCAGGAATTGTAACCGAAAAACTGGAAGAAAGCAAGGATTTTTATATCCGTGTCCTGGGCTTTGGTGTCACCTTCGAAAACGATTTTTATTTATTGCTCCATACCCCCGGGCAACGCGCAGAGATCAGCTTTCTGAAACCCAATCATCCTTCGCAGCAACCCTTGTTTCATCAGCCCTTCGGGGGTCAGGGAATGTACCTGACCATTGAAGTAGACGATGTGGACCGGCTATACCGGGAACTGAAAGAAAAAGGCGTTGAGATCAAGATTGATCTCCGCGATGAACCCTGGGGCGACCGGCATTTTGCCATCGAAGATCCAAACGGCATCGCCATCGACATGGTCACTTACTCCGCTCCTTCACGGCAGGAAGAGAAATAATCGGGATATTCCAGGAAATTCTCTTTTTGCTGTTTCCATGGTCCGCCGGCGGAAACCGGAGTTTGAAGCAGATCTTCAGGGTTGCCATTCTTTCAGCCATTCGATTACGGGAACTCCCTTATCATTGAACTGAACAGGAAGCCATATGTAACGGCCATCAACAGGATTTTGAGGTCTCCAGCTGTCAGCCATGAAAACAAAGCGGTCACCCGGCAATGGCAGAATAAAAGTACCCTGCCCCCTAAAAGTAATGTCCGCATTTTCTCCGATACAGGGGCTTGGGTACTGAGTCCAGGGCCCCCAGATTGATGACGCGGAAAACATTCTTGCCTCATTCGGGTCCCATCCGGTACAACCGGAAGTGATCATCCAATAAGTCCCTTTTCTTTTGAAGACCGCCGGCGCTTCGTTATGCCCCGCCGGCGCAAGACGGACATATTTTCCGGAGTGGGAAAGATAGTCGTCGTTCAGTTCTGCAATATGAAGGGTCAGGTTCTCCTCAGAGGCATAAATATGGTAAGCTTTGCCATTGTCGTCGACAAATAAGGTCATATCTCTAGACATTTGTCCTGTTTTCAGGTCCCGCTTTAAAAATAACCCATCTTTAACCGCCTTATACCATTCCGGGGTCCACCATTTCCTGAAATCTGCTGTGTCAATCATTTTATTCCTCTCGACATCGGGCATATTAAAAGGATATACACCTGGATTGGGTCTCAACGAGCGGGTGTAACGGTAAGGGCCGGTGATCCGGTCGCTTATTGCCACGCCTGCCCTTGCGCCCGAATAATCTTGCCCTTTCAACTCAAGGTGAAACCACATAACGAATTTTCCGGTCTTCTTATTATAGATCACTTTGGGCCGCTCAATCGTACATCCTTTTGTGATATCACTTGCAGGGTCATCCGAAACAGGCATGACTACTCCTTCATTTTTCCAGTGACACAAATCAGATGAGGAATAACAGGTAATGCCTGCAAAAGCCTGATTGGTGGTCGCACTTTTATGCTCACCGAACCAGTAATACTTTCCGTCATGACAAAGGATCCCTCCTCCGTGAGCGTTGATATGTTCACCGTTTTGATCCGGCCAAAGCTCTGATGAGCGGATGGGGGTGTTCTTCTTCTGATATACCCTCACGTAGTCAATCTCGTAACGCAACGGGAAAGCAGTATCATCAGGCTTACCACCGTTGGTACCTCCAATGGCCAGATTAAGCAACAAATAATGAGGCTGCCTGAACGGATTGGTGTAATTTCCAAGCGATCCGTTGGTGGTTTCGGTCAGGAGAATTTCGTTAAGCAGTTCATTATCCAGGTATAGCTTAATTGCTGTTTCGTCCCAATCCATCCGCCAGAGGTGAAATTTTGAGGCCCATGCAGGGTCCCTGTCTGTAAACGAAGTAAAAAAGGGTATCTTTTCACTGTCCCATTGCCCCACGTAACGGGTATCGGTCCCCCAGGCCGCGTTCGCCAGAATATGTGGAAGGTCTTTGATCCGATAGAATTCCATAAGATCGATTTCGCCGCAGGAAGGCCATTCCATTTCCCTGCCAAGCGTCCAGATTGCCGGCCAGGAACCCCCGGCAACCGGAATTCTTGCCCTGATCTCAAACCGCCCGTACAGGAATTCCTTCTTCCCTTCTGTTTTGACCGAGGAAGCCGTGTAGGAAGCAAATTTGCGATTGTACCGCCAGTCTTCCGATTTCTCATCATACCCGGTATTCTTTACCTTCTGCCTTTTCCCTTCTATGATCAGCAAACCATCCCCGCACCACGCGTTATCTTCCTGATACCATTGCAGTTCCCGATTTCGTATGAAACCTTGCTCAAAACTCCAGAAACTTTCGTCAGGCTTTCCGGACCGGTCAAATTCATCATTCCATACCAGTTCCCATTCCTGGGCACGAACCACCTGAGACAACAGCATGGGAAAAACCATACCCCCCAATAGCAATACGACCAATTCTTTTTTTCTCATGTTGAGACAATTTAAGGCAAAAACCCTCTCCGGTCTTTTGCCTGTACACAATACCATTCTGAAAAACTACCGGCTAACTAAATCATTCAATCTCATCCACTTCCGGGTCATAAACCTCAATCAGCACATCATACAGCGCGAATTCTGCCATATTAAAATAGTTTTTGCTCCCATAGGTTTTGGTCACGTTGTACCTGAAATGGGTAAATGTACGACCCGGTTGAAAAATTTCGGAAGTAAACTCTCCCTTGGAGGCCGATGGTAAACCCGAAGTGATCTCTGCAACAGTTTCCCAGATCATACCATCATTACTGATCTGGACTTGCAGGTTTTCGGCGCCCACCTGTGATCCGTTCCTGTTTTGATAATAAAACTTAAAGTTTTGAAGCGGTTCATTTAAATCGATTTGAATGTAATGGGGCATGGGCGACTGAGGCGAACTCCACCGGGTATGGAAAAAGGTACTGACATTTCCGTCAAGCAAGTTGGCGATGGGCCCTTCGGTGGGTTCCTGGTAATTCGTGCTGAGCTGACCTGCTGTAAGCGTCACTTTGGTAGCTGTGATCTTTGTCGTAACAGTTGCTGCACCGGATTGTGCCGTTATCGTCACAGGATTTCCCCCCTCACGATTGCTGTTGAAAGGCTGAAGCGTAAATTCATAATCACCATACCTGGCCCGTGTATTATCAACCAGCAAGGAGTCTGTGTACACAGAAGCCACCTCAACAACATTTTTTTCAGTAAGATAATCATAGTAACTGATTTTTACCAGTTGATATCCCGAATCAGCCGGAACTTCCCACCGCAAAAGGATCTGACCTGGAAGAGATTCCGCTGTCACCGACTGCAGGTCGGAAGGTTCCCCGTAATATCCTCCTGCTTTATCAAAACCGGTCATTTGATCATCACATCCGGTCCAAAAGCCCACCAACAGGATCAGGATGAACAGATTTAAATATATTCGTTTCATGTATTTTGTGTGTTTTTAATGGTCAAATATTCGCATAACGGGCACATTATCATCCTGATTTGTGCTACTGCAAATCATGCTCATTTTATGTATCTGAAATCATTCAAATTTAAATACCTTTTCATTAGACGAAACCGGAATCACCATCCGGTATTCTGGGTTAAATTCGGGTTCTTTCTTCTTTCTGAATCAGGGATGGGAAAGAAATACATTTTATCGTCCCAGGTGCGTTGCTTTTCAACGCGCGTATAGGTGAACGTACCATCCGAATTTTTCGTGATACTCGAATAGTCAACGCTTTCCTGCGTATCTCCCGCTTTCCATCTCCTGACATCCCAAAAGCGGTGCCCTTCAAACGCCAGTTCCACCATCCTTTCGTTCCGATATTTCGATTCAAAATCCGTATTGCTTAATCCTGCAGGAAATACGGGCATTTTAACTCCTGTGCGTTGACGAACCACATTCACAGCTTCCCGGGCCGACGTCTTAAATTCACCGTTTGTTGCATCGGCCGATCCAAGATAGTTGAATACGGCCTCCGCATAATTGAGATAAAACTCGCCTAAACGGTAAGTAATCCAGGAATGCCGCTTCGCGGTATAATAATCAGGACGAAGATCAACAGAAGCATCCAGATACTTTTTCAGGTAATAACCTGTCGGAGTGGCGCCTGAAAGAGGATATCCATTTGCACCCCCCTGGTAAGGCTGGAGTTCGGTCGCATTATAGGTTGGCCATCCGGTATCTCCGTTACGGGCAATTGTCAGAGCAAACCGCGGGTCTCTTCCTGCATATGGATTCTCCGGATCATAACCGCTCCCGCTTTCGTCCCACCGTAATCCCGTCGACCGCATTTCATAAGCATCGACCAGGGTTTGCGTAGGGCAATTCCCTGATTTTCCTCCTTCAACGCCAACAGGAAAGTTATAACTTTCGAGTGAAGATAAGTCTCCCACCCGACGTGCAAATATGACCTCGCCTGCGCTATAATTCGCCGTACCCCAGAGAGCCGAATATGTGCCCAGCGTTTTTCCGTACAAAAGACAGGAATCCAGTACTGCTTTACCGGCAAGAGCAGCCTCTTCCCAAAGAGCGGCACTATTCGACTCATTAAAAAGCGGGCTGGCTCTGTACAACAACGCCCTGGCTTTCAGAGCCAGTACGGCGGCACGGGTAACACGCCCGGTTTCCGTGTACGACAAATCGGCATACGATGCCGGTAAATAGTTCACAATTTCATTGCATTCCGACACAATAAAATCGAATATCTCTTCGTAGGAAGTACGTGACAAAGCATTGGCTTCATCTTCAGTCAATACTTCCAGCGTAAAGGGAACATCACCATACTGCCTCACCATGTTAAAATAAAAATAGGCCCGAAGAAAGCGTACCTCATACTGATACCGTTTGAAACGTTCCATTTGCTCATTATAGTCCTTGTTGTATTTGAAATCGGAAAAAGTCTGCCCTTCGGAGGCCACCATGTAGAAATTAGCAGCACGGATACCAGCGTAACTGCTTGTCCAAACCGACGATTTGGGATTGCTTGCGCTCCATGCTCCGTTGTAAAAATCGTGGATGTCCGACCAGCTCCACGCATAGGCAGCCTCATCGCAGGCCGACGCCAGCATGGCCCCGCCGTAAGTATCACCAAAATCATAATCCAGGTAACTGTATATGTTGGTAACGAAGTTCATGGTTCGGCTGAAACTTGAAAATACCTGTTCTTCATTGTAGCTGACAAATTCATTGTAGTCCATTTCATCCTTGCAGGCAAACAGTGCCAAAACACTTAAACCCAGCAGTATATTTCTTAACTTCATAATTCAGATTCGTTAAACAGTTTACATACTAAAAACCAACAGAGAATCCAACGTTGACAGAGCGGGTCATGGGATAGGCGACTCCGGTTGATTCCGGGTCAGACAGATCGATGCCATCGACCGAAAAAAGGTCAACGCCCCTCACATAGATCTTTGCAGTTTTCAGTTTCATTTTTGCTAAAACCGGCGCCGGCAGTTTATAGTAAATCTCACAATTCCGAAGTTTCAGGAACGAAGCGTCAGCCAACCAAACCGAATTTGTCCGAAAGTTATTCTCATTTTCCTCAGTTGTCAGTCGCGGGTACTTTGCAAAAGGATTTTCGCTGGTCCACCGGTTATTATAATAGTGTTCCGAGATGGTTGTATTATTGATCAACGGCCAGTACATGCTCGTCGTGTTCAGGACAACCGAGTAGTTTTCCACTCCCTGAAAAACGGCATTCACCCCAATCCCCTTCCATTCAAAACCCAGATCGAAGGAATAGTAAACTTCCGGGACAGTCGAATTATATCCCATAGCCACTTTGTCATAGTCATTGATAATGCCGTCATTATTCTGGTCCTTATACTTAATATCGCCTGGTTTCACGCCGCCGAACTGCTGAGCCGGGCTGTTGTCAATATCAGCCTGATCGGTAAAGAATCCAGCGGCCTGAAGTCCGAAGATCTGGTTAACGGGATTGCCTGTTTCCTTTAGGTAATCATACGCTCTTGGTTCCTCCAGTTTTTCTTTGACTTCATTTTTTGCCAGCGTAAACCGTCCACCCAGTGTCATGCTAAAGTCTTTCCAGCGTTTTTGGTAGCAAAGGCCGGTTTCAACCCCCCAGCTATCGACAATACCCGCATTTACATACGAATAAGATGCGCCAAGCACGTCCGATACGCTTCCGCCAGCCGAGACCCAGATATCTTTCCTTCTCTCATAAAAAACATCTGCTGTAACAGTCAGTTCACCGAGAAAAGAAGCATCCAGTCCCAGATCATACTTCAGGGCTTTCTCGCGGGTCGATCCCAGTGAAGGCAGTCGTCCTTCCTCTGTCCCGTCATACCAGCCATAGCTTCCGCCCAGGTAATATCCTCCGCCCGAATCGAAACTTTGCTCCCAGTAATCTTCTGCGGGAATATTGTCGCTGTTGATGATCCCCCAGGAGGCCCTCAGTTTTAAAAAGTCAATAAAGGAAAGCCCTTTCATGAAATCTTCTCCTGTGAGCAGCCAGGCAGCCGCGAATGTCGGCGAAAAACCCCACTTCTTACCCGGAGCCAGTTTATTGGAGCCGGAAGCGACCAGGGTGACGTCTGCAAAATAACGGTGCGCATATCCATAATGAGCATACCCGGCAATGTTCTGTCTGTAAACCGTGTTATTCTGACTGTTCTCTACCCGATTCTCAAAAGAGTAGATCAGAGATGTGACCAGTTTATTCTCACCTGATTCAGTCTGGTAATCCACATTTCCGATAAAATTGAAATGACGGTCCTGCCAGTCAAGTTTGCTGGAGTAGCCCAGCTCTGTATCGGCCGTACCGGCTGAATACCGGGTTGTCTCAGCCGGTTCTCCGTTTTCCCAGGAACTTACGATATCGCTTCCGTATGCATAACTTTTATTGTGTCCTTCCCAATATGCAGCAATATTATCGTAGCCAATTCTCAGAGAAGCACTTAATCCCTTAGCCAGGACATCTAGTTGCTGGGTCAGTTTCACATCACCAAACATTAACCGTGTATGCCCCCTGGAATAACCCCTTGCCTGGACCAGGGCAACCGGATTCATATTTTCGCCCCAGGTCTCGTTTCCTCCCCACACGCTATCTTCAGTCCGGACCGGGAATGCTGCCGAAGGCACAGTATAAAGCTTCGTCATCAAATAATCTGACGCCAGTCCGGGCCGATTGTATTCACTCAATGAGCCCATCAGGTTCACCTGCAGTTTGGTGGTTTTGGTCAAATCGATATCCAGATTGGTCCGGATATTCGCCTTGGAATACTCATTTTGGGTGGAATACCCCTCATTCATATCCCCGTTCTTGATAAATCCCTGGTTTCCCTGCAATTCCATCATCGTGTAGTACTTCATTTTGGTGCCTCCCCCCCTGAAATTAATGTTATAAATATTGGAATAGCCCTCATCACGGAAAACCTCGTCAAGCCAGTTTACATCAGGATAAAGGGAAGGATATTTCCCGCTTTTAAAGGCATTCAGTTCATTTTGAGAGTACCTGGCAGTTTTCCCATCGTTTGCAAGCGCTTCATTCATGGACAGCGCATAAGTATAAGCATTGACAAATTTGGGTGAGCGTACCTGCCTATTAAAGGCATGGTCGTAACTGACATTGATCTCTCTCGAGTTGTACTTTCCCCGTTTCGTAGTGATAGCCAGAACACCGTTAATTCCCTTATAGCCGTAAAGCGCCACAGCGGCAGCATCACGCAGAACTGCTACAGATTCCACTTCTTCCGGAACGATATACCGGATATCCCGTTCCAGGCCATCAACGACTATCAGAATGCTGTTGTCGGAAAGAGTTTGCAGACCACGGATATAAAAGGTAGGTTCAGCATCCCAGATCACCCCGCTGTTTTGAAGGGAAGTCAGTCCGGTAACGTTTCCAAAAAGTGAATTGGAAATACTCATGGCTGAGCGTTTATTGAGCCCCTCACTGGTTGTAACGGAAACCGCCGCAGCAGACTCAGCAACAGACTGCTCAATACCGAACCCGGTATCAATTTTTCCCAAAGCTGCAGTTTTTATCGTACTCTCAACTTCCTGGGCCCATCCCTCAAGGCTTGACAACACGATTGCCATTAAAAATATGATTGCTTGTTTCATTGACTTAAACATTTATGAATTATTGCATTACCATCCCGGATTCTGGGTAAGACCATATCCTTTATTGATTTCTGAAGGGGGAAAAGCAGCCAGATACCATTTCGGGTTGAAACTGGTCCACCACATCCTGGAACTGTTTGTCAACTCAAACATGACATAATTAAATTCTGAAGGACGGCTGCCGCGACCAGCAGCATCCTTGTCAGACCAGGAGGTTTCCAATCCGTCGGCGCGGTAAATCCTCAGGCCATGCAGCTTTTTGGTAAAATCGGCTTCACGTTTGTGCCTGATCAGGTCGAAGAGGCGGACATCCTCCATTCCCAATTCACAGGCTCTTTCCCGTAATATTTCTTCAAGCAGAGTCCCTTCATCGAACAGGTTCTTATCCGGATTGCAGGCTACAAGTCCACCGAGTCCGACACGCCCCCGGACTTCGTCAACTTTATTGATCGCTTCTGAATACCGTCCTGCCTTCATTAACGCCTCGGCGTAGATCAAATAGATTTCGGACAGGCGCAGATAGGGCC
>Ga0310040_1002294_pt1 | contig 12307 bp, 9 predicted proteins | sample EPASupsiteHSE623_FD_200237 | JGI IMG/M metagenome (GOLD analysis project Ga0310040, IMG submission 200237) | Bioremediated contaminated groundwater from EPA Superfund site, New Mexico - Sample HSE6-23 (v2) (version 2) | ecosystem: Environmental > Aquatic > Deep subsurface > Groundwater >... | reverse complement strand
GAATGCAGGTTAAGGTCGTCTACTACATGCTGCTCTTCATCATTGCGCTGTCTGTGGCCCTCTGCCTGAACATCGTGGGCGGTCTTCTCATATTCGTCTGGCTGGTCACGCCAGCCTCCATCGCCAGCCAGTTTTGCTTTAATGTGAAGAGCATGTTCATCGTCGCGCCGCTGGTAGCCCTGCTGGTGAGCGCAATCGGGGTTTGGGCGGGATTTGAGTACACGCTTCCGGTAGCGCCGCTGGTGGCATTGCTGCTCACCTGCACCTTCGGGCTGGCTGTGACCATATCGCCAAAAAGAAAGGTCACTGCCCGAATGCATTGATTTTGATCCGGCGAGAATGCATTTTCGTCCAGCGAGAATCAAACTAAATAATTAAAATTTTATAAATATTTGGATCAGCACGATGGGCTCAGATAGATCTTAATTCACCGGCGTTTTTTTTTTTACCGAAGCTATTACATGATTATCGCAATCAGTAGTATTAAATGATAACTCTTAAATAGTTCGTAATACTCATCGGCCATCATGTCACACAATAGACTTTACAGCATAATCCTGCTGGCGCTGGCCGTCTTGCTGGCGTTTCCGGCAGTCTCCGCAAGCCCGGCGTTCAGGGTCGTGTGCACCACCAGCGTCATTATGGACCCAATAACCTACATCGGCGGCGAAAATGTTGAAGCGATATCAGTCGCCGATCCAACATTGTGCCCCCACCTGCAGTCGGACATAATTCCCAACCGCATTCAACTCAACAAGGACTTCATCAAGAGCGCAAATATGTTCGCAGCATACAACGACAGCAACGATCGACAGTACAATATGCCTGCGGTGAACGATTTCATGAAGGCCAACGACTACGGGAGCGTTGAGTGGCTGACTGTCTCCAAGCTGCCGGGATGGAACACCCCCACGAACTCCAGGCTATTGGCGGGACAGGTCGAGGGATGGCTGGCCGAGAGAGACCCCACAAACAAGACCTACTACGAGGAGCGGTTGAATAATTATACCGGGACCTTCGATGCTGTAGAGCCTACAGCCGACGAGAAGAAGCAGTTGAACGAGACCAGGGTAGTTGTCATGGTCTGGCAGCAGGACCCGGTCAAGAACTGGCTGGGCATGGATGTGGTGAACATCTTCGCCCCCGAGTTCTACATGAACGGCACCAAAACCCCGGCTAAGGTCGTGGACGACATAAACGCCGATCCGGAAAAGTACAGGGGCGTAGCCTATGTCATCGAGAACATGCAGTCAGGCGAGCTTGCCAAAGGCATCGAGGAAGCCCTCAAGGACAAGGGCATCAATGCCAAGCGCGTCATCTTCACCAACTTTCCCGGCTCCGTGAAGGGAACGGATACGATGGCGGATGTGCTGAGCTACAACAAGCACCTGGTGCTCTCATAGATCGCGGCCTGAAAAGATCAAATGCCAATCTAATTTTGAGAGGGAGGCAAGAGAAATGATCACAGATGCGTTCTCCGCCTCCCCATATGTTTTATTTAAACCGCTTGATAAATGACTTGTCTATCCAGCTCTTGACTGAGTAGATCAATCGGGTGGGAACGCCGATGCACATCTTCCCCACCACGCCCACGGCGCAGTCGCAGCCCAGCGAGATCAGGGCCACCTGATTGTCCGTGCTGGCGCGAATCGCGTACTTCTCCAGCGGCCTGTCCTCGGTCAGGTGGAGCAGATTTTGCGCCGTGTGCTTGGCGTGCCGCTCCGCCTCAAGGCCGGTCTTGGTGGCAAGCTTTCCGTCGATCTCGATCCATGCTGCGTCGCCGATGACGAAGATGTTGTCTTTGGCGCGCAGGTAGTCATCAACGAGAATCCAGCCGTTCTTCTTGGGCAGGTCCAGGTCGGCTACGAACTGAGAGGGCTTGACCCCTGCCGTCCAGATGGCCATGTCGCAGTCCAGACAGGAGCCGTCGGCGAACATGATGCAGTCCTTCTTGACCTCGGTGACCATCGTCGAGGTGAGGATGCTGACGCCTCTTTTGGAGAGTTCCTTTTCCACGAGTTGCGAGGTTTGCAGCGAGAACGGCGGAAGGATGCGGTCCTTGGCTTCGACGACGTAAATGCTGGCGTCCATGCTTTCCGCCAGGATGGCCGCCGCCTCAACGCCGGTAAGCCCGGAGCCCATGATCATAATGCGCTCCGGATTCTCGTCTTCCACGAACCTGCGCGCTCTCTTGGTCTCCTCCAGAGTATTGATGGAGAATGTGTTCTCGACGCCCTTAATCCCGAAGTAGTTTTGCGCCGCGCCCGTCGCTATCACGCAATAGTCGAACTCGACGGTGCTGTGCTCGCAGACCACCGTATTGCCCTCCAGGCGCAATGCCTTCTCCTGAATGTGCTTGGTTCCCGTGCGCTCGCAAAACGGTTTGAGGGGCGCGGCCAGATCCTGCAGCCTGGCCACTCCGCCCAGGTACTCCGGGTACAGTGCCTGCATCTCAATCTGCCTTTTGGGCTCGATCAGGGTAAACTCCAACGGGCCTGGGGCGGCCACTCTTATCAGCTCGGCTCCCCCCACGCCACCTCCGATGACGGCAACTCTCATGCTAAATGCTCAACCTCTTGTGCCTCTCTTAGTGCCAATATGTCCTCAGACTCATTGCAGAGCCATCTATATAAAATGATGATTTCCTGCTCTTTTGTCCTGCCGCAAGACCGCGGACGAAGGCTGATAATTATTATAGCAGCAGTAAGGAAATAGTTTTCCGGTCGGAGGACTTACTGGAAATATAATCGCAGTGATGAGAGAGGTGCGCGACAGGCACACTGCAGGTTGCACGTTCCAGTCCTCTGCAATGCATGGAAAAATATTTGTGCATAAATAGTATCAATGAAAATAGATGGATGATGATCGATGAAGATGGATGAAGATGGGTTGAGGTGGAATGCGAAAGGTGGATGAACGGTGATGATCACAATTCACTTTGATGGGCTATGTTACCCAAAGAATCCCGGCGGCGTGGCCGCTTACGGCTACCTGGCCCACCGGGACGGAAAGCTCATTCACCAGGGCTTTCGCGCCGTAGGCGAGGGAAAAGGCATGACCAACAACGTGGCGGAATACGAGGGGCTGATGGCCGCCGCCCAGTGGATCGCGGATGAGGAGATCACAGAGAAGATCGTGATCAAAGGCGATTCGGAGCTGGTGATCAAGCAGATGAACGGCCAGTACCGGGTCAACTCCGCCACCTCCAAGAAGTATGTGCCAGAGATCAAGAAGCTGCTGCAGGGAAAGGATGTGAGTCTCGTGTGGGTGCCGCGGGAAGAGAATGAAGAAGCGGATAAGCTATCCAGGGTGGCTTATGAGAGACATAAGCAATATAAAAAGAATGGAAAATTATAATTTATCTTGAGTCTCATTTTTTGGCGATCGTCTGTTCAATAAATTTAAAAATACAAAAATGGCCTGGCTGCGGCATAGCGCCGCAGCCTTGGTTTTGGTTGAATGCAGATCGCCGGTCGGGCCGATTCAGATGCTGAAGTAATCGGCCAGATCCTTGAGTTTTATATCCTTCAGCGCGCTTTGCTGTTCCGAAGTCAGTTCATATACCACCTTTAGGAATTTCAGCACATCGCTGCTGAGTACATCCCTGAATTCATTGATGTTCATATCCTTCAGTTCATCAGCAGGGAAGCCGCTTGATTTTTCGGCGATCTTCTTCAATGTTGCTCTGCAGAGATCGATATCCGCTATAGCTATTTTCCCTATGCCTTTCTTGGTCGCCGGCTCAAGCGCGTTTACGTTCATAATAAATGAAAAGACATCCTTATCATCATCCGTCCTGTATTTATCCAGGGCGCAGCCTGAAATCGACATTGCATCATCAAATGTGAGAATGCCAGCTCTGGCAATTTTGTCGAATGGAATCGGCGTCTTCAGTTTTTCCAGGTCTGTCGCAATTGATGCAGCATCCTTTATGGGCAAAGGAGATACAACTGCCGACTCTCTATCAGATAGGACGTCGATTGCCTCCAGGAATTCGTATGCCTTTGATTTTTTGAACTCGACATGTTCTCCTTGCGGTTTGGTGGATTTATCTTCGGTTATTAGCTTGGTGTGGATGTCGTCGAAGGATGTAATGTTCCTCCTGATCAGCTCATCTGTGATTTTCGATATTTTTGGATCTGATTTCGATGGATTTATGAGGTCGTCTACTCTCAATTCATCGTAAAGACAGGATATAGCCTTCGCTTTTTCTATTACATCCGAAGCACTGACATCATCCGATATGGCAAGGTCCATGCAGCTTTTCAATTTGGCTTCTGTCAAAGTGGATATGCGCCGTATGCATGCTGCTTGATTCGACTTCAAGTCATCGATTTGCTCAGGCTTCAGTTTCAGTAAATTTTTCAGAGCGCGAATTTCTTTTATATACAATTTGGCCATATAGCGTCCGCCGAGCAATTGACTGAGGGATACCGTCTCGAATTTGCCGAATATCTTTTTAATGTCCGCATCTGTCAGGTCCATTAAGGACTCAATCTTGGAGATCTTATGCTCTTGCAGCTCCAACGCCAGCGTGTCGCTGAGGCCCAGCATATCGGTGAGATCCTCGTTGGCCTTATCCCTCTCCTTCAGCTCGATCTGATCGCTCTGCGGAAGCATTTTTACTGCAATCTTTTCCAGATAGCTCAATACCGGCTTGACGAAGAGGCCGGTGAAGAAAGCAAGGGACAGTGCCGCGACCAGTGCACCGTAGCCGGTCGAGATGGGCTTCACCTGGTCTGAGACTAACCGGAAGAGCATCAAATAGGCCAAAATGGCGATGTATGGGCCTATGAGAACGCGCTCACCCAGAGCCAGTTGCTTGTTTCGGTATACGGACGTATAATCTCCAAATGCGAAGCTCTCTTTTATATTTGTGGCTGCATAGACCAGAATTCCCAGGAAGGCTGCGATGGGGATGTAGAATGGAATATACAAACCGGGATTAAATATGGTGACTCCGCAAGCCCCATAGCGGAAGTTGGCATAAAACATGCCTGCGATGGTTAAGACCCAGAGGGCCGTGACTGTGGCCACAAGTCCGGTTGCATTCAATCGACGGGATTCGCCACAGGTTTCTCCATCTTGTCCATCTAAATCCTTGATGCCGAGCGGTCCCTTCAGGTGAGGCCAGACTTTTGGCCAGAGGGCTATAAAAAGCATTTCCAATAAAAGAATGATAAGAACATATAAAAATAGCCATTTTATTCCCAGACTAATATTATGAAAATATACATCATCCCAAATATTGGCCGTGCCTTTGCTGGAGGTTACCCAGATCAAGAGAGCGATTAGATAATTGGCGATCACGAAGACTGAGATGGTTCGACCGAATCTTCTCGATCCTCGGATGGCGATCCAGGCGATGAGGCCCAGGATGGCGGGCACCATAAATATTATAAAAAGTAAATCATTAGTTGGTACAAGGGTAATATAGACGTCGTAGTTCCTGCTGTAGGTTGGTGAAAAGTTCAAACTCCAGTTGCTGTAGCCGCTGGCCTTTGCCTCCAGTGTGAAGTTGCTGTTTCCCCGCTTGAGGGCGAACGGACTGAATTTGAAGCTGCCGTTGCTCTTACTTGAAACGGTGTATTCTGCGATGTTGCCCGGCTTCTTCAGGTATATTTCTGCGTTGAGATTGGGAGCTATCGTGCCGTTGGCATCGGCGCTTGGAAGCAGGATTCGACCTGATAGATTGATATTGATGTCAGATGACGGCACGCCGCCCGTTGCATTTTTCCCTTTTTCCGAGACCGCTGCGGCATATGATAGTCCGAAGCAAAGCAAAATAAAAAGTAGGATTATAATCGTTATCTTGCCTTTAATGCTGGCATGTTTCATAATCTACCCCTCCCTGAATCCATTACTTTTGAATTTTAATGAGTATGATTGCTATTTTAACACTATTTTGACACAATTCTAATTAACATAAATATTTTCTACGATCCATTCCATTATTATAAACTTTTCGAGAGATTTATTTGGAACTATAATAGTATTAATTTCATAAACATCAGTAAATCATTTACTAGCGATTATAGTGCGCCGCCTGCAAAATTTTGCTTAAAAATCGCAGTGAAGGGATTCATTGATTGGTTTGGATCATTTTAGCCCATCAGGTAAAGCTTTTGGAAAAATCACAGCACTGAACTGCTTCAAGCGAACAAAAACGGTCCATTGAAAGGCAGAGAGTGATCAAAAAATATGGTCGAAAGTCTCTGCCGGACCTTTGCAGCCCCGGGAAGCGGTCAATGCAAAAAAATGAATTGCCCCTATTCTCACTCTATTCTCACCATTCTCAGGGCATCCTGATGGCCTTTGCCGTTCCTGACGCGGGCTGCGCTCCTGCCCTGTAGACCGTGTAAGCCGAGGAGAGATGTAGCCTTAACAGATCGAATTTCATCGAGTACAGATCCGTTCCCGTCTCAGGGACAACATCCAAAACCACTGACGATCCGGATTCTGTGCCGCTGGCCAGGGCTCCGTAAGTAGTCCGGCCCTGGGTCTGCCCTCCGGTCATGCTGCCGCGCCCGAAGATTCTCGATCCTGACTGGTACAGCTCCAGGTATATTGTCTTGCCCTCGGAGAGCGTAAAGCTCCAGCTACCGGCGGCGCTTGTCATTTGAGCGGTTGTCTGGGTGGTTGCCGCCGTCTTTTTGCTGGAGACGGCCCTCGACGTCACCGATCCCACGGTTAAGGGGCGATCCATTGATACCTGCATCTCTCTCAGAGCAGGATCTGAAGACAGATAGCTTCCGGCGGGGGATGTGAAAATGGGATCGCCGAAATACTGCGCCATCTCGCTGCTGCCGCTGCTGACATATCCTCCTTCCAACCAGTCTGCGCCTGCGATGCCGGTTAGCAGGACGGCCATTACGACAAAAATGCTGCAAGCTTTGAACATGAGCCAAACCTCAAAGCTATGTTTTCGTCAATTGACTTAAAGCTAACCGTCAAAATAAGAAAACAATTGAGAACTATTTCATTCCAAAGCATTCCAAAGCATTCCAAAGATTGATTACTTGGTAATAGTAACCTTTAATTACTGGAACGCCCAAAATAGATCCGGCAATTTTTTGCAGCAGATTCGCGGCTGACTAGATAAACCACTTAAAATTAATCAGAGGCAAAAATATGTGTATGATGGAAATGCAACAGGGAAAGCACAAGGGTATCGGCGGCATGGGAATGGGTCATATGGGCACGGGCATGGGCATGGGCCACATGGGAATGCATCACGGCATGGGCGGAGCGGGCGGTTTTCCGCTCATCGGCGACAAAATGCCGGAGATGGAGGTCAAGACCACGCACGGCATGATGAAGCTGCCCGATGCCTTTGCCGGAAAGTGGTTCGTTCTCTTCAGCCACCCTGCGGACTTCACGCCCGTCTGCACCACGGAGTTTGTGGCCTTCGAGAAGAGGCGGGAGGATTTTGACAAGCTGAACTGCGGCCTCATCGGCCTGTCCATCGATCAGGTCTTCTCCCACATGAAGTGGACAGAGTGGATCAAAGAGAACCTGCATGTCGAGATCAAGTTCCCCATCATCGCCGACGACCAGGGAAAGATCGCCGCCAGGATGGGCATGATTCACCCAGGCAAAGGAACCAACACAGTCAGGGCCGTTTTCCTGGTGGACCCGGAGGCGACCGTTCGGCTGATTCTCTTCTACCCGCAGGAGGTAGGCCGCAACATGGATGAGATCTTGAGGGCCCTGAAGGCTTTGCAGACCGCGGATAAACACAAGGTGGCAGCTCCCGCCAACTGGCCGAACAACGAGCTGATCGGCGACCAGGTTATCATTCCGCCACCGGCGGACGAGAAGACGGCAGCTACGAGAAAGACGGGCGGGGACATGGTCTGCGAGGACTGGTGGTTCTGTCATAAAAAAATTTAAATCCCGGCACTACACTTTTTAGATATAGTCGCAAGAACCATTTTTTGAGAATGCGTGCCATTGGCCGGGACATCCGACGGGAATGAATTTATAAAGGATTCAATAAATTCTACTCATGCTGTGCGGAGGGTTTGAAAAGGCCGGTTTGACACTGAGAAACGAGGAAAAGGACGAAAAAACGGCGCTGTCCGAGAGCGAGTTCCACGAAAACAAGGATTGAAACCTCATAAATTGGGACCATTCCAGCCACCGCCAACTCGCACTAGTCCGAGAGCGAGTTCCACGAAAACAAGGATTGAAACACAAATGAACAATCTGACTTCATCCAAAGACATATGGTCCGAGAGCGAGTTCCACGAAAACAAGGATTGAAACCGCCAAAAAACAAGCTGGTCATCACCACAGCCGTCGTCCGAGAGCGAGTTCCACGAAAACAAGGATTGAAACAGCCTTTCTTACCTCAATAACATGGATTCCGAGAGAATTGTCCGAGAGCGAGTTCCACGAAAACAAGGATTGAAACTCGTTCGGCGATTTTACGACGTCGTAAAAAGTTAGAGTCCGAGAGCGAGTTCCACGAAAACAAGGATTGAAACTTCTGGGTAAGCTGTGCCTTCGTGCGGCGCTTCTCGGTCCGAGAGCGAGTTCCACGAAAACAAGGATTGAAACCTTATATGCCTCTATGCCGCCTGTCTCGTCCTTCAGAGGTCCGAGAGCGAGTTCCACGAAAACAAGGATTGAAACTCAAATGTCCATGCTATACGCTCTTTGGCCGCATCATAGTCCGAGAGCGAGTTCCACGAAAACAAGGATTGAAACGTTATCCTTGCAACCAGACCACAGCGCATGATTTAAGTCCGAGAGCGAGTTCCACGAAAACAAGGATTGAAACGAACCCAGATCATCGTGTCCTTCCGAGAGACGCCCTAGTCCGAGAGCGAGTTCCACGAAAACAAGGATTGAAACTTAGTTATTCAAGCGGCACAAACTACCCAAGTCACAGTCCGAGAGCGAGTTCCACGAAAACAAGGATTGAAACTCAGGCAATCCGCCTGGTGTCCACTGGCCCGTCCACGTCCGAGAGCGAGTTCCACGAAAACAAGGATTGAAACCCACTCTGGAAAGCAGCCGGGAATAGGGCGCTTTCGTCCGAGAGCGAGTTCCACGAAAACAAGGATTGAAACAATGACGAATGAATATAAACAAACTGCGCATGCTGTCCGAGAGCGAGTTCCACGAAAACAAGGATTGAAACAAATAATCAATGGCCCTAGATGCCATTCATGGAAGAGTCCGAGAGCGAGTTCCACGAAAACAAGGATTGAAACTGGGTCTATGAGTGCCGGAAGTATTACCGGCATATCTGTCCGAGAGCGAGTTCCACGAAAACAAGGATTGAAACGCTCAAATGGAATGCGAATGATGATATTCATAGGGTCCGAGAGCGAGTTCCACGAAAACAAGGATTGAAACATTCTGAAATGGCCCACAGCCCATCGCCTGGGAGCGTCCGAGAGCGAGTTCCACGAAAACAAGGATTGAAACCAAACGTGGAAGGAGACATTAAACGAAGCCATCTCTGTCCGAGAGCGAGTTCCACGAAAACAAGGATTGAAACATAGGATGATCGAGAATTTGGATTTTGTCGTTTTGGGTCCGAGAGCGAGTTCCACGAAAACAAGGATTGAAACCCTTCCATCATCTGATTGCGGAGGGCAGTTCCCAACAGTCCGAGAGCGAGTTCCACGAAAACAAGGATTGAAACTCGGAATACCGAACCAAGTTTACGGCGCGTTCATTCGTCCGAGAGCGAGTTCCACGAAAACAAGGATTGAAACCATCAACCGGCACGCTACCAACCATCGCCCGAATAGGTCCGAGAGCGAGTTCCACGAAAACAAGGATTGAAACAAAAATCCATCAAGGTCAAAGCCGAAATAGATCAATGTCCGAGAGCGAGTTCCACGAAAACAAGGATTGAAACCCAGTTCAACTGCTCGCTATGTCGATGATGAAGGCAGTCCGAGAGCGAGTTCCACGAAAACAAGGATTGAAACTGGGTCTATGAGTGCCGGAAGTATTACCGGCATATCTGGAAAGTCCGAGAGCGAGTTCCACGAAAACAAGGATTGAAACCCACAATGCCTGCTGCCAGAACCGCCGGACAATTGAGTCCGAGAGCGAGTTCCACGAAAACAAGGATTGAAACCCGTCTTTTGCTCTGATCTTGCCAGAGCATTCATTGTCCGAGAGCGAGTTCCACGAAAACAAGGATTGAAACATCACTATCTATCGAACCGAAAATTGCCCGCGTTGCGTCCGAGAGCGAGTTCCACGAAAACAAGGATTGAAACGCCTATCTGATGGACGCAAAGCTTCTGAAGCTCAATGTCCGAGAGCGAGTTCCACGAAAACAAGGATTGAAACCTGGTTTCAGACGAATAGTCCTCCGCGTCCAGGCCGCCCGCGTCCGAGAGCGAGTTCCACGAAAACAAGGATTGAAACTGAGATTTGCGCCTACCACCGAATCCCATGTAAGGTCCGAGAGCGAGTTCCACGAAAACAAGGATTGAAACGGCACTAAACAAAAACAAAGATTTAACACCTCTGGTCCGAGAGCGAGTTCCACGAAAACAAGGATTGAAACCTGCAGCAGTAGTTGACTGATCAACTTTATTAAACGTCCGAGAGCGAGTTCCACGAAAACAAGGATTGAAACCAATATTCAAGAGATTGGTTAGTAGTAGCATTAAAGTCCGAGAGCGAGTTCCACGAAAACAAGGATTGAAACCCGGACCATATAAAAACAATATTACCTTTATTATCTATGGTCCGAGAGCGAGTTCCACGAAAACAAGGATTGAAACATATCCATAGTTCCTTCGACGAACGACACCTCAACGTCCGAGAGCGAGTTCCACGAAAACAAGGATTGAAACTCAATGAAGGGAGACTGGTTAACACATCTCCCACTTTGTCCGAGAGCGAGTTCCACGAAAACAAGGATTGAAACTTGAAGGCATCAACCACCTCATACAGGTCCTTAAGGTCCGAGAGCGAGTTCCACGAAAACAAGGATTGAAACTCCTGCCAACTCATCTTATGCTATCCCCCTGTAATGTCCGAGAGCGAGTTCCACGAAAACAAGGATTGAAACCTGCGATACTCATAGTGTACTTACTCTAACTTATAGTCCGAGAGCGAGTTCCACGAAAACAAGGATTGAAACTATAGTCTTCGAGGGTGGGCCTACTATCATATTCCAAGGTCCGAGAGCGAGTTCCACGAAAACAAGGATTGAAACCTGCAACCCCACCGCTCGATGCAGACTCCTTCAAGGTCCGAGAGCGAGTTCCACGAAAACAAGGATTGAAACATTAAAAAGTCCTATGAAGGCAGATATCGAGTTCAGTCCGAGAGCGAGTTCCACGAAAACAAGGATTGAAACTCCCATACCTTCGCCGCCCCTGGCGTTCGATCGGTCACGGTCCGAGAGCGAGTTCCACGAAAACAAGGATTGAAACATAATCAAATTAAACTTATACTTATTAAACATAAGGTCCGAGAGCGAGTTCCACGAAAACAAGGATTGAAACTATCCTTCCTGGCGGGCCTTAGTGGGAGTCATGATGTCCGAGAGCGAGTTCCACGAAAACAAGGATTGAAACTTGCAGGTGGAGATCTATCTGCACTACAGTATCATTGTCCGAGAGCGAGTTCCACGAAAACAAGGATTGAAACGATATTGATATCAGTGATCATATTGTTGAAGCCAAAGTCCGAGAGCGAGTTCCACGAAAACAAGGATTGAAACTAGTATAGCTTGTCGATCCAAGATGCAGTATCGGCGTCCGAGAGCGAGTTCCACGAAAACAAGGATTGAAACTTACAAACGGCCTCTCTGTCGCTTGCCATCTGTTGTCCGAGAGCGAGTTCCACGAAAACAAGGATTGAAACACAACCGGCACGTCTTGATGAGTGCCATTCATGAAGTCCGAGAGCGAGTTCCACGAAAACAAGGATTGAAACCCATGGAGACGAACATTGGACGCATAAAAAACCAGAAAGTCCGAGAGCGAGTTCCACGAAAACAAGGATTGAAACTTGAAAGGATATCAAACACGGCTACAATTACCGCCAGAAGTCCGAGAGCGAGTTCCACGAAAACAAGGATTGAAACATCCAACAAGGCCCGCGGAAATCTCATCAACCGACGTCCGAGAGCGAGTTCCACGAAAACAAGGATTGAAACCAGTTCGCCCATTTACAACAGTCGTCGTCATTTAAGTCCGAGAGCGAGTTCCACGAAAACAAGGATTGAAACTAAATAATAGGGCAATGTATGCGTATTATTGCCTCTGTCCGAGAGCGAGTTCCACGAAAACAAGGATTGAAACTCCAATTGCTGGCAACC
>Ga0310040_1002290_pt1 | contig 12325 bp, 7 predicted proteins | sample EPASupsiteHSE623_FD_200237 | JGI IMG/M metagenome (GOLD analysis project Ga0310040, IMG submission 200237) | Bioremediated contaminated groundwater from EPA Superfund site, New Mexico - Sample HSE6-23 (v2) (version 2) | ecosystem: Environmental > Aquatic > Deep subsurface > Groundwater >... | reverse complement strand
GCATGGTACCGTAACCTTTTCGAACACACCGGTGCTGCCACCATCATCATCAACGAAGATGGCACCATCGATCAGGCAAACTCCGAGTTCGCGCGGCTGACCGGGTACTCCCGCGAGGAGATCGATGGAAAGATGAGCTGGGCGCAGTTTGCGCACCCGGATGATCTCGAAGTGATTAAAAAATACCATCAACAACGGCGGACCGATCCGACATCGGTACCCGGTTTTTACACGTTACGGATGTATGACCGGAGCGGGGCGTTAAAAACCCTGCATGCCGTGGTTGCCATGATCCCCGGGACAAAGAAATCGATCGCTTCCTACGTAGACATCAGCGAGCAGAAAAAATCTGAAGATGCTTTGACGCTGGTGAATCGGAAACTCAACCTTCTCTCTTCCATCACCCGCCACGATATCCTCAACCAGATCCTGGTACTCAAAGGCTACCTGTCGCTCCTTAAATCAAAGACCGATGACACGGTTCTCCTGGATTACATCAACCGGAGCGAAAAGGCAACCCTGAACATCGATCACCAGATCGTCTTTACCCGCGACTACCAGGATATGGGGGTAAAAGCACCGGTATGGCAGAATGTCAGGAACATCATCATCGGTGCCAAAGGAGCGCTTCCTCTCAATAACGTGACTGTTGAAGCAGACCAGCCGGATCTTGAGATATTTGCAGATCCTCTCTTTGTAAAGGTTTTTTACAATCTCATTGACAACTCTCTCAAATACGGCGGGGGTGGATTGAAGACTATCCGGATCTCATCGCAGGAAGAAAATGGCTCATGGGTCATCACTTACCAGGATGACGGGGCAGGGATCGCGGATGGGGACCATGCCCACCTCTTTGAACGGGGATTTGGGAAGCATTCCGGTTTCGGGCTCTTCCTCACCCGCGAGATCCTCTCGATCACCGGTATTTCCATTGAAGAGACCGGAACCCCGGGGTGTGGAGCACGGTTCATAATCCGTGTTCCCCGCGGAATGTACCGGTTCGGGAACGGCAGTATACGACAGGCTCAATAAACCGTTTATCACCGGAATAAACGGGAAAACAAGGCCGCAGGAATCCCCGGACCGGGTATGCGGGGGTCAGGATAAGATCTATCGCATGCAGGATCACGTTTGAGTACCAGCGTCTCGTTCCCGAATGCGATCATACATATAACAAAAAAGAGAAATTCCCGGAACAGGTGGAAGACTGCTATGCCCACGCGCCGGAACATCCGTTGAACAGGATGGACCGGGCGGCCATAAATATTCGGTATCCCGTCCGCCAGGATCAGACTTCTTCTGGTGATACCTTGCGTTCCGAGATGTCCCTTACCGTGCTCATGACCGCAGACATGCCGAAGTACTCGGTGACCCGGCTGCTGATCTCGACGGGAATGGTTGTCCCGTCCTTTTTCTTCTGCACGGTCTCGAACAGGATATGCCCCCGGGACTGGAACTGCTGTATCGTTAACGGGGTAAGCAGTTTCTCCGGATGGGTATCGAGATCATGCAGTCGCTTTTTCATGAACTCCTTTTTCGAGTACCCTAAGAGGCGTGAAGCAATAGTATTGGTCTCGTATATCCGGCCATCCGTGTCGTGGAGGAAGATTGCATCGCTTGCCCCGTCAAAGAGAGTCCGGTAACGGATCTCTGATTCAATGAGCTCGTCTTTAATCCGCTTGCTTTCCGTGATATCGACAACAGAACAGATGACCAGCCCGTCCCGGGTCATGGAGGCTGTTGCCAGCACCCAGATGACTGCCCGGTCTTTTTTGCGGAGCGCGATCTCCATATCGGAAATTTTTTTGTCCTGCTGGATCTTTCTCGTAAATTTTGTTTCCTGGGCACTGTCGAACCAGAGGGGCGAGAAAAAATGATCCTTTAACTCTCCAAGAGAATACCCCAAAATATCTGCCGCCTGCTCGTTGATTGTCAGGATCTTCTGGTTTTCCAGGTCAAACGTGAATATACCCGCCTGGGAATTCTCAAAGATCTCCCGGTATTTTCTCTCCTGTAAGAGCTGCCCGGAAAATGCTGATATGACAACGCCGATGGAGACAAAAATGTAAAAAAATGCACTGCTCGCCGCATAGAGCTGGATATCCACCGGGCCGTACAGGTAGACCAGGCCTAAGAATATCCAACCGAGAACTACCGTGAAATACACCGCATAGCGGGGAGAGAGGTAGGCAAGGATGAGAATGGGCAGGATATAAAAATACGGGAAGATCGCAAAATACCCGTTCTTGATACAGAAGATAGAGATGAGGATAACCAGGACGGTAATGAGCAGGGTAACCGAAAGCCACAGGGTTTTTTGCGGAGATATTGTTTTCATGGGCACTTCATCTCAGTTATGCAGATTCAAGGTTGAACTATGCCGGCCTGATTTATTATAGGTTATTGTCCGGCCCGACCTTTTTTTTATGAGGGGGTGTTTATGGATTATATCGCTCTGGTTAAACCAGGCAATGAAAAAGCGCCGGATAACGGGACTTTTAATAGAAACCAGTGCCACTGTATGCTGTGATTAAGAACGACACTTTTCAACATGTCCGAAAACGGGACCTGGGAAAGACTGCGCTCTACCTCCTGCTCGGGATCGTCATTATCCCGGTAATTATCGGGATGTTTTTCCGGATCTCTTTATGGAACATGCTCGGGCTCGTGGGATCGGTGCTCATTCTCCAGCCAATGGCTGTCGTTGTCGGGGTGGGGCTCGGCATTCCCCCGGTACCGATCATGCTCATCATGGTGTCATTCGGGATTTCCATAATCTTTGGCCTGTTCACTATCTGCGATACCTTTGCAGAGCGATCCGCGTGGCTCCGCAAACACCTCGATTCCGTCCAGGCGATTGCCCGGAAATCCTCATTGTTCCAGAAGTATGGAATTTATACCCTGATCCCGTTCATCTGGATTCCCGGTGTAGGGCTGTACGGGTGCGTGCTTCTTGCCTGGCTTTTCAAGTGGCGGGGGGTCAAAGGTATTGGCGTGATTATGGCAGGTTGGACCATTTCTTCGCTGATTGTCTTAGTGGCATCGATAGAAATTATGAGTAAAATTTAGCAGGAAAACGGAATACTTACGATAGAATAAAAACCGTGATACGGTCGTGGGTTTCAGCATTCAGGAGTCCGGCACTCCATCACGCATACGCCTTTTTCCGGACACCTGCTGCCCATCATCGCCTTTCTGCTTTGCTCCGGAGTATCAGGTTTTTGAGATCCCGGGCAGCAGCGGTAATATCCGGGGCCCCGACAACAGCAGAAATGACCGCAATGCCATCAGCCCCGGCTGCGATCACTGCGGGAATGTTTTCCCGGTGTATTCCCCCGATTGCAATAACAGGGACAGATACATTTTCCCGTATTTCCCGCAGCATGCCAAGACCTTGTCCCGGCCCGGCATCCGGTTTGGATCCGGTGGAAAAGGTCGGACTCAGTGCAACATAATCCGCCCCTTCCCGTTCAGCCTGGACTGCCTCTTCAATAGTACTGACCGAGACCCCGATGATAAAACCGGAGGGGGCGATCTGCCGGGCAACATCAATACGCAAATCTCCCTGCCCAAGATGCACGCCATCTGCCCCGCAGGCAAGTGCCACATCAAGGCGGTCGTTTACTATGAACAGGGTCGAACTCCGGCGGGTGATTTCACAGAGGATCCGCACCTGTTCGCTGCCGGCACATGATTTGTCCCGGAACTGGATGGCATCTGCTCCCCCGGCAATTGCCAGCCGGGCTATCTCGGCATGGGTTCTTCCCTTACCGATAATCTCATCGGTGATAACGTAAAGGTCGAGGTTCATAGGGCGGGTTCAGAGGCTTTCAGACAGATCGGATCTTTGCAGCAGATGGGAGTTCTGCGGGTTGTAATCCTGAAAGTTCATCGAAGAGGGCAACTTTGAACGAGTACGGGCCCCGGGCCACGGCAGCAGCCCGTTCCCCCGCAATGCCAAATGCGGCAAGTGCGGCTGCCGCTGCCTGGACAGGATCGTTTGACTCTGCGACAAATGCGCCGGTCACCGATGCCGCCATGCACCCCGTACCCGATATCCCGCCCATCATAGGGTGACCGTTCTCCACGAGCACGACACGTTTGCCATCGGTGACAATGTCAGTGGCACCGCTCACAACCACGGTAAGACCGGCGCAGGCAGCATAGGCTTTTGCAATCGCTATGGGATCTCCGGTAAGCCCGGCAGAATCCACGCCCCGCACTTTGGCATCAGCGCCGGCAAGCACGCCGATTTCACCGGCATTTCCCTTGAGGATCGTGATCTCCAGTTCGTCCAGAAGGCGCCGGGCTGTATCCGTGCGGAACTTTGTTGCCCCTGCCCCAACCGGATCGAGAATGATGGGGATCTTCCGCTCATTTGCCGTGCGGCCGGCTGCGATCATGGACTCTACCTGGACTTTGTTGAGCGTCCCTATGTTGAGCACGAGCGCATTGACGATTCCCGTCATCCCGGCCATTTCCTCAATCGCATCGGCCATGATGGGCGCACCACCGGCACAGATCGTGATATTGGCGCAGTCATTGACCGTGACATAGTTGGTGATATGGTGGACAAGCGGGTGATTCTTCCGCACGCGGGCAAACAGGTCGGATAATTGAACGGGTGTCATGGTTTTTCTCCAGTACCGGGTTTGGTATTCCGGATAAGCTCGTACACAACTATTTGCAACAGGACTATTAAACCGTGCCAGCGCCGGGTGCAAAGCGAGAAAAAATGGGGAGGGCTATCGCGTGAGTTCTTCTAACGTTGCGACAAGCATATCGATCTCTTCTGCCGTGTTATACAGCGCAAGGCTTGCCCGGACCGTCCCGTCGGGAAGACCGAGGGATTCCATCAGCGGCTGGCAGCAGTGATGGCCGGAACGCACCAGGATATCTGCCGCTTCATCCAGCTGCTGGGCAACCTCGTGCGGATGGAAACCTTCCACCGTAAAAGAGACTACACCAATGCGTGTTTCGGGACGCTGCGGGGCATAGACCCGGATCTTTTTATTCCGGCCAAGTCCGTTAATCAGCCGCGTGGTAAGCTGCTCTTCGTGTTGCCGGATCTTTTCCATGCCGATCGATTCAAGATAGCCGGCTGCAACACCGAGCCCGATGCCGCCGGCAATATTGGGGGTGCCGGCTTCATATTTCTGGTATCCTTCAGCGGTTGTAAAACCGGTACCGGTGACCGTTTCGACCATCCCCCCGCCGAGAATGAAAGGTTCGATATCCGGCTCTTTCATCCAGAGGACACCGGTGCCGGTCGGCCCGCACATCTTGTGGCCGGAGAACGCGAAATAATCGCAACCTAGGTCTGATACATTCACCGGCATATGGGGGACCGACTGGGCCCCGTCCACGAGCAGCTTTACTCCATGTTCGTGGCAGATCTTCGCAATCTCTTTTACGGGCGTAATGACGCCCAGCACATTGGAGGCATGGGTAACGGCAACAAGACGCGTTGACGGAGTGAGTGCCTTTTCGAGCGCTGCGAGATCGAGTGAATAGTCAGCACCGAGACCGATTATATCGACTTCAACACCCCGGGCTTTCAGCGCCCGCCACGGGAGCAGGTTTGAGTGGTGCTCAAGAAGGGTGGTGATAACACGATCCCCGGAGGTCCATACAAGACCGTGGGCTACCATGTTGATCGATTCGGTGGTGTTTTTGGTAAACACACAGGTGCCGTTCTTCCCGCCAATGAACTCCGCTACCTTCTCGTGGGCATGCCAGTAGCGCTGGCTGGCAATCTGGGTGAGCCGGTGCACTCCCCGGCCGACATTGGCCCGGTAGTTATGCTCGAACTCCACCATTGCTTCGATAACCGGTTCGGGAGAAAAACTCGTGGCCCCGTTATCAAGGTAGATGAGATCCCCGAGAATCGGGAAATCCTTCCGGATATCGCTGACAGAAAATCCTTCAATTGCCGCTGCATCCATTGGGGGTTCCATTATTTTTCCTTCCCGGGTTTTCCCGGTTTGTCTTACTTCTTCTGTGTCTTTGGGTTCAATTAAAGCAACCGTTTTCTGCGGGGGTGCCCGTGCCGGGCCGGCTTTCAGGGAATAATCCTCATTGTAAGGAACTCCTTTGAGTTTGCAGAGTTCCCGCATCTTGGGCGGGAGAGCACGCCACCGCCAGAGCCCCCATGTGCTGAAAACCTCGGGAAGTCCCTTCTTTGCCGCCCAGCGTTCGAGGAAATCATCCCAGCGCCGGGCATATTCCGGCTGGAGGACCCGGAGTTCCTCGTACTCGCTCTCGAGCATTGCGGGGCAGAGATAACATCCGATGCGTTCAAGCCCCTTATCATATAGGGGATTGATTGCGATCTTCTGCCACCAGAGATAGAGGAAGACTTCGAGCGCCCGCCAGTGCCGGATGGGGGAGATATTGAGCTGGAGCGGGTTGGCCGGGTTCTGGCTGGTCTCGTCAAGCCCCGCCCGGTTCCACGACTCGTACCAGCGGTTGCCCTGCACCGTGACGCACGGGCCAACATCCGCGAGATAAAGTTTGAGCGGGTGGAGTTTCTGGAGTTTGCAGCACCAGCGGTTGTCCTTGCCGGGCGGTCCGGCTTTTTCTGCGGCCTGCCAGAAGTCGCCGGCTTTCCGGATTATTTCCACTCCTTCCGATTCGATAAACGCGATAGTTTCGGGAAATTCGAGCCCGGTATCGATGAAGAACGCTTTTGTCACGCCGGCTTTCCGGGCGATATGGAGCACAGCGGTGCTGTCCTTGCCCCCGGAGAACGAGACGTTTGCGGTCGGGCGATCCCCGATGTGCTGCTTGATGGCCCGTATCGCGTGGCGCTCAAGGTTTTTCAAGTGGAATTTGTTCTTCTCGATCACCACGTCCCAGCCAGGATTTTTCGGCGTGCGGGGCACGACTGCGATGAGCTCTTTGACCTTGACGGAGCCTTCCTTGACCATACCGGTCCCGAATTTGTTTTTGTATTTTACGATGACCGTTCCGTCCGGTACGGGAATTTTAAGCGCAATCCGCTTGCCGCCAACGCGTCCCTGCTCCTGCCGGACGTTCGTGTGGGTGTCGAGATCGATGATACCCTGCGTGGCATGCGGGAGGATGAACGGGAGTGCTTCGGGCGAAAGGTCGAGGCTGTATTTCCGCGACACGGGATCGAACGTGAGCCAGCCGAACCGCTCACCGTTCATGATGATCAGATCTGCCCGGTCAACCCCGCCGGTCTTGTTAAAGAGGAGTATTTTTGCGAGCGGGACATTGCCGAACCGCTCCTGCACGAGTTTTTTTACCAGTGCCATGTCTGCTGCAAGGGCAGGGCGGACATCGTATGGCTGAAGGAGTTCGATCTTTTTACCCTCGGCCCCGCATGCACAGCTCTTTGCCACCAGCGGCACATTGCACTGCTCACACCAGAAGAGGACCTTTTTTGCCGGCGGCTCGTGCATCATATAAACTGATTGCACGGGAAGGGAGATAAGAGAAACGATTGGGGAGAGATGGGAGAGAGTCGTTTTTTTTAATTTTACGAGAATTTGGTTTGGTAAAAATCGATTGTATAATTTGAAAATTCTCTCTAACGGATTGGAGGGTGACCCCCATTTTCGGGAGGTTTCATCAGCCATTTGAAATATTACGTAACATCGTGAGATCACTCCAGCTGCCACATCGGGGTCTGACCGAACACATAAAGAGAAGGAATTAACTATCCCTGAACCGCCGCGGGGGCGCCCCTTCGGGGGCGGCGGAATATCGTACCGGGGGTATGGGGGCATCAGCCCCCATCTTTATATCAGAGGAATTTATTCAAAACAGTGAAAATACAGATTTTTTACAACATTGTCCTCTATAGCGTAATCCAAACAAACGCAGTAACATTCTCCCGCTTCAATTCACCACTCCTTAAGTACTACCAGATTCCAAGTAATTTTCAACGGATCTATGAGCACTCCTGCTGATTATTCCGGAGAAATGAGAGATGCACGGCTGCATCCCCAAAACAGTAACTCCTGTTCTCCTGAAGAGTGTGTCATCCGCATTAAGCACCTCTCTAAAACCTTCCAGGACAAGCAGCAGACCGTAAAGGCCGTCGATGATGTCACGTTCGATGTGAAACGCGGGGAAATTTTCGGCCTGCTCGGGCCCAATGGTGCCGGCAAGAGCACGCTCATCCGCATCCTCACGACCCTCCTTGCCCCAACTTCGGGCACGGCATTTATAGACCGGTATGAGATCACCAAAGACCCGGAGAAGATCCGGGGAATCATTGGCGTCTGCCCCCAGAACAGTACCCTTGACACGGAACTCACCGCGTACGACAACCTGGAGTTCTACGGCAAGTTAGAAGATGTCGATGACCGCATCCTGCCAGACCGGATCGGGGAACTGCTGCACATGACCGGTCTCACGGACCGGGCCCACATGAAAGTCCAGACATTTTCTGGAGGGATGAAGCGCAAACTCGAGATCGTCCGGGCCTTCATTCATAAACCGCTTATCCTGTTCCTGGATGAGCCGACCATTGGTCTTGATCCGGAGTCCCGTCGCGAGGTCTGGCAGCAGATCGAGACCCTGAACCGGGAAAATACCACCATCATCTTAACCACGCACTACATGGATGAGGCCGAGAAGCTCTGCGGCCGGATCGCCTTTGTGGACCGGGGCCGGCTCATCTCGCTCGATACTATGGATAACCTGCGACTGCTGCTCCCGGCCGGCGACCTCATCGAGATCGGGTTTGAGCATATGGACGAACGGGTCCTTGATGCCCTCATAAAACACCCGCTTGTCCTATCTGCAACCGTAAAAGAGCAGCAGATTCACATCTCGGCCCGGAGCGGCAATACCGTGTTGCCGGCAATTGTGGCAATCTTTGATCGCTTTTCGGTGCCCCTGACCGCGATAGCGATACGATCACCATCGTTAGAAGACGTTTTCATTTACCTGACCGGAAAAAACCTGAGTGGTGATGACGGGGGAAGTGACAATATCCCCGGATCAGGAGGGGCAGGCGAAACACCGGGTTTGGGTGCACGGGGGCGTTCCTGATGCTCAAAGGCGCAATCGCGATCTTCAAGCGGGATTTCAAGAAATTCCTGGGCAACCCGTTTGTCATCATCTTTACCCTGCTGATGCCGATCATGTATCTCGTCATCTTCGGCAATGCCATGGGCGGATCGATCACTCATGTCCCGCTTGCAGTCGTGCAGGAAGAACCCTATATTGATAATCCTCTCCTCTATTCAGCGTCTGTCGAGAGCCTGAAACATATGGCGCAGAAGGACTATCCTCCCACCTTCGATGTCAGGGTATACACGGATGAACTGAAAGCCAAACGGGCATTGCAGGGCGGGCAGGTGAGCGGGGTCGTGGTCTTTCCCTCACCGGATTTTCCGGACCGGGCCATCCGGCTCTACGTGGACAGTTCCGATTATGTAACCCCGACCATGATTGAATCCGGCGTGAATGCAGCGCTTGTACAGTCGGGATTCAGCACCCGGGTTGAGCTCAATAAAATTTACGGGGATATCAGGTATATCCAGTTCTTCGGCGTCGGTGTCATCGTAATGGCGATCTTCATGACCACGATGATGGGCGGGGGCATTGCGCTCATCAAGGACCGCGAGATGGGCATTATCGAGGGGTATCTCGTGACGCCGGTCAAGCGGTCGAGCATCATCATGGGCATGATCGCAAGCGGCACGGTGCGGGCATTTCTCTCGGGATTCATTATTTTTATTGTCGACCTGCTCATTACCGGCATCATCATCCAGAGCACTGAGGATTTCATGCTGGTGCTGCTGGTCCTGTTCATCACCTGCATCGGCATCACCAGCTTCATGGTCTCGATGGCATCCCGGTTCTCCAACCAGCAGGAGTACGCTTCCATGTCGGCATTCTTCAACCTGATCCTGTTCATGACGAGCGGGGCGTTTTACCCGGTTATCGGCATGCCGGACTGGCTGCGCTGGATCACCGTGATAAACCCGGAATATTATGCAGTGCATGCGCTCAGGAGCATCATCCTGCGGGGACAGGGGATCGAAGTTATTGGCATGGATCTCATCGCCCTGAGTATATTCTCGATCGCAGCGATACTGCTGGGAATTTTCACGTACCGGCGCACGCTTGAATGAACGGACGCGGGAACGAAATTCGGAACTGGCGATATTCATACCGGCCCCGGGCAATCTCCGGTTTTCCTTGAACTGGGACACGGGTTCAACGCGGGCGAACTGCAAAACCATTGGATAAATCGGATAATGGAATAAAGGGGAAGATTATTGAGTATCCGGTATCCGGTACTCCCCATCCGGCACGAAAATCTCGAACCGGACGCCATTGCCGGGGGTGCCGGTTTCAGTTATAGACAGTCCGGTGATGCTGAGCACCTCCCGGGAAAAAAAGAGACCGAGACCGGTATGTTTTCCAAATCCCCGTTCAAAAAGATGGGGCCGGGCATCCGCGTCAATGCCAGCGCCATTATCAGTGTACGTGACAACCAGTCCATCCTCCTTTTTCTCGCAGGATACCGTGATTTCCGACACGGTCTTTCCATAGCGGAGGGTGTTGTCCATTAAATTGTAGAAAACTTTGCCCAGCAACTGGTCAGCATAGATCTCCAGATTGGCTGATATATTCAGGCTGACTCCATAGAGGTCAAGTCCAGATGAAGCGTTCATTACTGTTGCTCCGACATTTTGCCATACCGGTGCATTCAACCCCATATCCTCGTACTCCTGGGTAAAGAGAATCTGCTGGTGGATCATCTCAATTATCTTCTTTTCTTTTTCCACCAGGTAGGTAAAGTGTGAATCCTTCGAACATTCTCCTGACAAATCCACATAACCCCTCAGCGCCATCAGCTGGTTCAGTACATCATGGCGGGTAATACCGGATAGCAGGTTGAGTTTCCGGTTTGCGATCTTTAACGCTTTTTTCGCCCGGGCAATTGATTCCTGCTGCTCCTCAAGTTCCCGGTTCCGCACCACCAGCGAATCTTCTGTTGATTTCAGTTCTTCGAACGCTGCTGCCATCTGTTCGTTTGCAACGTTCAGCTCCAAATTCTTCAGCTCAAGTTCCTGCCGGGCAATTTTCCGTGACGTGATATCGGTGAGCATGGCAAACGAGCCCCGGAACCTGCCCGCCTCGTCCATGACAGGTGTTGCCGATACCAGGCACCACAAAGGAGTCCCGTCTTTTTTACAGAACTGCCTCTCGTGCAGGGAGCTCTCCCCTGAGCGCCGGTGCTGGATCTTATCAGTATGATCCGGCATTTCACCGGCATACACGAAATCAGTTATGGGTCTTCCCAGAATTTCATCCGCGGAATACCCGAGCATTTCAGCAAGGCGGGGGTTGACAAAAGTAGCTTTCAGCCCCTCATCTATGGACCAGATACCTTCATTTGCTGTCTCAACAATCTGCCGGTAGCGCTCCTCGCTGGTGCGCAATGCCTGTTCCCGTGTCACCAGTTCATCAAGATTGTTGCGCAGCTCTTCTTCGACAGCGGCGATCTGCTCATAGGCTGCACGGAGTTCCTGTTCATTCTTCCTGCGGTCGGTAATATCTTCAAACACGGTGGCAAATATTCCTTTCCGGGGAGAATAGACCGAGATCGCAAAATATTTTTTCATCGGGGGATACCAGATCTCTAATGTTTGGGAAATGCCGGTCCGGGCTACTTCAGCATACCGTGCAAGCGCCTTGGGCTCATCCACACCAAATACCTCAGCACTCGTCCGGCCAACAGCAGAAGCGTACGGAATCCCGAAGATCTTCTCAAACGCAGGATTCACCTGAAGGATACGGTATTCCACCGGTGTGCCGTTTTTATCGTACACCAGCTCGTTGACGGCATGTCCTTCAACCATAGCAGAGAAAAGAGCCCGGTAATTGGCTTCGCTCTCGGCAACAATCCGCTCGCGCGATACCAGTTCCTCATAATTTTTGCGCAGCTCATCCTGCATTGCCGCAACCTGTTCATAGGATGCCTGAAGTTCGGCCTGCCGGTTGTGATGAGCGGAGATATCCCGTATTGATTCAATCGCCCCGATAATACTCCCCCGGGAGTCGATGAGCGGGGATGCAGTAAACCAGAGATGGGCGCCTTTTCCTGCATTGAGCCCGGGTACAAAAAGCTCCGAGATCAGATTCATGCCCTCTTCTTCAATAGCGGGATAGTGGGAGGCAATATTCTCATCACGGGAAAGGATCAGATCAATCAGTATTGGACGGCGCTCTCCGTAAAACGGGAGTGAATATTCGTAATCACCCTTGCCGATAACTGCATCCGCTGAAATTCCGGTCATCTTCACCATTGCCCGGTTCCATGCAATCACCCTCC
>Ga0310040_1002283_pt1 | contig 12357 bp, 7 predicted proteins | sample EPASupsiteHSE623_FD_200237 | JGI IMG/M metagenome (GOLD analysis project Ga0310040, IMG submission 200237) | Bioremediated contaminated groundwater from EPA Superfund site, New Mexico - Sample HSE6-23 (v2) (version 2) | ecosystem: Environmental > Aquatic > Deep subsurface > Groundwater >... | reverse complement strand
TGCCCCGCCAGACCAAGCCGGGCCTTGCCAAACCTCTCCGCGGCACGCCATGACTGGCCTAGCCTAGCCATGCCTCAATTTCAGCCCGCGCCAGTGGCCTCTTCTGGCCTGCGTCTCTCCGGCGCAGACTTTCAGCGAGACCCCGCAGGTTGTTCTGATGAGCCTGCAGGACTAAGGGGCTTGCTCTTTCGTTTCCGTCCATTTCACGGCTCCTCCTCCTGCTCTCGCTGGAGCATCGCGAGGGACATGGTCTTCGTCAGTTCGGACACGATATAGAGCATCTCACAAGGCTGGTATTTCGTTTCCAGGCCCCGGAAAATGCTGGATGCTTCCTGCTGCAGTACGCTCCTGCTTTTGGTCTTCATCTCAGATCCCCACCTTCTGACTGTTCTCAAGGGCGAAGTATTCGGCAAACATATTGATCTACCTCTAATACTGTATGTATACCAAGTATTCTGATAAATAAGTTTCGCCACCCAAGGTAGTCGTATAAACCAAAGTTATTAAATAGATAGATGTGTATAATCAAGAGCGATGGATGATACGATAACTACAATAAAGGTAAGTAAGGCGAATAAAGCTCGCCTAGCTGCATATGGGCGTCTTGGAGAAACATATGATGACGCTTTGGGAAAGGTTCTGGATGAAATTGAAGAATTAAGGAAAAAGGTTCGCGATTCAAACCCTCTAATGGGCCGAATCACTGAACCAATTCCCGCTTGAGTTTTGCATCTCAGTTCTCACGCCGTGATGCAATGTTTCCTGCGAGCGGAAGCTATTTACTCCTTTTCCTAATTCCCAGTTTCCAGCCGATTGTGCCATGCTAAATGAAGCCAGACTCGTGGCAAGAAGCATGATGAAGCCGCGAAAAGCGCGGTGCGAGACTGCCAAAATGCGTTTCCTCCAGCCCGCTATCCTCAATTGCTCTTGTTAGGTGGATTGCCATGATAAAATAGTGAAGACCATAAGAACGCTTTCATTAGGGAAATAACCAATCATGCCAGCAAATATAGGAGATTTGATTCAAGCAGCTATCTTAATGAGTAGGCTATAGCGATCCATCTATATCGTCCATTGGATCGTACAACTCGACACCGTATACGCATTTGGTCATCCCTCTGGGCCCCAGTATTATCATAATTGTTCCTTCAAGATAACCATCCAATTCGCTCATCCTTTCTCTAAGCAATGTAAGATCAATAGACGCATTATCGCCAGAATGATTTAAATTTCCTTGCGTATCTACAGGATACCTGAAGTTGTAGGACTCATAATCCATTTTTGAGAAGTAAGATATCGTCTCTTCGGCTGCGTTTAATTCGTCTCTCGGCTCATTTGGGAGCAATTCTTCTATAATGTTCCTACAGATATCCCATAATCCTTGATCTCCCTGCAGCCCGATGAGCTTATGGTTATTGAAAATCAGGGTAGTTTTTTCATTTTCTTTTATAATAGGTACTCGAAGGAAATCATTGCATTCCAGAATTATTTGCTTTAATCTTAATTCTATAAAATGACGATATAAAAAGATTATTGGATAAACCAACTGGGATGTGCTAAAACTAAGGGCACCAAATTCGATGTAACCGGTCTTGGTTTTAATTAGACGGGGGATCAACGAGTTACCTGCAGTTATGTAGCCCTCCGAATATCGCTGCCATAGCCGATGCGCATCCTCTGAATAGATGGTAGCGGCACTTCTCCCATGCATGGGCTTCATGCCGGGCTCAAGATCCGTTGGAACTCGGATAGGTGCTTTTTTCTTAGTCTTACGTTTTTTAGACACAAATGCAGATTGCTTTTGCAGGTATTTAAGAGTGAACTTTATTATGGAATAATATGATTAACAATCAGCGATTTCGATAGCCAAGAAGAGGCTACCTGGCCATTCTGCCTGATCACAGGCGATCCATTCTCGACCGGATTCCCGGCAAGACAGCCACGCCGCCCTAAGAACCATGCTCGCGCGCTCCCCGCTGCCACAGGAAAGAAAAGGGCGAGGACTCCGTCGATCCAACTTCATCCAAAAACTATTTCGTGGATTAGCATGAAGGGCCAACTGTCAGGAGGGAGATAGATGCAGCGGCTCAAGACGACTGGACACAACTCCTATCTCCCAATTATGGCTGGAGAAAAGCGGAATCCATGACAACGAAATCCTCAGCAGGAGGGGCCGCCGCGGCAGGCGGAATGGACTTTCAACATCGCGTTGCAGCTTGGGTGGCAGTCCACATACTAGCTGAAAAGGATGTAAATCCACCATGGAATCTCCCTGCAGACACTACTCTTGAATGGCTTCGATGCGAGAATGAGCAACCAGTAGACGATCTGTTGGTAGGTGCATCCAATGACGGATTTGTGTTTGCTCAAATAAAACGGCGGCTTTCGCTTTCTAAGGGGGTCACATCGGACTTAGCTTCAGCTCTCGACCAATTCGTCCATCAGGTTATCGCCTGCCGAAGAAAGACTACGGCGATGCAGCATATGGATCGGCCTCTAGACCCAGAGAAGGATCGCCTTGTCCTTATTACTTCGTCGGACAGCTCAGAGTCAATCCGGGTTCACTTTAGCGAGGTGCTAAACCGAGTGAGACATCTACTGCCAAACCATCCGGTGGATGAAGCCGCAAGAAACGAAAAAGATCGTCAAGTGCTTTTAGTTGTGAAGACGCATTTAACCAGGTCTTGGCAAAATGTTTCCAAAGCAGTTCCTTCTGACGATGAGGTCCGCGAAATCCTTTCTTTTATCCGTGTTCATGTTCTTGACCCAAATGAAGGAGGCACAAATGAAGGCGAAGCGAAGAATCTCATACGCAGTACTATCATAAGAGATCCAATAAAGGCGGACCTAGCATGGGCTCAGCTTGTCAACTTATGTGCAGGCTTTGCGTTGCACCGGTCAGGAACCGATCGAAAGAACCTGCAACGAGAACTCTTGAACGCTGGAATCGAACTCCAATCGGCCCGAAGTTATCGCGGCGATATTGAAGGGCTCAAGGCGCACTCTAGGCTGATTTTCGAATCGCTCGCATATCTCTCGCGGATCCGTGTCGGTTCTGTGGAGGTAAAAATTCAACGACCTTGCACTGAAGCTCTGAGACGTGCAGCTGAAGTGAAGTCGATTCTTGTCGTCGGGGAGCCTGGTGCAGGAAAGTCAGGTGCATTGCATGCTCTCGTAGATACTCTCACCGAAGAGGGACGAGACTCAGTCTTCCTTGCAGTCGATCGCCTAGCCGCACGAAGCCTCGGAGATCTTCGGTCGGAGATTGGCTTGATTCACGAACTGAGCGAGGTGCTCGACAATTGGCCTGGGCTGCAACCTTCCTTCCTAGTGATTGATGCCTTAGATGCCGCTCGTTGGGATCCGACTGGGAGAATGATTCGGGATTTGATCCGACGTGTTGTCGAAAAGAATGGACGTTGGCATGTTGTGGCCTCCATTCGCAAGTTCGATCTGCGTTATAGTGATGAGATTAAGCAGCTCTTTAAAGGAGAGCCATCGCTAGAATTTCGAGATGCTGAGTTTAGTAATGTTCGTCATCTGAATATCCCTTGCCTCTCTGAGAAGGAAATCGGTCAGATATCAGTTCAATCTCCAGAACTCTTCGCATTTCTAGCGAGAACCCCTCCAGAATTACACGATCTTCTGCGCATACCGTTTAACTTGCAGCTCGTAACTGAGATGTTCGACGCTGGCGATACATCTAACGAACTATTGCCGATTAGAACCCAGCTCGGATTGCTGGATCTATATTGGTTGCGTCGAGTAATCCATTTCAATGATGGACTATGGGACGCCCGTGAAGCTGTACTAAGAGATGTGTGCGAAAAGATGGTTGCGGAGCGAGCGCTCCGTATCCACCGCTCAGTGGTTGCACGGCCAAAGACCAGCATCTTGCTCCAAGATCTCCTCAGCATGCAGGTCCTCATCGAGTGGCAGCCTTCACCTGAAATGCCGCCAGAGCAGTATATCTTGGCCTTTGCGCATCATGTTCTTTTCGACTATGCGGTTGCAAGACTGTTATTGCGTGGTGATCCAGAGATGGCAGTGCATCGTATTCTTGACGACCCGGACCTCGTAGTTGTGATTCGGCCAAGCCTTTTGCTTCACTTCCGTCACCTGTGGACGATTGGGGTCCCACCGTTCTGGTATCTTATCTTTCGAATCAATCGGGAAGCCAGAATACCTGAGATAGGCAAGCTGATCGGTCCCTTAGTAGCAGCTGAACTGGCCAGAACGCAATCAGATCTAGAGCCCCTAGTCTTAGCTTTGAAAAATCCAAGTGCTGAGACCAAAAGCGCCGCTGAGCAAGCACTGCGGCATCTTGTAGGTGCTCTATTGGCAGCCGCTACCAGTGAAGCAAGGCTTGTCGGGAACGATGATCCTTGGTGTGAATTCCTCGAGAACATGAGCAGGGACCTCCGACCATCTTTGGCTTGCACGGTTCTATCTCTTCTTACGGCTATTTGCGATCAACCTGAAGGCCTCACCCCTGAACAACTGGCTGCGGCAGGGCAGACCGCGCGTAGGCTTCTTGAGTTTGCGTGGTCTTTGACGCCTAGAGACCGCGGGCTCGTGATCCAGGCCCTTCGATGTGTATGCAGGACTTTTGCGAGCAATCCCCCTTCATCGAGCGCTCTGATTCGAAGATCTCTGGAGCCATTCCATCTTTCGCATTTCGGATTCGAAGAGATGCCGAGGGTGGCAGAGGAGGTTAAGGGACTGATTTCCTTAGATCCGGGGCTAGTCGAGGAGATTTATCATGCAGCCTTTGGCCATCATGAAACATCCAATGAGACAACGTCCATCGGTTCAAGTCGCATCCTGCCATTGAGTTCTAATCGCCGACAAGACTATGAGATGACGCTATATGAACTCGCTAAAGTTTTTCCGCAATTTCTGGAGGGCGCACCAGATAGGGCGACCCGTGCTCTCATCGCAGTGATGAAGGCATACGTGGCCCAAAATCACCCTCTAGCTTCTGGCGAAGAGGATGAAAAGATATTCGACTTCAATGGTATCCAGGCACGCTTTTGCACTGATTACAGCGCTATCTGGGACGACGATGTCTATCGTAATGATGAGCCCATCCAGATGCTCGACACATTTCAGCGATACATTGAGGAGCTTGCAAAAAAGCAAGATCGTATCGAACAACTTCGCATGCTTGTCCAGATCATCATCTCTGAAAACCGTTTAGCGGTTCTCTGGGGCAGGCTTCTTATCTCGGGCAGCCGTTTCCCAAGCACAATAGGCAGAGAAATCCTTCCACTCAGCTGGACTGTGCCGATCCTCATTGGTTACGATACAACAATCAAGGTCGGTGAATTTCTCAGCGCGATTTTTCCAATTCTCGACCATGAGGAACGCGAACGAATCGAGCGAGCAATTCTGATGATCCCAGAAACCCTATCCAAAGACTATCTCGATCTAGGCGAGAGCATACGAAATCGCCTCCTTGGATGCCTGGCTAACGAGAGAATTGCCACCGCTGAAGCCCGGCACATGCTTGAGGTGCTAAGAGGCAAAAATGCAATCCCGACTAATGAGCCCCTCGTGAGTTCCCACGCGATAATGGGAGGGCCCTATAGTGAGGAGGAATACCTTGAAGATAGAGGTGTGCCGGTCGAAGCTGAGGCGAACCAAGAGATCCGAGAGTTGGAGCGTCCTGTAAAAGAGTTTGAGGACAAACACCGAAAATCTGATCCAACCTTAGAGGATTTGAATGAGATATTCGCAGCGCTTCAAGAGCTTCATAACGCCCTGTCTCGCGCCGATAAAGATAGAATTCATCCGATGCAACGTGATTACGCTTGGGGCCATCTAGTCGCTGCATGTGCCCTCATAGCAAGAACTCATCATCACGTGAAAACTTCTCAGTCGGATGCTCTAGCAAGGAGTGTTCTTCTCGAAGCAAGCTTCTATCCCGAACCCACCTATCGTCCCGAGAATGATGCCCAATTCGACGAACATATATCTTGGGGATTGCCTGCAGCACGGATTGAGGCTGCAATAGGGCTGACTATGCTCGCCAGCCATCCCAGTTGCGTATGTCCTGACGTCCTGGAAGCCATTGAACGGCTGAGCAAAGATCCCGTACCAGCCGTGCGCTTTCAGGTAGCCGCCCATGCGACGGCCCTTTATCAAACGGCACGGGAAATGATGTGGCAGATCATTGAGCGTTCGTGTCACGAAGAACCGAGCCGCGGCGTTCTTCAGGGCCTGCTAGGTGGGGCGCTTGGTTCACTTTCTGGCATCGAGCCGGACCGCGTTGCTGATTTGACAAAATCGATCTATTACCGAGTAAGGGAGGGATCTGGTGCGAGCAAGGTAAGGGGATCATGCGTGAACATTTTTTCGGGCCTATTCATTTGGCGTAGTAATGCGCTCTGCGGAGAAATCGTTCGGGAGATTGCCTCAAATCCTGCTGACAACTTCGATGAGGCACACCATGTCTTGATGAATCTCCGCAAGCCATTAAAACATGGGTCTATGAATCTCTCCGATCTTGAGACGGAAACAATTCGCCATCGTGCATTTGATCTTCTCGCAAGTCTCCTGCAGTCCTCGCGCGAAGGTCTGCGACAACTTGAAGGAGGCTACAAAGGCGTTCAATTCAACGAATGGTCCCAGCAGGACCAAGAAAAGGCCAAATCACTGGTGCGTCTAATGGATAGGGTCGGAAGCGAAGTATACTTTGCCTCCGGCGCATATGATAGCAAGCGTCTGAAACAGATTGTCGCCACTTTCGAACTGGAACCCGAATCAGCGCGATTCTATTGGGAAGCAAGCACGATATTCGATATGCTCGCGGATGCAGGCATACCAAGCGTTGCCCATCATCTCCTTGAAACCCTGGAATTTTTCGTTACACTAGAACCCCGAGAAGTGTTTCTTCGCATTGGTCTAGTCGTTTACAAAGGCCAGCAGGGTGGATACCAGTATGAGTCCTTGGCCGCCAATCTAGTGGTCAAACTCGTCGAGCGCTACCTTGCGGAATACCGGTCGCTTTTTAAGGATGATGTGGACTGTCGCCGGACTCTTATTGACATTCTTGACGTGTTTGTTCAAGCAGGTTGGCCTAATGCACGAAGGCTCACTTACGGATTGGGAGATATTTTTCGGTAAGTCTGATGGAAATGCGGCGAGGCCAAAGGCTGCCCGCTATCCCGCGATTTCCCTCAAACCGCCGCAACTCGATGTCTGGTTGAAGGCAGCATCCATCCTTGGTCCACCATATTCATTCGATCTCGTCCCTCGCAGCCAAGCTGGAAACGAGGGCGAGCCAACCAGCGTCATCTGCCCAATAGATTACTTTCACCCCGCACGCCTCGTCCTTATCATCCCAGCCCACAATGAGATACGGTTGGGATGCAGGCTCCACATCCAGAGCCTTTGGGGAAGGTGCATTATGTGGATCTTTGACTCTTACTACAAGGGCTGCGTGGAACTCTGGGGCCGGGAGCGAGGCCTCACCAGATCCAGACCAGCTTATCCGCCCTCTTTCTACATGCTCTTCAAGGATCCTCCCGCCCACCGAGAAATGATCGAGGCCCTGGAGACCCGCTTCAAGGCAGAAGGATGCAGCGTCCAAACCATCTTCGGCACCTTCCAGGGCCACCGGATCTACGCAATCCGCAAAGTTGCCGAGAAGATCGAGATCCAAACTCATCACCAGGCCGAGCTCTGCAACGTGGGCATCCGCCAGGATCGGCACTACATGGCCGAGCCGAGAATGACTTCTTCCCCTGCAGAGACAGAAACGAATCCCGGTTCTCGCCCGACTTCCAGGTTCCCTTAACCAGCCTGGAGCAGCAGGCAGCCGGCAACCCGTCCATGCCCACAGAGATCTCCCGCGTCGAGGTCCTGGACAGTCACAAGAGGCAGTTGCAGGGCCCGGGGCGATCGTCATCAACTCCTTGCCCAGATTTCCAGTTATCCATCATCGGATTGATCCTCTTGAGGCCGGGCCGAATACATGCAAGCTGCAGCGCAGGAAACGTCCTCCCCGGCAGCACCCGCAAGACGAGGCTCGACCTGAGGTCGTTGACATCCCGCCTCCGCAACCATCCTGCATCACGCCTCCGGACGAACCTCCCGCAGCCAAATCCCGGCCAAGAGCATACAGGTTCTCGGAAGCCATAATATCGAGTGCCAACTCCACGATCTGCAAAACAAAACTTGACGGCTCAGAGGTGCATATTTCTCTCGAACATCCAGGCCGCAAAGACTACTGCAAGAGCCGCCGTCGCCCAGACATAGGCAATCTCGAACATGGGGATGGCCCCACTCCTCAGACCCTCGATGGCCTGGGTAAGAGGAATAATCTCGATTAGCACTCTTGCAGCCGGGGGATACATCTCCGGAGGAAAGAAGACGCCACAGAGATATGTGAGCGGCATGGTGACGAAAATGCTCACTGTGGCCAGGTTGTGAGGATCAAGAACGGTTACACCCACCACGATTCCAGCCGAGGTAAAGAACAGGGCAAGACCGATGGTTAATAGGATAAGGGCAGGATAAGAGATCTGAAAGCCGGGCAGGAATAAGGTGATAGGTGCAAGGAAACACAAGACAGCAAAGAAGGCGATCACTATGCCCGTGAGAAGGTATCCGGCCACGGCTTCACAAGGCTTGATCGGTGCGGCCATCGTGAGAAGTTCGAGGTAACCCTCGTGGTTCTTGGACATCCAGATCTCGGAGCTGAAATGCTGGTAGCAAACCTGCACGACGCACATCATCAATATCCCCGGCAGCATGAAACCAAGATAGGACTGCCTGCCGGGCATATTAACCATTGAGCCCAATCCAACGCCGATAACCAAGACGAAAAAGAATGGCTGGATGAGATTTCGAAGAGCGAAGAATAAAATGTTCTTGCGATAGTCATAGATCTCTCTCTCGAAGGTGACAAGAGAGGCCGAAACGGCGCGGGGAATCATTCCCGCAGCCCCCTGCCGGTGAGATGCAAAAAAACGTCCTCCAGACTTGGTTCTTTCAGGTTCAATTCATTAATTCCCGCCAGCCTGGAAGCAGTCACTACTATTTCATCCAGGGCCTCTTTATCTCGCAATTGCATAGAGATGCAGCCATTGGAGCAATGAAGGCCTATCACACCCGGAACTCTCTGCATCAACTGGAGATCAGATGGCGAGAGGGACTGTCTAAGCCTCAGAGTGAGAATTGAATCCACACCCATGAGCCGTTTTAACTCTGAAGGGGAACCATCGGCAATTATCTTCCCGCAGTCGATGATAATCACCCTGTCGCAGAGCATCTCCGCCTCCTCCATGTAATGCGTGGTGAGGATGATAGTCTTCTTTTTTCCCTTCAGCTCAGATATGTAGTCCCAGAGAGCGTGCCTGGACTGCGGGTCCAGGCCCGTTGTAGGCTCGTCCAGATATAGAATGGGCGGATCGGTGATCAGGGCGCGGGCCATGAGCAGACGGCGCTGCATTCCCCCGGAGAGTTGATGACCATTCTTGGAAGCGTGTTCCTCAAGCTTGGCCCATCGAAGGGTCTCCTGGGCTCGCTTCCTGGCATCAGAACGATTGAGGCCTCGCAGCCGGGCATAGAAGTAGAGGTCCTCGGCAATGTTCAGATGGGGATGTAGACTGGCCTCCTGTGGAGAGATATCGAAAAGGCGCTTGGCTTCGATGGGATTTTTCAGGACATCGTATCCTCCCACGGTAATCTTGCCAGATGAAGGGCGTACGAGACCTGTCAGCATTCGGATAGTGGTGGTCTTGCCAGCGCCATTTGGGCCCAGGAGGCCGAGAGTCTCGCCGGAGTGGACGGAGAAGGAGACACATTCTACTACATGGTGGTCGCCGAAATGTTTGGATAGGCCTTCAATTTGGATCATATATGCACATCCGTCAAATGCGTCCGGTGCATTGGAGCCAAAAAAAGTGCTGAATGAGTCCCCAGGCACTCAGCTAGCTTCGGGATATGCCCATATCCCCTTATAGGACGCACCGAGCCACTTCTCGAAGTACTCCTTATTGATTGCATCGGGATTCAGATCCTTAAATACCTCCGGATAGAACCATTTGGCGCAATAGCATACGCCCACAGCGCCGCGACAACTTGCGGACCCGGTCTCACCATCAATAACAAAGACCCGTTTGTTCTTCACCGCATCCGTCTCCTTCCATCCGGTCTTGCTGGAGGCCTCTTCTATGAATTTCTTGGCGTTATCCGTGCTGCTGAGATGATACCCGGTGAGGTCTGTGGGAGCATAGTCCAGGAATGCAGGTATTACTATAACCTCGGGATTCTGTGCCATTAGCCACTCAGGGTCCACTTCTGCAGAATTGCTCTTGTTAATCGTGGAGCCTATGTTTAGGCCTCCGGCCAACGTTATCACATCATTGATACCGGAGCCGTCAGTCCCAGTAGTCCAGGCCATATCAGAATATTCATTGTAGACACGCAGTTTATGTTTAATGTCGGCGGTCTTATCTTTGATCATCTTAATGTGGTCATTTCTCCACGCGAGATATTCCTCCACCGACTCATTTTCCTCCAGCAACTTGGCAAGTGTACGGAACTCTCCCTCGAACATCTTCATCTTTGAGAAACCCAAGACTACAATTGCAGTCCCCAATGGCTCCAATTTCGTCTCTATATCTGACAAGGTTTTGTTGCTGCCAACGATATATAGATCAGGCTGATTCTCGATCACTTTTTCGTAGTCTATCTCTCGATACTCCCCTACGGTGGGCTTGCCGTTTATTCCAGGAATGAAGCCGTAGACTCGTTGGGCTGTGTTCGTAACTGCCGAAAGCCGATCCTGAGCATTGAGCAAAGATATCGCTTCATAAGCATAGGTTCCCTGGCTGATCAGCCTCTTCACTGGTTTATATATTGTCACGGTCCTGTTGGCCGAATCGATAACTGTAATCGGATACTTCTCATGAATATGCTTGATCTCTTGCAGCTCGTCTTCGGAAAGCTTCCCCTCCTTCGCAAGCTTCTCGGCTGATGTAACCTCTTCTGCTGAGATTATTTTGTCGCCGTTGCTGTCACCTGGAATATTCGTTTCCTGGGCGAACGCTGATCCAATCATCAGCGCGATGCATGCTGCAAACAGAAAAATCTTGCTCATTCTCATCTCTATTCCTCCCGTAGCCTCAAGCACGAAGCTAAGATATAAGCCTGATTGCTGTTTTAGTATTTAAATAATACTTGTTGCTACAAATTTCAAAAAAAATGTATGAGATGACGCGAACAACGAATTTCCGGCGTGGATCGAAAAGGAGACACCCTTAACGGTCGGCAGTCGAAGATATCTCCTTGATGATAAAGGCAGGAGCGTGATGGTCCACGAGAGATAGACCCGAGTATGTGCAACGGATGCAAACTGAGCTGTTCTAGGTCCAAGCAGGGAAAAAATGCCACAAAAGACTGCCCCCAGCCAGTGGCTTCACGCAAGTATTCTCAAATGAAGCGGCCCAAGACGCGGCTCTCTCCGGATCCTCGTCCACGAGTGCCTTGCGGGTGACGGGCTGGGGAACTTTGATCGAGTACTCAAAGCCATTTAAGTCCTTGGCCTTCTTGATCAATGACAAGGCTGGAGCTCCCCCAGCGGTCGATAGAAAGTGCTGTTGATCTCAACCGCCTGGAAGCACTTTGCGTAGTAGGAGGACCAATCGCCCTTCTTCTTGGCCGACTCCGTCGGGTGGAATCGCCCTCCCCCAATCATCATAGGATCAGTCGCTGCAGCCCACGAGGATCGGCATAGCATATCTCTTGAGTCAAGATCGTTGAACCTGCATTTGTTCGTATTCAGGTTTGCTGACTCCGTGGGATTACTTTCGCCCCGCGCGGCTAAGCTACTCATACCTGGGAGTAGTAGTATAGCTTGGAGCCGCCCGATACCCCCCAAGGTCTTTTGCTACTCCCTACGGGCGGATTCATTCCTTTACTGCAGCTCTGGGAGCAGGAAGTTAATGCTGGAACATTCCTCAAAAATAACCTGAGCGGCAAGGCAAGTACTCTTGGGCTCAGCGTCCCTCCCTGCTTCCTTTCTCTGACATTTGCAGTTGTCTGGTGAGATGTCATTGAAAGGTCCCTCCTTCAGCGCCCTGGATGCCTTCAGCCACGCAATCTCCCCGGCAGTCTGCAGCTTTGCGCCCGCAAGCATGTTGGTCGCCGCGTCGAGGTCCTGGTCGGCGGCGCAAGAATGCTGCAGGGGCCGGAGCAAACCGTCCTCTCCGATATCCTGAATCCTACATTCCGCACTTTAGGTTTCGGATTCAGTATTTTTCTAGCTATCGATTTTTGTTGTTCAATGAAAATATTTTAATTAAATAAAATTTTGTTATTAACTAATTTGACAATAAGTTGATTTTA
>Ga0310040_1002279_pt1 | contig 12379 bp, 11 predicted proteins | sample EPASupsiteHSE623_FD_200237 | JGI IMG/M metagenome (GOLD analysis project Ga0310040, IMG submission 200237) | Bioremediated contaminated groundwater from EPA Superfund site, New Mexico - Sample HSE6-23 (v2) (version 2) | ecosystem: Environmental > Aquatic > Deep subsurface > Groundwater >... | reverse complement strand
GATTCTCTGGGTTTCAGGAACACACGCGTAAAATGAATTAGGCCGGAGAAAGAAAGGGATTTGTTTTTTTTGAAACACCTGAAAGACAAGAAGAGACCATGAGAAAAATACGCGTACTAGTAGTGGATGATTCCGCAGTTGTCCGCAAGGTTTTCAGCGAGGAGTTGTCGCACGAAAAAGACATCGAAGTGGTGGCCACGGCGCCTGATCCCTATGTGGCCAGGGATAAGATCGTCGCCCTCAAGCCCGATGTGGTGACGCTCGACGTGGAAATGCCACGTATGGATGGCATAACCTTTCTTAAAAAACTGATGCGCTATTTCCCGCTCCCGGTCATCATCGTCAGTTCCTTGACCAAGGCAGGCGGAGCCCTTGCCATGGAGGCCATGGACAGCGGGGCGGTCGATGTTATCTGTAAGCCGGGTGAGGCTTATTCGGTTGGCGACATGAGCGCCCAGCTTGCCGAGAAAATTAGGGCAGCCTCCCACGTGAACATGGAGCAACGGGCCTTGCATCTTGCGGCGGTTCGCCCGGTCGATGCGCCCAGGCTTTCTTTGACAAAAACCACAAATAAACTGATCGCCATCGGCGCTTCCACCGGCGGTACCGAAGCGCTCAAGGATGTTCTTACCCAGTTTCCGGCCAATTCGCCGGGAATCATGATTGTTCAGCACATGCCCGCCAATTTCACCACCAGCTTTGCCGAGAGGCTGAACAGCCTGTGCCAGATCAGGGTGAAAGAGGCGCAGGACGGTGATTCCGTGGTGCCGGGCACGGCCTTGCTTGCCCCGGGAAATTTTCATATGGTCCTGCGGCGAAGCGGCGCCCGCTACTATGTCAATGTCAAAAGCGGACCGCTGGTCTGTTATCAGCGTCCTGCGGTTGATGTCTTGTTCAATTCGGTGGCTGCCTATGGCGGCGCCAACGCTGTCGGCGTGATTCTTACAGGCATGGGCAAGGATGGCGCTCAGGGCATGCTGAAGATGAAAGAGGCCGGTGCGCAAACAATCGCTCAGGATGAAAAATCCTGCGTTGTTTTCGGAATGCCCAAGGAGGCTATTGCTGCAGGCGGAGTGGACAAGATTGTGCCATTGCTTGATATCCCCGCCGAAGTCATGAAGATGCTGTAGGCCGGTCTAGACTCGATTTCTTTTGTCTCATCGCATCTGTTCCAGATGCAGCAGGTATCTCTTAACGGTGCACCCTCCGGCAAACCCTCCCAGCCCGGCTGCGCCTGTCACCCGATGGCAGGGCACGATAAGGGGGAGGGGATTGGCGTTGCAAGCCTGGCCCACTGCCCGGGCGGCGCCAGGGTTGTTCAGGGATCGAGCCAACTCTCCGTACGTCTTTGTCTCCCCATAGGGTATCTCTGCAATTTTGTCCCAGACGCGTTTCTGGAACCAGGTGGCTTTTTCCACAAACGGCGATTCTGCCTGCTGCGGAAATTTGCGGCGCCTACCTTCAAAGAATTCGGTAAGAAGATCGGCAAATTTGTGATGTTTGCTGTTTTGCAGTATGCATGCGGATCCGAGATATTTCCTGAGCCACTGCTGGGCCATTTCATGTCTTTCTTGTGAAAAAGCAAGATGGACAGGCAAATCACCGAGGCAAATGATCCGGCTGGTTATCTCATCGAAGGTGAAGGTAAAACATCGCACTTCAGGGGATGGCATTGTCGTTCTCGCGGGAATATATCGCAGGGAGCACAATGTAATCGGTGACAATCGCAGTTTCAAGAAAACTGTTATTGCAAGGTGCTGCACCTGCTACAGGGTATGGCAAGAATTGGGATAAGTTATATTGTATGCCTGTGACGGTGTTTTTTTGCTGAGACCTTTTTTTTAGGTAAAGTCGGTAACACACGATAAGCAAGGTAACACAAAATTTTTACCGGTGGCCCTGTATTTTTTTTACAGAGGGAAAAACAATAAATCAATGAGATAGGGCAATAACCTCAAAAAAAACTTGATTTTGCGGTCAAGTATAAATTATAGCTAAATATAGATCTAGGAATTTGAAATTATAAGCCTTTTTCTGAATAAACTTTTCATCCGGAATGTGGACAAACTATGGGTTCTTTTTCTTACCGCCGATTTCTTTCTGTTTCCCTGCTTTTTTTCTTGCTCGCCTCTCCGGCAACTGCGCAAAACTATGTGAAAAACCCCAAGGTTGTGTCCTTGAATTCCTTGCACAAGTTTGCGCCGGAACAGGGTAATGCAGCCGGAAGACAGGAGCGCCGTGCAGAGATTCCTGTTTCTTCGGAAGAGTTGAAACGAAAGAGTCCGGAACCGCAGCACGTTGCAAGCGAGTCTGCCTCCGAATTGCAGGGGAAACTTACCTGCCGCAGCGCGTATATCATGGATGCCAAAACCGGCAAGGTTTTGTACGACCGCAGCGCCGACCGGCCTGGACAGCCTGCCAGCACCATTAAAATCATCACCGGGCTTATAGCGGTTGAGAGTCTTAATGGCGGTGAGATGGTGCGGACCAGCGCCTATGCGGCGAACATGCCGGCTTCGAAAATATACCTGAAAAAAGGCGAGTCCTATAAGGCAAGCGACTTAATAAATGCCGTGTTGCTGGCTTCGGCAAATGATGCCAGTGTTGCCTTGGCTGAAAAAGTTGCCGGTACCGAGAAGGCGTTCGCACGATTGATGACCAAAAAAGCCGAAGCTCTCGGCGCGCAGAATACCATCTGTAAAAGCGCCAATGGTTTGACCCGCCCAGGGCAGCAGACCACTGCCCGCGATTTGGCCACGGTTTTTAATCGGGCCATGCGCAACCCCGAGTTTGCTGAGCGCATGTCCACGAGCCAGGTGCGCACCAGCGATGGAAAGGTGCTGAAAAGCCACAACAAGGCGTTGTGGACCCTGGACGGCGCGGTTGCCGGGAAAACCGGCTATACTGTTGCTGCCGGAAAAACCTATGTCGGCAAATTCCAGCGTGATGGTCAGGCAATTATTGTTTCGCTCCTGGGCAGCGCTTCCATGTGGGATGATATCGCGACTCTGGTCGAGCACGGTTTTGCCAAGCAGGAACTGGCTTCACGGTTGCCGGAGGATGGTTCCGACGCTGTGCGGGTTTCGCAGGCCGGGCGGCAGGACAAGACAAGTGAGCATGGTGATTACGCCATGCTTCCCACGGATGTGTATAAGAAGAAAGCCAAGTTGTAAGAAACTTATTATAACAGGATCAAAGCCGACAGGAATCAGCCTGTCGGCTTTTTTTGTTGAAGCAGCGTGCGTGGGCTATGATAACCAAGGATGATGTGAGGACGGAGTTCCTGGATGCGCCGGAAGGGAAGGCTTCCGGTAAATCCGCGGAAATCGTGCGGCGTCTTGAAAAATATCGGGATGCAAAAAGGATCTTCGTCGGTCCTACGGCACGATTGCAGCAGATCAGGATCAACGCCCTGACGGATGGCAAGGAATTGCTGGTTCCTGCCCCAGGCTTGAAGGAGGGATTCTATCTCTTGACGCCGTATGAGATCCCCTTCAAGAGTCTGAGTTATGCCGTGGGGTACAAAGGGTTGTCCCAATATGGTCGGCGGGTTGCGGCTGAGGAGTTGTGCCGTGTGCCCGTGGGCCTGCTGCTCACCGACTGCCTGGCCGTAGATCCTGCCGGATATTTTGTCGGCGAGGGCAAGGGATTTTTTGACCTTGCGGTCGCCATCCTTGCGGAATTGAAAGGTCTTTCTGTTGATGTTGAAGCCTATGGTCTCGGGGAGCACGAACAGCTTCTTGGCCAGGAGATTGAACATGCCGAATGGGATGTGCGTCTCAATGGGTTTATCACGCAGGAGGGGATTTCCCTGAATAATGCCGGGATCCATGCCGAGCGGAAGATCTTGTGGGATATGCTCCCTCCGAAAAGGATTCGAAAGATTACTCCGTTGTGGAAATTGAGCATGCAGATCAAGGATGCCTTGAACGAGACAACTAAGGATGCCGTATGAGGGATGGATCTCTTTCTTGACCGCATAGGGGGAGAAGGGTAGTATGTCGTGGCGTAGTTTTTGACGGCCATGGAGCTTCTTTTTTCAAGTAGGTGCTTTGACAGGACTCTCCCGGGCTTTCCGAAGGGCTCAGCATGAACGAAAAAACTCGAATGATTTCAAGATAACTACCGTTCGCCCTGAGCCTGTCGAAGGGTGTATTTCTATTTTCGCAAGAAGCTCTAACGAAACATTCCGGATTCTTGGTATGGATGATTTTCAAAAACAGGCTCTCACGGAGCATCTGACTGAATTGCGCAAGTGTTTGATCTATTCCTTGCTCGCCACGGTGGCAGGATTTGCTGTGGCGTATTCCTACAGCAAAGAACTCGGCCAATGGCTTTTCCAGCCCCTGTGCGAGGTCATGCCTCAAGGCTCCAGTCTGATCTTCACCTCGTACCAGGAAGGGTTTTTTTTTATCTGAAGCTTTCCCTGGTTGCGGGAATTTTTCTTGCCAGTCCGGTGATTTTTTACCAGATCTGGCGCTTTGTCGCCCCCGGTCTCTACCAGCATGAAAAGCGGGTGATTCTGCCATTCAGCGTGCTCTCTTCCTTTTTCTTTTTTGGCGGAGCCGCTTTCGGTTATTTCGTGGTTTTCCCTCCGGCCTTCAAGTTCCTGCTCGGTTATTCCAACGATTTCCTGAGTCCCATGCCCACGGTAAAGGAGTATTTTTCCCTCTGCCTGCGTTTGCTCATAGCCTTTGGGGTTATCTTTGAACTTCCCATCTTCATGGTGCTGCTGGCCAAAATGGGGGTGGTCAGCGCAGCGTTCCTGAGCAAACATCGCAAGTACGCCATTCTGCTTTCCTTTGTAATAGCCGCCATTCTCACCCCCACCCCGGACGTGATCAACCAATGCCTCATGGCCGTTCCCCTGATTGTGCTGTATGAGGTGAGTATTGTTGCGGTCTGGCTGCTGGGGAGGAAGAGATTGGCCGGGTTTCAGGCGAAAAAATGAGGAGTGATGGCATGTTTTGAGACGAGCAATTCAAGCGTGTCGGGGTTCAGATGGTGCCCATCAAGATGATAATGCCCCTGAGAACTCCCTTCATTGTCACAGGTCAGGGTATAATTGTCGAGAAAGGTCCAGCCATTTTTCAGCGTGGCCCGTTGCAAATATTTATTCCAGAGTCGTGGAATGGAAATATAGGTGGAGATGTTTTCGGCAGGGAACTGGCTCAGGATATTTTCCCGGGGTGCGGGGACGCCGAAAATCATGAGTTTGAACCCTCGCCCATTTGTTGCTTCGGAAATAAAATTGAGATACCCTTCTGCAACAGCCTGAACCATCTCTTCCAGCGATAGATACTGAAATTTTTTAATCCAGGCAGGAAATATCCCCTCATCGATTCGGCAATCAATTTCGCCAAAAGAAAGAATAACAGTGGCGCCATCAGGGACATCGGCGATATTACGGAGCAAGTCTTCCTTGTATTGGTTATGTTCTTTTTGTGACAGATGATATGCCTTGCATCCCATGATCAGTTTGGCCATTACCGTAAATTGATTTTCGGCAATGTGCAGAGGCGTATTGGCAAAGCTCAGGCAATGACTGTCTCCGATCATAAATGCAGAACGAGTCTTTTTGGTAGAATACAAGTGCGGGGAGTTTGTTCTGTAATCTGCCAATTTTTTTGCCATGCAATAATAAGCCAACCTGCTTTTTTCGTACATGTCTTCGGGCTTCATGTGCTGAATTGATGAAGCGGCATGAAGGTGTTCGGTGCATCTGGCAAGATTTCCGGACATCCATGCTTGCAAAGCTTTTAGGATATTGAGCCAATTCCCATTTTGTATGGAGATATCCTTGTTTGTTAAAAGTGTATAGACCATTACGTCAAATGTTTTCCAATTTCGTGTCATAAAAAGAAGTGTCGCAAGGAGCATATACACTTCAGGAATGTCAGGTTTAATCTCCATGGCCTTATGGCAAGATGCCAGCGCTCTGTCCACATCTCCGATTTGCGTAAGGGCAGATGCTAGGTTGCCGTGTGCGATTGCGTAATCGGGTAGTAGCTGTATTGCCATGTTATAGGCTGCAATTGCCTCCCCGTAGCATCTTTTCTCTTTCAGGATATTTCCTAAATTATTGTAGGCTATTGCCAGGTTTGGAGCTAATTCTATAATTTTTTGATAGCAGTTTATCGCTTCATCCAAATTCCCTTTTTCCTTGAAAGCCGTGGCCAGGTTGAAGTGGTAGGCGACAACAGACGGGTTCATCTGTGACGCCTGCTGAAAACAGCCGATTGCGGCGTCAAGATTGCCCTGTTCCCGGAAAATTGATCCCAGACGGTCGTACACTTCCGGGAATTCTTTTTTTGCCATCAGTGCTTTTTTGTAACACAAGAGTGCATCTTGCAGCTGGTTTACGGATTGCAAGGAGATGGCAAGATTGTAAAGAGTCTCGGCATGGTCTGGGGTTATCCGCAGGGCTTCCCTGTAGGAGGAGATCGCTTCGTCAAGCCTCCCCTGCTCATGGAGTACTGTTCCTAGATTATTAAGCGCTTCGAGGTAGTCGGGTTTTAGCTGCAGGGCCTTACTGTAGCATGGTCCGGCCTCATCGAATCGTCCCAAGTCTTTTAAGGCATTGCCTAAGTTGTAATGATAGGCTGCTGTTGCAGGATTTCCATGAATAGCCTTCTGGAAAAGAGTCACTGCTGCGGCATGTTCGCCGCGCTGGCAGGTCATAATAGCTAGCGCATGCAGAGTTTCCGCATGATGTGGGTTTATTGCAAGTATCTCTCGGTATATCTTTTCCGCCTCAAGGAGGTTTCCGTCCTGATGATTCCTCATGGCTAGGGCTAGGGCTTGGCCGATATTAAGGATAGGTTTTGGGCTAGGGCGGTTATTTGAACGGTGCTTGCCGGTAGGAATATGTTTTTGTTTTTTTGGGCGACTCATTGGAAGGAATACCTTGGTGAGGATAATGAACGGTTCTTTTTTCGGTTGCCGATAAAGCAGGTCGGTTTCTGCGCCAGCAATTTTCGCTCTTTAGTCCTGATAAGGAGTTGTTGGGGCACAAGACATAAAAATCAGGCAATCACGAATTCCAACATAGTCTAGTTGAGTCCACTTGAATTTACAATAACCATAAAAAAATCAGAAAAAAACGAGGAGACAGCTGGTGGGCCGTTTGGTGCGGCAAAAGGAGGGAGTTGAGAGTTTCGTTATATAATTCGTTTGTGCAAGGAGCTAATTTGGGGTCAGGCTAGAACGTTGATGATTTTTCCGGTTGTCCGGGTTTGCCGGGGTTGAGTGTTTTTTTGGTGCTCAGCTTGGGCCATACTTACCCTTGCCGCCGCGCGTTGTTCTTCGGACTGTGCGGCGCGGAGGTTGTTTTGGGACTCCTGAGCTGCGGCTTGGGCTGCTGCGGTATTGCGGGCGGCGCGTTGTTGTTCCGCCTGAGCCTGCCGCACTTTCTGCATTGTTCCCTGATCAGCCGTACTCTTTTTTTGGGTAAAATCCGTGGTTGACAGGCGAGGTATCGGCGCTTGCGTTGATGTGCTTATTTCCGGACTCATGGTGTCACTCCTTTCAGCTTGGAGAAGACGGGGAAATAGTGATTGTGATGGGGCAAGGCATTTACCGTACACTTACTATATATTTTTTGTGTCAAAATTGCAAAATTACAATAAGCATCTTCCTGTCTTTTCGCAACTTTCTCCGGTGAGAAAACGCTGAGGCAATCAGTGCCGTCATCCCGGAGAAGACCGGCTGGCGGTGTGCCGGAAAAACAATCATCGCAACGAGTCCGGTAAAAATATTTTTTTGGACTTTTTGCAAAACTCTTCAATATGTTCCGACAGATATCTCTTGAGCTTGCAGAAAGGCCCGCTGCAAACGGGAATAGCCCCTGATTTTAAGACAGCCACCGTTCGTCCTGAGTTTGCCGAAGGTCGTTTTTTAAGTTGTGCACGACACTTCCTTGATAATTCCTTTAAAGTTTCATCCGGCCAAGTCGATACGTAAATCGAGTAATGATTAAAATGCGTGTAGGGTTTGGTCGGAAAGGAGGTGACGGGAAGAGCTGCCAGACACACCTACCAGAAACTGCAACAAGAAAACAACATGCGCTTTAAAACGCCGGCAAGGAAGCCGGTATTTACAACCACACACAACACGGAGGTTTCACCATGGGTTTTAGAATCAATACCAACATCGATGCAATGGGCGCTCACCGGAATATGCTTGGAACGAGCGGTGCGCTGAGCAAGTCGTTGGAGCGTCTTTCTTCCGGTCTGCGGATCAACCGTGCCGCGGATGATGCTTCGGGCATGACCATTGCCGACTCTCTGCGGGCGCAGGCTTCCGGTCTTGGCCAAGCCATGAAGAACGCCGGCGACGCCATCTCTCTGGTGCAGGTTGCGGACGGTGCGTTGGAAGAGTCCATCAACATCGTAACCACCATCAGGACCAAGGCTATTCAGGCGGCTTCCGACGCGCAGAATAGCGTTTCTCGTGCAGCCATTCAGGCCGACATCAATAAGCTGCTTGAGCAGATGAACATCATCGCCGACACCACCGCCTTCAACGGCCAGGTTTTGTTGAAAGGCAATTTTACCAATAAATCCTTCCAGGTTGGCGCCTATGCCAATCAGACGGTTTCCGTATCCATTGAAAATGCTGATGCAAGCCATGTCGGTCGGTTGGCCTCAACAAGTTCCACAACCACACAGACAAACCTCACGTCTCTCGTTTCTGCGGATATCGTCAGCGACGCTACTCCTGCCAACGGCGAATACGCTGTGCCTACTTCTTCCAATGTCACCTTGAACACCATTTCTCTCGGTGGTTATCTGGGAGCTCAGGGGACGAGTATGTTGTCTGCAAAGGGCACTGCTGCTGCGATTAATGCTGTTGCTGAGACCACTGGAGTCAAGGCGACTGCTGTTACGGAATGGACTGGAACGGGCAATGTCACCGCCGGCACTATTGCGGATGGCGGTTTGTTGATCAACGGTGTGAATCTTGGCGCGATTACCGTAACCACCAATGATGCTTCTGGTGCTTTGGTTTCCGCCATCAACGCCAAGCAGGGGACAACCGGAGTTTCAGCTTCTGTAAATGCCAGCGGTCTCATGACTCTGACAGCTGCAGATGGCCGTAACATAGCTGTTACTGGTGCTTCTGTGGGTCTGCTTGGAACTGGATTTGCTTCCAACGCTACCTCAGTTGTCCTCACTGCAGGAACTGGCGGAAGTGCTGCCACCAATTTTAACCTTGATGGTGTTCTTATCACTTTTGATGGAAGTGGCACGACTGCAGCGACCAACGGCGGCTTGTTGGATACCGCTCTGGAAGCGGCCAAAACCGCCGGGACCGTGAGCAGTAACTATACCTTCACCGATAATGGCGATGGTACCGTAACCATCAGTCGGGGCGATGGTCAGGATATTAATATTCTTGATGATACCGATAACGCCGCTGTATTTTTGATCGCTGGCGCTGATGTAAACGGTCTCGTAAAAAATTCTTCCTATCATGGGCAGGTGAGCCTTACTTCAACAGGTACCATCACCATCGGTGGCGATACCTCCACTCTGGCAACCTTCGGTTTTACCGCAACCACGGTTGCCGCCTCCGGCGGTATTTCCGATGCCGATGTAACCTCCGCCTCAGCCGCGCAGATCAGCATCCAGCGTGCTGACTCCGCTCTGGAGGCTCTGGACAAGGTTCGTTCCGGTCTTGGTTCTGCCCAGAACCAGGTTGAGGCAACCCTGCGGAACATTTCCGTAACCCGGGTTAACATTCAGTCCGCTGAATCTGCCATCCGTGACGTTGACTTCGCCGACGAGAGTTCCACCTTCGCCAAGATGAACATCCTGGTGCAGGCTGGTAGTTACGCCCTTTCGCAGGCAAACGCCGTACAGCAGAACATCATGACTCTGCTTCGTTAATCCATCAGGCTGACGGGCTGAGGGCGGGTCTTAACCTTCCTTCAGCTCTAAACGCATGAGGATTGAGTTGTGGTTGCAGCACAAGGTAACAAATGAAAGGGGGCGGCGGTTTTGGCCGTCTGCCCCCTTTTTTTCTTCACATGGGTGGAGAGAGTTTTGTCCGGGTTTTGTGCTTCGACACGCTCAGCACGAACGGAATTTCAATTTATAATGACTTCTCCGTTCGCCCTGAGCATGTCGAAGGGCTGTCCGTGCCATTTTGATGGCAAATTGAAGTGAAGTTGGCGTTGCGCAGGAGGCGCAACACCTAACAGAGGCGAGGATGATATGGCTGGTTCGATTTCCACGCTTGGGGCAGGATCCAATGTAGATCTGCAGAGCATTATTGAGCAGCTCAAGGCTGTCGATCAGGTGCAGATCACCAATATCCAGGCCCGGCAGATACAGTACAAAGATCAGTTGGCTGAGTTTGAGACCGTTAACACCAAGTTGCTGGCGGTCAAAAGCATCGCCTTGGATCTGTCGCTGAACACCACTTTTTCGGCGCGGCAGATCACCTCGTCGCAGCAGAGCGTGTTGACCGCAACGGTCAGCAGCGGTGCCAGCACCGGCATCTCTTCGGTGACAGTCGGACGGTTGGCAAAGCAGAATACCTGGCAGTCTTCCGGGGTCGCCACAGCCGACACCGTGGTTGGCACCAGCGCAGGCAGTTTCGCTTACACCGTCAATGGCAAGCAGTCCAGTGTGGCGGTCACCACCTCCACTACTTTGCAGCAACTCAGCGACGCCATTAATGACGATCTCAATAACCCCGGGGTCACCGCCAGTGTCATGGACGATGGCTCCGGCACGAACGCATTCCACCTGGTATTGGTTTCCAAGGAGACCGGCGATGCGAAAGCCGTGACCATCGGCACCAACAATACCAGTCTCACCTTTACCGAGATCCAGGCCGCGGGCACTCTTGACGCCCAAGTGGTTATCAACGGCCTTACATACACTCGGGCGAGCAATACCATCAGCGATATTATCTCCGGGGTTACACTGAACCTGGAAGCCCCGGGAGATTCATCGCTCAAGATCACTACGGACACCGCCGGCGTCAAGAGCAAGATCGTCGCCATGATCGAAGCCTACAATGCGGCGAGGAAAGAGATTGCGGATAACTCCAGTTATGATCAGGATACAGGGGTGGCCGGCTCCCTTTCCGGGATTTCCTCTTTCAGGCAATTGACCAGCCAGTTGAACCAGACCCTGCTGACCTCTATTAACGGGTTGGGCGGCGCGTACGACAATATGGCTGATATCGGCCTTTCCTTTAACCGGGATGGCACTGTTTCTCTGGACGAGACGGTTCTTGCGACTGCCCTGGAGAATAATCTGGAGGATGTTCAGCTTCTTCTGGTGGGCGACAGCGCCAGCGGGATCGACGGGGTCGCTTCTCTGTTGAGCGATCTGCTGACCGATATCACCAAAACGACCGGTGGGGTGATTGCCAACGAAAAGGATCGGGTTGACCAGACCATTCAGAGGCTTGACGACCAGATCACGAGCATGACCGCCAGGCTGAACAGTAAATACGCTCTGCTCACGAAGCAGTTTGTCCAGCTCGACACATTGCTGAGCAGCTTGCAGAAGCAGGGAGATTTTCTGACCACCCAAATCGCGAGCTTGACCGCGAGCAAGGATTGATGAATTCGAGAGCGAATGGGCTGGTTTCGTATGCCCCTTCGACAAGCTCAGGGTGAACGGATCATCGTTACGAACTCACTATAGTTCCTTCCGTTAATGTCTGTCGAAGCCGATAGCCTTTGCCAGAAACTTAATAGCAACCAGTAAATCCCCAGCTCTGCGGGGAGACCGCAAAGTTTGACAGTTCCGGAAATGGCTTTCGTAATTTTGCCGGAATGACGGCAGAAAGCATAAGGTTTTGTTTTTAATCGGTTGCGATCAGGCCCTTTGAGGGCCAGCAACCCTCAAGTCACAGGCTTTGCAGTTGGTAGCTGAGTGGTTGGGGTTAGTAATTTCCGATCATCCTGAAAACAACTTGGGAAGAAAGATGGCAATGGATGTGGCAAGGAAACCGGAAATGGAGTTGATCGATCTGATCATTGCCCTGTATGAGGAGCTGTCCATGGTGACGGCTGCGTTTTTAGAGGCGATTCGGCAGGGTGCTCCGGATGATACGGCGCAGGCTCGCTTCTGGGCGGCTCGGACAGATCTGGTCGAGAGATTGCGGCCGCTTCTCGCTCAGCAAAAACTTTGGCGTGAACAAGGCACGGGAGGCGAGCAGTCTGAGCAGGCCCTTGCAGTTCAGATACGGAAAATGGAAGATGTCGGCGCCCTTGACGCGCAAATCCTTTTGCGGCTTGCTGCTTTGCAGTCCCAGGTCGGCGATGAACTCAAGTCTCTTGGTCAGGGTAAAAAAGCGCTTGTCGGGTATCGGGTCGGGTTGAAGGGAGCGCCGAGATTTTGTCGGAGAACAGCTT